>JAABUK010005150.1_pt1 | contig 20658 bp, 20 predicted proteins | sample 5559141 | NCBI WGS metagenome assembly JAABUK01 (sample SAMN10711869, study PRJNA513367) | rock metagenome | isolation source: Antarctica rocks | place: Antarctica: Victoria Land, Pudding Butte nord | collected 2016-01-03
AGGGATAGAGGAAGACCGCCTCGATATCGAAGATCACGAAGAGAATCGCGATGACGTAGTAGCGCGGGGTGTAACGGCCCTTCAGGGGCTCGATGTCCGGCACGCCGCTCTCGTAGGGGGAGAGCTTGCGCGCGTTCGGGCGGTGGGGGCGGATCAGCAGACCGAGACTTAGCAGCACCACGCCGGCACCGAAGACGGTGAGAATCATGATCAAGATAATGACGTAATTCCCGACCACGCGCCCGGTCCTCCTCCTCGCGTCGTTGCATGCGGCGGGGCCGCGTCCAGCAACTATAGCATGGCCCCTGGGGCCATTCAATGACTTTGTGGAATATTTCACAAATACGCGCGACGGGCGGGAGCGCCGCAGAAGGGCGGGTCGATCCGCGAGCGCACGGCTTTTTCGGGGCATATGTTCTGCGGTAACGATCGCGCGGTCACGCCGCCCATTTTGCAGACGGCGTCCTACCCTATCGGCCACCTCGCGCGGCTCGCGGGGCGCTGCGGACCGCGTTCGGTATCCACAAGGAGTGCCCTCGATGACGGCCACCATTTCCACGCCCGCGCAGGCCGGGTCCGCCCGCGTCAGCGCGATTCTCGATTACTATCGCGGCGAGAATCCCGGCGTCCTGACGAACCTCGCCCGGATGCTTTACCACGGACGGCTCGGCGGCTCCGGGCGGCTGCTGATCCTGCCGGTCGATCAGGGCTTCGAGCACGGCCCCGCGCGTTCGTTCGCGCCGAATCCGGCGGGCTACGACCCGCGCTACCACTTCCAATTGGCGATCGACGCCGGGTTGAGCGCGCACGCCGCGCCGCTCGGCTCGCTGGAGGCCGGGGCGGCGGAGTTTGCCGGGCGGATCCCGCTGATCCTGAAGCTGAACAACCACGATACCGTCGCGGACGAGGCCGATCCGCTGGCCGCGCAGACGGCGGGGGTGGCGGATGCCCTGCGCCTCGGCTGCGTGGCGATCGGCTACACGATCTATCCGGGCACGGCGGAGCGTCGCCTCCTCTACGAACAGTTGCAGCGGCTGACGCGCGAGGCGAAGGAGCACGGCCTGGCGGTCGTCGTCTGGTCGTACCCGCGCGGCAGCGCCCTCAGCAAGGAAGGGGAGACGGCGCTGGACGTGGTCGCCTACGCCGCGCAGCTCGCGGCGCAGCTGGGCGCGCACATCATCAAAGTGAAGCTGCCGACCGACCACCTGGAACAGCCCGCCGCGCGCAAGGTCTACGAGCAGTACGACATCCCGCGCGCGACCCAGACCGAGCGGGTGGCACACGTCGTCAAGAGCACCTTCGACGGGCGGCGGATCGTGATCTTCTCCGGTGGCGCGATCAACACCGACGAGGCGGCGCTGCTCGACGAGGCGCGCGCGATCCACGATGGTGGCGGCTACGGCTCGATCATGGGCCGCAACACCTTCCAGCGCCCGCGCGAGGAGGCCCTGAAACTGCTCGGTGACATCATCGACATCTACAAGTCGTAACGCCCTACGCCGGAGAAGAAGTGGCACGGCGGCGAGTCATCGAAGGCGATGATTCGCCGCCCTACCGTTTTGCGAATCACACCGCGAAGCAGGGATCAAGAGTGCTTTCGTGCCGATACTATCTTCGATTGTGTAGTCCCTAAAAATGAGGAAGCGATCCGAAGCGCTTGGTTTCTACCAACGCAAGCTGGTCGTGATAGATGGCGGCGTTGTAGGGCGGTATATCCGCCGATGGATGCATAACAGCGGCTTTCTGTTTACCGGGCAGATGGTAGGAACCGTTTGACGGCTATTGCTCGTCCCATGCTGTGGCGCGCCTATCTGGCACGGAAAGCGCGCGCTCGATCAGTTCGGGGCCGCTCATGACCCGCTCCGCTCCGCCTGGCAAGGTGTTGTCTTCGAGCAGGCCCACGGAGAGCCACGCAGTCATGCCATCAGCGCTTACCCCCGACCGAACAGCGAGGAGCGCGGCAGCTCCCTCGGCGTATGCGCCAATAGCAGTGCTCACTATTGAAATCCCAGGGTTGATAGCTCGTCACTGTCAGCTGTCTCGTATCTCCATCCTGAATTGCCACGATCAATGCGACCGGTTTACCGCTCATAACGGCTCATCTGTAGCATCCTCACGCCTCTGCACGAAGCGAAAGCCGCCGCCGCGTTCCACCTGCATGACGTGGCCGCGCCACTCGATCCGTTGGGGGAGGAGGAAGGCCGCGCTGACCTGGAGCGGCAGGATCGTCTGGATCAGTGGGACGAGCGCGTGCCAGCGAGGCGGCGTGGCCCCGCCCAGTAGCGTGCGGTCGGTGTGGGCGAAGACGGCGTAGCTGACCGCGTGCCCCGCCGCGAGCAGGGCGACCGCGCGGCGCGTGGGGCGCGCGAGGGTCAGCAGCAGATTCGCCAGCGGCAGGAGGGTGGGGGCGATGACGAGCGCGCCGACGATCGCACGGTCGCGCGGCGCGACGTGGCGCAGGATCGACTCGCGCGGGAAGACGAACCAGCGGGCGATGATCGTGGCGTAGTGGCGCGGCCCGGCGATCCGGGTGCCGATCGCGTGGCGGAGCGGCGTCTGCGCCAGCGTGTAGCCGACGGCGCGGAAGCGTTGCGCGACCGCGAAGTCGTCCGCCAACGTCCCCTCCAGCCCCGCGAAATCGCCCACCGCCTCTAGTGCCTCGCGCCGGACCGCGTAGCACATGCCATTGATCGTGAATGGCGCGGTGAGGGCCAGCGGCGGGATGTAGGTCAGCAGGCTGTGGCTGTTGACGAACGCCGCGACCAGCGCCGACCAGCGATCGGTGAAGCTGACGTAATATGGCAGCCCGAAGGCGAGCCCGACCCCCGGCATATCGAGGGCCGGGAGACACGCTTCCAGCCCGTCGTCGGCCAAGCGCGTGTCGTCATCGAGGACACAGAGGATCGTGCCACGCGCGGCGGCGGCGGCGGCGATTAGCTTCAGCGTCTTGGGGTTGCGGCGATCCTCGAGCTGCGGGGGCGGCACGACCAGCAGGCGGATGTCGCGCGCGGGGTAGTCGGCGATCAGCGCGCGGCAGACGCGCAGCCCCTCGGTGTCGTCGTCGTCGACCAGCCAGAGCCACTCGCGCGGGTAGGTGCTGCGGGCGCGCAGCGTTGCCGCGAGGCTCGCCGCAAGGGTGGGGTCGCCACTGAGGATCGGTTGGATGATACTGACCAGTTCGTGCGCGGGGTCGCGCGCGGGCGGGGGCGGGGGCTGCCGGAAGAACTGCCGGACGCGCCACCACTTCCAGGCGCGCTCCGCCAGCCAGAGGAGGGTGAGGGCGAGCTGGAGCCGTGGCACCAGTCGGGAGCCCGCTCGCGGTGCGACCCTCGCATCGCCCCTTCTTCGTTCAGTAGATAGAGCGCGCATGTAGCGTCGATCCCCCCTCCGTCAGCCATGTCAGTGTCGAGTGACACAGCGTGCGAAACGCACGAATCAAAGAGCGCGTGGATGGAAAACGACATATCCCCCAGGGTTCAGGGTTGTGAGGCTATCGGGTTGCGACGCAGAAAACGTGATTTCGACTCGTAGCGGTACGCAACCACATAGTTCCTCTCCGCAATACTTACAAGGAGTCAAGATAATCGCTCGTAACGCCCGCCCGGCGCGATCTTGAGGCGTTGCCCGCGCCATTCGACCTCATCATCGGCGAAGAGGGCGGCGGCGAGGGCGCCGACCGGGAGGATCAGCGCGACGAATGGATGCGTCCAGAGTCGCCCACGCGGTCGGGGCGCGGGGTTTTGCAACAGGCGTTCGTTGGCCTGGGTGGCGAGCGCGTAGGTGGCGAGGCAGCCACCGAGGGCCAGCGCGCCGCCGCGCCGCCGCGCGAGCGCCGCGAGGAGCGCGACGAGCGGTGGCAGGAGCACACCCAGGCTGACGACGATCCCGGAGGTGGCCTCGCGTCCGGTCAGCGCCCCGGCCATCGCCTGGCGGGGGAGGACGAACCAGCGCAGCAACTGCCGCGCGAAGATCGGCCAGGAGGCGAGGTCGTTGTCCACGTCGTAGACGACCGGAGCCTGCACGATGGTGGCGTCGATCGCGCGGAGGCGGCGCGCGAAGGCGAAGTCGTCGTCGATCTGATCCGCGAGGCCGTCGAGGCCGCCCGCGCGCACGAAGAGGCGCTGGCGGTAGGCGACCAGATGCCCGGTGATGCGGGGTGGCGGGGCGATGCGGGCCAGTGCGGCTGATGCGGCGGGGAAATTCGCGTTATTCAGTTCGCTCAGCAGGCTCGACCACGGCCCCCGCCAGTTGGTGTAGCAGGGCAACCCGAACGCCGCCCCGACGCCGCTAGCGGGCGCGCCGAGCGCCGCGACGAGGTCGCGCAACGCGGCGGGTCGGGGGGCGATGTCGTCATCGATGAAGCAGAGGACCGCGTCGCTATCGGCGTGGGACGGGGCAGCGTGCGCGAGTCCGGCCAGCAGCTTGACGATCTTCGGCGCGACCGGGCCGTGCTCGTGCGACACCGTCACGAGTGTGGCGTCGAGTGTGGGATGCGCGGCGAGGAAAGCCTGGCAGGTGGCGAGGGTCGCCGTCGCGCCCGCATCGCAGAGGAGAACGTGGCGGCGTGGCGCAGCGTAGTCGAGGCGGGCGCAGGCGCGGAGATTCGCGGCGAGCGGCGAACGCCCGCCAATTGTCGCGGTGATCGGGTGCAGCATCGTGACCGAGGGCCAGATGACGGGCGCGGGCGGCGCAGGGCGGCGCAACATGGCCCCGAGCGCCAGCAGCTTGACGGCGCGATCGAGGGCGTAGAGGGCTGCGAGGCCGACCGCGAGCCGGGAACAGGCGTGGCGTGGCGCGATCATCGGTCGGGTCCCGTCGCGGCAGGAGCCGTGGCCCCTGCATCACACGCGGCGGCGTGGGCGGGGGCAAGCATCATCCGGCGCACGCGCGCCCGTTGCGCGCGGAGCACGCGCTCGATGAGGCCCGGCGCGAGACGGTAGGCCAGGGCCAGCGCCCGGTCGCCCCTGCCGCCGCGCCATTCCCGCCGTCCCGTGCAGAACGCCGCCACGATCCGCTCCCCGATGACGTCCGGGTCGGCGTGTGGGTAGCGCCGGAAGCCCGCCGCGCAGGCCATGTCGCGCGTCATCGCGGTGGCGGTGTTCGGCGGATAGGCGACCATGACCCGCCCGCCCCACGCGCGCACCTCGTAGCGGAGCGCCGCCGCGCCCGCCGCGAGCCCGGCCTTCGTCGCGCTGTACACGCTGGCGGCGGGCAACGGTACTTCGGCCATCAGGCTGGCGATGACGATGACGCCGCCGCGCGCCGCCCTGAGGTCGGGGAGGAATGCGCGCGTCAACGCGAGCGGCGCGGTCAGGTTCGTCGCGACCGCGCGCTCGATCGCGTCGACCGCGAGATCGCCCAGCTCGCCACCCGCCAGCACGCCAGCGGCGTGGACGAGCAGCCCCGGCGGTCCGAGCGCCGCGCGCACTCGCCCCGGCAGCGCCTCGCGCGCGGCGACATCGGCAATATCCGTGGGGAGCGCGACCGCCCGCACCCCCAGTGCCGCGCACCGCACCCGGACCTCCTCCAACGCCGCCGCCCGTCGCCCCACCAGCGCGACCGCCCATCCGCGCCGTGCCAGCGCCAGCGCGATCCCGCGCCCGATGCCGGAGCCCGCGCCGGTGATGACGGCGAGCGGTGAGTCGTGCATCGTGGGTCGTGGGTCGTGAGTGCGCGGTTGACGATCGGCTGAGCCCTGCATGACCTCCCGCGCCCCTCTCTCACGACTCGCGACCCACGAACGCACGACTCAGTAGGTCAGCCCCACCGCGCCGAGGGTTAGGCCCGCGCCGCTGCCGCCGAGGAGGACGCGGTCGCCGCGCTGGATGCGGCCTGCGGCGACCGCTTCGGCCAGGGCGAGCGGCAGGGAGGCGGCGACGCAGTTGCCGCGTTGTGCGATGTTGCTGACGACCTGGGCCGGGGTGAAGCCGAGGCGCTCGGTCAACAGGTCGAGCGCGTGGCGACTCGCCTGGTGCGGGACGAGCGCCGCGAGGTCGGCGCGGCACCAGCCGAGGTCGGCGAGGAAGCGATCGAGAAAGGGGCCGATCAGGCGCGCGCCGTGCCGATAGATGCGCGGCCCATCCATGTGGAAGAAATTATCTTCCAGCGTGGTGGTCGGGTCGTTAGGGTGATGCAATGTGCCGCCGCCGCGCACCACGGTATGTTCCGCGCCGCTCGGATGGGTGACGAAGCGCGCGCCCCAGAGCGCGCTCGCCCCGCCCGGCTCCGCGCGCGTGACGATCGCGGCGGCGGCGGCGTCGCCGAAGAGCACGGCGCTCTCGGGCTCGTTGGGATTGAGGGTGCGCGAGGCGAGTTCGCTGCTGACGATCAGCACCGTCCGGTAGACCCCGGCGGCGATCAGCGCGGCGACCGCGTGGAGGGCGAAGGGGAAGCTGAGGCAGGTGGCATTGAGATCGAAGCAGGCGGCGCGACCATCGGCCAGCCCCAGTTCGCGCGCGATGAAGACGGCGGTGCAGGGGATCGCCTGTTGCGGCGCGGCGGCGGCCCCCACGATCGCGTCGAGATCGTTCGGTGCCAGCCCCGCCGCCGCCAGCGCAGCGCGCGCGGCCGCCGCGCCCATCGTCAAGGCCGATTCGTCGCCCGCGTAGCGCCGCTCCTCCACGCCGGTCGCGCGCGCGATCCAGCCGGGGGCGATGCTGAGGCGGTCTTCGAGTTCCGCATTGGTGACGCGCCGTGCGGGGAGATAGCTGCCGAGACCTGCCAGGCGTACCGGGAGCATCGCTGATCATTCCTTCACGCTAACGCGCCACCGATCCCCCGATCGCGGCATCGGCGTATCGTCTCTGGATACGCTTTATACGCGACAAAAGTTTCCGTTGCCATAGACAGCGGGGCACATCGCTCGCCCGCTAGCGGTGCGGTGGGTCTGGGCGTTGCCGGAATGGCGCAGGCCGGGGCATGCGCCTCGGCTTGTAGATCATGCTCGTATCGCGCCTCTGTGGCTGTTTACCACGTAACGGGCAACGTCGTCGGGCCGTGGACGACGAGACTGGGGAGATAGTCGATCTGCCTGCCGGGGATCGCGCGGAGTTCGGGGAAGCGCCGGTAGAGGGCGGTCAGGGCGATCTGTGCTTCCAGCCGGGCCAGCGGCGCGCCGAGACAGAAGTGGATGCCGACCCCGAAGGCGAGGTGGCGGTTCGGCGTGCGCGCCGGGTCGAAGGTCGCCGCATCTGGGAAGATCGCCTCGTCCCGATTCGCCGAGCCGATCCAGACGCGCAGATAGCTCCCGGCGGGGAGGTTCTGCCCCCCGAGTTGGGTGTCGGTGGTCGTCGCGCGGAAGATACACTGCACCGGCGAGCGGAAGCGCAGCGACTCTTCGATCGCGCTCGGCCAGAGTGTCGGGTCCGCGCTGAGCCGCGCGCGTAATGCCGGTTGCTCGGAGAGCACCTGCACGGTATTACCGATCAGATTCGTGGTCGTCTCGTTGCCGGCGACGAGCAGCAGCACGCAGAAGCCGAGCACTTCCCGCTCGTTCAGGCGTTGCCCGTCCCCTTCGGCGGCGAGGAGCGCGCCGAGCAGATCGCCCTCGGTCGTGCCCGCGTCGCGCCGCGCGGCGATCAGGCCCTCAAAGTAGCCGATCATCTCGCGCATCCCGCGCGGATCGCCGGTGATGACCGCGTCGGACCAGCGCTTGAAGTCGGCGCGGTCGCTCGCTGGCACGCCGAGCAGTTCCGCGATCACCAGCACCGGCAGGGGGATCGCAAACTTCTCGACAAAGTCGAGTTCGGAGCCGCTGAACTGATCGAGGAGTTCGTCGGCGAGCTGCGCGATACGCGGCCCCAGCGCCTGCACCGCGCGCGGCGTGAATGCGCGGTCGACGATGCTCCGCAACTGGCGGTGGCGCGGCGGATCGGTGGCGATCAGGCTGTCGCCGATCACGCTGCCGCCGCCACCCATCGCGCGGGCGCTGGAGTAGTTGGCATGGTCGGAGAGGGCGGTGCGGACCTCCGGGTACCCGAAGACATCGTAGAGTCCGGGCTGATCGCCGGGTGCGACGGGGCTGGTGGCGCGCATCTCCGCGTACCAGTCGAGGTGTTCGGCCATCGGTTTGTGCTCCTCATCTGGCGTCCCCACGGTCGGGGCGCGTGTCGCTGGTGGGTCGGGCGCTCCTATGGCGAGGCGCTGGCGGCATTCGTTCCCGGTTCCGCACGCTCCCGGTCGGGACCACTGGCGATGCGGTCAACATACTACCGCCCTGTGGTGCGGACAAGTGCGTGGCCCGCTGCGCGCAGCACCGTTCCCGGTCAGCGTGCCCAATCGCGCAGCGCGCGGCGCGGGCTCCGCCGTGCGAGCCAGATGCCGAGCGCGACTGGCAGGCTGAGGACGAGGGTGAGCGGGACGTAAGCGAGCAGCAGCCCGAAGCCCACCTTGCCGAGCAGGCGTAGCGTCTCGGCGTCGGCTCCGAGCGCCATGCTCACCACGTCGGCGCGGCTGGCGAGTCGCGCGACATTGCCCAGGAGCATCCCGTAGGCGAGGAGCGGCACCGCCCACCACGAGCGCAAGGTGTAGCCACCGAGCAGGCCAATCAGGAGCAAGGCGATGGCCGAGACCCAGCCGCTGGTGAAAACACCGCCATACGCCAGGCTTGCGATGACCAGGGGTGTCGCCCTGAGCGGTGATAACACTTCGCCCTCCCACTTGACGTTCACACATAGGCGCTCGCTATTCTTGCCAACGCCCCGCTGCTGAGGGGCGTTACGCGATTCGCCGCACGCGCCGCCGCTTGGCCCCCGCTTCTTCTGCCGCGAAGCCCTCCGCTATTGTCAGATCGGGCGGCTGGCAGCCGTAGCCGGTCACCGTGTCGGCCATGCTGGCGCGGACGGCGGCGGCGACCGGGGGGAACGGCGCGCCGGGCGGCAGCGCGAGGGCGACCCGCAGCTGACCGGCTCGCTCCTGGGTCGCGCGGTAGTCGGCGATCGGGGCGTCGGTGAAGAGGATCGCGCGGCGGATCGTGTCGGGGAAGAAGGGGCGCGGCGTGCCATCGGGGTCCAGGAAGTAGCAGAGATCGTCGCGTCGCCCCTCCACGGCGGCGAGCACTTGGAAGGAAGAGCCGCAGGGGCAGGGGGCGGGGTCGAGTCGTAGCACGTCGTTGAGGCGGTAGCGGATGATCGGCTGCGTCTGTCGCCAGAGGTCGGTGACGAGCGGCGTCACGCGCCCGGCGTCGCCCGGCAACGGCTCATATTGCAGCGCCACCAGATCTTCCTGGACGTGGAGTGCGCCGTGCGCGCAACTGATCGCCAGCAACCCCTCGGTACACTGATAGATCTGCCCGACCGGGGCCGTGAAGGTGTCGGCCAGCCGCGCGCGGTCCTGTGGCTCCAACGTCTCGGCCACCGCCAGCAGCCGCTCGGGGCGCGTGTGCAGCCGTCCTGCCTCGCGCGCGTCGGCCAGCAGGCCGAGCAGGGAGGGCGGGCCGACGATGTAGTGCGGCGCGAATGCATCGAGCGCCGCGATCGACTCCGCCAGCGGGGTCATCAGGTCGAAGAAGCGGAAGCGGACGAGTCTGCCGCCGAGCCCTTCGTAGAGATTACTGTTGGCGCGCAGGAAGAAGGCGACGCGGGTGGGGCCGAGGCGCGGCGTCAGTGTGCGCGCCAGGATCGTCCCGGCCCAGGCCGCCGACTCCCACGGCCCGACGAGGAAGAGGCCGCGATGCCCGGACGTGCCCGAGGAGAGGCCGACCGTCAGTTCGCCGATCGTCGGGCTGAAATCGCGGCTCCGCTCGGCCGCCAGCGCCACGCCTTCCGCTGTCGCCCGCCCGATGCCGCGCGTATTGAAATCGTCGAAGTGGGCCATCATCAGCCCCTTGTCGACCGGTGGCAGCCCCCGCCAGTCCGCGAGGTCGTGGCCGCGCCAGTGCGCCACATAGAAAGGGCTGTGCGCGCGGGCGTGGGCGACGATCGCGCCCGCCCGACGCTCGCGGTAGCGGTCGAGGCGCGGGCCGCGCAACGTGTGCCAGCGCCATTGCGCGCGCAGGAAGTGGGCGGCGATCAGCGCATTGCGGTTCATCGCGCCGCCTCGCGTCGCAACTCGCGGCCCAACGCCTCGGAGCAATGGGTGGGGAGGATCGCCACGTCCGGGCGGGCGGCGGCGAAGGCGTGGAGGCGGGCGATCGTCGTCGCCACCGCGCGCGGATCGTCGGCGATCAGCCCGGCGAATAGGGCGGGTGGGCGGCGCTCGCGGTAGGAGCGGCTGAGCCAACAGCCGTCCGCCGCCAGCAGCAGGGGGCCGCGCTCCGTCCGCGCCAGCAGCCCGAGCTGCCCGCGCGCGTGTCCCGGCAGCGCCACGAGCAGCGCCGCGCCGTCGCCGAAGAGATCGTGTGTGGGGCCGAGCGCGGGGAGGGGTGGCCCGGTGAACGGGTCGAGCAGGTCCGCGCGCGCCGCGAAGTCGTCCGGGAGCAGCGCCGGGATCACGCCGCGTAGGAGGGCGCGGAGGCCCCGGCGTGCGACGGCGTCCGCCCAGGCGGCGCGGCTGGCGATGAAGCGGGCGTGCGGAAAATCCCGCAGCCCGGCGATGTGATCCGCGTGGAAGTGCGAGACGACGATCCGCTGGATGTCGCCCGGCACGAGCCCGAGCGCGCCGAGCTGGTCCACGACCGCCCCGCGCGTGCCGAGCCGCAGCGGCGTCGTCATGCGATACAGCCTGAACGGCCAGCCGCGCGTCGCGTCGAAGATGCGCGGCGCGTAGCCGGTGTCGAAAAGGGTCCAGCCATGCGTGGGGTGGCCGAGCAACGCGACCGTTGCGTGACAGGCGATCTTCCGGTGCGCCGCGCCACGTAGGATCGTCGCCTCGTCCGCGACGCAATAACCGGTGGCGAGGATATGGGTTGTGAGTCGTGCGTCGTGCGTCGTGAGCGGGGTTGGCTGCATGTCAGGCTCCGGTGCTGGCTAGGGCGAGTCGGCGTTGAGGGCGGCGAGGGTGCGGGCGATGCCGTCTTCGAGCGAGACGAGCGGGGCGTAGCCGAGGTCGCGGCGGGCGGCGGCGATGTCGTAGGTCTGCTCTCGCGCCAGGATCGCGGCGCTGTAGCGGGTCAGCAGCGGCTCCTGTCCGGTCAGTCGCGCGCGCGCCTCCAGCAGCCCGGCGATGGCGAGCGCGGCGGGGAGGGGGATCGGGCGCGGTGTGTCCGGCAGTCCCATGCCGTAGAGCACCGTGCCGATCACGTCCCAGAGACGCGGGTGGGCGTCGTTGGTGATCGTGTAGGTGCGGCCGATCGAGGCGGGTGCGTCGAGCGCCAGCAGGAGTGCGTGGGCGACGTTGTCCACGTAGGTGAGATCGACGCGATTCTGGCCGTCGCCGATGCGGATCAGCCGACCGCGCCGCGCCGCATCGAGCAGACGCGGCAGGAGGGCATTGTCGCCGGGACCGAAGATCGCCTTGGGGCGGACGATGGTGGCCGCGAGGCCGTCGCGTGCGGCGGCGTTGACGTGGTCTTCGCCGAGTTTCTTGGTCAGCGAGTAGACCGAGGCGAAGCGGCGTGGGTAGGGCGCGGCCTCCGTCTCGTCGCGCACATCACGCCCGGCGAAGGTGACGCTGGGGGAGGAGACGTAGACGAGCCGCGCCACACCCGCCGCCCGGCAGCCCGCGATGACCGCCGCTGTGCCACCGACGTTGATCGCGAAGAAATCGGCGCGCGGCCCCCACGGCGCGGAGAGCGCCCCGGCGTGGATCACCGCGTCGGTCCCGGCACAGGCGCGGCGGATCGCCACCGGATCGCGCAGGTCTGCCCGCCACCCTTCGGCGCCCGCCGCCAGCAGCGCGCCGACCGCGCCGAAGTCGCGCCCGAGCAACCGCACGCGCTGGCCGCGCGCGAGCGCCAGCGCCGCCACGCGCCGCCCCAGGAAACCGGTCCCGCCGGTGATCAGTATCCGCACCGTTTCATCCCTCCGTCGCGGCATGATAGCGCGCCCGCGACCTGTAAGGGGTAACGAATCGGCGGCGCGGACGTTTCCGCCGCCCGTGTTGCTCGTGTGGCTGGCGAGGGGATGCGTGCGGGTCACCCTTCCGGCAATGCCTCCGGCACAAGCCCGCTAATGCCGACGGCCAGGACTTGGAGGATGGCGGCGGCTTTCTGGTCGGCGGAGATCGTCGTGGCCTCCTGGCTGCTCCATTGTGTCGCCGCGCCGAAGATGCCCCCGACGAGTACCTGTACGAGCGTGGCGAGCGGCACGCGCCAGATGGCCCCCTGTCGCTGCCGCTCCTGGAGCCAGACCGTGAGGAGGGCGGTGAGTTCGCCGCGCGTGGCACGCTCGGTGAGCGGGGCGAGAGTCTCCGAGAGGCGGCAGTTCCGGTGTCGATGTTCGACGAAGACCAGGATGGCGCGGATCAACCGGCGCAACGTCTCACGCTCCCACTGCGCGACCGGCGGGAGATCGTTCGCGAGGAGTTGGCGAAATTCTTCGCGGACGATCGTGTCATAGAGGGCATATTTGCTGGGGTAATGCGCGTAGAAGGTGCCGCGATTGACGTTGGCCTGGGCGGCGATGTCCTGTACGCTCATCGCCGCGAAGCCTTTTTCGTGCGCGACGGCGTGGAAAGCTTCCTGGATCGCCAGCCGTGTGCGGGCGACGCGCCGATCTGGGCGCTTCGTTGCTGTAACCATTGGTCTGCGCCTCCTCTCTGGAGGGGTATCGCTCGCGAATGTTTCTGCACACATGTGCTCATGTGCCGCTTACGCGACAGTCCACGCATCTTGCCTATTGCCCATTGTAGCGTGCGGGACTATGTTAAAAACGATGGGCGCACCATAAAAGATACTCGTTGGATATTGCTGGAGGCGGTGATGACGAAGCTCGATCTTTCCTTCGATGAGGTGCTCTCGACGACGCGCGCGGTACGGAAACGCCTCGATCTCGGTCGTCCAGTCGAGCCGGATGTGTTGCGGGAATGCTTCGAACTCGCCGTGCAGGCCCCGACGCCGGGTGGGAGCCAGGGGTGGCAGTTCATCGTGGTCACCGACGCGGCACAGCGGTTGGCTCTGGCGGAGCTGTATCGCCGCGCGGTGGCCGATACGATCGCAGGCGTCGAGGAGGGACGGCAGCAGGCCGCCGCGCTTGGCCCGGAGAAGGTGGCGACGTTCGAGCGGATGATGGCATCGTCGCGCTATCTCACCGAGCACATGCAGGATGTACCGGTGCTGGTGGTCCCCTGCCTCCAGGGGCGCGTCGAGGCAATGCCCTGGTTGCAGCAGGTGGCGTCGTGGGGCGGGATCTTCCCGGCGGTGTGGAGTTTCATGCTGGCCGCGCGCTCGCGCGGACTCGGCACGGCCCTGACCGGGATCCATCTTATATATGAGCGTGAGGCGGCGGCGATCCTCGGTATTCCCTACGAGCAGGTCACACAGGCGGGGCTGGTCCCGGTCGCCTACACGCTCGGCACGACGTTCAAGCCCGCAAATCGCAACACGGTGGAGACGGTGCTGCACTGGGATCGCTGGTAGCCGAGGCTTCGTCTGCTCCTGCTCGACGGTGTGGATTGGCCGGTTATAGCAAATAGTACAGCGCAGGACGATAGTGCGCCGCCGATTAACGCGCTCTTGTGTTACTCGCCGCGCAATCGCCGCACCTCTGCTTCTAGCTGGCGGTTGCGCTCGCGCAGTTCCGGGCCGGTGAGGACGAGTTGGCCGTCCTGGTCGTGGACGCGCAGGAAGGCGTCGTCCGGCACAAAGGAGATGCCGAGCGCGCTATGCCAGCGCCCGTCGTCGCCGGGTTCCCACGGCTCATAGCCGTCCGGGCCGAGCCGCCGTGCCCAGAGACGAGCGGGGATATAGTCGCCGACCGGGTCGAAGACGAGGTATTCGGCGATGCCGAGCGCGGCGTAAGCGGCCGGTTTGCCGCGTGGCGTGCCCTCGGCGAGATCTCGGGCGCGGGCGGTGGACGGGCTGGCGATCTCGAGTACCAGCGCCGGGGGGCCGTCCGCCGCGACGATGATCGAGTCGCGCGAGCCGCTGCTGAGGGTCGGGTGGATCAGCAGGTCGGGCGAGAGGGTGAGGAGGCGGCTGCCGACGCGCGGGATCAGCATCCTGATCTGGTTGCCGACGAACCAGGGCAGGCCACGCCCCCTGCCGCAGGCGTCGAGGCTGTCGTGGAGGACGGTGATCGCGCCCTGATGCAGCGAACTGCCCAAAATCGATTCCTCCGTATCATCGGCGAGCGCTGCGAACTGTGGGCCGAGGGCGCTCGTCTGTTCGATGGTCATCGTTTCCTCCCTCGTGGCGCGACAGTGTTGCGTATGCTCACCGCTGACTGTGGTGATTGTAGCATCGCCGGTCGTGGCACAGGCGTAGCGCGCGCGTTATCAGCCGGGCACCTGCGCCGCCGCTTCAGCGGGTGCTCCGGTGGTGTAGTCGGTGCCGATCCCCGCGAGCAGCGTGTCCGCGTCGGCGAGGAGGCCGCGCGAGATGAACTGATGGTTGATCGCGCTCGTCCCCTCGCCGATCTCGTTGATCTTGACCTGACACCAGTAGCGCGCGACCGCGCTCGCGGCGAGGAAACCCGCGCCGCCGAGGATCTGTGCGGCGCTGTCGGCGGCGCGCTTCGCGGCCTCCGACGCGAAGACCTTCGCCATGCTCGCCTCGCGCCCGAAGGGTCCCCCGCGATCCTTCAGCCAGGCGGCGCGCAGGATGAGGCCGCGCGCCAACTCGCTCTCGGTCGCCATGTCGGCCAGCTTCAGTTGGATCGCCTGGAACGCCCCGATCGCGCGCCCGAACTGGTGCCGACGGCGCGCGTGGTCCAGCGCCTCATCGAAGCACGCTTGCGCCAGCCCGACCGCCAGCGCCCCGACCGCGATCCGCCCCGCATCGAGGATTTGTAGGAACTGGCGCAACCCCGCGCCGCGCGGCCCGAGGAGGTGATCGGCGGGGACGCGGCAGGTGGCGAAATGGAGCGGCACCCGATTCGTGGTGCGCCAGCCGAGCGTTTCGTGGGCGGGGCCGCGCATGTAGCCGGGCGTCTCTTGCGACACCAGGAGTGCGCTCAACTCCGGCTTGCCATCGGGGCGGGTGGCCGGTGCGCGCCAGCACGGTCACCCCGGCGGTATGCGGCGTGCCGCCATTGGCGATGTAGCGTTTCGCGCCAGCGATCGTCTTGCCCCGCTCGTCGAGGGTCGCGACGGTGGCGATGCCGCCTGCGGCGGTCCCGGCCACCGCCTCGGTCAGCCCGAAGGCCCAGAGTTGCGCGCCGCTGGCGAGGGGCGGCAGGAAGCGCTCCCGCTGCTCTGGCGTGCCGAAGGCGACGAGCGGCGCGCAGCCGAGCGAGATGTGCGCTTCGACGGTGATCGCGATCCCGGCGTCGGCACGGGCTAATTCTTCGAGGGCGAGGCAGTAGGCGATAGTGTCGCCGCCGGTGCCGCCCCACTCGGGCGGCAGCGTCAGGCCGAGGAAGCCGCGCCGCCCCAACTCCGCCACGCGCGCGTCCGGGAATGTCCCCGCGCGGTCGCGCGCCGCCGCCTGTGGGCGGATCGTTGTCCTGCGCGAAGTCGCGCGCCCGGTCGCGCCACGCGTGTTGCTCCGCCGTCAACGTGAAGTCCATCGACCGCCCCTCTTCCTTTCTGTCACGAGATCCAGCACAGCCCCCCGATCGTTATCGTGCTCCATCCCGGCCAGCGGCTACAGCGGCTGTGCCGCTAGTGGAGACGGGTGGGTGAGGCGTTTAAGAAAGGGGCAATGGTGCCAATAGCGCCGCCGTGCGGCACTGACCCTGGATTGTCGGCGCGGCGCGGCGCGGCGGTAGCCAGGCTATATACGGCGGGGCAGATCGTGCCGCGCGCACCAGCGTGGGGTGCCAGATCGTGTATTCGGAACAAATAACGGGCTCGGATGGGTTGACAGGGCCGATCGGCCCTGGTAGGATGACCGAAGTTGCCGTAGCGTGTCTTTACACCTTGGAGCCAAGCAGCGTGAGCACGACGCATCGACTCGGACAATTCAGCCTTCCGATGTTCGGGCTCGTACTCGTACTTATTAGCCTCCTCCTTATCGGGAGGCTATAACTGCTTGGGAGGCAAACGGTAACGCACAAGTACAAGCGAGTATGACTGAGGGCCTCCCGAAACGGGCGGTCTTTTTTGTTGTCTGTGGCTGTTGCACGAAGGAGGCGAGACGATGGCGGCGCGCGGATACAGGAGCGGCGATCACGGCGGACGGGTGGCGGTCGTCGCCCGGGCGATCGGGCAGCGGGATGCGCCGATCGTACGCGCGACGGTCGCCCTCGTCGGCTGCGGCATCGCCGAGATCGTCCTCGCGCTCGCCGCGCGGTGGCTGGCCCATTGAACCCCGACTGCATGAACCCGTATCGGACGCATCAGCACGGAGAATGATCGGCATGAGTACCGTAACATTGCCCCCGACAGCCGCCCCCGCCACGCCGACGGCCCAGGTGGCCCCGGTCACCGCCACCGGCACCCCCGATGGCCGCCCTTACATCGGCGCGCACGCCCTCTGCGATGCGCTGCTGCGCGAAGGGGTGGACACGATCTTCGGCTATCCGGGCGGCGCGGTGATCCCGCTGTACGATGTCCTGCCGAGCTACGAGCCGCGCCTGCGCCATATCCTCACCCGCCATGAGCAGTGGGCCGCGCACGCCGCCGAGGGCTATGCCCGCGCGACCGGACGGGTGGGCGTCTGCCTGGCGACGAGCGGGCCGGGCGCGACGAACTTCGTCACCGCTATCGCCGATGCGATGCTCGACTCGGTCCCGCTGGTGGCGATCACCGGGCAGGTCGGCCTGCCGATGATCGGCAAGGATGCCTTCCAGGAGGTGGACATCATCGGCGTGACCCTGCCGATCACCAAGCACTCCTATCAGGTCGAGCGGGTGGAGGATCTGCCGCGCGTGGTCGCCGAGGCGTTCCACCTGGCGCGCAGCGGGCGACCCGGCCCGGTGCTGATCGACCTGCCGAAGACGACGATCGTCGCGCCGACCAGGCCGAGCGCCCCGGTGGTCATCGATATGCCCGGCTACCGCCCGACGATGAACGGCAACATGGGGCAGATCAAGACGGCGGCGAAGCTGATCGCGGCGGCGAAACGCCCGGTCATCATGGCCGGGCATGGCATCTACATCAGCGGCGCGATGGACGAGTTGCGGCAGCTCGTGGAGAAGGCCGATCTCCCGGTCGCCTTCACCCTGCACGGCCTCGGCACGCTGCCCGATTCGCACCCGAACGCGATCGGCTTCATGGGGATGCACGGTCATCGCCACGTCAATCAGGCGATCGATGAGTGCGACCTGCTGATCACGGTCGGCGCGCGCTTCGATGATCGCGCGACCGGACGGACCGACATGTTCGCGCCCAACGCCACGGTGATCCACATCGATATCGACCCGGCGGAGATCGGCAAGAATGTCAAGGTGGATGTGCCGATCGTCGGCGACGCGAAGCGGGTGCTGGCGCGACTGGTCGAGATGGTGGCCCCCGCCGCGCGCGGCGAGTGGCTGGCGCGGATCGCGGGCTGGCGGGTCGCACCGCCGACGCCGGACTTCTCCGCCGACGAGCCGGGGATCTCCCCCTTCAAGGTGATCGCCGCCCTGCGCGCCGCGACCGGTGGCGAGGCGATCATCACCTCCGATGTGGGCCAGCATCAGATGTGGGCCGCGCAGTGGGGGGCCTACGAGGCACCCGACCGCTGGATCAGTTCCGGTGGGGCCGGGACGATGGGCTTCGGCCTCCCCGCCGCGATGGGCGCGCAGGTCGGGCGGCCCGAGTCGGAGGTCTGGGCGATCTGCGGCGATGGTGGCGTCCAGATGTCGCTGCCGGAGCTGGCGACGATCGCCGCCGAGCGCCTGCCGGTGCGCCTGCTGATCCTCAATAACGGCTATCTCGGCATGGTGCGCCAGTGGCAGCAGCTTTTCCACGGCAGCAACTACGCGCACACCCCGATCACCTCGCCCGACTTCGTCAAGCTGGCCGATGCTTACGGCATCGTCGGCCTGCGCGCCGAGCGCCCCGAGGAGGTGTGGTCGGTCATCGCGCAGGCCCGCGCGGTCGATGGCCCGGTGCTCGTCGAGATCCGCATCAACCCCGAAGACAACGTGTATCCGATGGTGCCGCCCGGCGGCGCGAACTCGCAGATGATGTTCCAGGAAGACCCGGCGGCGGTGGAGTAGGCGTGAGGCGTGAGGCGTGAGTCGTGAGTAGGTTCGCTGATACCGATCAGCCCTTTGCTGGCACCGTCTCACTCACGACTCACGACCCCCGCCTCACGACGTGCAGAGGAGTGCTATCGTGGCGATGTTATCGGACTTTTCCCCGCTCGGGACCAGTGAGCGCACCCTGAGCGTACTGGTGGACGATCAGCCGGGCGTCCTGAACCGGGTGTCGAGCCTGCTGCGGCGGCGGCGCGTCAATGTGGATAGCCTCAATGTCGGGGCCAGCGAGCAGCCGGGCCTCTCGCGCATGACGATCGCGCTGCGCGGCGACGAGGCGGATACCGAGCAGGCGGTGAAACAGCTCTATAAGCTGATCGAGGTCCGCAAGGTCACCGACCTCAGCGACCAGCGCCTGATCTCGCGCGAGCTGGCCCTCTTCAAGGTGGCCGCTTCCGAGGATACGCGCCCGCAGATCCGCGAGATCGTCGAGCTGTTCGGCGCGCGGATCGCCGATGTCGCCCCCCGCTCGTTGGTCATTGAGGCGGTCGGCACCGTCGCGCGGATCGATAGTCTGCTGGACATGCTGCGCCCGTACGGGATTAAAGAGATCGCCCGTACCGGGCGCGTAGCGGTCGCAAGCGGGGCCGGAGAAAGCTAACACGTCGAGCGGGGGCGTTCAGCTGAACGCCCTCCTCGCTTGTATGATACCGTGTTGGATGTGGATGAAGGGATTATGGTAGCAGGAGGAGGGCCGATAGGGGAGAAGATGATCGCCGTGCCGACGCTGGGAGACGACACGGCTCCGCTTGCGGCCATTCGCGGCGTCCGATGCGCCGCTGGTGCGGGAACTGGCGGGCGCTGCGCGCGTTGCCGCGCCGACGCTGAACATCCCGCACCCCTATCCGTCCGATCTGGCGGCGCGCTGGATCGCCGGTCACGTCGCGGCGGCGGCGGAAGGGCGTTTCTACACCTTCGCAATCGCCGATGGTGCCGCCGCAGCGCTGTTCGGCGCGATCACCCTCCGCGTGGAGGCGGCGCACGTGCGGGCGGAACTCGGCTACTGGCTCGGCGTGCCGTACTGGGGGCGGGGCTACATGAGCGAGGCGGCGCGTCGGGTGACGGCGTTCGGCTTCGCGGCACTGGGCCTCCACCGCACCCAGGCGACCTGCCTGCCAGGCAACCCCGCCTCGGCGCGGGTGCTGGAGCACGTCGGGATGCGCCGCGAGGGGCTGCTACGCGGCTACGTCCGCAAGGACGGGCGTTACGACGACCTGTTGATGTATGCGATCTCTGCGGGATGAATGGAAGGAGAGGCGTGAGGCGCGAGGCGTGAGGCGTGAGGGAGTAAGCAGTCGTCAGTCGTCAGTGACGGGGATCTCTCCCGACTCTTCCGACCACCGACGACCGACGACTTTTCTCACGCCTCACGACCCACGACTCACGACTCATCAACGGAGGAAAGACAGTGGCGGTCACGATTTATTACGACAACGATGCGAACCTTGCGGCGCTGAAAGACAAGAAGGTCGCGGTCATCGGCTACGGCAGCCAGGGCCACGCGCACGCGCTGAACCTCAAAGAGAGCGGCGTCGATGTGCGCGTCGGGCTGGCCGCGACGAGTAAGAGCCGCGTGAAGGCGGAGGCCCGTGGCCTGCGCGTCCTCGATGTCGCCGCCGCGACGGCGGAGGCGGACGTCATCATGGTCGTTGTGCCGGACGAGCTGCAGAGCACCGTCTACGAGGAGTCGATCAGGCCGAACATGAAGTCCGGCGACATGCTGATGTTCGCGCACGGCTTCAACATCCATTATGGCTTCATCACCCCACCGGACGGCGTGGACGTGACGATGATCGCCCCGAAGAGCCCCGGCCACCGTGTCCGCGAGCTCTACCAGGAGGGCGTGGGCGTGCCGGGCCTGCTGGCGATCCAGAAGGACGCCACCGGCCACGCCAAGGAAGTGGCGCTGGCCTACGGCAAGGCGATCGGCTGCACCAAGGCGGGCGTGATCGAGACGACCTTCGCCGAGGAGACCGAGACCGATCTCTTCGGCGAGCAGGCGGTCCTCTGCGGCGGCGTTAGCGCGCTGATCCAGGCGGGCTTCGAGACGCTGGTCGAGGCCGGGTATCAGCCGGAGATGGCCTACTTCGAGTGCCTCCACGAGATGAAGCTGATCGTGGACCTCATGTACGAGGGCGGCCTGAAGTACATGCGCTACTCGGTGTCCAACACCGCCGAGTTCGGCGACTACACCAGCGGCCCGCGCGTGGTGGACGAGCACGTCAAGGATTCGATGCGGAAGATCCTCTCCGACATCCGCGAAGGGGTCTTCGCGAACAAGTGGATGGACGAGAACCGCGTCAACGGCCAGGCCAACTTCAAGGAGATGCGCGCCAGCCACACCGAGCACCAGATCGAACAGGTTGGTGAGCAGCTGCGCGGCATGATGTCGTTCATCAAGAAGGGCGATACGGAGTAAGACGAGTCGTGGGTCGTGGGTCGTGGGTCGTGAGTGGGACGGTGCCGATTAAGAGCCGATCGGCAGCAGCAAACCTGCTCA
>JAABUK010005151.1_pt1 | contig 20656 bp, 21 predicted proteins | sample 5559141 | NCBI WGS metagenome assembly JAABUK01 (sample SAMN10711869, study PRJNA513367) | rock metagenome | isolation source: Antarctica rocks | place: Antarctica: Victoria Land, Pudding Butte nord | collected 2016-01-03
AGGGCGAGGGCGAGGGCGAGGGCGAGGGCGAGGGCGAGGGCGAGGGCGAGGGCGAGGGCGAGGGCGAGGGCGAGGGCGAGGGCGAGGGCGAGGGCGAGGGCGAGGGTGAGGGTGAGGGGTGAGCATTCAAGTGCTGCATATCCTCACACACATGCAGCCAAGGCATGACAGCCTCTGAACATAGCGTCAACCTGTTACTCACAGATTAAAAAGACCAGGACCGCAGCGCCGTATGTTTTGTAGACACCTGTGCACCGTGCAAATCACTACCAGTCTGAAATGCAGGAGTCACTGCAGGCATCAGGTGATCAATGAAACACCTGAGAGTAGGTGAGGAAGGCATTAGCAGCTAGATTCATGGCTAAGTTCCAGCGTTGCACATCTGGCGGCCCACCGTCACTCTCTGCTGCATCAGTGTCATTCACCCTCATGTTCACTTGCAGGCTGCTGCTGTTTGTGGCCTGCCAGTCATAAATAGCTCCAGGGTACTGCCTGCAGATGCATGCATACATGTCAAGTGCGCACAGACCAAAGTTGCAGCTGTGAGTGACCCCACAACAATGCTTTGCAGGCTGATGCTGTGCATTGACTGGCTGGCTGATCCGACAAAGCTACAGCGTCATCAACTTGAGTTTGCATATCACGGGAGTGCTCAAGTCAGAAGTTGTCCTTATCTTGGCCAAGCTGACTCAAATTGTGCCAGTCTCGTTCCATTATGTCCAGTGAGATTTTGAGACGAGCTGTGAAAGAGGCATGAGGCATGAGGCATGAGGCATGGGGCATGGGGCGTGAGGCACGAGGCACGAGGCACGAGGCATGGGGCATGAAGCATGAGGCATGAGGCATGAAGTATGAAGCCATGCAGCATGATGCAGCATGATGCAAGTAGAGTGACCTTATGGATCCAGATGGGTTGTGGCCTGGGCTTGCAACAGCACAGCCCGCCTTGCGCCAGGCACAGTACAGCTGACTGTCCATGTCTGCTGGTGAGTCCACCCAGCTGGCAGCCAGGCTCATGCACTGCGTGGGGACCTGTGTTGCATTGGTAATGCCTCCACCAAGTCTTGACAGCACCTGCACCAAACATACGCCCACACAAGTGTTACGCTGTGGTTTGGCATGGTTCTATGGCTGTGCCTATTGTACGCATGCACATGGTGATCCTGCAGCAACAGAAAGTGCTTGATGCCTCTCCTTGCTACTCTTGCCCGTAGAAAGTGTTTGAGTGGTGTGGCTAGTGCAGACCGGTTGCTGCAGAGTTGTGGCATTGACATGCAAGCTCACTCACTCATGCTGCCTTGTTGCTGCACATGAGGCATACACCCCAGCTATGCAGATGTGTCACAGCATGCAGATGCGTCACAGCATGCAGATACATGTGACAGCATGCATGCTGGTGTCTGAAATGCAAGGCAGGCAAGCATGCTTGATTCAGATGCAGTAAGACTGGCTGGATTTTGACTGGGGCCAGGGTGAGGAGGGGGGGCCAGGATTGCACAGAAAGAGTAGTAGGGGCAAGAGGGGGGAAAGACACAGAAAGGTTAGTAAGATGAGGTTTACCTGCTGATCAAGGCCCTGTAGGGCTGAGCAGTTGGGCATAAGGAAGGAGAGAGGGAAGGTGGCCACAGCTTGGCCCATGGCAGTGTTGGAAGAAGAGCTGGTCTGAGCCTCATCTGTGCCCAGGAAGCTGCTGCTGCTGCTGCTAGCCAGCTCACCTGCATCATGTGACAGCACATCCATTCAGGCACATGCATTCAGGCACATGCATGAGATACTGTGGTGTTGTTGAAAGCATAATGACATCTATGTTTGCCTTATGCAACGCTGTTCATTGCATGCATGCAGCCATGAAACTGATAAGATTCAATGGGGAAATTGCCAGCTACATCACAGATAACCGACCATGGCATTGTCATGAGCGACAATCCAACTCTTGTTCGGTCTAGAGTAGAACCATGCTGACTCATGCAGCAAAACTGTCACATGCTTGTGCTTGATCAGATTGCCTGCTTGTTTTGCATTCTCAATTACTGCTAAGGTGACATCATTCTGGCCGAGGCAACAGGTCCCATACCCGCACGAGGAAAGAATGCAGGCTCTAGATACAAGGACAACGAAGAAGGAGCTGCAGTGCCCAGGATGAGCTGCAGCTCAGCCAGGCCCTGACTAATGGCACTGCTGGCAGCAAAGTAGTCATCGTTGGCTGACGCCGCACTGCTGGTGCTTGCAAAACTGGTGGACTGGCTGCTGTTGGCTCCACTGCTTTGGTAGACAGCTACAGCTGTTGCACCTGGGCAGTGCAGAAGTCTAAGGTGCTTGTGTGAAGGGTCCATGCACAAATGAATTGTGTGTGCGTGCGTGAGATGCATAGTGGCAGCAGGTACAGAGCTGTTTGATGAAAATGTTCTTGTGCTCAGGCAGGGTATGAAAAGACACAGGGCATGCATAAGGGCCAATAGACCAGTCACTGCTGACTGCACTCAAGCCTAGCCTGATTTTGTAACTAGGACTGCCAGTCTGCAGATGCATTTGCTGCCTTTTGCAGCAATCACAAGTTGTCACAGTCTCACCTACGGATTGCTCTCTAGCAAATAGCGCACTCATAAGGGCATCAGCAGTAGCCCTGTCATTCCCAGTGTACAACAGAGGGGCACTGCTGATATTCAGGGCACTCCCAGAGGCACTCACGGCCTGAGGGGCATCCCCAATGTACTGATCTTCAGGGAGCTGTAGGAGGGCAGGCCAGATTGGGGGCTCCATGACAGGGCAGTAGGCAACCTGATCTGCAGTTGAGTAGGCAAACCCACACTGCGAGTTGTCGTGTGCCTGCACAAACACCACATTTCAATTGACAAGTAGCAACAAAATAGCAGTTCGTTCTTCTGCCAAGCTTGTCACCAGACCTTTGGTGATTGCGCAGCAGTGAGAGATAAACACACATGTCTGGGCCAAGGCGTGACTGTATTGTAAGCTTGCAATGCAGCAGCTCTTCATGTCACCGTGAAATAGTCATGAGTGGAAGTACGAAGCTCTGCGTATACAGAGATGCAGGTGAAAGCTTCTGCAATCCTGTGCAAATGCAGCTTGGGTGTGGGATGGGGCAGCAGTGTGTGCACAGCACAAAACATCGTCCTGATGCACAAAGCAGTTGCAGCGTTGCTCTACCTTGCAGTCACTGTATGGTGAGCATGGATTGTCACCAGTGGCGTTGAAGCACTGATAGCTGTATTGTGCTGGATCTGTGCCTGCAAGTGAGCATGCAGCTTTTTGTCTGCAACTCTTTGTCCCTCATGTGACAGCAATCATGTTTGGTCAGGGGTACAGACAGGGCTTAGTCACCTACACCTGCACAAGTTTGTTGTAGCAGCAGAGACAACAGCGTGCTTGCTGACATGATAACCAACTTTTGGCACGTCAGTCACAATCTGAGCTTGAATCCATTGCATGACATTGACCAAGTACACTTACTAAACTGTGCTGAAAAGAATGTGGCAAGGCTGGAATGCAGGAGCTAAGAACATGATGGGCACCTGGGTTGGAGATCCAGTCACAACAGGAGGTGCACTTGCAGCCACACTTGAAAGAGGGGCCATCAAGCTGATGGTTGATGATCTTTTGAAAGGCCCAGAGCAGGATGCAAAAGAGGAAGGGAGTGATGATCAAACAGGTATTGGTGCCAAGCCTCCTTCTCTGCAGTGAAAGTCAACACTCCATTGCAACGTTCCATTCAGGTATCTGCACAGTTTCCTTCAGGTGGCAGCAACACTTACTTGATATACAGCGTTCTTCCTGACCAAAGCATTGATCTGCTGAAGTCCCTGCTGGTTCCTGCAGAAAGAACGATGAGGTCAGTCTTAATGCCATCACGACAGAACAGAACAGGGTCAAACACTGCCTGACCTCATCCAAACGTCTTACGTCCCCCGAGCAGAAGTGTTGCAGCGTTGCGTTAATATCAGTCGCTTGATAAGTAGGCCCGAACCAGACAAACTCAACGCCGCCGGTTTTTGATCGGAGTTGTTTCGATTTTGCTACTGCAGAACACAGCATGTGGATCTGAGAACCTTGGGTGATGCGCTGTGGGGTTAGCTTTGTACAGGACCGATCGATCGATGGAGCGTTATGATTTTATCGCTCCGAGACCAAACAGATCTCGGGTGACTTGCGATCGGTTCGGCGATCTTGCGGCAGGCTGTGGAAGCCAACAACAGATCCAAACAGTCATGCTCGCCTCGTGTGTACTGGAGGTTCACGTGCGAGCGGCTTTTACCGCCTAAATGTAACAACAACCCCCTCGTCCAATGCCTCCGACCGGAATGGCTGGCTTGGTGGACTGGGGCACGGCGCTTTCGTACCATGGCAACAGCCTCATGGCGGCACGAATTGCCATGTACGACGAGGGCATGTGGGTGGACCTCCTAAGGGCTTCGCGGGCCCTCCGTCAGTATGCCGAACAGCATGCTGATCAGCGGCAGGCGTCGGCAAACTTGAAGCTTGTCGTGGGAACCATCTTCAGCCCTTTATTGCAGGAGTTGTACTTGCAACACGAAGCTCATGCCATCGTCGCAGAGATCCTGCGCACCCTGGGTGAGTGCTTCTGCACTGGTCAGAGCTGGCTGAATAGCTCCAAGCAGTGTCCTGAAATTTGGCCCGCTTTGCAGTTGCACTAGGAAGGGATCACCCAGAAATCATATGCTTAATGGCAGACGAAGGGATTTTCTATGTGCTGAGTGTCATGGCAGTGTACCCTCCTACCAGCGAGGTCACACTGGCAAGCTTGGGCAAGTTGGCCAACTGTGAAGGGCAAGCAGGCTGGGAAGCACAGGTGATTGCTTCAGTACGCCATCAAAGACCTACAAAGACCCTACATTTTGTGCTGCATATTAACGTCCCAACTTTGCATGGCTGGCTGATCCAACGTGCACGCCCAATGTGCTTCTGCATGCAAGCAAACTCATTCCCTCCACAAAGCAACATGTTGCCTTGAAGCCATGTCTGTATGCAAACGTCATTGCACGTCAACTTTTCTTCATGTTGATTGTTCAATACTTCATCACTTGTGGCAGTCAGCTCATGGTCCTCCTGCTGTGTGTTGTCTATGTCATTGATATGTGTGTGTCCAGGTGGCAATCATGTCAGGTGCCATGGCACAGCAACGTGCCCCTCCACCTTCGCTTGCACCAGAAAGCAGTGCAATGGCTGCTGAAGCCAAGTATGAGCAGGTGAGACAGAGTCTGCTGCAGGCTGAAGTCACAGACAGATGTGTTCACATGTGTGTAGGAGGCCATATAAGCTGTAAACAGCCTGTACATACCTTCTATGTCACGTATGACTTGAACTCTGCTAAGTAAACAGTTTGTGGATGGTTTTGTCTTGTTATGATGTGTTGACTGGATCAATCCAATTGTCAAGTCATGTTTTGCATGGGCAATGAAACACCTGCAACAGTTACTCCCCTGAGTCATGAGGGTTGAAGCAAATGAGTATGAGAGCTGCTGTTGGCCTTGTGTTTATGTAGTTGTCAACCTGTCAAAATTGTCGAATTGGTAGACGCCAAAGAGATGCGCAAGACAGACTGCTTTGGAGAGACAAAACTTGTCCTGCACATACCTAGCTCATCATGAGCTGGAAAGAGATTTTATCATTACTATTTAATGTCAACCTGCCAACTTGCTTTCCATGCTGTGCTCACCTTGCATCAGAACCCCCTGCTGACAATGGCCTGTACTGCACAGTATGCGCGAGCTTGGTCGGCAGCTTGTATGCAACAGGAAATGTAACAACATACATGTTACATTTTCTGTTGTGTAGCAGCTGCCGATCAAGCTCGCGCATACTGTGCAGTACAGTTTCTGATGCAAGGTGAGCACAGCGTGGAAATTCAAGCTGCCAACCAAATTCTACTCACGTTGTAACCATTCCAACCTGTGGCATACTACCTGCCAATAGTAGAGTTGCTGTAGTAAGCACAGGTTGTCTGACAGAGCCTCATGCCATGCAGTCATCATGTTTGCCAGTGGTTTACAAGATGCTGACAGCTGAAGACAAGGGTGCACAGCAGGCAGCTGTCAAGATGCTGACTTGCTTATGTCAAGTTGATGCCGAGTGGCAGCAGCAAGAGCAGCTGGCCATTGCCAATTTTGGCAATGCAGCTATCCTGCTTAGCCTGGTGGAGAGGATACAGTCTGCATGTCACCAGAGGAAGCTGTCAGCGACAAGAGTGTCAGAGCTCAGCAGTGTGCTGAATCTGGTGTCCTTGACCACCAGTGGTGAGTGCTGTATGAAAGAAAATGAAAGAAAAGAAAAGATTACACCTTTTGGCATCAATCTAATGAGAAGCCAAGTATTAAACTGGGCTGCCCAGTGTTGAGTGCTGTATGCAGATGCTTGACCAGGGCAATGTCAGGACATGAGTGATGTCAGGCTGTGTTGCACGTTCATCTGAATGTATGTTGAGTGATGTGTATTGCTTCAGCAACTAATATCAGGCTAACTCTCTGGGCAGATATTGCTCCCCATATTAGAAACGCCCAGTTGAAAGCCCAGTATAATGTGATCCCTGATGGACACCACGTACAAATGCCTCGACTAGCAGACATGCAGCTGGCCCTGATGCCGAGAACATGCCACACACAGACAGACTGACAGGCAGACAGACATGCTGAAGGGCCTGAATGATGGCTTGTGTGCAGCTGCATGTCTGCTAGTCATCATTCAGGCCCTTCAACATGTCTGTCTGCCTGTCAGTCTGTCTGTGTGTGGCATGTTCTCGGTGTCAGGGGCAACCCCCTGCATGACTGCCTTGCAACATGTCACATGATGATGCAGGGTGCCAAGCAGCACAGAGCAAGGTGGGGGCTACTGGACTGTTGGACCCCTTGGTTGCCCTCTTGACACCCCCAAACCAGGTCAGTCTATACCCCCAGCAGAAACACGTGCCACATACTCGCCAAAGCCTTCGTGTTTTTTGCTGCTCCTGGCTTTGTTATGTGTCCAAACCAGGCTTGCAGGCCTTGGATCCCTATGCACTGATGCCAGATATTTGTGCAGTTTCTCTGTGCAGCCATGCCCACTTGGAGTTGTGCTGTGACTGACAATGAAGGCTGAGTCACGCAGCATGTGCAGGAGCTGAAGCTATCCCTCATAGCTGTTGGAAGCAGTGCAATCAAGGCTCACATACACCCAGGCCTCAGCCTGCCTACATTACAGGTGGCTCCTAAATGTGTTTGCTGTGTGCCACAGTGCTGCCATGCTTGTTAATATGACTGTTACCTGTTGCTATGACTGTTGCTTGTTACGACGACTGGCAAGAGTTTTTTGGGATGCTGTGCACCATGCTGATGCTCATATCAACAAGCATAATCCTTTTGCCTTCTCGTTTAGTTTTTCTGTTTGCTCCCTTTGTAGTCTGCTGCCCATTGGTATTGCTGCACTTACTCGCTTGATCAATGAGTAACACAAATGAAGTGGTGCCTGTCATATAAGCTTGCTGCCATGCTTTTGCACAATGCGACGTTGTCTCCAATGCTGTCATCAGGATTTGCCATTGTCTTCGCTTAAAAGTGCCATGCACAGACAAATTCACCCTTTCATTTCCCCCATAACAAAAGCCTGAAATGGTCAACTGGATATCTGTCACCTTCTTAACCCTAACGTTTGTTACAACATGCAGCATTATTGGCATCCATGTACCTGTATACATTCAACCTGCACCTCTTTCAACTGGGCACATATTGCAGGTTGCAGATGTGCTGATTGCCATCACCAATATTGCTGGGCAGCACCCCCTCAACCAGGCACGCCTAGCATCCCTAGCAGATCCCCTAACAGAAGCCCTAGCCTCAGTGCTTCAAGCCCTGCCGCCGCTAGCTCCGGCCGCCACAGCTATGGTCACCTCCTTACAGCCAGACCACCCTCATCGACAGCAAGGTGAGCAGCAGCCCTCAGACAGGCACGAGCCTTCAAGGCAGATCAGCACCACGGGCAAAACAAAGACAGAGGGCAATGCATCAATTGAGATACATCCTCAAGCTGGTCATGTGACATCTGAGCTCACATTCAGTGAGTCGCAGCCAGCAGGTGAGGTTCATAGCCCCTCTAGCTATGCAGCAGCTGCGGCTCCAGCAGGACCTGGTAGTCATCAGGCAGGTACCACAGCAGCAGTCTCTGCACTGAGTGCTCAGCTGAAGCCAACCAGGCCTGCATCTGCCCTCACAGCTCAGCTACAAAGCCCAGAGAATGCAGAAGCAACGCCTTCCAGCATCACAGCTCACCCTGCAGCCTCTGGGAATGCACATTCGTCACCAAGATCATCCAATCATACTCCTCAGATCAGCTTGGGTGGTGCTGCAGCTGAACTCAGCAGACCTGAGTCACCTCTGGGGCTTGAGCTGCCTGAGTCCTCTCAGCAGCTTGAGCCGTCTCCACGTCCTGAGTCGCCTCAGCAGCCGGCGGCTTCTCAAGGGCATGAGCCATCACATGTCCATGGATCATCTGAAGAGGAAAGGATGCGGCGTCAGGAAGAAGTCAGGCTTGTCAGGCATTTCGCGTTCCATGTGCTGATGCTGCTGCCAGCGGAGGTGGTGCAGAAGAGGGCAGGCTTCTGGCTGCAGCATGTTGATGGAGTGCCGGATCTGTTGCATTGCTGTGTGAGAGTTGCCACCCTCCAAGACCCCCAAGTAAGATTTTGTGGCCAACATGTGGTGCACTCAAGCTGCAATCATGGCAGATTGGGGATGCATTCTTCAGACTGCATAATGTTCATGATGGATGCATGACAATGATGCACTTATTGTGATGATATATGTGCAAGTTGTCACACGCAAAGTCAGCATTGTATTTGAGGCAGAAGTATCACCAGAGGCCAATGGCAAACCTGGCGTCAACCCTGTTGCAGCATCTACACACAGCAAGGTTGCTGGTGATGTGCACTTGTGCTTTCAAACTAGGATGTGTGATGTCCGTCACAGTCTGGCTGCTCACCATCAGACTGTTATGCCTTGCTGTCACACTCCCAGTTTGAACATGCTTCATGTCAGGATTGCTGATCGTGTCAGCAGTGCATGCCTTGTTGGCACATTCTTTGTGAACACATCTCATGTGAAAAAGAGCTGAAAGTGCTTGCAACGCATGCCTTGATGGCACATTTCATGTGCCCACGTTTCATGTGAAAGAACAGCTGAAAATGCTTGCCTTGTTGGCCTATTCTATGTTCATGTGAAGACTGCTGAAAGTGCTTGCGGTGCATGTCTTGGCATGTTCCATGTGACTGTGTTTCTTGTGAAAGAACTTGCTGAATCTGCTTGTGGTGTGGCAGGCCATTCAGGCGCTTCAGGCTGCAACACAGCTGTGGCGTGAGAAGCCAGACAAGAGCGCTGAAGAGGCCATGCAGGGCTTGAGCCACTTCCCTGCTGTCATGCAAGCCCTGGTTCAGGTGGGCCACAAACATCTGTGCAGCAATATGCAGCCATCGATCAGCGAGGTAGTCACATGTGATTGTACATGAGTCATCTCTTATGACATGGCCGTTCAGTACACACAATGCCAGCAATTGCATATGCTAGAGCCTCTGATGATGCAGTTGGGCTTGTCATGGGGTGCACTTAAGCCGTGCATGCTGCTGTTTGCATCAGGGGCTTGCCATATTGGGTGCCCACCTGCGCAAAACGATGTTGTTGCATTTGCAGCTTGGGCATGACCTGGCATGAGAAACGCTTTTGTTTTGAAAGGCTTGCTTGAGCAGATTGCACCAAGCCAAAATGATATGCCTGGGTCATGGTTAGTTTGTGCATGCTGTATGTGATGACATGCTTCTTATTATCATCATAACATCATTATGATTATTTTTACTGCTGCTGTTGTTGTCTTTGTCTTGGTCTTCTTCTTCCTCTATCTCTTCTTCTTCCTACTATTATTAGCTTTATTCTTCTGTTGTGAGTAACATTAGTTCTATACTATCATTCTCTGCAGGCAGTGGATGGTAGTGCAGCCAGTGAAGCTGTACAGATCCTGTCAACGTTGAGTCAGCAGGGGGGTGATGTGGGGGCAGTGCTGGGGTCAGCTGGGGCTGCAGAGGCCATAGTCAGGGCCAGCCTGGTCAATGAAGATGTTGCATATTTCAAAAGTCACAAGTATGGCATCTCTGATACAATCACCACCTCTTGGGTAGCTCTGCTACAGCATTCTTGCATAATACTCATCTGTCTTGCCAAAGAGTGTCCTTTATGGCTTATGTGCATGTCATATCTGAGAACTTCACGTTTAGATTTATTCTTGTTTTGGTCTGAGCCAGCAGTTTCCGGCTGCATGTGACCAATGCCTGATAGACTTTGCAAGCATCTTGCATTGTTATGCCAGCTCGCATGGCAACGTTCTAGTGTCTCACTGCTGACTGCTGCACAGCAGATTGCAGTCACGACCTCATTGTCATGAGGCCTGTATTCACAAATAATTGCTTGTCTGCAACACAGCGAAGTATATCAACCAAAGTGTCAAGTAAACCTGCCTCTCAGCAAAATGGTGCTGGTTGCAGGGAGCTCAGTGATTTGGTTGTCAGAGTCTTGCCGCACCCAGACTCGGCTGTTCAAATTATCCAAATGTGCAAGACTGCCATTTTAGAGTCCAGCAGCTCCTTCACCCGCCACAGAGCTCTCAGCATCATGAGAGCCGTGACAGCATGGCTGGAAGCTGCTGATGCAGCTGCCGATGCAGCTGGCAAGCATGGTCATGAATTGCCAGAAGCTGCCAATGCAGCTGCCTATGCTAAAGGCAAGCATGATCACATGTTGCTAGAAGCTGCCAATGCAGCTGCCTATGCTGCAGCCAAGCATGAGCATGAGTCACAGCATGCTAGTCAGCCACAGGACTCTGACACACTCCAAACGCTGACTACTGCTCCTGAGGCAGTTGCTGCTGCAGCTCCAAACGTTTCCAAGAGGGGTGCTGAGTCAGCAACACCTGTCGCTCCCACGGGCGCAGGTCTTGCAAGAGGGTTTCTAAACCCTCGTGGTTCACAGAGCTATCAATCTGCAGTGCCTACGGGCTTGTCAGAACGCCAGCAGCGGCCTCCACAGAGCCAGCAAGAGTACCAACAGGTGGTGGCCGCCATGACACAGAGCCTGCTGCAACAGTACTCTGATCAAGAGCAGCAGCAGCAGCAGCAGCAGCAGCAGCAGCAGCAGCAGCAGCAGCAGCAGCAGCCAGCCTTCACTGCTGAAGAGCATGTAGCAAGGGTTGCAGCTTTGGAAAACATGCGTCCAGATGTATCAACACCTCTTACACCAAGAGCTTCTTCAGTGCCGCCGGATGATGCAGCAGAGGAAGGCACGGAAGCAGCTGAGAAAGCAGCTGCAGACGCAGCTAGTGACATGAGTGAAGCTGATGAGGCTGACGCTGGTGCAGCTGATGTAGATGCTGAGCAGCTGGCAGCTGCTGAGAGGCAGCGCATTGTTGATGAAGCTGTCGAGAGGCTGTTTGAGGGATCTGCTGACATGCTGCCTTTAAAGCAGGCAGCAGGCTCAGGTGGGAGTATGTCGGAGACTGATAGGTCTCAGCAGGGACGTTCTGGGCGCTCTAGCTCTGAGCAATCGGCACATGCTTCACACAGCAGGAATGCAGCAGACTCAGCCTCAGGTTCTGCCTCAGGGTCTGTCTCAGGTTCTGCCTCAGGTGTCACTGATGCCTCAGCTGCTACCAGTGGGGAAGAAAGAGAAGTGCAGGAGGAAGAGGAGGAAGGAAAGGGTGACGCGGAGTTGGCAGGGGTGTTGAACACCGTAGGGCTGCAAGGCGTTGAAGGGCTGCAAGCAGCTGTGCAGAGTGTATTGCTGCCACCACAGGCAGGGTCCATCACACAGGGGGAACCAAGTGCAGAAGGCAAAGGCAAGATGGTGCAGCCAGTAAATGAACAAAGCACGGAGCAGATTGCTGCGCCTGAAAGCAGCTCTGACACCTCACTGCCAGACGCAGCAGTTGAGCTTCCCCAAGGGGCTGATGCACAGTCTTCTCACACAGAAACAAGAGGAGAGACACAGGGGCTGTTGGGAGCAGGGCATGCCCCTGTCCCAGGGCAGGCAAGAGGGCTGCCCCCCTTGACACCAGCCAGAGTTCAAAGCACAGCACAGCAGGCAGCAGCGGCGGTGGGGAATAGCTTTAGAAGCCCAATAGCACAGCAAGCACTGCTGAGTCAAGACCAGCTGCAGCTGCTGGTGAATGAGATGTTCAACATTGGGTATGAGACCATGGGGCAGTTGGCCACCGGCAGCATAGCTGCCCCTGCCCCAGCTGCAGCTTCTCCAACAGGCGCAGCTTCAGGCCCAGTTGTAGGTTCAGATTCTGGCACAGCTGCTGGGTCAGCTGCTCCAGCACCTGCTGGAGCGGCTGTTGTGGACAGCACAGGGAGAAGTCATGATGAGCTGCAGAATGCATTCAATCGGCTTGTGGCAAACAGCTTGCAGCGACAGGCACAGGCTACCAGTCAGAGTGCTGTGGTGATACCATCATCAGAAGTGGCAGCTGCAAACAGGGCTGCTGCAGTGCAGCTGCCAGCACCAATGGTGTTAGCACCAGCACCAGTTCCTGAATGGCAAAGGGATCAGGACCATCTGCCAAGGCGTCTGGTAGCAAGGGAAGCTGAAAGAGTGAGGCAGGTAGTGGAGCAAGGACATCTACCAAGGCATCACTCTGTCTTCAGCAGCCGGGATAATGGCCATGTGAGTGCTGTCACTCAGCAGAGGGTGTGTCCCAGACAAATTGGCTTTGGCACACAGATGAGGCAGAGGCATGCTTGGACCAGGCATGTCGTGAAGGGACTGTTTGGCTTGGCTGCTGTGGGCTTGGCAGCTGGCTTTGCAAGTGGCAAGATTCAGTGGCACCCGGCTTCCACCGCATCCCAGAAGGGGGATCTGTCAGATACAGATCTTGCTGAAGAATATGATACTGACTCAGACGACTTTTAGATGCATTGGTGACTACAGCTGTATTGCGTTGACATCATCTTTGACCGCATGTACTGGTACTCAGTATTGGCACAATGATACCTGATGCATTCTTTCAACGAGCAGCTTCAGTCGTGATGCCACTAGTACTCAACTGTGTGTCTTGCTGAAGCTGCTGTATGCGCATAGCTCATGCCGCCATTTACACTGTCGACATACCGATTGGTCTGCAAAGCAGCTACTTGCAAGCAAACGTCGATGCATTTTTGCTGAGATGTTGAACAGCTGCAGACCATCATGCATGACCACTGTGATTACCAGTTGTTTCCAACACAGAGTACCACCTGCGCGTTGTTGCCACGAGAATCTTATATAATGTATGATAAGATTGCGTTTCAGCTACCCTTTTGCATCATCACACTCAGGCAGCTTGTATCAAGCCCAAAGTCGTTCCTAATCACACAAAAACATGGGGACTCACGGTCAGCAGGTACACACCTATACTTGAGGTACCATTGGACAAATCATCGGCAACAAGCAAAGCATCAGCCAGGATGAGCAAGACAAAGTAAACACACTCACACATGTCCATTGGCTGGTGAGATAGAACGGGCTGGAGACACAGATTTGCGGCGACTTGGACTGTCTGAATTGCCACGAGCCCTGCAGAATATTCAACTCATCAAGACACGGAAAGAAGAAGTTGTCAAAGTGTGATATATGGGACAAGAAAGGCTGACGTCCATCCAATGCAACTTGGTCCATGGCAAGCTAGAACCATAAAGGTTGTGTGCAGAAATATGCACAGCAAAACTGCATCGCGTCGAATCTGTTTGGCCTGCCTAGGGCCATAGACATCTGAGACTTATACACATCTCTGTCAATCAGCCAGGCAGTACCCTCCAAGGCAACTTATGAGCACTTATGAGCTGTGTGCTGTGAGGAGATACGCAGCTGCTATAACGCGAGGGCCATACATGCCACACAAGGTTGATGCTATGCTTGTACCATTGCCATGGCATGATCATGGGGACTGCTGTCTGGCAATTCCTGCTCATAATGAAGGTGTGTACACAGTCCGTTCAATGCAAATCCCTAATGCAATGACAAATGCCGTTTCTGATAAATGCATGTACATAGTTGCCGGTAAGCATCTGCTGATTGTGAGATGAAGCGTGCCTGTCAGGGGATGGGGAGCAGCGACGGCGAGGAGGGGGTGAGGGGCTCCTCCTGCGCCTGTCAGAGCTGGGGCTGCGTCGCCTGCTCCTGTCATAGCTAGGGCTGCGCCTCCTGCTTCTCTCATAGCTAGGGCTGCGCCTCCTGCGGGCTGGGGGACTGCAATGACACATGTACCCCTCAATGTCTTCCAGATCCCCAACTCCGTCACATGGGTTTACTTGAGCATTGCATGTTATCTCTGGTACATGCTGAAATACTGTGGTGCAATGGGAAGGCACCCACCAAGCCAGCAGACAGGCAACAGTGGCGTGAGTTTGAGACACATGGCTGTCATGTTTACTGCAAGCATTACTGCCACTGTACAGTATGGCAACATCATGATAGCAGGAGCATTGTGTGAAGTGCTGAGTGGATATGTGTGTGGTACACACCTTCTGTCTCTGCCAGATCTGCCTCTGTCACGATCTGAGTAACTGTATGCATTTCTGTCGCTATACCCTCCTCCATATGATGGCTGACGAGGCTTTGGCGCTCCTGCCCTCGAGTGCTCTACACGCTGCAAGTGGTAACAGGCAAAGCTGTGTACAATTTTGTGACAGCCATACATGAACACAGTGTCAGACTGCTCAGAAAGGCTGCTATCAATGAGGTGAACTGTCATGTGTTGCACACTTGAGCAGCTCTGCAAGCACTTACCCAGCCATTGAAGCCATCCATTGCCCGTACAGCATCCTCTGAGTCTCTTGAATCCTGGTAAAAGCAAGCCATAGAACTTCAAAGCCAACCCTCCTCTCTGAGAGTGAGACAGACAGTAGTAGCAAAACAGAAACAGCAGGAGTGAGTGAAGCCCTTACCGCATACTCCACAAACGCTGCAGGCAACAAGCCAATGTCAGTATGCTGATCCAGTCAGAGACAGCGCAGTCTTTGCAGACACAGTGCTGTGGAGTCCAAATAGGCACATTTGTTATGAGTAAGCAAGCTTCACACATATTGTGCTGTGTCAACCTGACGAGTGGCGAGTAGTTGTAGTGGTTGACGGTGTCTAGGGACCAGCTGCAAGCTGCCAGTACTACTTGAAGAATGGCAGATGCGTTGTTGCTGGGAGGGACGCAGAAGAGGAGAGAGGAGGTTGAAGGAGCTGAAGGCCAGTGACGAGGCATGCGAGTAGATCAGGACCATGACTGTAGGTGGGTGTGCAGACGCATTTGCAGAGCTTCTGTGATGAGGTGAAGGCACTTGTGGTGACTTGAACAAACAGAAAGGCACTAGGTCAGTGAGCTGTGCCAGATCGCACGTTGATAGCTGCGGCCAAGGCAGCGCTTTGTGATGTCCAGCAGGCACGGCAACAACAGGAGTAAGTAAGGTGGCAGCTCACCGAATCCAGGCGGCTTGCGAGCGACCCAAACAGAGGAGAGAGTGCCATATTTAGTGAACTGCCGCTCGATATCTGCTTCCGTTGTGCCGGCTGGCAGGCCACCTGCCATGGCATTGAGGTTGAACGCAATATTGCTAGCACGACTATTTTCACGAACTGCCCTCGCACAGACCAACCGAAGTGCCAACTTACCAATATACACCTTGTAAACCATGCCAGTCTCAGCGTCGAAGACCCTCCCAAAATAACAAGAATCCCTTCCCCGTCAAGAGACCGACTGGTGCAACATCAAAGAATGCTGCAAGCTCACGAACCGCTGTCTCTATGAGAAGTGCAACTGTGATCAGCACAACACAGTTCGACCGTAGCACGGCTGTTACCCCAATCATAGCGTCAGACCTGAATTTCAAATCTTGTCACTGTACCGTTCTTTACCACTGCCCAATTTACAGTGTGCCTGAAGCGCAAGCGCAAGCGAGTGGCCCAGTCACTGCCATGCACTTAGGCTCGCACAGATAGGCGGCTTCAATGATGGTGCCTGGCCCAGTGGTGTGCTTTGGGGCCTAGCCGCAATGTATATTTTCAAATAGGATGTTCGATAGCTTTGATCGCTTGTGTTTATAGCATGCACACAAGATTGTCTGACATTGTCACTGAATGCAGCAGAATCTGAGCATGCTGCTGGCATACACGCAGATTGACAAAAACGATTGCCTCTTTTGAAAATTTCAAAACAACAAATCGGTTGCTCCATTTTTGCAAGCCCAAAAACCCAAACCCTCAAGCTGAAGGCTCTCATTTGGCACCCTACTACCTTCAACATGTTGGTGTTGTGCCAACAAGGCTGTTCAAGGCTGGCATGATTATCATGCTGTCTCAACCTTCTCTTGGACTCTGATGCTGATGTGGTTTGTCAGCTTTGCAATACGGTTGGCCCTGCAGCAGACGAAAGCTTCACCATTGTAAACAGCCACACTTCAGGTGTGTATGCACGGCTGTCATATACCAAAGTGCAGCACACCAACAAAGCAAGAGACAGCTTGGTGCAGATGATTTGCAGAATTGCTTCAATGCCTACCTGCCCTTAGCACGAGTCTTGATCCTTTTCAAAATTGGCCCTTCATCACAATAGCATTCAGACACATAGAGCTTGAGCTTTTTAAGACCCAGGTTCTCTTTGGCATTTGCTCCAGCCTGTAAACCATGATAACGCTAAGCAGCCACACAAGCAAATTAGCTTCCTGCCTGGCAGCATCAAAGACATACCGACACTAAAGTCTTGATGATCAGCTCACAAGCTCTGTAAGGGGTGTACTCCAAGATCATGAGCGCCTCCTCATAGCTTCTACCTCTGATTTGATCCAGCACCCTTCGCACCTGTAGAGGTGCATCGACAAGCACTGTGCAATGAAAATCTTGAATGACATGCATACGCCAAGCATTGCAGACATGGGCAGTCTGCCTGCGCTGTCCCACCAAGGCAGAATAGTTCTCTGTCTCAAGTTGCTGTCGAAGACAGTCCAACTCTCTTATGCACTAACCTTGCTGGGTGAACCTCTACTAAACCTCAAATGAGCTACTGCACTAGGCGGCGCTGCTTTTGCTGCACTTGCAGCCTTGCACACTGTGAGAGCAGGCACATTGACAGCTGGGCGCGTTGTCACCCTTTGGTGAGTCAGAGCCACCTGACAGTACCAGATAGTGCTCAGTCTTTGTACACCAGGAGAGCTGCAAGCAGACAGAGGGGAAAAAGTACTGACCCCGCGACGTGCTTGCGAGCTTCCTAGCCCCGCAGTCAATCGTGGAGTGAATGGTACAGCTCTAGAAGGCAACGCTGGACTCTGCCTTGTTGCGCTCGCAGACAGGGTGTGGCAACTGCACTTGGCTTGCATGTTATGGGTGCAACACTACACAGATCAAGCTTTGCAGGACCTCAAGAGTCTGAGCCTATGTTCTGATCATGCATGCGTAGGCCCGGCAGCAGTCTGGCTCGCGTCACGACGTAATCGTGCAGGCAACACTGGTCGCACACATTGAGGCTCGCTTGGATAATTAGGTTATTTCCGGGTTTAGGTCAACAGTTTTGCGAAGTCAGGCAATGCGTCAAGCATGGGACAGGTTCACCTGACGCTGGCCACGAAAACGCAATCGAGAAGCGAATTCTTCTCCTCCTGAAGCTGGCAGCGAGCCTTTCAGGATGCCGTGTCAACGTCACTGTCTAAGCCAACAGCAACTACCCTGCGCTCCAGTGATCAATAGTCAAGGCCTGCCTAGTGCTCCCTTTCTGCGTCGCCGACCCCTTCTCACTCCTGTGCAGCACAGAAGGTGTCATGCGAAACGGTGAGCAAGCTTTCCCGCATTTTCAGGTGACTCAGCTGCTTCAGGCAGGCCTAGCAGTATGTTTACTTTGCATATATACAGGCTCACCCGTCTGAATGCCCGACGAAAAGACTCCCCACTCATTGCTCCAATGATACCTGTTGGAGAGGATGGACAGGTGCAGCCCTCGCGTGATGTGCACGACTTCCAGACTCTCTGCTCCTTCTGTTCTGACATGGTGTGGGGTGCAGGATGTGAGCGATATGTACACACATCTACTGCGCAACAGGATCATCTTTGTTGGTCAAAGAATCAATGATGAGGTGTTCATCTTCAAAGAGACCATCAGCAGCAACATTGGCTCACTAAACTCATGCCCAGACACTTACACTAAGCCTGCTTGCAGGTAGCCACACAGATAGTAGCCAGCATGCTTGCTTTAGAAGCAATGAGTGAGACGCAAGATATACAGCTGTATATCAACTCACAAGGTATGCATGCCTGCTGTTGTTATTTGTAAGCTCTGATTGTGCCAGAAAACTTCCATACTTGGCTGCAGTGGGATGGCAAATACAAAGCAGATGTTGCAATGCAGGTGGTTCGCCATATGCAACTATCGCCATTTTGGACATGATGGATGCCATCAAATGTGACATCAGCACAGTTGCATTTGGCATGTGTGCGAGTACAGCCACACTTCTTCTGGTGAGTGTCACAGGCCACAAAGCGCATTGCCACAAAAGAGACCACAGATGTATGTGGCATGTATGCTTACCAGCCAGAGGATCCTCCGTCATGCGCCTTTAGCTCCATTGCTGTCTACTTGATATTTTGCCAACCATTTAAACATCTGTGATGCATGTAGGCTGCAGGAACCAAGGGCAAAAGATATGCCATGCCTAGTACTCGGATCATGATGCATCAGCCTGCAGGTAAGCTACATGATGCTGCTGCTGATGATGCAACCGCCCAGGCATCTGCTGCTGCCATGCCAGCAGTAGATGCACACAGCGGGTGACATTTGCTGGCTGTGTTCTTTGTGAAAAATTTCAGATTGTGCAGTATACTTGTCTGATGCAGGTGGGGCCATGGGTTCAGCAGATGAGGTCAACATCCAGGCATCAGAATTGAATCGAACAATGAAGGTGTGTAATGGAGGATATGTCGCTGTGCTCCATGGATATGTTTGTTGCATGGATGATGTGTTGCATTGATGTGTTGCATGAGTTGCGTGTTGGTTCCTAGTTTGTGGAGCGCTGCTGAGAGCTGGCAGCACAACAAATTTATTGACCATGGTCTCGTCTATGCAGGTTATCAACAGGTTCCTCAGCAAGTTCACCGGCATGAGCACAGATGAGATAGAAGTCGAGACTGACCGAGATAACTTTTTAGGTCCAGAAGCTGCCATAGACAAAGGTGTCATCGACAAAGTGCTTGCAAGATGAAACCAGGATCACTGCTAAATGCAACTTTTGTCTTTACCACAACACCTATGATCTAGGCATTTCACCCGGCTCTGCAAATCAGTGTATCCTTGGGGACACGTATCTGAGATCCAATCTACCAAGGAAATGCAAGTTTTGATGGACAAGATCAGCCCTGAACTGCCTTTGAAGTCTGTGCCAGTTGCATGGATTGTTACTGCACCTTGTTGCAATGGTCACCTGACTACTGGCATAAGGCATTTTTACTTGGACTTGCAATTGCTGACTGCTCAATAACAGCTGTGCTTTGAAACACACAGGAGATGGGGATATGAATAGGCTTCTGAATCTTGGAATACTGCTGTCTAAATTCCTTGCAAGATGCTGTTCAACACAAGCTGGATGTAGGGCAGCAAATCGAAGACAGTCTTATAAGTACACAAAGCTAGCATCCTCTGCACTAGGCCGCCCTTCTTTCGAGCAGTGTGTATCCCACAGCTCGGCCTCATGTCATAAAGAAACTATCACAGGTGTGTGCCAGCCCAGCCAGGCTACTCATGAGGGCTCGAGATCTCCGAGCATAATGTGCACCAATTCACAGGCAGTCCAGGACATTGCACAAGTTCAAAGGCAGGTTAGGGCATACTGGAAGAGCCTGAAATGATCCTGTTCAGCAGACAGAAATAGTTTATACATGCTGTCTGTGTCCGCTGTAACAAGATTGGCATAATGTGCTCTCGGTTTAGCGAGTCGCCACCAAGGATAGCAATGTAGAGTGCAAGCTTTGCCATGGGTATGCACAAAGCATATAACAAAGGATTCTGGGAGCTGACTTTGTCTCCGTATGAATGTATAAGGCGAGGGCCAATGGTGATGAAGTGGTGATGATGAGCTTATGTACAGCAGCAGTCAAAAGTCTGCATCCAAACATTTGCATTGCTGTACATTGCAGCATTCCTTTGCATCCCCAACTGCCTTGGTATCATGAGTCAGCTCATCACTGGGGATTACGTGATCAAGTTTGAAAGGAATAGCTTTAGAGTTCAGCTGTCAGCGAGGGGTATAGCAATCTGCTTTGCCTCGGCGCAGCCGAAGGCGCAGGTAAGGGGAGGTAAGTGGAGTTGTGGATTGTCTTTGTCTTTGTCTTTGTCTGCCGTCTAAGTCAAAGTCAAAAAGTCAAATAGCAACTACTCTGGCAACTTTTTGAGCACTTGCAAGTGATTGCAGGGGCTTGCTGGTTGCACAAGCTTTGCTTCAAGTGACAGCAAAGCTTGCTCAACAAGCGAACTCCTTGTCTGTTGTGAAAATGCTCTGGCTAACAGCACACTGCGTTGCTTCACAAACTGGATACTACAAAAGAAAGCTGGCCTGTTTTCACATACAGCACTGCCCTCTTGAGACCTGCTTGCTTATGGCTTTTGCTTG
>JAABUK010005153.1_pt1 | contig 20653 bp, 17 predicted proteins | sample 5559141 | NCBI WGS metagenome assembly JAABUK01 (sample SAMN10711869, study PRJNA513367) | rock metagenome | isolation source: Antarctica rocks | place: Antarctica: Victoria Land, Pudding Butte nord | collected 2016-01-03
GCCTCGTCCACCCGGCCCCGCCGCTCGAGGAAGCGCACCGACTCCGGAAGGGTGCGCCGGACCACCAGGGCGTAGGCCGCGGGGACGAGCCCGACGAGCAGGGCCCAACGCCAACCGTTCTCGGAGCTCGGGACGACGAGATAGCCGACCAGCGCAGCGAGGACCCACCCCACTGCCCAGAAGGACTCGAGGATGACGACGACCCGACCGCGGATCCGCGCGGGTGCGTACTCACTGACGAGCGTCGACGCCACGGGCAGCTCCGCGCCGAGGCCGAGGCCCACGACGAACCGCAGGACGAGGAGCATCGCAAGGCCGGTTGCGAGCGCGGAGGCGCCCGTGGCCAGGCCGTAGACGAGCAGGGTCAGCGCGAAGACCGAGCGCCGACCGACCCGGTCGGCTAGCAGGCCACCGACACTGGCACCGATCGCCATGCCGACGAAGCCGATCGAGCCGATCCAGGACAGCTGGCCTGCGCTGAGGCCCCACTGCTTGGCCAGCGCCGCCATGATGAACGAGATGAGCCCGACATCCATCGCGTCGAGTGCCCAGCCCACGCCGGAGCCGACGAGGAGCCGGCCGTGGGTGCGGGTGAACGGGAGCCGGTCCAGACGCTGGGAGCGGGTCAACTGCTCGGTGTGGTGGGTCGGCACGGTCGTCAAGCTCATCAGTCCTCCTCCGCGTGCCGACAGTCGTGGTGTCGAAAGTGTGACAGCACCACAGGTGACAACAGGCACGCCCGACGCCGTATGCCGGGTGGCGGGCTCACTGCATACCGCCCGCTGGTTGGTCGTGGACTTCCTGGTGGGGGTGAACGACAGTGCGCCCCTCGCTCGAGCCGGCGGAGGAGGGTGAACCCGTCGAAGTCATCGGGTTCTCGCGTAGGTTCTGGTCCCATGACGACTTTGACCGTCGACCAGGAGTTCCTCGAGCGGGTCGAGCCGTTGCGCGGCGAGCTCACGGCCCACTGTTATCGGATGCTCGGGTCGGTTCACGACGCCGAGGACCTCGTCCAGGAGACCTACCTGAGCGCATGGCGGGCGTTCCACCGCTTCGAGGGTCGGTCCTCGGTGCGCACGTGGATGTACCAGATCGCGACGAATACCTGTCTCACCGCCCTCGAGGGGCGCGCCCGCCGGCCCCTGCCGACCGGCCTCGGTGCTCCGGCGTCCGAGGCGACGGGCCCCCTGGAGTCGCGGCCCGAGATCCCTTGGCTGGAGCCACTGCCCGACGCCATCTTCGGGGGCACCGCGCCGACGGACCCGGAGGCGGCTGCGGTGTCGCACGAGAACATCCGCCTCGCCTTCATCCAGGCACTGCAGTGCCTGACCCCCCAGCAGCGCGCCGTGCTCATCCTGCGCGACGTTCTCGCCTGGCGAGCCAGTGAGGTGGCCCAGGCGCTCGAGATCTCGGTGGCTGCCGCCAACAGCACGCTGCAACGGGCCCGGGCCACCGTGGAGCGCCTGGCGCCGACGCAGGAGTCATCCCCGGTCCGGCTCGCTGAGAACGACCCGGAGCTCAGCCGCCAGCTCGAGCGCTACGTCGCGGCCTTCGAGGCCTACGACATCGAGGGCATCGTCTCGATGCTGACGCAGGACGCCGTCTGGGAAATGCCCCCGTTCACCGGCTGGTACCAGGGCAACGCCGAGATCGGGAGGCTCATCGCGAGCAACTGTCCGGCCAGCGGTCCCGGCGACATGCGCCTCGTCCCGACGTCAGGCGCCAACGGCCAGCCGGCATACGCGCTCTACATGCGGGAGCAGGACGGGGTGCACCGCGCCTTCCAGATCCAGCAGCTGACCGTCGGAGAGGGCGGTGTCGAGCGGGTCACCTGTTACTTCGACGTGAGCCTCTTCGACAGCTTCGGCCTGCCGCACGAGCTCGCCTGAGCCCTGTGGCTGCTGTCCCGACCGGGCGCCCGAGCCGAGAAGAACTCCTCACTCCCAGGGATGAACGCCCAGACTGCAGGGTTCAGGTCCCCTGGCGCCGGCGACGGCTACCGGCCCGTCCGGGACTCCCCCATCTTGATCTCCCGCACGTCCTCGGCGATGCGGATGACCGCGACGTAGAACTCGAACGTGATCCGGGTGATGATCAGCAGGAAGAGGGCGTAGAGCGGACCCAGGACCAGGAGCACGACGATCCCGAAGACGGCGCTCGTCTGGAAGGCCGCGATGGAAAGTCCGAGCCAGAGGAAGCCGACGCCGATCATGGCGAGGATGTAGACGATCTTGACCACGGACGGCGTGACGAACTCCGAGAAGGAGAGGTCGAAGAGCTTCGCGAAGAAGCTCTTGTTCGTGGCGTTGCCGTGTGGAGCGCCTCCCGAAGGGCCCCAGGGGGCGCTCGGAGGTGGCGGCTGGTTCCACGGCTGCGTGGGTGGGCTCGACTGAGGCGGCTGACCATAGGACGGATAGCCCCCGTAGCCGGCTCCGGTGGGCTGACCGGACGGGCCGGAGGGACCTGCATGGTGGCCCGGCTGGCCCGGCTGGCCCGGCTGCGGTGGGTGGTTGGGCTGTCCCGGGTGCTGCGGGCTGTTCGGGTTCGGCGGATAGGGCGTCGACATGGTCTCCCCTGGACGGTTGGCGCGGACGGGACGGAACGGCGTAAGGCCGAAGAATAACGCCGCGACCCAGGTGAGGCCCGGGCTCGCATCGACCCCGGTCAGTTCCACTTGCGAGCATCGGTCTGCCACAACGACGCTGGTGCCCCGGCTCGCGACGACACGACGACATAGAGCCGGTCGCCCGCGAGGGCAGCACCGACCGGTATGCCGTCCGGCCCCGTCGACCGCGCCCAGCCGGACCCGTACTCCGTCAGGACCGTCGAGCGGCCCCCTTCCGTCGTGATCTGCACCTGGTGCCCGGCGAGCAGCAGTGGACGTGGCACCGGGTCGCTGTCCCCGACGGAGAACACCGGAAGTCCAGTGACGCGGACGGCGCGATCACCGTCGACCTGCCAGATGGCGAGGACGCCGTCGACCTGCCCGGCGACCGTGCAGCGAAGTCCGTCGCAGGTCGCCGACACAGCCTCGCTGTGCCGGCCGGCGTCCGGGAGGTCAATGCGGCGCCAGCCGGCGTTCGGCGCGCTGGAGCGCCAGAGGGTCGCGAGCTGGGCGACCGACCCGTCGCCCAGGTGGATCGCCGACCCCGCCACCACGATCCCGGGACCCGACGTCGTAGCCGAGCGTGGCCCCACGAGCAGCTCCTTGGTGCTCTCAAGGGCCGTCCCGGCGGGGTCCTGCCGGGTCCACACGTCGTTGGCCGGGAGCCACACGGCCGCGTCGAGCCCGGCCTGGGCACCACCCCAGGTGCCGAGAATAGCGTCCCCTTGTGGGGTCACGACGGCGTCGACGAGCTCGCCGGCGCCCCAGCCACCGAAGGCGTAGAAGCTCTGCGGCGTCTCCTCGACACCGGCGGCCGTGCCGCTCCACGTGGTCCACCGGATGTTGCCGTGTGCGCCGCCGTTCGCGCCGCCGATGGCGATGATGCGGGTCCCGTCCGTCGCCACCGACTGCCACCGTGCCTCCGGTGCGTAGCCGCTGCGGGGCCTCAGTCGGATCTCCGTCGCGGGTCCCGATGCCCCGACGCTCAGCAGCCGCGGGCCCGGTGGCGACCCTGCCACCAGGCCGCCAACCAGAAGCCGGTCGCCGAACGGCGTCAGAGTCCGCGGTTCCACCCCGGCCGGAAGCGGCACCGCAGACCAGGTCAGCTCCGGTCCCGCAATGGCCGGGGAGCTCGCGCCCGCCAGCGACGATGCAGCCGTCCCCGTCCCCGTGCCCGGACCTGCACCCGAGCCTGCACCTGCACCCGTGCACGCGGACGCCGCCAGCAGGGTGATGGCCAGGAGGGAGAGCGCGCCGCCGACGGGCCTCGACCGCCGAGGCGGACGGTGCTGGAAGATCGGTCGAACTCGCACGTTCCCAGTATCGCCACGTTGCCGGCCGGCTCGGCGCGATGTCGGGCTGCGGAGGGACGCCGAGAGGTCTGTCACGGACCGAGAGGCTCGTGAGGTGCCCCAGGACGCTACGCCAGAGGCAGGGCGGTCCGGGGCCCGTCGGCGGTGATCGTGGGGCCCGGCTCGAAGCTGCGCGAGAGGAGCTGGAAGGCGATGCCCTGCTCGGTGAGCGCCTGGCGTGCCTTCTCGATGGCGAGGTCGACGGCCGAGCCGCCCTGCGGCATACGCATGGAGTACTCGAAGGCCACCACCCCGAACACGGTGTTGCCGGCCGCGTCCTGCGTGGCTGTGATCCGGGTGTCGGCCAGGCTGGAGTAGACCCAGGCGAGCCCCTCACCGGGCTGTGGGGGGACGGGGTCCAGGACGGCGGTCGCCTGCATGGCCTGGGCGAGGATCGGCGTCAACCGGTCGACCGGAGCCTGGATGAGCAGGGTCTGGGCGAGTTTCTGCAGCTGCCGCCCGACCTGGCTCGACACCACCGCGTCGCCCGCCGACCGAGCCGAGTCCCCGGCACCCCGCGCGGCGACCACCGCGCGGTGCAGGGTGTCGGTCGCCTCGCCGCGGCGCTGGAAGAGGTCTCGCGGGTTCGTCATGAAGCGGCGGGTCGAGGGGATCGCCAGGAGCAGCACGACGACGACGAGGACGAGCAGGTAAATCTTGACCATCGGCTGGGCCTCCCGCGTAGCAAGCGCCGGCAAGGCGCTCGAGCAGCCCTCAGGCTATACGTCGGCCGCCGTCAAAAAATCACAAGATGCGCGCAGGTGACGTCGGTGGTTGACTGCTAGGACACCATGCCCTGTTGTTTCCCCCTTCGGAGGCGTACCCATGACCCATCCATCACCCACGAGGAGGACGCGCCGCGGCATCGTCGCGCTCACCTCGACCATCTCCCTCCTCGGCGCTCTGGCGCTCGGGACGGCCCAGGCGTCGGCGGAGACGTCGGACCCGGGTCCGGCGTCCCGCGAGTCGGCGTTCACCCGGGCAGCGCAGGACTTCGGCGTCCCTCAGTCCGTCCTCGAGGCGGTCTCCTACTCCCAGACCCGGTGGGAGGCGCACTCCGGTGAGCACAACACCGACGGTGGCTACGGCCCGATGAACCTACTCGACGGGACGCTGTTCGCCGCCGACCAGGCGGAAGGCAAGGACGGCACCGACGGCAGCACCCCGGGGACGGTGCCCCAGACCGTGGACACGCTCGGTCGCGCGGCGAGCATCCTCGGTGTCGACCGCGACGTGCTCCGCAAGGACGCAGACGCCAACATCCGTGGCGGCGCAGCGCTGCTCGCCGCCAAGCAGAAGTCGCTCGGTCTCGCCGTCGGGGCCACCTCCGACCCGGGCCAGTGGTATGCGACCGTCGCCGACGCGAGCCACTCGGGCGAGGAGTCCGACGCTGCGAGCTTCGCCGACGACACGTATGCCGTGATGGCCGCCGGCGCGTCCCGCACCACCACGGACGGCAAGGCGGTGAACCTGCCCCCCACGGCCGCCACGCCGCAGCGTGGTCAGCTGGGCAAGCTGAAGCTGCACAAGGCCAAGGCGGGCTCCAACGTCGAGTGCCCCAAGGGTCTGGACTGCGAGTGGATCCCGGCGCCCTACGTGGACCTGGGAAAGGGCAACTACGGGAACCACGACATCGCCGAGCGAGGGACCTCGGCCGGTCCCACTGTCGACTACATCGTCCTGCACGACACCGAGGCGAGCTGGAAGACGACGCTCAAGCTGGTCCAGGACCCGAACTACGTGTCCTGGCACTACTCCATCCGCTCGGCCGACGGGCACGTCGCCCAGCACGTGCCGACCAAGGACGTCGCCTACCACGCCGGCAACTGGTATATGAACTTCCACTCCGTCGGGATCGAGCAGGAGGGCTTCGCGGCCATGGGGGCGACGTGGTACACCGAGTCGCTCTACCGCAGCTCGGCCCGGCTGGTGCGCTACCTGGCCGACAGGTACAACATCCCCATGGACCGGGCCCACATCATCGGGCACGACCAGGTGCCCGGGATCACCCCAGCATACGTGCGAGGGATGCACTGGGACCCGGGTCCCTACTGGGACTGGCAGCACTACTTCCAGCTCCTGGGCGCGCCGCTGTCGGCCCGTCACGGGGCGCCGAGCCAGGACATCGTCCGGATCCTTCCGGGCTTCGAGGACAACCAGCAGCTCGTGACCGGCTGCACCACCGCTGGGGTCGCCTGCACCCCGCAGGGGACGAACTTCGTCTACCTGCACTCGCAGCCAAGTGAGAGCTCGGCCCTGGTCAAGGACATCGGCCTGCACCCAGGCGGGGAGGCCAGCACCACCTACGTCTCCGATATCGGCGCCCGGGCCAACGCCGGGGTGGAGTACGCCGTGGCAGACCGCCAGGGCGACTGGACCGCGATCTGGTACCTCGGCCAGAAGGCGTGGTTCCTCAACCCGACCGCCCACCGGACGGCGATCAATGTCGGCGGGTCGTACGTCGTGCCAAAGGCCGGAAAGACGTCGGTCCCGGTCTACGGCCGGGCCTACCCCGAGGACGCCGCCTACGCGGCATACCCGGGCGCTCCCGTCCAGTCGGTCGTGCCGCTGCAGTACTCCATCCTCGCGGGCCAGCGGGCGGTCCTCAGTGACGCAACCGTGTCGACTGACTACTATCTGGCGAAAACGTTCTCGACGCCGCCTCCGGCCGACCACGTCGACATCGTCGGGCAGGACCGGTACTACCAGGTCTCGTTCGGCCACCGGGTCGCCTTCGTCAGGGCGGCTGACGTCGAGATCGTCAAGGCCAAGTAGCGCGCCAGAGCGCTTGGGTGACAGCCGAAAGCGGTTGTCACACAACCAGAAGGCGGAGCCCGGGTGGTCACACCCGGGCTCCGTTGTCCGGACTCCTCCGTGTCGGGAGGCGATGACCGGGGTGAATCAGGTGGCGAGTGAGTCGAGCCGGGTCAGCGCGTCTCTCCAGCGCTGGCGCAGGGCCTCGGGGTCGACCGGGTCGCCGTCCTGGCGTTCGTGACGGAGGGACACCCGCGTCCTGTCACCATCGGCGGCGAGCTGCACGTCGACGAGTGACCTCGGCGCATCGGCGTCAGCGTGCCAGGACACCCGGACCTGCTCCAGGGGGTGGTAGCTGCGCCAGACCCCGTGGGTGCCGTCCTCAGCCTGCCACGGCTCACCCTTGCCCCCGAGCCTCGCGCCGGCGCCGAGCAGCGCCTGGGCACCGTCGTTGGTGGTGAGGACCTTCCACACGTGGTCGACCGGATGGGCCAGGACCGTGTCGACCTCGACGTCGGGCTGCTTCCCCGCGTCGTCCACCACCTCATCCGGTGCCGTTCCAGACATTCGAGCCTCCTCGTTTCGGCCGGTCGGACCGGGCTGCTGACGGGCGCGGGTCCAGCACCTCAAGTCGACAACGTCGCGAGCCCCTGCGCAAGCGGTTCCAGCGAGGCAGTTCCTTTTGCCCGTGCCTGGGTCAGCCGGTGTAGGCCTGGAGGAACGCGTTGACGAGCGGCGCAGCGGACTGGGACCCGGAGACCCCGTCCTCGACGTAGGCGACGACGGCCAGGTCGCCCTTGCCGGCCACCATCCACGCGTGGGTCCTCGGCGGGGTCTGCTTCCCATACTCCGCCGTGCCCGTCTTGGCCACAGTGACGCCGACGGCCGCCAGGACCCGCCCGCTGCCCTCGCTGACGACGGCGCCCATCATGCTCTGGAGGGCCTGGGCCTCCACGGGCTGCAGCGGCTTGGTCGGAGGGGGGAACGCCGCGGCGGCGGGGTTGTCCATGACCAGCTTGGGACGGACGGCCGCCCCCGTCATCACCGACGCCACCACCGTGGCCATGTCCATCGGGGCCACCTCTACCCTGGCCTGGCCGATCATCGACGCGGCGTGCTCGGTGCCCGCGCCCTGGTCCGGGACCGAGCCGAGGTATGCCGGGAAGCCGAGGTCGAGGTCCACGCCGATGCCCAGTGACGCCGCAGCTGAGGTCAGGTCGGCTTGGGAGACCTTGGCGTTGGCGGAGATGAACGCCGTGTTGCAGGAGTTGGCGAAGGCGGTCCGTAGCGGAATCTGCCCCAGCTTGTCTGCGGGGTAGTCGTTGTAGTTCTTGAAGGTCCGTCCGTCGACGACAACAGTCGGGGTGCACGAGACCACGGTGTCAGGGGTGATGCCAGCCCGCAGGAGGGCGAGTGCCGAGACGATCTTGAACGTCGATCCCGGAGCCGCGTGGCCGTTGGTCGCGAGCGTCTGGCCGTTCGCCGCGGGGCCGTTGGCTGCGGCGAGGATCTCGCCGGTGGACGGGCGGATGGCCAAGAGCGCGGTGGGAGTGGTCGCCGAAGCTCCGAGCGCGGCCTCCGCGGCGTTCTGCGCAGCGGGGTCGAGGGTGATCGTCAGGGGCTTCCCCGGGGCCGGGTCACGGGTGAACAAGTCGCGGGCCGACGGCTTTCCCGACGCGTCCGTACCGGCCGCCTGCACCTTCAGGCCGTCCGCGCCCCGCAGCTGTGCGTCATACCGTTGCTCGAGGCCGGACAGCCCGACCATGTCGCCCGTGCGGACCTTGCCGGCCGAGGCCTGGACGATCTCGGCCGTGGCCTCGCCCACGGTGCCGAGCAGGCCCCGGGCGAAGGTCGGCGACGGGCCGAGGGTCGACTTCCCGGGGACGCGGACCGCTCCGGGGATCGCGGCGATGGCGTCCGCCCTGCTCGTGGCGAGAGGGTCGTCCGCACGCAGCGTCAGGGCGATGACGAAGGCCTTGGCGCCGGCCGCCATCACCGCCTTGCTGTATGCCGTGGGGTCGATTCCGAGGAGGACAGCCAACCCTGTGGCCGAGGAGGCGACCTGCGCCGGGGTGATCCGGCCCTTGTCGATGCCGATCTGGAACTGCGCACGCTCCGCCATCAGCGGTGTGGCGTTCGCCCCGAGGATGTCGGCCCGCTTGGCCGGCGTTCGGGCGTTCGTCAGGTGCTCGGTGGCGGTGAGGCCGGGGGCAAGCAGAGCCGGCGACCAGGTCACGTGCCAGGTCTTGTCCTGGCCGAGGCTGAGGCCGGCGTCGGTCGAGTAGGTCCAGTCCTTGTCGGTGTCGTCGACGTCCCAGGTGAACGCGAGCGACGCGATGGCCTTCTTGTCGTTGCCCTCCACCTTGGCCACCTTGGCCACGGTGACGCTCCGTTTGAGGTCCTTGAGGTCGCCGACGGCCGTCTTCACGAACGCCGTAGCGTCAGCCGCCGTCGCGCCGTCGAAGACCACCTTGGCGAGATCGCCTTGGGCCAGTCCAGCGGCCAGGGTCGTTGCGGCGGCGTTCGGCTCGGGCGGCGGCGGCTGGCTGGCGATGGTGCAGCCGGCCAGGCCGGGTCCGGCGAGCGCGACGGCGAGACCGACGGTCGACTGGCGGCGGAGGTTGCGAGTTGACGAGTGCCCCATGGGCACCATCCTCACAGAGGTTCGACGAAACGGTGCCTGCGTGCTAGCCGCCGACCCGACGTCGAGAGGCGGGACCAGGCTCGATGGGCCACCCCGTTCGGGGCTTCGCGTCGAGGGCGGGGGTCTGGAGTGGCCCAGACCCCCGCCCTCAGGACGGAACGCTACGACGGGACGCCTACGGTGTGCCGAACCAGGCGAAGGTCCGGTCTACGAGGTCCCCGGCCCGGTCGCCCTTCGTGCCGTACGCCTCCACGGGGAAGGCTGCGAAGAAGACCTTGTAGCCGCTCGCGCTAACCGTGAGGGCATCCGCAGTGTCCTTGCTGTCGGTGAAGGCCGCCGCCCCCGGGGCGGTCGGCGTGATCTGGTCCTCGTAGTTCGCGCCGAGGACGCTGTGATCTAGGGCAACCGCGGGGAGCCCGTCGGTCACCGGGTTGCCCGCGACTCCGGTCACCGTCGCGGTGGCCTGGTCGTTCTGGGTCTCCTTGCCATCCCAGCTGACGTGGAGGTAGTCCTTGACGAAGTCGCCGTGGTCCGACTGTCGTCGGCTGCGCCTGTTGGCACAGCGACCTTGACGCAGACGTCCGAGAGACGCTAGCTAGGATCGAGGGCGCCCAAGCAGGCGGACTCCCAGAGACCCGCCGCGACTGTTTCACTTCCAGACCGAAAAGGGAAGAACCCGGGCATTGTTAGCAGATCGTCATGGCTGGCTCAGCGTCGCACGTGGCGTCCTGGCGCACGATGGCCGGTGAGGCGCGGGTTCGTGCCGGCCGTGTGAGGGTTCGCCCAGGGGTGCGTAGTCCGTCGCAAGCCCTCACGATCACCTGAAGGACCGGGTTCCCGTGCGGGGTCGGCTCAGCTCGCAGCGTGGCTGAAGGTGCGTCGGTAGTCGCCCGGTGGGACGCCGACCTGCCTGGTGAAGTGGTGGCGGAGCAGCGCCGCACTGCCGAACCCGCTTCGGGCAGCGACCGACTCGATGGTCAGGTTGCTGCGTTCGAGCAGCTCGCGGGCACGATGAATTCGTTGTCGCCCCAGCCATCTTGCCGGCGTCGTGCCGGTCTCGGCAACGAACTTGCGAGCGAAGGTCCGTTCGGACATCGCCGCTTGTCGGGCAAGCTTACGCACCGGTTGGTCGTCCTCGAGGTGTTCGATCATCCACGTCAACACCGGTTCGAGGCTGTCCGACGAACACTCGGGGATGGGGAGGTCGACGAACTGGCGCTGGCCGCCGTCGCGCTGTGGGGGGACGACCATCCGGCGCGCGATCTTCGTCGCGACCGCTGCTCCGAGCTCACGCCGCACGAGATGCAGGCAGGCGTCGATGCCGGCCGCCGTGCCGGCGCTGGTGATGACGTCGCCGTCGTCGATGAAGAGCACGTCGCGGTTGACCCGGGCCCTGGGGTGAGCCGCGGCAAGCTCCTCCGTGTTCATCCAGTGCGTCGCGCACTCCCGCTCGTCGAGCAGGTCGGCCGCGGCCAGGACGAACACACCAGAGCACACCGACAACATCGTGGCTCCCGCTGCGTGAGCGCGGCGCAGCGCGTCCAGCAGCGCAGGCGAGAACTCGCGCAGCGTGGTTGCCGGCACGGCGACGAGGTCGGCCCCCTCCAACCCGTCAAGGCCATGAGGGACGGTCAGCGTCAGCCCGTTCGTGAGGCAGACCGGCTGGGTCGGGTCCTCGGCGCATACCCGGAAGTCGAAGCTCGGAACGCCTTGGGACGTGCGGTCGATGCCGAACACCTCGCAGAGGACTCCGAACTCGAACAACCGCGGCCTGCTCGGGCATGAGGACGGCAACGGTCTTGAGGGCCATCGAGGCAGTATCGCAGAGTTGGCAGGAAAAGGACGACCATCGTCCGTTCTGCCACTCGTGGCAGATGTCGGTGGGCGCAAACTTCAAGCCATGGACTCGATTCTTTCCCTCATCCTCAGCATGGTTCTGGTCGTCGGGCTCTGGGCGCGCCTCGAACGCACCCACCGCCGCACGCAGCACCTCAGCCGGACGCCATTCGGCGCAGACCTCGAGGGCGACCGTGACATCGCCCGGACCCTGGCAGAGGTCGATGCCGTTCGGGCCCGCCAACGACGCGTCCCCTCGCGCATCCTCTCCTCACCACCGGCCCAAAAGCACCGAAAGGGCAGTTCCACCCGGTCGCACCTCCGACCGATCTGAGCCAACGCGCGCCGTGCGCGCGGAGGCGCCCGACCCGAGCTCCTCGCACCTGCGCCCATCGGACCCGGTTGCGTCCGGCACGTCGGTCGCCCCGAACACGCAGTTGCCGGACGCAGGCGTATGCCGTGCGGTTGCGTCCGGCACGTCGGTCGCCCCGGCCACGCAGTTGCCGGACGCAGCGGAGAGGCGGACGCGGTGTGAGGGGCGCGACGCGACCGGCCGGCATACGAGATGCCTTAGGTTTGTGGCATGTCGAGACCGCACGCCGCCTCCATCGTCGAGGACGCCTGGCACCGTCAGGTCGATCGCGGCCTGCGGCGTCGTGGGTGGGGCAACCGGGTCATCGGCCACACCGGCTACGGGTCGACCGACTTCGTCCGGGTCTTCGCGCGGGTCCTCCTCGGGCGGACCCGCGAGCCGGGTGAGGACGAGAACGACGACGACGACGTGACCTACGGGGGTCTGCGTTCGCCGGACGGTCGGCGTCGTGGTTGGCGCGCCTTCGTCACCGCACCGGCCATGGACGTGCCGGTCACGGTGACCGTGGGCGAGCGCGTCGCCCACGGACGCAGCGACCGATCCGGCCACGTCGACCTGACCTTTCGCCAACACGGTCTGGCCCCGGGCTGGCATGACGTGACGATCAGCGCCCAGCGTGCCGATCCGATCGAGACGGGCGTCTTCATCGTCGGGCCCGACGTCCGTTACGGCCTCGTCAGCGATATCGACGACACCGTCATCTCCACGTCGCTGCCACGGATGATGATCGCCGCCTGGAACACCCTCGTGCGCCACGAGGCCGCGCGTCGGGTCGTGCCTGGCATGGCGCCGATGTACCGCGAGCTCCTCGACGAGCACCCCGGCGCCCCCATCGTCTACGTCTCCACCGGAGCCTGGAACACCGCTCCCACCCTGACGCGCTTCCTCAAGAACCACGGCTACCCCCGGGGTCCGCTGCTCCTCACCGACTGGGGCCCGACGAACACCGGCTGGTTCCGCAGCGGACAAGAGCACAAGCGGGCCTCACTCGACCGGCTGGCCCGCGACTTTCCCCAGATCCGGTGGATCCTCATCGGGGACGACGGGCAGCACGACCCGAAGATCTACCAGGACTTCGCCGAGGCCCGCCCTGAGCTCGTCGACGCGATCCTCATCCGTCAGCTGACGCCCACCGAGCAGGTCCTCTCCCACGGCATCCCGGTGTCCAACGAGGAGATCGCTCCACGCCAGCGCCCGTCCAGGGACGTCCCCGTCTTCTACGCCCCCGACGGCTTCGGGCTGTTGCGCATCTTGCGGACGGCCGGCAAGGCCGGGAGCCCCCCGGCCGGGAAAGGCACCTCGACCTGATGCGCGAGCGGTCAGCCGCCAGGGCAAGCGCTGACCGGCTCTCCGCCCGGATGGCATCATGGGGCCGTGCCGGAGCTGCCCGAGGTCCAGGCGCTCGTCGACTTCCTCGCCGAGCGCACGTCCGGGCTGGCCATCGCTGCGGTCGAGCTCGCGTCCTTCTCGGTCCTCAAGACCTTCGACCCGCCGCCGTCAGCGCTCGCCGGCGGCCCGGTCGACGGGGTCAGCCGGCACGGCAAGTTCCTGGACATGGACATTGACGGCATCCACCTGGTCTTCCACCTGGCCCGGGCCGGCTGGCTCCGGTGGTCCGACGAGCTCCCGAAGAACGTGGTCCGCCCCGGCAAGTCCCCGGTTGCGTTGCGAGTCAGGCTCTCTGACGGATCGGGCTTCGACCTGACGGAGGCCGGCACGAAGAAGTCCCTCGCGGCATACATCGTCCGTGACCCTCGGGAGGTGCCAGGCGTCGCCCGCCTGGGGCCGGACCCCATGGCGGTCGACTTCTCCCTCGAGACCTTCTCGGGGATGCTCGCGAGCCGGCGCACCCAGGTCAAGGGGCTGCTGCGCGACCAGGACTTCCTCGCCGGCGTCGGCAACGCCTACTCCGACGAGATCCTCCATGTCGCGAGGCTCTCGCCCTTTGCCATCGCCGGAAGCCTCGGGACTGAGGAGGTCGAGCGCCTGTATGCCGCGCTGCGCGAGAACCTCTCGGGTGCCGTTCTAGCGGCCTCGGGCAAGCCGGCCAAGGAGCTCAAGGACGCCAAGCGCGAGGGCATGCGGGTCCACGGCCGGACCGGACAGGTCTGCCCGGTATGCGGTGACACCGTGCGTGAGGTGTCCTTCGCGGACTCCTCGCTTCAGTACTGCGCGACGTGCCAGACCGGCGGCAGGCCCCTCGCAGACCGGCGGATGTCCAGGCTGCTCAAGTAGGCAGCGCGGCGTTCGGTCGTCCCTCCACCCGCCCCTAGCAGCTGCAGGCCAGCCGGTCTGCTGACTCGTACCCGCCGAGCGGCGCCCGTCCACATCGGGCGGCGACACCTCGCCACCTTGGCGGGCAACCAAAGGAGGTGAGGTATGCCGGGTGGCGAGCACCCGGCATACCTCACCTTGGTCTCGGTAGCGGCTATCGGCCGTCGTCTCGAGTCATCGCCGTGAGACCGAGGCGACGGTGCCGTCGGCCGGGTTGAGGATGACGCGGGGCGCTTTGGGGTTCGGGAAGTGGAACAGGTTGCTGATCGACCCGGCCGGGGCGTCGGCCGAGCCGTCCCCGATCCGGCCGACGCGCCAGTTGTCCTCGATGAACTTCGTGACCGAGGCCTGGTCGGTCGGGGTGTGGTCGACGAAGTTCGTCTTGGCATAGGGCGAGACGACGACGAACGGCTGTCGGGGGCCGGGACCGCAGCGGTCCTGGTAGCCCTGGGCGATCGGGACACCGGAACTCGCGGCGTCGATGCAGAAGGCCGCGTCGTCGGCGCTGTTCGACGCGTTCTTCAGCTGTGCGGCGACGTGGTCGTACCATCCGTCCGAGTCGTCGTACATGAGGACGATCGCGGTGTCCTTCCAGTTCTTCGACTGCTGGATGGCGTTGACCTGCTTGACGATGAGCTGCTGCTCGTCGATGGGGTCGGAGTAGCCGGCGTGGCCGTCCTGGTAGCTGGCCGCCTTGATGAAGCTCACCGCCGGGAGGTTGTCGCCGCCCACCACCTTGTCGAAGTCGCTGAGGTCGTACTGGTGGTTGGCCTGCCCGTTGTGGCCGATCTCAGCAGCTGAGCTGGGCGGCAGGTGGTGTGGGTTGGCCGTCGACTTGTAGTACATGAACGGCTGGTGGTGCGGGCTGTAGTCGGTGGAGGAGTTGCCGGCGACGTTGGTGTGCTTCGTCAGACAGGCCGCCGGGGCCGTCGCGCTCGCCGCCGTCGTCGGGGCGAACCCTCCCTGGAACCAGCCCCAGCTGACGTTCTTGGCGTTGAGCAGGTCGCCGATGTTGCTGCCGGTCATCCCGGCCAGGGGCTTGGAGGAGGTGTGGCTGCCGTTGGAGCAGTCGTCATAGACCGGGTCGGGGTCGTTGATCATGGTCCCCACCCCGTTGGTGTCGGGCACCCGCACGGTGTAGTCACTGGTCGCCGGCTTGACGGGCTCGCCCTGGGCGGTGAACTCCCTGGTCCCGTGGGTCTGGCCGGACACGAGGTTGATCGCCCCCGGGCTCGACGGACCGAAGGTCGTGCTGAAGGACTGGTCGCTCATGGCGTAGTGCTGGGCGTAGTTCCACATCGCGGTGACGGTGTTGCCGTCGTAGTAGTCCATCGTCAACCCCTTGCGGCTGTACGTCGAAAGGGACGTGCACGTGTCGCGGGAGGTGAACTCGACGAAATTGTCCATCGCGCCGGAGTTGTAGGCCTCCTGCTCGGCGCGGTAGTTGTGGTCCTGGTCGCACGTCACGGCCTGGGCAGGGGTGAGCCGCGCCGGCTGGACGGAGTTCGGGTTGGGAGCAAGCAGGTTGTCGTGCTGAAGGGTCGCGATCTTTCTGGGGGTGTTCCGCGCCGCGGTGAAGGTGGGCGCCGACACCTGACCGCCCTGCTGGACCTCGCCAGGGATGTTGGCAGCATTGGGGTACGTCGCGAAGTAGTGGTCGAACGACACGTTCTCGCCGAAGATGACCACCAGGTGTTTGATCGGTGTCGTCGTCGCGGCGCTCCCGTGGTGGCCGTGTCCAGCGGCTTCGGCGCCGCCGACGCTGAGGGCGCTCATGGCGAGTGCGGCGGCTCCGGCGCACGCGAAGGTTGCTCGAGCTGGGCGGATCATGGGTTCTCCTCTGACGGATGGGGCACGGCCGGCGTCGACCCCCGAACGGCCGACCGAGCGACCGTACTGCCGTGCCGTCGCCACGGGGGGGTTGGCGGCAGACTTTGACGGAAGTTTGCCGACTGTCCACCGTTTCGTCGGAGAACGCCCAGCGGCCTGCCGGGAAGTCTCCACCAACGCCCAGACTCGCGCCAACGAGCGCCAATCGCGGATGTCGTCATCGCGCCTCCCCTGCCCGGGTGCCAGGATGTCGCCATGAGCAGCAACGTCCCACAGGTGCAGGTGGGTGAGCTCGCCGACGACGCCGTCATCCTCGACGTGCGTGAGCAGGACGAGTGGGACCTGGGTCACGCGCCAGGCGCGTTCCACATCCCGCTCGGTGACCTGCCGCAGCGGCTCGCCGAGCTGCCCGACCATGCCGCGGGCAGGCTGGCCGTGACCTGTCGAGGCGGTGGCCGCTCCTCGCGGGCGGTGGCCTGGCTGGCCCAACAGGGCCTCGACGTCGCAAGCCTCGATGGCGGCATGATCGCCTGGGACGCTGCCGGCAAGCAGCTCGTCGCGGACGGCGACGCCGCACCACGGGTCAAGTAGGGGTCCCGCCCTGACGAGGATCACGTCGCCGGACGGGAAGTGGGTGGCTGGCCGTCCTAAAGGAGTGAGACCGGCCGGGAGATAGCCTCGGCCGGGTGAAGATCCTGTCGATCCAGTCCCACGTCGCCTTCGGGCACGCCGGCAACTCGGCCGCGGTGTTCCCGCTCCAGCGGCTGGGTCACGACGTCTACCCTGTCCTCACGGTGACCTTCTCGAACCACACGGGGTACGGCGAGGCGAGAGGACCGCTCATCTCTCCGGCCGACGTCGCCGAGGTGATCCGCGGAGTCGAGGACCGGGGCGCGTTCGGAGCCGTCGACGCCGTGCTGTCCGGCTACCTCGGGGCCGAGAAGATGGGAGAGGTCGTCCTCGATGCGGTCTCCCGGGTCAAGGCTGCCAACCCGGCGGCGGTCTACTGCTGTGACCCGGTCATGGGTGACGTCGGCCGGGGCTTCTTCGTCCGCGAGGGCATCCCGGAGTACCTCCGCGACGACGTCGTCCCGACGGCAGACCTCGTCACGCCGAACCAGTTCGAGCTCGAGTTCCTCACCGGCCGAACGGTGTCCACGGAGGCGGATCTCCTGGAAGCGGTCGCGACGCTGCGGGACTCCGGTCCGAGGACGGTCCTTGTCACGAGTGTCGTCACCGAGGACACTCCCGCCGGCTCCATCCAGATGGCCTGCGTCTGTGACCAAGGAGCCTGGGTCGTCACGACGCCCATGCTCCCGATGACCGTCCGGGGCGGCGGCGACGTCACGTGCGCACTCTTCCTGGCGCACACCCTCACCGACGGACCCCGGGTGGCGCTCTCCCGCGCCGCGGCAACCATGTATGCCGTCCTCGCCGCCACCCACCGGGGCGGTCACGAGGAGATGCAGCTCATCCCCCAACAGGAGGCGATCGCCCACCCGGACGAGCAGTTCGAGGTCATCGACCTGGACCCGTGAGCTCCCCGGACCTCGTGCCCGGGCTGCCTCCGGCGTGACCCTCTCGACGGCATACAGTCGCGAGACGAGGACTCGGGCGTTGGTCGGGACCGTGGTGGTGCTCGCTGGTGGGGCGGGTGTTGCGGGGGCGGCATACCTGAGGTCGAGGCCGAGCGGCGAGCCCGCTGACCCGTGGGAGGCGCTGGGACAGGCCCTCCTGAGCTCAGGCGACGTGGATGACCGCGTCGTGTCAGGCCGGTGGAGGCACAGCTCGCTGCGGGGACCAGGCAAGTGCGTGCAAGGCGGTGGCCAGCACCGACGCGCCCCGGGCGCAGTCCTCGGGGGTGCTGTACTCGGCTGGACTGTGGGACCTGCCGTCGACGCTCGGGACGAACAGCATCGCCGCCGGGACGCGGGTGCCCATGGTCTGGCTGTCGTGCCCGGCGCCGCTGGGCAGGTCTCGCCAGCTGGCCCCGCACGCATCCGCGGCCTGCCGGAGCACCGAGCGCAGGCCGGGGTCCAGGTCGTGCGGCGGGGTCTCCTTAAGAACACGGACGCTGACCTCAACCCCGCGCTCCGCCGCCACGGCCTGGCACTGCTGACGGACCGCCGTCACCATGTCGTCGAGGACCGCCGACTCGGGGTGGCGCGCGTCGATGGTGAACTCGACCCGCCCCGGCACGATGTTCGCACCACCCGGATGGACCCGAACCACACCTGTCGTCGCGACCGCGGGGTGCCCCTGGGCCAGGGCCACTCCTTCCACGGCGGCGACCATCCGGGCTGCAGCCTGCAGCGCGTCCCGACGGTTGATCATCGCGGTTGCACCGGCGTGGTCGGTGCGTCCCTCCACGACCACCTCGAGCCAGACGAACCCGGTGATGACGTCGACGATGCCGATGTCGAGCCCGGCGTCGACCAAGGTGCGGCCCTGCTCGATGTGCAGCTCGACAAAGGCGTCGAAGTCCTCGCGACGCGCGTCGCTGAAGCGGGCCGGGTCCAGGCCGACCGAGCGTGCGGCGTCGGCGAGCGTGACCCCGTCTGGGTCCACCAGGCGCTCCGGCTCGTCCGCCGCGACCATCCCGAGGATGGACCGCGTGCCGAAGTAGTTGGAGTGGAAGCGGCTGCTCTCCTCCTCGCACAGGGAGACCACCTCGACCGTGCGCTGTGGCGCGCCACCGGCGGCGGCGCAGGCCTGGACCGCGACGATCGCGGACAGGACGCCGAGCGCCCCGTCGTACGCGCCGCCGTGGACGACGGTGTCGATGTGTGACCCGGTGAGCAGGACCGGCTCGTCACCGTCACCGGAGAGGCGGCCGAACACGTTGCCGACGGCGTCCTCACGCACGCTCAGGCCGGCGTCCTGCATCATCGTGGCGACCAGGTCCTGAGCCTCTCGCCAGGCCGGTGAGTACAAGGGTCGGATGATGCCGCCACCCGGCTGGGCGCCGACGCGGCCAAGCTGCTCCACGATCGTTGTCAGCCTCGTCTCGTCGACGCGCAGCGCAGCGGCGGGCGCATCGCTCATCGGGCCGCTCCGCGTGCCGGTTCGAGGTTGGGGGCGTGAGGGGGGGACGGCTGCCGCGAACCCTTCGTGAAGGCCGAGACGACCGCGAGGGCGAGCACGTTCGCGACAAGGGCGACGATGCCCACGTTGAGGGTGGCAGCCCACTGGGGCAGGAACGGCATCAGACTTCCGACGGAGCGCTTGGCGACGATCACGTAGCTCACGACGCCGACGCCGACGACCATCCCGGCAGCGGCACCCCATGGCGTGACCGGGTTGCGTCGCAGCAGGCTCGCGATCAGCGCCGGGAAGAGCTGGGTGACGAAGGCGTAGCCCAGCAGCAGCAGGGCGACGATCGTGTTTCCGCCTCCGAAGGTGAGCAGCAGCGTCACCACGGCAAGCACCGGCACGAACAGTCGCGCCAGCCGCATGACGTTCTCCGGCGAGGTCCCGGGACGCAGCTCGGCGTAGACGTTCTTGGCGAGCATGGTCGCGGAGGTGGTGAGCAGCATCGAGCCGGGAACCAGTGCTGTCAGCATGCCGGTCACGCCGATCACGCCGACGAACCATGGCTCGAACGCGTCACGCGACAGCCGCAGCAGAACAAGGTCGGACTCGGTGCCCTTGAGCCCCGGGACCTTGAGCACGGCGGCGAAACCGACGAAGAAGATGAAGAGCAGCACGAGCTGGTAGAGCGGGAACACCACGGCGTTGCGCCGCAGCGCCCGTTCGTGCTTGGCGGAGAAGGTCGCGCCGAAGAAGTGGGGCCACATGTAGAAGCCGAGCGAGGTCAGCAGCACGGTGCTGATGAACCAGGAGACGCCGAGAGCGGGGGTGTGCAGCGTGAGGAACTGCGGGTCCATCTGCTGGACGGAACGGAACATCGGCGTGATGCCGCCGTAGTAGTGGAAGGGCAGGTAGATGCCCAGGAACACCGCGACGGCGAGGATGAGGATGTCCTTCAGGACGGCAGTCCACGCAGCGCCGTGGATGCCGGAGACCATGACGTATGCCGTAAGGACGACTGTGCCGATGATGATGGCTGCGGTCTGCGGCACCGCACCGTAGGACGTCTCAGCGACGATGATCGACATCCCCTTCAGCTGCAGGATGAGGTAGGGGATCATCGCCAGCACACCGATGAGGGACACCAGGATGCCGAGGTTCCGGCTGCCGTACTTGCGCGCGAAGAAGTCCGCCTGCGATACCAGCCGCTCGCGCTTGGCATAGCGCCACACGGCGGGAAGCAACCAGTAGGACATGATGTAGGCGAGGCAGCCGTAGGCGAGGATGTAGAGCGCGGGGCCGCCGTTGGCGTAGGAGAAGCCGCTGCCGCCGAGGAAGGTGAAGGTGGTGTAGATCTCACCCGCGAGCAGCAGGAAGACGAAGATCACCCCGAAGGAGCGCCCGCCGACGGACCACTCCTCAAGGTTCATGTCGCGACCGTGCCGGGCTCGAAGACCGAGGGCCAGGGCGACGAGCAGGCCCGCGCCGAGGATGACCAGGGCGGCGTTCATCGGGGAGCCACCCCATCGTCCTCGGGCTGCGGCCCACGGTTCGCCGGGTCGAGCGCGTAGATGATGGCCATGATCGCGCTGCTCGCGACGACCCACAGCACGATCCACGTCATGAGGAACGGCAGGCCGAGCACGAACGGCTCGGCCCGGTTTGCGAAGCCGGCACCACCGAGAATGCCGATGAAGGGCAGGCAGGCGAGCCCGATCCGCAAGAAACGGGTGGGATCCGTCCGCGCCGAGCCAATGGCCGGGTCGGCGCGGTTCACATCATCAGCCATCGGAGCTCCTCGTAGTGGCCCAAGTGCATAGACGAAGGTCTTGCAGGCCATCCATTCTTTCCCTCATGCACGCCTTGTCAAACCTGGGTCCAGACCGCTCAGGGTGGGGCCAGGTCGACAGGCGCCGGAATGCCGTTGGTCCGGCGCCGGGCAGAAGTGAGTCCTA
>JAABUK010005154.1_pt1 | contig 20649 bp, 17 predicted proteins | sample 5559141 | NCBI WGS metagenome assembly JAABUK01 (sample SAMN10711869, study PRJNA513367) | rock metagenome | isolation source: Antarctica rocks | place: Antarctica: Victoria Land, Pudding Butte nord | collected 2016-01-03
CCGCTGTAAAATCTACAGGACCTGCCGCTTTTGTTCCATCAAAAAAACCGGCATAGTTAACAGGTAATTTTCCAGAATCCTGTATTCCTGCTCTTGAGTTTGCTGTTTCATTAGTTACCCATTTAGTATAACCCCAAACACTCCCGATAGCTGAGATTGAACTTATGAGTACTATTAAAAAAATGTTTTTTAATTTCATTGTTTAGTTTTTATTTTATTTGTCAAAATATATGCCCTTCCTTCCCCAAAGAAACAAAACTATTCAGCCTCTTGATTATCATTCATTCCATTTAACACATAATTGACGAGGGTTGTCGTAGATAGGTTAAAAAGTCAGATAAAACCTGTCAAGTAAAAAAGCACTAATGACGGAAAGGCATTTCGTATTTATTTATTATAGTAAAAGTAACACTTTAGCTAAGATAATTGTTGCAAAGACAATGCAAAATTCATTATATCAACTCCATCAGCATAGTCAGTCAATTGCGGGTTTTGAGCATGGCCGAAAGGAATAGCTATATGACCAATAACGCACTGAATATCTTTATTATTTTGCAGTAATTCCAAATCTCTTTCGTTTTTATAAACTTCATAGTTAACCTGGCTCACTGCTGTAAAAAGAGAGGTATTTTCAGAAAGCAAAACAGTTCCATTAGTCATGTAGAATTTATTACTCATCATCAGCAAGGCTAACTGGTAATCATAATTATGCTTGTATTTATGAAAATCCTGGTAGTGTTCATATTTATTTAGAGCCCTAAGCAATTCTTCAAAATTGTAATTGCCGGGTACATATAATTTAGTAACGTTTCTGCATCCAAGTCCAAAATATGTCTGAATATCATCAGCCAGTTTTTCCAGTTCCTCAAAGATTTCTGTTCCATCAATTACTGCTGCGCTCGTTCTGTTTTGGCGAATGACGTGCGGATACTTGCTGAAATAGTATTCAAAATAACGGCCTGAGTTATTGCTGCCTGTGGCGATATATGCATCACATCCTTTCAAATTTTCTGCAAAAAATATATATGTATCAATTTCTGGTTCCCATACCTGCATCATTGAAACTAAATGTTTTATAAGAATATTGTCTTTTGATGAAAGCTTAATCAACTGTTTATTCCCTGTTATAAAAATACAAAGCATATCATGAAAGCCAACCATTGGTATATTTCCGGCCATTACCACTCCCACAGTTTTCAGGTTCAGGTTTTCTTCCGGCACGTTATATTCTTTAACCCAGCTTTCAAGTTTACCTTTTTGTAAAAAGGAAGACGCGATATTGTCAGAAGCCATTTCTATAAACTCAGGCACAAACCAGGGGTTTGCCCTGTTCGCCTGTTCCTTTGCATCTGACCATTCGTGGCCATTATTTTGCATATAATCTCCCAGCTTAACCAATATCTTAATTCGTTGTTGCAAATTCATTTTTCAAAACCTTATTTTTGCTGCGAAATTACATTGAATAATACTATATAAATCTGAAACAATATGGCAATAAAAATAACTGATGAATGTATTAATTGCGGTGCATGTGAACCTGAATGTCCTAATAACGCCATTTATGAGGGCGGGGTAGAGTGGGCCATGAGCGATGGAACTGCGGTAAAAGGAACCTATATATTGATTGATGGCACAGTGGTAACTGCAGATAAGAGAATGACGCCCATTGCTGTAGATACATACTACATTACTCCTAATAAATGTACAGAATGCCAGGGCTTTCACGAAGAGCCTCAGTGTGCAGCCGTATGTCCGGTAGATTGCTGCGTTCCCGACGAAATGTATGTAGAAACTGTAGACGAACTTATGGCGAAAAAAGAAAAGATGCATTTATAATATTACAAATCAGGGTTTAATGTCTGCTTTTCTATATTAATAACAGGAAGAGGGTGAAGTTTTTCTTCATCCTTTTTTATTTATAGGATTAGTCATTGTTTTTGTTTGTTTTTAAGGATCAGGTTCGCCTTCTTTATTCCTTACTATTTTTTCGCTTTCTTTGCGTGCAAACATGGGTGCATGACAAAAAAGAAGATTGCTTTTGTTACAGGCGGCTACAGCGGCGAAGCGGTAATTAGTTACAAAAGCGCTGTTACGATCGAAAACAATATTGATAAAGACAGGTACGATGTGTATAAAATTGATATACATCCTACCGGCTGGTGGTACGAAACAGAAGAAGGAGAAGACATTGCAGTAGATAAAAATGATTTTTCAATAAATATTAACGGAAGTAAAATAACCTTTGATTCGGTTCTTATTGGCATTCATGGCACGCCTGGGGAAGATGGAAAACTGCAGGGATATTTAGACCTGCTCAGCATTCCTTACACGAGCTGTAATGCAGCCGTCTCTGCTTTAACTTTTAACAAAAGAAATACAGTTTCTGTGGCTGCTTTTGCGGGCATAAAAGTGGCAAAGTCTGTTTTATTAGTTAAAAATAATTTTATAAGCGCTGATGAAATAGCAGGGCAGCTTACGTTTCCTGTTTTTATTAAGCCTAACAATGGCGGTTCAAGTATCGGTATGTCAAAAGTAAATGATCCATCTGAAGAGTTGGGAACGGCTATTGAAAAGGCTTTTAAAGAAGATCACCAGGTACTTATCGAAGAATTTATAAAGGGAAGAGAATTTACCATTGGCGTGTTTAAAAGCGGGGGAAACATTATAACATTACCAATTACAGAAATCATAAGCAAAAAAGACTTTTTTGATTATGAAGCAAAATATGCAGCAGGCATGAGCGACGAAATAACACCGGCAGCGGTTGATGAAGTCATCGCAGAAAAAATAAGAAGCAATGCAAAGTCAATATACCGTTTGTTTGATTGCCGGGGCATTGTAAGAATTGATTTTATTTTAAATGAAACTGATCAGGAACCTTTTATGCTTGAAATTAATACGGTACCCGGCCAAAGTGAAGCGAGCATTGTACCCAAACAGGTACAAGCTATGGGGTGGACTTTACAAGAGCTTTATTCGGCATTAATAGAAGAATCTTTCAAATATTAATTTACTTTTAAATCTATAAATTTTTCGTGCCTACATCTATAACACGCAAGCCTCTTTGGGTTCATATACTGGCAGCAATAGTTTTGACTGTCCTGGTAGTTTTGCTTTTTTTTGGCTCGCTCGATTATATAACTAAGCATGGGCAATACCAAAAAGTACCGTCTATTGTTGGAAAAAACGTAGACGCTGCCAGAAAGATGCTTGAAGACAAAGGCTTTGAAGTGGAGATACAAGACAGTTTATATATTGATACTGTGGCAAAGCTTGCCGTGATAAAGCAAAATCCCGGCGCTGATGCTACCGTAAAGGTCAACCGTACCATTTATCTCACTATCAACCGTGCCCAACCTCCGCTTGTAGAAATGCCCAATCTTGTAGGATTTTCCATTCGCAACGCACAAATGTACCTGGAGAACATCGGGCTACATCTTGGCGATACTTCATTCAGGCCTGACATTGCAAAAAACGCAGTCCTGGAACAGCTTTATAACAAGCAGCCAATAAAAACAGGAACGAAAATTTTCATGGGCAGCACCATTGGTTTTGTATTGGGAAACGGAGTAGGCACGCTTGAAATGGCTGTTCCAGATTTAACGGGTAAACGTTATAGCCAGGTAAAATCGTTGCTTAGAAGCGTTGATCTCAATTTTACGCCTGTTTTTGATCCTGATGTAGCTGATACGCCGGGTTCTTATGTTACCAGGCAAAATCCGCAAAAGTATAGTCAGTCCGCAAGCGGAGATAGAAGGCTTAATAGAATTAAACCAGGGCAAACAGTTGATATCTGGTTAAGTGTAAGACCGCTGGTGACAGATAGCACAGGAGGTAAATCAAATGCAGATTCTTCTTCAAATGAACAATAAACAGGACAATTTAAATTTTTTGTATGCGACAAATAACCGCTGATGAATTAAAAACCCGCATGAATGCAGGTGAAAAGCTAAATATAATTGATGTACGAGAAGACATTGAAAGAGCAGATTTTAATATAGGAGGCACTCATTTTCGTCTTCGGCGTATACAGGACATGGCTATCGAAGAAATTGAAGATTTGAAAGATGAAGAGATAATAGTTTACTGCCGCAGCGGCAGCCGCAGCCAGATGGCTTGTTTGATGCTTGAGCACATGGGCTTTAAAAATACGGTTAATGTAACAGGAGGTCTTTTAGATTGGATAGAAAAGTTTGGCCGGGTAGGTTGAAAGCATGGTAAATGATGCTAATAAAATAATTATAAATAGTAATTTATAGCTTTTTCCTTGTTGCGTTTTTGCCCGCTTTTTCATTATTTAATTAATAGATACATAAGTATCTAAGATGATTTTTGATGTACCAACGCCTGTTTTTTCTTTTTAAAGGGCAAAAATTGAAATTTATTTGAATAAATTCATAAAAAAACCTCTTACACTTTTGGTGGTTTGGGTACTTTATCTATCTTTACCGTGGTTTTTCATAGGATATTGGATTTTAAAAACGGGGCTGGATGTTTATCCTGGCCCCTTTGTTTTTGTATTACTCTCCACTTATGCTTTTTGGGTTAAAATGTTCTGTAATTATCCTGGCTTTCGACAACCCAACGATCCGTGCAATTTCTTCCTGCGGTTTTGTTTGAATATTTCTTACCGATTTAAATTCTTTAAGCAACTGTTCTGCAGTTGACCGGCCAATTCCTTTTATATTTTCCAATTCATTCTTAAAAGTGCCTTTACTTCTCTTTTGCCTGTGAAAGTTTATTCCAAACCTGTGCACTTCGTCTCTTATCCTTCTTATGAGCTTAAGGCTTTCACTATCCCACGGTAATTTTACAGACTCTTTATCACCGGCAAAAAATATTTCTTCTTCATTTTTTGCCAGGCCTACCACTGTTACTGCACCTACAAGATTTAATTCTGCAATGCTTTCCATGGCTGATGAAAGCTGGCCTTTGCCACCATCAATAATAATTAATTGAGGCAATGGCTGTTCTTCTTTTATGAGTCGGCTGTAACGCCTGTATACCACTTCTTTCATGGTTGCAAAATCATTGATGCCTTGTACCGTTTTTACATTATAATGCCGGTAATCTTTTTTACTGGGTATTCCGTCTTTAAAACAAACCATAGCGCTTACCGGGTAGCTCCCCTGGAAGTTGGAGTTATCAAAGCATTCAATGTGTACCGGCACTTCGCTTAATTGTAAATCATGCTGCAGCTGGTAAAGCACTTCCTTCTTCTGCATATCGGTTTTTCCTTCTAACTGCAGTAATTTTTTCTTTCTCAGCTCTTCAGTAAAATAATTTACGTTTTTTACAGACAGATCAAGCAGCTTCTTTTTGTCGCCTGCTTTTGGTACGGTCACCGTTATTTGATCCAGTGCAAAGTCTGTTTCAAAAGGAACGATTATTTCACCTGCGTGGCTGTTAAATGTTTCTCTTAATTGCAAAATAGCAAGCGGTAATACCTCTTCTTCAGTTTCTTCAAGTTTGGTTTCTATACGTACCGTATGTGTTTGTACAATTGCGCCGTTGTAAACCATCAGGTAATTAACATAGGCAGTATCTCCGTCTTTTAAGATAGAAAAAACATCAAGGTTGGTTAAATGTTTGCTTACTATAACCGATCGTTCCTGGTAGTTTTCAAGATGTTCAATTTTTTTTCGCACCATTTCAGCCTTTTCAAAATTCAGGTTTTTTACGTGCTGCATCATTTCTGCCCTGAAATGTTGTATAACCGGTTGAAGATTACCTTTTAAGATATTCCGTATATGCTGCAGAGCCAAAGCATATTCCTCGTCTGATTGCCTGGCTTCGCACGGTCCTTTGCAATTGCCCAGATGATACTCAAGACACACTTTAAATTTACCTTTTTCAATATTATTTTGTGTAAGATTTAGCTTGCATGTTCTTAACGCAACATTTTGTTTGATAAAAATAAGCAGTTCTCTCACTTTGGCTACAGACGTAAATGGCCCTAAATATTCTGAACCGTCATTTATCTTTGTCCGTGTCAAAAAAATTCTTGGAAACGGCTCTTTTTTTATTACTATAAAAGGAAATGATTTATCATCTTTAAGGTCTATATTAAACTTAGGCTTAAATTGCTTGATCAGCGAATTCTCAAGAAAAAAAGCATCTGTTTCACTGTTTGTTATTGTAAATTCAACCCTTTTAATTCGTTGAACGAGCTCGTGCGTTTTATAGTTTGTAAATGTTTTAGAAAAATAACTGCCCGTTCTTTTTCTAAGGTCTTTTGCTTTACCTACGTACAATAATTCATCTTGTCCACCAAAATATTTATAGATGCCAGGCAAGTGAGGTATTGTATGTGCTATCTCCTGAAATTCCTTTGATGTCATAATAATTGTCTCTTAACTCTTTTCATTCCAAACAATATCAGTTTGATAAGAGTTCTCTTTGTCACCCGGTTTCTGCACTAAACGGTTTATTTGAAAGCTTTGCCCCGGCTTCCAGCTTAGTTGTTCTATAGCAGAACTATCCCGATAATTAAAGAATTTGCGTATAAAAATTCTTTTTACAGTCTCCCCGTCTTCCTGCAGCAGAACTTCGATATTTTGAATTTCTAATTCTTTATCAGCAGTTGTATAGCTCATTGTAAAACTCTTTGTTGTCTGGTCGTGAAAAATGTTTTCGATATAGTGCTTTTTAAGCTTACTGTCATTTATATCAGGTCTAAGAAATTGTGCAGAAATCTGGTTGAAAACAGCAGTATTAACTGCAATGGAATCCTTTTTTCCGTCAGTAATAGTAATTTTATAAATGTAGTAAGGCGTTTTATTTACCTCTGCAATCTCGCTTTGAATATATTGGGAAACCTGAAAAAACTTTGTAGTATCATTTTTTGGTGCAGGGCTTGTATTTGTTTGATTTTTATTCTGCCTGCACGAAAAATAAAATAAAGCAGTAACAATAAAAAAAATACGGCCTTTTTTCATTCTGTAAAAATAATATAACAAAATGAAGTTAAAAAAGGGAGGTTGTTAAAGAATGCTCTTGAGAGAAGGAGAGATGAGATTAGAAAATTTTAAATGTTCAAATACTCAATGCTCAATATTCAATATTCGATACTTAAATAGAACAAATTATAGCAGAGGGATTTAGACACAAAGCTTTAATTCAAATAAATTGTTATATAAACATTGAGTATTAAGTATTGAAAACTGAAAATTGTTTATTAAAACATTTTCCTAAAAGGTCTTAGACAAACCTAATTTAATTCCATAATCCAATAAATGCTCTTTGATCGGGTATTGGGGTATAAAAGTTGAATAAGGCTGGTACCGGAGCTGCGGCCCTATTTGCCATTTAAAATCACCTGCTTTGAAGCTTATATAGGTTTCAATATTACTGTTAATATTGAACGAGCGAACCATGTCAGGGTTTTCACTATAGTTTTTAAAATTAGTAGAAAGCAGGTAAGCATTATGATTTATCAGGTAAGTTGGCTGGATGCTTCCTGCTATATTAAATTGAATTCTTTTGTTACCAATAATTTCCCACTCAAGACCAACCGGAACAGAAAGCTGGTAATAACGGTTAACTAACTCTGCAGGGTAATAACCGTTGTTATTTCTATAGATAGCAAGCGTAGTAATAGTAGTATCAATGCGGTTATTTTCTACCAATGCAATACTGGCAACTTCGGTCCCTGAGCGATAGGCTTCAATACTATATTGACGTACATTAAATTGAAACCCTGATTTAAGCCTGAAATGATCAGACAAATAATACAGGATGCTTACACCTGCTTCAAGACCATTTCCGGGTTTGTGCCTCACCACTTTATTTACGTCTGCAACGTAATTCAAACCCACCGGTCCTGGTTCATTATTACCTTCTTTTAACACTGCAGGGTCTTCTGTAAGCTTACGATAACTGACAGAAGGAGCTATATAGATCTGAAAGCCAAACTTATTTTTCCCGCTTTTTATTTTAGAAGCTGTATGTAATGGAATATCATCTTTATGCTCTTTAAGAAAATTATCTGCCATATTTTTATCGTTATAATCTTCAGCAGCTTTTGGGTGCTGAGTCAAAGGTTTTATAACGTCAGATACCGTTATTTTCTTGGAAAGAATTGGTAAATTGAAATTTTCAAGATCATGTAAGGTTTCCGCGCCAGCGTTTACAATTGCAGGCGCATTAATCTCTTTCAGATCTCCCCGTTGGTTGATAACTTTATCATTAATGGCAGAAACATTGACATTTTTATCTTCAGGTTTTATAAAACTAACCGTTTCATTTTTACCAGTTGCTGCAGGGTCATTTACAGCGGAAATATCCCGGGAAACCGGAGTAATTGATTGTGTTTTATTTTTTTCCGGATCAGAAAAAGATGTCTTTTGTTTGTACAAAGAAGAAGACGCCAGATTATTTAATCCGATATTGTGTTGTGAATTAGAAAGTGTAGAATTTTTCAGTTCATTAGAAGGATTTATAGCAAAAATGTCAGGTTTGGGAGTGAAGTAAACGCTAATAGCGATAGTCGCACTTAAAAGTGTACATGCAGCTATGGTTAAAGCAGGCCATCTTCCATCGCCGTGCAGCTTGGTATGGATATCTCTCCATACTGTATCATTGGGATACATGCGGTGGTTTTTTACCTGTTCTTTTAAAAAATCTTCGAAATTGTTTTGGTTAAAATTGTCTTCCATCAAATATTTTTTATGACTTCTTAACTCCCGCAAGCCAGGAAAACTGGGTTGCAGGCTTTTCAAGAATATTTTTCTTTACAAGAATATTTTCTAACATAGATTTTGCCCGTGTATACTGGCTTCTGCTCGTACTCTCCTCGATGTCTAACATAGTTGAAATTTCCCTGTGGCTATAACCTTCTATGGCGTAAAGGTTAAGAACGGTACGATATCCAACCGGCAGCAAGCGAATACATTCAGTTACCTGTTTTGCCTGCATTATTGAAGGAATGGTCTCCTCTTTCACGTAAACAAAGCCCGCATGTTCAAGGTCTACGCTGTCATTAAATTTTTTGTACTTCTTTAGAAAATTTATACAGGTGTGCACTACTATCCTTCTTATCCATCCTTCAAAAGCGCCCTTATTTTGAAAAGTGTGTATTTGGGTAAATACTTTTATAAAACCTTCCTGCAACATATCTTCTGCGTCTTCACGACTTTGCGCAAAGCGGTAGCACACCGACAGCATTTTGGGGCTGAACCGGTTATACAATTCTCTCTGGGCAGAAGGCTCATTGTGAAGACAGCCTGCAATTATATATTCCTCTGTCATGAAGCTATTTAAAATAGTATTCCCCTAAAGTAAGACAATAAAACGAATTAACTGCTGCTTTTTACTTTATTTTTTTTACTTCGTTGAAATGAATTATTTAAACCTGAAAAAAAGTATTTATTCAAGGCCTGAACGTTTAAGTTTGCATATATAAACGAAGAATGACCTGCAGGAGAACAGATGATAATTTTATTCTTAAGTGAAGTAATTTTTCAGCTTGTTTTTTAAATAATTTCATTAAATATGTCCCTTACTGAGTTTGCTTTAAATAAAATAACCGCTCAAATAATAAAGCGGTTATTTTATTTATCCCAGTAAATTATAATTACCTTGCAATGTTCACGGCTCTTTTTTCTCTGATAACGGTTACTTTAATTTGGCCGGGATAAGTCATATCTGTCTGAATTTTTTGGGCAATCTCAAAGCTTAATTTATCACTGTCCATATCGGTTACCTTGTCTGCTTCGACCATTACCCTCAGTTCGCGCCCCGCCTGAATGGCGTAAGCCTTGTCAACTCCGGGATAGGTAAGTGCCAGTGTTTCAAGCTCTTTTATCCTTTGCAGGTATTGCTGCATTATCTCTCTGCGTGCTCCCGGCCGGGCGCCGCTGATGGCATCGCAAGCCTGTATAACCGGAGAAATAACATATTGCATTTCCATTTCGTCGTGGTGAGCGCCAATTGCATTTACCACCGCAGGGTTTTCACCATATTTTTCAGCAAGTTTAGCTCCTAACAATGCATGGCTCAATTCAGTTTCTTCATCAGGAACTTTGCCTATGTCGTGCAGCAATCCTGCGCGTTTGGCGAGCTTTGGGTTAAGGCCTAACTCGCTTGCCATTAACCCGCTGAGATTAGCAACTTCACGGCTATGCATAAGTAAATTTTGACCATAAGATGAACGGAAGCGCATTTTACCTACAATTCGCACCAGCTCTTTGTGCAGACCGTGAATGCCTAACTCTATCACCGTGCGTTCACCTATTTCCATTATCTGGTCTTCTAATTGCTTACGCGTTTTTTCCACCACTTCTTCAATACGGGCAGGGTGAATACGGCCATCGGAAATAAGGCGCTGCAGGCTTAAACGGGCAATTTCTCTTCTTAACGGATCAAATGATGAAAGAACAATCGCCTCGGGAGTATCGTCTACAATCAGGTCTACACCGGTTGCAGCTTCAATCGCCCTGATGTTACGGCCTTCACGACCTATTATCTGGCCTTTTATTTCATCTGTCTCCAGGTTAAAAACACTTACTGCATTTTCAATCGCCTGTTCGGCAGCCGTTCTTTGTATAGTCTGAATAATTATTTTCCTGGCTTCCTTATTAGCTTTTTGCTTGGCATCATCAATAATATTCTGCTGTATGCTGAGGGCACGGCTTTGAGCTTCATGCTTCAGACTTTCAATCAATTGATTTCTTGCTTCATCAGCAGTGAGGGCTGCAATTTTTTCAAGGCGCCTGATGTGCTCTTCCTGGTGTTTTTCTAATTCTGTTCTTTTTTGACTGACCACCTCAAGCTGCCTGGTCAGATTTTCTTTTATCGCTTCATTGTCTTTAAGTTGTTTGTCAATGTTACCTTCTTTTTGGTTAATAGTGACCTCTTTCTGTTTAAGGCGGTTTTCCTGGTCACTGATCTTCCGGTTTCTTTCAAATGCTTCCTTATCGTTATCGCTTTTTAGTTGTACAAATTTTTCTTTGGCTTCAAGAATTTTTTCTTTTTTAAGCGTCTCGCCCTGGCTTTGTGCGTCTGCTATAATCTTTTGCGCCTGCAGTTCTGCATCTTCTATTCGTTTTCTGGCTTCTTCAACCTGCCTGTTAGTATCTTTTGCAAAAATAAATTTTCCCGCTATAATTCCGGCTATGACTCCTACAATGCCGGTTATAATGGATATTGCTATCGAATCCATGCTTTTTTGTTTGTTTTAAATGTTATTTCATAAATTAATAACCCGCCACATAAAATGCGGGAGGTGTAAGTTTGCGAAGATAATCAGGTTTTGATGAATAAAGGAGTAATTCACATTTATCAATGCTTCCTTCCTCATATTGCATATTAATGCAAGGAATAACTATCATAATTATTTAGAAGATTTTTATCTTAACGGTCATATTCGCGGCCTGTTAAGCGTGGTGACAAAAGCTGTATTTAATAACTGGTGCTTTTATAAGAAAACAGAAAAACAGAAAGTAAGCAAGTAAATACAAAAGCCTTTTAATTTCTTAATTGTTCACTCTCTCCTGTAGCGTTTATTTTTTATCAGCCATGCTGCGGCCTGGTAATACGCCATTGCTTTTTTTGCCAGCGAATCGTCTAAAGGTGTCTCTGCTGCAGCGCCTGTTTTAAAATCAGGAATGTATTCTTTTACTTTCCTTACCGGAGATTGTATGATGAGCCGGTTGTTTTGAATAAAGCCTAAACCCTGGTAAGTGCTTATAAAAGCTTTTTCTTTTTCCGCAGGAAGGTTAAAAATATCCTGACCAAAAAATTTGGTTGTATACTGAAAGTGAAGCAAGCCAAGTATAGTCGGGGGAATGTCTATCTGTGCCATCAAACGCTCTGTAACCAGTGGCTGTTTTATAATACCGGGAGCAAAAATAAGCAGTGGAATATGATAACCCGTGACGGGCAACTCTGCACTGCCTGCACTGCCTGCACAGTGGTCTGCCACAATCACAAAAAGGGTATTGTTGTACCAGGGCTTTGCCGAAGATTCTTTTAAAAATCTGTTGATGGCATAATCAGTATATTTCACCGCGCCTTCCCTTGTGTGCGTATCGGGAGAAATATCAATTCTGCCTGCAGGATATGTATATGGGCGATGGTTGGAAACCGTCATGATGTGAGAAAAAAAAGGCTTGCCTTTCGCATAATTACTGTCCATCGTTTTACCGGCAAGCGTAAAGAGATCTTCATCAGCCACCCCCCAGATGTTTTGATAATGCACTTCATTTGGTTGTAGAAATTCCCTGTCAATAACGTCATAATCATTGTTGCCAAAAAAGTGTTTCATATTGTCGAAATAGCTGTAGCCGCCATAAATATACTGGGTTATATAACCTTTTGATTTAAAAACGCTTCCCAGCGAAAAAAGGTGCTCATTGCCGGGTCTCTTTACAATGCTTTGCCCTGAGGATGGCGGCAGCCCTAATGATAAGGCTTCGAGGCCTCTCACTGTACGCGTGCCTGACGCATAGAGGTTTTTAAAAAAAAGACTCTTGGCTGCCAGCGAATCAAGATAAGGTGTAATGTTTTTCTGTCCGCCGAATGACTTCATAAAATCTGCGCTCAGGCTTTCCACACTTATCAAAACCACGTTATGATGTTGCTCAGGTTCAGGGTAAGTGATATACCGCTCGATGTTATAAATATCATTGCTCGTAAACCTGCTGTTCGGAGACAATATATCTGCTCTTACAATCTCAAAAGCTTCCTTATGGGGCAGGGTTTTGTAAAATTTAAAAAAATCGAGCTCGTTGTGCCAGAATGCATTGGCAAACTGGAAAACTCCGTTGCCTGCAAGCTCGTTTGCATACTCATTCTTACTGAAGTTTCTCCAGTCTTCTTTAATAAAAAAGTAATTTAAAGTGCAAACAGCTAAGAGAATGCACGATACAACCGTTCGCGAAAGAAAAGATGCAGGAGCGTAGATGGCATTTTTTAAAACAGGTCTAATTAAAAAAAAGATAGCTGTTGTCATAATAAGCACTGCGGTAACTATAGCCGGAATGGGATAAGATTCTTTTATATTGCCCAAAACTTCATTAGTGTATACAAGATAATCAACTGCTATAAAATTATATCTTACTGAAAACTCCTCCCAAAAAAACCATTCGCTTACAGCATTAAAAAGCAGCAGGAAAATGACGAGAAAAAAATCAAAATACAAAACGCCTGTCCTCCATTTTTTTCTGAATCCACATGTTCTGAAATACAGGAAAATGAAAATAACAAACCGGAGTATTATATAAGCAGTAAGCCCTTTTTTTAGGTCAGCATTAAAGTCTGCCGGAACAAGGTTGGTGAATAACAGAATACTAATAATAATGAGATATGAACCAATAACAAGCCATTTCCACTTATTTGAATACATTTTTTCGTTTGTAAACCAGATCAGTAAAACAAAAGGAACGATAAGATAAGACGCCATGGCAAAGTCGAAAAAAGTGCCGAGAGCAAAAGAGCCTGTAATATTTGTGACACTCCAGTCAAAATTTCTTCCCGTTTTAAAAAGAAGGGCAAGTCTTGTGAGAAAGGAAATAGAAAGTACTAATATAATAAGTAAAAGCACAGGAGAAAATCTGCCGTTTAAAAATCGTTTATACATACTTTTTATTGCAGGCATGTTGTTACCATTGGTTTCCCGTTTACTTTTAATTACATTTTTGTTATGCGTAAATATGGAAGGCATCTGTTGCTAAGGATTTGTAAGACAGCCAAAGTTAAACGAAAAACATTTTAAGGGAGAAAGTGAAAAAGATGGTCTAATAATCATCCCTTTAAATACCGTAATGCAATTATCCTCATTAAAATTTAGTTTTTAAATCAACTGTTATTAAATCTGTTTTTACAACTTACGTTTTTGGTTTAACAAATTTTTATTGATATAATTTCATACTAAAGGGGGAAATCTTAGAAATTAGCATTAAATACGAATACTATCGTAATAGTTAAAAAAAGAAAAAATTTAATCTCCTCAAAGTAATCTTGCCCGAAAGTCAGTAGCTTGTTATAAAACTTCATCATGCGGTTTTCTTCTGCATTTCTTTGTGCTGTTGCCCTGCTTTTTGCCGGCAGTATATTGTCTTCTTTTAATATGCAGAACGACAATAAAATAGGTTTAAATTTTCCATACAATTCCGCTGGCCTTACTAAACGTGAGGCTGCAGCTCACATGCTTGGCAGGTTCACCTTTGGAGCTAAACCGGGAGATATTGATGCTGCAGTAAATATGGGTCTTGAAAACTGGTTTCAGCAACAATTGACAGCCAGCCTGCCCGATGCATATCTTGATCAGAAGTTAAGTGGCTATGATGCTTTAAAGCTTAGTAATACTGAGGTTGTTAGCATTTATCCTAAAGGAGCGCAGGTATTGCGCATGGCAGTTAAAGATGGCGTAATTGATAAAGATTCAGTTAATAAAGAAAACAAGGCTGCCTATAAAAGTACCCTGGAAGTATATATGCAGCAAAAAGGATTTAAGCCTCAGAAAGAATTGTTTCGCCAGTTGGCGAACCAAAAAATATTGCGTGCTGTGTATTCAAAAAACCAGTTGCAGGAAGTGATGACAGATTTTTGGTTCAATCATTTTAATGTTTCTATTACAAAAAAGGACTGCGCAGAATTTATCCCGGCTTACGAAAGAGATGTTATACGCCCAAATGCATTGGGAAAATTTGAAGACCTGCTTCTTGCTACTGCAAAGTCTCCTGCAATGCTTATGTACCTTGATAACTTCAGCAGCACAGGAGCAGATACTGATATAAAGAGTGAGGGAAATAATGTGCTTAAAAGAAGAGTGGCTGTAGGAATGCAAAAGCGATTGGGAGATTCTGCTTATGAAAAACTAAAAGACAGAGTAAATCAAAAGAAAAAACCAGCAGGTCTTAATGAAAATTATGCTCGTGAAGTAATGGAATTGCACACGCTGGGAGTAGATGGTGGTTATACTCAAAGTGATGTAACACAGGCAGCACGGGTACTTACCGGTTGGACTGTCTATCCAATGTTAGGCTACAAAGCATCCAATGGCGTAAAAAAAGTTATTGGCAGGGCAGGAGAAAATCACCTTGCAGAGAATGGATTTGTGCATGACGGAGATTTTTTGTTTGCAGCAAACCGGCATGATAACGGATCAAAGGTTGTGCTTGGTAAAACTTTTCCGGCGGGCGGCGGCTATGAAGAAGGCGTACAACTATTGAAAATGCTTGCCCATCATCCTTCTGCTGATAAATTTATTTGTAAAAAAATTGCCATCCGTTTTGTAAGCGATAACCCGCCGCCAAGTCTTGTAGATAAAATGGCAAAAACATTTACAGACAAAAACGGCGATATAAGGCAGGTACTGATTACAATGGTTTCATCACCGGAATTCTGGAGTAAAGAAGCAGTTCGCGCCAAAACAAAATCGCCATTTGAATTAGCAGTAAGTGCTGTCCGGTCTTTGAATGCGGATATTACAACGCCTTATCAGTTGTACAACTGGATAGATAAGATGGGGCAGAAGTTATATTTCTACCAGGTTCCTCCCGGTTTTCCTGACAAAGGACAATACTGGATCAATACAGGCGCACTCCTTAACCGTATGAATTTTGGACTGGCGCTCGCTTCGCAACGTATTCCAGGTATTAGGATAGATTTACTAACATTAAACAAAGGTCACGAACCTGAAAGCGCTGAAGCTGCACTCGCAACTTACAGCAAAATAATAATGCCTGAGCGTGATCTAACTCAAACTGTAAAGCGCCTTACTCCTTTGCTCCGCGATCCGGAGTTGGAGAAAAAAATAGACAAGGCTGCAGACAAAGCGCCTGTACAACAACAATCGGTAACTGCAAATGAAGATGTAATGACGGAAGAAGACATGGCCGGGAAAACTTTTAAAAACAAGCAAGGTAAAAACGATATGGGCGGGAAAAGTTTTGTAGCTAATCAAACCGCAAAAGAAACTAACAATATGATGTCTCAGGTAGTTGGTATTATTATCGGTTCGCCCGAGTTTCAAAGAAGGTAGGAGCGAAGGGTAAGTTGACAGTTGATGGATGATAGTAGGTTCAGACAGATTCAAAAATAAGTAAGAAGGTAATAATAAAAAAAATCTAACGAAAACGAAACAAACAAACCATAATTTCCTTTTAATCCCATTAATCCCAGTTCAGACAAATGTTATCAAGAAGAGGTTTTGTAAAATCAGGTTCATTGGCGCTTTTTGGAATCGGCCTGGGCGGAGTGCCCTCATTCATTGCCCGTGCTGCCGGAAGCGATAAGATTTTAACTCCGTACAAGAAGAAAAAAACATTAGTTTGTATTTTTCAGCGCGGCGCAATGGACGGGTTAATGGCGGTAACTCCTTTTACAGACGAATATCTTAAATCTGCAAGGCCAACATTATTTATGTCGGCTGCAAAAGACCAGAAAGGCTCACCATTAATAGATCTTAATGGCCGCTTTGGCCTGCATCCTGCTATGAACGCTTTTGAACCGTTTTTTCGTGAAAAACGTCTTGCAATTGTTCACGGCATCGGTTCACCCAACAATACCCGTTCACACTTCGATGCACAGGACTTTATGGAGTCAGGCACACCTTTTAACAAAGGAACATCAAGCGGCTGGCTTAACCGTGCGGTTGGTTTGCTCGGTCACGGTGCCACACCCTTTCGTGCCGTAAGCCTTACATCTTCTATGCCCCGGTCTTTTTATGGCGACAATCCTTCTGTTGCCATCAGCAATCTCGCAGATTTTGCCATCTCTATGAAAGGAAATCCTATGGCAGGAAATATAGCTGCAAAAAGCTTTGAAGAGTTATATGACCAGACAACTTCGGCACTACTGAAGGAAACCGGGAAAGAAAGTTTTGACGCAGTGAAGATGCTGCAAAAAACAGACATCAAAAATTACAAGCCTGCAGCCAATGCGGTGTACCCCAATAGTCCGTTGGGAAAAGCATTGAAACAAATAGCACAGTTAATCAAGATGGATGCAGGCCTTGAAGTGGCCTTTGCAGAATCAAATGGCTGGGATACGCACTTTAACCAGGGAGCAGAAACAGGCATTTTTGCCCGCAATATTGCAGACTTGAGCAACAGTATTATTGCTTTCTGGACAGATATGGGAAGTTACCAGGATGATGTAACAGTAATGACTATGACAGAATTTGGACGCACAGTAAAACAAAACGGAACCGGAGGCACAGATCACGGACGCGGCAGTTGCAATTTTATTTTAGGCAATGATGTAAATGGAGGAAAAGTGCATGGAAATGTACAACCGCTTGCAATCGAAAACCTGGAAGACGGGCGAGACCTGGCTGTAACCACAGACTTTCGGAGTGTTTTTAGTGAAGTAGCTGACAAGCATTTAAGAATAAGCAATGATAATATTCTGTTTCCTGAGTGGAAAGGAAAGAAGATTGGAGTTATGTTATAGATTTTGGTTACCAGCGGCATCAGGATAAAGAGACATCGTTGCTACGCTCAGTTCAACGGTAACGCTTAAGGGGCTTTTTTTAAACCACATAGAGACATAGGTAATGGAGAACACATAGAAAAATCAAAAGATTTAATCAATTTAATTCCTGCAAATCCCAATAATCCAATAAATCCAGGGTCAGACACTTTTAATTAATATTTTTAGGATCCACAACTTTCGTTTTGCGCCTGAATCTTATCGTGGCATTTTTAGTAAATGTGCTGGTCATGCCCAATTCAAATCTTTTTTCTCCTGCATAAATTACTGCTAAGGCGGTGTTTGGAGGAAGCCTTCCCAGGTTTTCTGCAAACATGGCTATTTCATTTATAGTTGTGTCTACAGGCAAGGTAAAGGTTAGTGGTCTGTCACTAAGCATTTTATTACGGGCCACCAGCTTACGGTTATAAAAAAGAGAAATGGTGTCATTATCAACTTCTCCGTTATCGTAAAGGCTGACTTTTAAGCTGTCTGCATCAACATCTATCACAGGGCTTATGTCGAACACTCTTTCATTTAAAGCTGCAATTAATTTCAAACCCGGATCGGCAGATTTTTTTATTTCGGCAGGAGGAGTCATCGTCGGCCTTATTTTTTGTGTGACAACGACTTGTGGCTCCGCAGTATCCAAAGGAACAGGAGTGAAAGGCGTATTTGTGCCCTTTATAAATTTTACACTGATATCAGGACAGGTGATTTTGTAATCGCTTGTTGCAGCAAATTCACCTGAAAGGGTTGTGTGTATCCTGGAAATGGTAAGTGTAAATACACCTTTCATAGGGCAGTCAGCGCCATTTTGATTCTTAGCCTGGAAGTTAAGAACAGGGTTTGTATTTAAAAAGAGCGTTCGCGTTTTTGCATCATAAGTGCCGGAGATCTTAGTCTTAATTTCAGAACTTCTGAAGAAGTAATTAAATTCTCCGGTCACTTTTTTACCTCTTTGTTTTATCTTCAATTCGGATAAATAATTATTGTTTTCACCAAATTTACTAACCTTGCCTACGCCATACCATTCACCTGTTACAGTTTGTGCAGAAACTGGCGAAATAAAAAATAAGCAAGGCAAAAGCAGCAATAATGTAAGACCCTTCAATACTTTGAATTTTATAGTTTGAATAAATATTTATCAGAAAAGGAACGGGGCAGCTATTATAATGCCATTTTTGATTCTGTAATTACCGGTTTAGATAATTTCGCAACGAAATATCATTTTAAATAGCGCTTTAACTCTCTGTCAGTATCTTTTTTCTTTAATGTTTCACGCTTGTCATACAATTTTTTACCTCTTCCAATTCCAATTTCAACTTTGGCTAAATGTTTATCATTAAAGAATACGCGTAAAGGAACAATAGTGTATCCTTTATCTTTCATGTGATTTTCAATCTTGCGGAGTTCTTTTTTATTGAGTAATAATTTACGGTCATGAACAGCGATGTGGTTGTTGGCAGTACCTAAAGAATATTCAGCGATATACAAGCCGCGAACCCACAATTCATTTTTATGTAAAAGACAAAAACTGTCATTAAAGCTTACTTTTCCTTCACGAATGCTTTTGACCTCAGTTCCCAGCAGCATTATTCCTGCAGTCCATTTATCCTCGATAAAATAATCGTGGTAAGCCGATCTGTTATTCATTTCTTTTGCAGACATGGTGGTAGTCATTAAGTCATTGGGTCAATAAGTCAATAGTCAATGGTCAATAGTCCATAGTGAACAATTATTTTCTTTCAATCATTGTAATCCTTGTTTTCTGTCAATCAGCGTAATCCGTGATTATCCTTGTTTTCTTTTAATCCGTGATTATCTGTGCTTTAGCCCTGAAACAAAAGTATCAGTTGAATTATTTTATTTTTTAAATCCTTGCGGTTTATTATAAAATCAAGAAAGCCGTGCTCGAGCAAAAACTCGCTTCGCTGAAAACCTGGCGGAAGGTCTTTTTTAATGGTTTCTTTAATAACCCGCGGTCCGGCAAAACCAATCAGCGCTCCGGGTTCTGCAATGTTTAAATCGCCGAGCATGCCAAAGCTTGCAGATATTCCGCCAAAAGTAGGATCGGTGAGCATGCTGATATAAGGTAATTTAGCATCGGTAAGCTGCGACAGTTTACCGCTTGTTTTGGCCAGTTGCATCAGGCTGAATGCACTCTCCATCATCCTGGCGCCGCCACTTTTGCTGATAACCATAAAGGGCAGTTTATGCTCTATACAGTAATCAATTGCGCGGCTAAATTTTTCGCCCATTACACTTCCAAGGCTTCCGCCGATAAATTCAAAATCCATACAGGCTATTACTATTTCGCGTCCGCCAACGTCACCAACCGCTACCCGCATGCTGTCGGTAAGGTCTGTTTTTGACCATATATCTTCGAGTCTCTTAGAATAAGGTTTCAGATCGGTAAAGCCTAAAAAATCTTTACTTCTTATATTATCAAAAAGCTCTACGTAATCATTGTTATCAAATATGATTTCATAATATTCTCCGCTGCCAATACGGTGATGGTAATCGCACCTGGAGCATACAAACAAATTTTCGCGCAAGTCTGCAGATGTAGTTATTAAGTTACATTCCGGGCATTTGGTCCAGAGGCCTTCAGGTGTTTCCTTTTTTTCTGAAGTGGTTGTAAGTATGCCTTTTTTAATCCGCTTAAACCATCGCTGCTTCAGTTCTTCCTGCTTCTCTTTTTCGCCGGTTAGTTTGGCTTCAAAATCATCTTCTTCTTTTTTCATATTGTTCAAATGGTATTGAAAATAATGTCGTGCAATTTATATGGAAATAATTACAGCTACATACAAATTGTGAATATTACCTTTTAAGCTAACAATTTTTCTTTTTCTTTCCCGCGGATTGAGCTGAAAACGCAGATTAATCACAGATTCTATTTTTTTACAAAACTGTGTTCAGATTATTTTCTTTTAACCTTTTTGCTCTTTGTATTCTCATGTTATTATACCTTTTTTCTTTTTGCCTGTTGTATCATCAACAAATTTTTCAACAGCGTCTGTTTTAGATTCAGCTTTACTACGTCTCCCATTGTTTTGCATTTCATAAATTGGGGATTGCTGAAGAAAATCGTTAATTCCTGCTTCAATTGTTCCATTTTATCAGGTGTCGAGATGGCATCTTTACACATTACATTAAACAATTCCATAAGCCGGTAGCGTGAGTCTGCCACCCTGAAAGCCATCATGGTTCTTTCTTCTGACTGGTATTGCT
>JAABUK010005155.1_pt1 | contig 20638 bp, 18 predicted proteins | sample 5559141 | NCBI WGS metagenome assembly JAABUK01 (sample SAMN10711869, study PRJNA513367) | rock metagenome | isolation source: Antarctica rocks | place: Antarctica: Victoria Land, Pudding Butte nord | collected 2016-01-03
GCCGAGGGGGCGACACCCCCCGATCCGACGACGGCCGACGCTCGGGCCGAGGTCGAGGTGGCGGCGAGCCCGGCCGGCCTGGCCTGGAAGGCGGCTCTGGCCGGGCTGGCCACGGTCTCGACCGTCCTGATCATCCGCCGGCGACTCTTCCGCACCCTGGCCCCGCCCGAGCCGGGCCTCCAGGCCGGCCCCTCCCGGGATCGGGCCGTCCACCCGCCGGGCCCCTTCGTCGGGTCGCATTTCCGGAAGCCCGGCAAGGCTCGAACCCTGGTCGCGATGAAATGAGGCTTTCGCCCATGCCCACCGCCGCCGACGAGCCGCAGAGCATTGACCCGCGTTACTTCGCGAGACGGGTCGAGCCTGGCTTCGACGAGGATCGGAGCATTACCCCCCGGCACTTCGCCCCGATCACCGGGCCGCCGGGCCGCGTGCCCGGGATCGCCTCGACCCTCGTCACGCCCGGCGCGCGTTCCGGGGAGGCCCCCGACCCCAATCAGACCGTCGAATTCGGCAGTCTCCGGTGCCAGAAGCTCGCGATCCTGGCCGAGCAGGCGGCGGGCTGGATCGTGGGGCGGCCCGCCGCGCCCGAGGACCTCCTGAGCCGATGGCCGGTCGACCCCTCGACCGACCCCGACGCCGCGAGCCTGATGGTCGAGGACTTCTTCCGAAGGCGGCGACGCGGCGACGACGCGAGCCTCAACGAGTACGAGGAACGCTTCCCGGAACACTCGCGATCGATCGCCTCGCTCGTCTCCAGGCACCACGCCTTCGGCAACCTGGAGACGACCGGGCCGGGCCAGGCCACGGCGCTCCAACTGCCCGACGTGGGCAACGAGATCTTCGGATTCCGCCTGACGAGAGCCCTGGGCAAGGGGGCATTCGCCCGGGTCTTCCTCGCCCACCAGGGCGAGCTCGCCGGCCGCCCCGTGGTCCTGAAGGTCTCGGCCATCGAGGGGATCGAGCCGCAGACCCTGGCCCAGCTCCAGCACACCAACATCGTGCCGATCTACTCGGTGCATGAGGATGCCGGCTCGGGCCTCCGGGCCGTCTGCATGCCGTACTTCGGCGGTGCCAGCCTGTCGGAGGTCCTCAAGCGGGTCTTCGCCATCGACTCGGTCCCCGGGAAGGGCCGCGATTTCGTCGAGGCGCTGGAGATCGTCCAGGCGCCCCCGCCCGACCAGGCCGGCGGGCTGGTCGAGGCGGAGGCCGAGTGCCGGACGCCCCTATCGGCCCTGGCCGGTTCCGACTACCCGCGCGTGGTGACCTGGCTCGCCGCCCGGCTCGCCGAGGGGCTCCAGCACGCCCACCAGCGCGGCGTGCTGCACCGCGACATCAAGCCCGCCAACATCCTGATCAGCGCCGAGGGGCAGCCCCTGCTGCTCGACTTCAACCTGGCGCACGACCTGAACGCCGACCCCGTCCACGCGACGATCGGCGGCACCATCGCCTACATGGCGCCCGAGCACCTCCTGGCGATCCTCCGGCAGAGCCCCGAGCAGGCCGGCCGGGTCGACCACCGCTCGGACATCTACTCGCTGGGCATGGTCATGGCCGAGATGCTGACGGGCCACAACCCTTTCGAGCAGAGCGCCAGCTATTCGGCGTTCCCGCTCCAGATCGAGGCGATGGCGCTGGACCGGGCCAGGCAGACGCCGTCGATCAAGGCCTCCAGGCCCGACGTGTCCTGGGGCCTGGAGAGCGTGATCCAAACCTGCCTGAATGCCGACCCGGACCGTCGTTACCAGCGGGCCGAGCACCTGGCGGAGGATCTTCGGAGACTGCTGGACGACCGACCCTTGCGGTTCGCCCCCGAGCCGAGCCTGAGGGAGCGTTGCCGCAAATTCGTGCGCCGCAACCCCCGGCTGATCACGGCCGCGACGGTCACGGCGGTTGCCTCGGTGGCGATCCTCGCGATGGCCTGGGCGTTCGCCGGGGTGAGCCGGCATCTGGTCAGCACCCGCGACCGCCTGGGCGTCTTCCAGACCCGCGACCGCCTCGAGGCCCACGACAAGGGGACCTCCGAGGCGCTGACGCTGGTCAATTCGGTGATCGAACGGGGGGACCTGCTCCGCCGGGGGCTGGCCGCCTGCGAGAAGACGCTCCAGCTCTACGACCCCGCCCCGGGATCGAGCGGGTCCGGGCACCCCGATTTAACCAAGCTCGGGCCCGAGGATCGCCGCCGGGTCCTCGAAGATCGCCGCGAGCTCCTGCTGCTCTCGGCCGGGGCACGGGTCCTCCTCGCCCCGGGCGACCGCCAGGCGCTCCGCGAGGCCCTGGCCCGGCTCGATCGGGCGGAGGGCCTGCCCGGCCTCGAGCCGTCGAAGGCCCTGGCCAACGACCGGGCCCGCTACCTGTCGCTCCTGGGCGACGAGCCGGGGGCGAAGGCGGCCCAGCTCCGGGCCGACCGGACCCCGGCCCGATCGGCCAGGGATTACTACCTCCTGGCCACGTCCCACGCCCGGCGAGGCGACCGGGCCGGTTACGACCGCGCCATCGATGAGCTGAATCGGGCGCTGCGGATCAACCCGAGGCACTACTGGTCGCTGGTCTTGCGCGGGGTCTGCTCGCTGGAGAAGGGCGACCACGTCTCCGCCGCCGGCGACTTCGGGCTGTGTGCCGGCCTCCGCCCCGATCTCCCCTGGGGGTACTTCAACCGGGGATACGTGCTCGACCAGAGCGGCCGGAAGGCCGAGGCGATCGAGGACTACACCGCGGCGATCGCGCGAGACCCCGGCTTCGCGCCGGCCCGGATCAACCGCGGCATGGCCCTCCTCCAGCGGGGCCGGCACGCCGAGGCGCTGGCCGACTTCGAGGCCGCCTCCTCGGCGACGGGCGGCGGGGACGCCACGCTCTCGGCGGGCCGAGGCATGGCCCTGGAAGGGCTCGGGCGGCACGTCGAGGCCGACGCGTCCTTCGCCCGGGCTTTCGCCGGGCCGAAGCCCCCCTCGGGCGGCGAGCGATCGCGGCTCCTCTGGGCCTACGGCTTCGCGGTCTCCGCCCGGCTCCCCGAGCGGGCGATCGACGCCTTCGAAGAGGTCCTGACGGGCGACCCGGACCAGCCGCAGGCGCGGTACGGGCTGGCCATGCTGGCGATGGCCCGGGGGCTGCTGGACCAGGCGATCGACCACTTCGACCGCGCGATCCACGCCTCGCCGGACTTCGCCGAGGCCCGCCGCTACCGGGCCGTCGCCGAGGCCCGCTCCGCCTCCTGGGACAAGGCCGGCCTCGACATCCGGTGGTGCCTGGATCGCGACCCCGGCTCGGGCGAGGCCCTGTACGCCGCCGCCTGCGTCTCGTCGCTGGCCGCCGGCAAGCTCCGCTCCCCGGAGACGGCCCGCCAGTCGCTCGAACTGCTCAAGCGGGCCCTCGATCGGGGGGCCGGCCTGGAGAGGTTCGCCGCCGACCCCGACCTGGCGTCGATCCGCGACCGGCCCGAATTCGCGCAACTGGTGGGCCGCCATCGCCCCGGCCCTGCGCGGACGGCCACGCCATGACCTAAGTTGAATTGAGGAGGACGGTCCCAGCTCACGAAGGCGGGGCCCCGGCCCACTGCGAGTCAGCCGATGCCGACCCCCAATGATCACCGAACCGGCCGCCGGCTGTCGCTGCCGGACCGGGTCCGCTCGCTCGCGACGATCCTGCTTGATGAGTTCGGCGTGCCGTTCCGATTCTTCGACGCCGGATGCGGCGAGCCCGTGCCGCCCGCGGATCGGCCTTCGGATGGCCCCGGGATCTCTCCTGAGGATTGTGCCTGGGTCGTGCACTTCGGGGTCCTCGAGCAGTCGGGCGTGTCCCCGATGCCCGGCGCGGGCTATCGCCTGGCCCTCTCGCTCCACGAGGAGGGACGGCCTTCGCTGGTCGCCTTCGGCTTGAAGACCTCGGTGGCGCAGCCCAACGCCGAGGCGACCCACGAGGAGGCGATGCGGCTGGAGCGATGGCTCCGGGCCATCTTCGACCGCCTCCGCATCGCCGGCCAGACCGAGTGCCGCCACCGCGCCGAGACCGCCAAACCCGCCGTCGCGTCGGACGCCTGGGAGGTGATCGTCCGACTCGAGCAGCTCATGAGGGTCCAGAAGACCCACAAGGAGCCCGACAAGAACCGCAGGCGAGTGCTCCGATCGGCGATCGACCTCGTCTCCGCCCGGTCGCTCATCTTCGTCCCCACCCGGTCCAAGGACCCGGTGGTCGCCGCGGGCGAGGAGATCCTCTCGCCGTGGGACTCCACCCAGCTCGCCACGCTGCTCGCCAGGTCCCACGACTGGGAGGAGACCGGGTACCTGCTGATCAACGACCCCTCGACGAGCCCATGGGCCGGTCGCTTCCCCCAGGTTGCCAATCTGGTCGCGTTCCCGGTCCTGGACGGGATCCCGGTCGGTTGGCTGATCGCGATGAACAAGACAACGCCGACCGGCCGGGCAGTCCCAAGGCCTCCCGGACCGACCGAGGAGGGCCCGTCGGACGCGGAGTTCGCACCGTTCCGGCGGACCGACGCCGCCATGCTGGCCCCCTTTGCCAGCCTCCTGGGCCACCACTCACGGGCGTACCAGGGGTACAACCACCTCAGGGAGCTCATGGTGGGCCTGACCCGGTCGCTCACCGCCGCGATCGACGCCAAGGACTCGTACACCTACGGGCATAGCGAGCGAGTCGCCCGGATCGCCGTCGAACTCGGGCGCGAACTGGGCCTGCCGGAGGACGATCTGAGCGACATCTATCTCGCCGGACTGCTGCACGACATCGGCAAGATCGGCATCCGCGACGAGATCCTCGGCAAGAAATCGCCGCTCGACGACTCGGAGTTCGAGCACATCAAGGAGCACGTGACGATCGGCTACCGCATCCTGTCCGGGGTCCATTCGATCGAGCACCTTCTGCCCGGCGTCCTGCACCACCACGAGCGGTACGACGGCAAGGGCTACCCCGAGGGGCTCAAGGGCAATGCCATCCCCTTCCTCGCCCGGATCCTCGCCGTGGCCGACAGCTACGACGCCATGAGCACCTCGCGCCCCTACCGCGTCGCGTTGCCCTGCGAGCAGGTCGAGCAGATCTTGGTCCAGGGGGCCGACCAGCAATGGGAGAAGGCCATCATCGACGCCTTCGTCCGGTGCAAGGACCGGGTCCACGCCATCCGCCAGCGCGGCGTCGGCGAGTCGCTTTGCGGGGCGCTCGACGACGCCCTGAGGAGGGGGAACGGGCGCAAGGGCCTTTCCAGCATGGTGAGCATCCTCGCCCAATAAACCCTCAATTTGGCGACCCGGGCCGTCCGACTGCCTGGGCGAGCGGAAAGCCGAACTAGCTCGAGTAGCGGACCAGCGGCATCACCTCGGCCCCCGACCACCGGCCAAGCCGTGCGGGGGACTTCGCCCGGTCCAAAGTTATCGTTGAGTCAGTTCGGCCGCGAGTGGACCGACCTGCTCGCTTCGGTCGCGAGGCCAACGCCCCCGTGGCCGGCTCGAATGGCGAGCGGCCTGACGTAGCGGCCGCCCGGCAAGCCCGAGCGGGGAACCCGGCGGATAGCCCCGAACTCCGGCCACACCGGAAGGTGGCCTGCGAGGCCTGCCCTTGGCCCAGTCGGGGCGCGACCGGTGTCAAGTGCGGGTGCGTGGCGATGGTCCTGAAGAGGAGTTGGGCCTGATCGAGCGGCCCCGAAGGTATGGAGCACGCGCGATCAGGGGACGAATTCCTCTACAATGTTCAGGACGGGGCTGGCGTCGGGAAACCAGTCGCGCCCCGTGACATGAGGGCGGCGGCATGGGCTGCGGCTCCGCGGATCGTCCGAAGGCCCGGCCTGGGTTCACGCCGGGTCGGCGATCTGGGAACAACTTACCGGAGCCAGGTCCCGATGCAGAATCAGAACCAAGAGGATCTCGGTGAGTCCGGCCTCGGCCCCCTGGTCGCCGAACTCGCCAGGCTCGACGGCCCGGCCGACGAGGCGGGCGTCTGGCCCGAAGGCCTCTGGCAAGCCCTGGCCTCCTCGGGCGTGGGGCGCTGGGCCTTGCCGACTGAACTGGGGGGCGAGGGGCTCGATCGCTCGTCGCTGTTGCGTCGCTATGGACGGGTCGCCGAAGGTTCGATGACGGGTGCGTTCATCCTCTCGCAGCACGACGCCGGCCTTCGCCGGCTCGTCGCGGCGATCGACCGCCCGGCCGCTCGCCGCTGGGTCGAGGCCGTGGCGGCGGGCCGGGCCTTCCCGACGGTCGGGATCTCGCAGTTGACGACCTCGAAGCGTCATGGCGATCAGGCGGTGCGGATCGAGGAGACGGGACGGGGTCGCTATCGGGTCGACGGGCTGATCCCCTGGGTCACGGCGGCGACCCGGGCCGACGTCGTGGTCGCGGGGGCCTCGATGGACGACGGCCGGCAGGTCCTCTTCGCCCTGCCGACCGACCGGCCCGGAGTGACGGTCAAGGCCCCCTTCGTCCTGGCGGCCCTGCAAGCCTCCTGCACGGCGGAGATCGCCTGCGAAGGGGTCGAGGTGGCCGAGGAAGACATCCTGGCGGGGCCCTCGCCCGACCTGATGTCCGGCCCCGTCGCCGGGGGCACCGGCGGCCTGGAGACTTCCGCCCTCGCCCTCGGCCAGTCCCTCGCCGCCCTGAAGGCGCTGGAGGCCGCGGGCCGGGAGGATCTCGGCGAGCCCGTCGAAGCCCTCCGCGAGGCCTGGGATCGGCTCCGCGACGACCTCATGGCCACGGCGGCGGGGGAGACCTCGGCGCAGTCGCCCGCCTTGGTCCGGGGCCGGGCGAACGCGCTGGTCTTGAAGATGACCCAGGCCCATCTGACGGCCCGCAAGGGGTCCGGGTTCCTCCGCGAGGCCCCCTCCCAGCGCTGGGCCCGGCAGGCCCTCTTCTTCCTGGTCTGGTCCTGTCCCAGCCCCGTCGCCCGGGCGGCGATCCGCGACATGGCCGGACTCTGCTCATGAGGCAGGACGGGCGAGCCGTCCCGGGACGATGGCTCCGGCACCAGCGGATTCCTCCATTGCGATCGCCCCTCCGCTCTTGAGAGAATCGGAAGCTCGGGCGAGTGGAGGCGGACAGCCGGTTTGATTTCGGGATCGGGGGAGACGATGAGATCGCTCAAGGGCCAATTGCTCATCGCGTCGCCGAGCCTGCTCGCCTCGTTCTTCACCAGGACGGTGATCCTGATGCTCGACCACACCGAGGAAGGTGCGGCGGGGGTCGTGTTAAACCGGCCGACGGAGGCGACGCTTGCCGAGATCGCCGAGACCGTCTTTTCGGAGCCCAACGACTGGGAGAAGCCCCTCCACCTCGGCGGGCCCGTCTCCGGCCCCTTGATGATCCTTCACGAGTCCGAGGCCCATTCCGACGCCGAGGTGATCCCCGGCCTCTATCACTCGGTCGAGATCGGCCGGGTCCGCGAGGCCGTCGAGGCCCGAGTCGAGCCCTCGATTCTCCTGGTCAACTACGCGGGGTGGGGGCCCGGCCAGCTCGAAGGCGAGTTCGGCGTCGACTCCTGGCTGACCCTCCCGGCGACCCGCGAACTCGTCTTCTGGGACGGCGTGGCCGACCTCTGGGACGTCGTCGTCAAGGCCGTCAACGCCCGCAAGCTCTCCGAGTTCCTCGGCATCCGGGGGGTCCCGGCCGACCCGAGCCTGAATTGACCGGGCCGATCAGCTCGCCGGATCGATCCCGTAAAACCGGGACGCGGTCCCGCCGAAGATCGCGGCCCGGTCGCCCTCGGTGATCGCCCCGAGGGCCCACTCCAGGCCTTGCTTGACGTCCTCGTAGCGACCCGCCAGCTCGCAGACCGGCCAGTCGGAGCCGAACATCAGCCGATCCGGGCCGAACAGGTCGAGCGCCGCGTGAACGTAGGGGCGAAGGTCGGCGGCCGTCCAGGAATCCCAATCCGCTTCGGTCACCATCCCCGAGAGCTTGCACGAGACGTTCGGGAACGAGGCCGCCTCGCGAAAGCCGGGCAGCCAGTCGTCGAGGGAGTGGTCCTTGATCCGGGGCTTGGCGAGGTGGTCGATCACCATCGGCAGCCCCGGGAACGCCCTGGCCAGGTTCGGGACGTGGCGGAGGTGCTTGACGAACAGGAGCAGGTCGAACGGGACCCGGTGCTTTTCCAGGACCTTGAGCCCCCGGAGGATGTCGGGCCTGGCGAGGAAGTCGTCGTCGGGCTCGTCGTGGACGACGTGGCGGACGCCGACGAACTTCGGATGCGCCCGGGCCTCGACGAGCTGCCGCTCGCAGTCGTCGGAGGCCAGGTCGACCCAGCCGACCACGCCGGCGATCCAGGGATATTGCTCGGCCATGCCAAGGACCCAGCGGGCCTCGTCAAGGTCGTGCCGTGTCTGGACGAAGATCGTCCGGTCGACGCCCTCGGCCCGGATCAGCGGCGCGAGGTCGTCCGGCAGGAAGTCGCGACGGATCGGCGCGAGCTTCGGGGCGTCCAGCCATCCGTAGAGGCCAGGCCGGCCGAGCTTCCAGAAATGCTGGTGGGCGTCGATCGTGGAGGGCATGGTCGGCTCGCTCAGTCCATCCGGACGCCGACCGACAGCAGGATGTTGGCGAAGCGCTGCTGGTCGGCCGTCTGGATCGTCAAGACGTGGTCGGGGGTGGCGACGGCCTCGTAGAAGTCCCACTTGAAGATCGGTTCGAGCTTCAAGGGGAGGTCGGCCTCGCGGATCACGGAGCGGTAGTCGTCCCAGACGGGAGGGTCTTCGGCCAGCGCGTAAGGGCCTTCGGTCTCGTATCCCATCGTGTGGATCGCGTCGATCGGCACGGCCGAGAGGACTGCCTTGAGGACCTGGGCGCAGGTGACGACGCCGGGCATCAGGTTCAGGCAGACGACCTCGGAGTTCGGCCCCTTCTTCGACGACGAGGGGTAGTTGCCGTCGGCGATCAGGATCCGGGCATGATGACCGGCCCGGCCGATGACCTCGTTGATCTTCGGGTGGATCAGCAGGTGCTTGAGCATCCCTCGGCGAACTCCCTCGGTCGATCGTTCAGGGCGTGGCCTTCGGGCCGGCGGCCCGGAAGTAGCGTCGGAAGGCGTGGATCGTCTGCTCGGCGGCGACGTCGGAGTCGGGCAGGGCCAGGGCCTCGGCCGAGGCGTAACCTTTGAAGTCAATCTCGTGCAAGGCCTGCGCGATCGGCGCGAAGTCGAGGTGGCCAAACCCCGCTGCCCTCCGGTTCGAGTCGACGAAGTGGACGTGGCCGATCTGCCGCCCGGCCGAGCGGATCGCATCGGCCAGGTCGACCTCCTCGATGTTCATGTGGAACAGGTCGGCCAGCAAGACGACGTTGGTCGTCGACAGCGACTTCAGGAGCCTCGACCCCGAGCCGAGGGTGTTGCTCAGGTTGGTCTCATAGCGGTTGAGCGGCTCGAAGATCAGGGGGACGCCGTACTGCTTGGCATGCTCGCCGAGGGTCTCCAGGGCGTCGGCCAGATAGCCGAGGGACGTCGGCTTCTCAAAGTCGTCGGCGCTCCGGCCTTGCATCGAGCCGATGATCGCGGGGGCGTGGAACTGGCCGGCGAAGTCGATGATCCCCCGGATATAGTCGCGAGCCTTCACCCGCGAGGCGATCTCGGGCTGGGACAGGGTCAGCTTGCGCTTGACCCAACCGGCCCCGGTGCCGACCGCCGCGAGGGCGAGGCCGTGGTCGTTCAGCAGGATCCGCAACCGGGCCGGGTCGACCGCCTCGGGCGAGGGAGGGAAGACCTCGACGGCGTCAAATCCGAGTTGCTGCGCCTTCCGGCAGGCCTCGGTCAGGTCGTCCCAGAAGACGAAGGGGCCGCCTCGGGCTTCCTCGACCAGGCTGACGGTCACGGCGGATCGGATCAAGGGAGCCCTCCGGGTTAGCGAGTCGAGAGCAAAGGGACCGTTTCGTCAGAGGCTCATGGCCGTGAAGCCGCCGTCGACATAATAGGTAGCCCCGGTGATGAACCGGCCGGCCTTGCCGGAGAGGAGCAGGAGCGTGGCGCCGACCAGCTCGTCGGGCTCGCCGAACCGGCCCATCGGCGTGCCCGCCAGGATCTTCTCGACGCGGGCCGGGTCGAGGATCTTGCGGTTCTGCTCGGCCGGGAAGAAGCCGGGGCTCAGCGCGTTGACCCGGACGCCCTTGGTGGCGAACTCGCGGGCGACATTCTGGGTCAGGTTGATCACGGCGGCCTTCGAGGCCGAGTAGGCGAAGACCCGCGAGAGCGGAAGGTGTGCCGAGACGCTGCCGAGGTTGAGGATCGAGCCGCCGCCGGCCTCGGCCATGTGCTTGCCGAAGACCTGGCAGCCCCAGTGGACGGCCTTGAGGTTGCTGTCGATGACCCGGTCCCAGTCTTCATCCTTGGCGTCGAGGTAGTCGCTCGCCGAGTTGACCCCCGCGCCGTTGACGAGCATGTCGACCCGCCCCTGGGTTCCCAAAACCTCGACGAGCAGCCCCTCGATCGACCCCCGGCTCATGACGTCGACCTGCCCGAAGACGGCCTGGCCGCCGAGGGCCTCGATGGCGGCGACCCGCGCCGCCCCCTTCTCCGCGTCGCGGCCGGCGACGACCACGGTGGCCCCCGCCTGCGCCAGGCCCGTGGCCATCGCCCCGCAGAGCACACCGGTCCCGCCGATGACGACGGCGACCTGGCCTTCGAGGCCGAACAAGCTATTCAGGAAATCGGCGGCCATCGCTGGGCAAACTCCTTCGTTATCTCAGAGGCCCGCCCGGAGGGCGTCCAGGTGCCTGGCGAAATGGTCGGCCAGGACCTCGGTATAGACGTCGACGTGCCGCTCCAGCACCCCCTTGATCTCCGGCCCGAGGGTCGGGTCGAGCAGTGTCGAGCCGAAGGTGCAGTGGAGGATCTGACGACCGGGCGCGGTGAACCCCCGGCCCACCGGGACCTCGGTCCAGCGCTCCAGGTAGAGGCGTTCCAGCTCCGTCCCATCGAAGATGTCCGAGGCCGGCGGGGCCGAGTGGAGTGTCGCCGAGACGTGATAGGTCGCCTTGTCGGTCTCGTAACGTCCCCTGGCGAAGTCGATCACCCGGCGGAACAGGGCCTCGTCGCGGAGGGCGACGACCCGGAGGGCCTCCAGGTAGCTCGTCCCGGCCGTCTTGACGTGGAACCGGCCCTTCGTCGCCCTCGCCAGCGCGGGGTACATCGAGAGCTTGTCCGACCCCGAATGCAGGCTCAGCTTGTAAGGTCCGAGGAGGTCGGAGATCGCCGCGTGGTCGCGGAGCGACCGCTCCAAGGCCTCGACGTCGCCCTTGTAGTCGACGCCCTTCTCGAAGTCGCCGATGTACCGAGGGGCCAGGCTGACCAGCTTCATCCCCCGGGCCAGGCACTGGTCGGCGATGATGTAATGCTCGGCCAGGGTGGTCGGCTGCTCGGTCTCGTCGACGCTCAGCTCGATCTCGTAATCCCGACCGGCCGCCTCGTTCACCGCCTTGATGTGGTCGGCGAGGGCGAGGGCGTGGCGGATCGCCCGGCCATACTTGACCGCCGCGCGGAGGCAGGCTTGCTCGTCGAGCACGACCGCCGTCCCGGTCGCCAGCCCGATTGATTTCCCCTGATACTGGCCGACCCAGTCCACCTCGTCGGCGATCGCCGCGAATTTGTCGCGCAGGGTCGGCTCGTCGTAGTCGTCGGCGTGCGCGTCGACGTGGTCGGACGGGTCGATCGTAAAGAAGGTGAAGCCGACGGCCGCCGTGGCGTCGACGTCCTTCGGGGTCTTCAAATGGTCGGCGTCGGCCCCGATCCGGCCATGCCATCCGGCCGCCGCCGCCCCATTCAGGGCGTCGTCCATCACTTGCCGGGGGGTCCGGCTCGTCCGGGCCATCTCGCGGATCGACTGCTGGGGGAAGATCGGCTCGATCCCCGAGCCCGAACGGACCATCGCCGCGACGTGGCCCGGCGTGGCCAGGCCGATCCGGTCGCCAAAGCCGAAGCTCGGGCTCATCCCCAGCGCGACGCATCGCATCTTCTCGGCCATCGGTCCGCTCGCTCCCGGTGTCAATCGACCTCGACGATCGCCTTGATGACGCCCGTCTCGGGCTTCGTGTAAGACAGAAAGACCTCGGGCAACTCGTCGAAGCCCGAGCGGTGGGTGATCCAGGGGACGGTGTCGATCGTGCCGTCCTCGATCAGCCCGATGATCCGCGTGAAGTCGGCCGGCAGGGCGTTCCTCGAACAGAGGAGCGTCCCCTCGGGGCGATGGAAGACCGGGTGCTTGAACTTGACCTCGTCGGTGGTAATCCCGACATAGACCAGCCGACCGCCGCCCGGGGCGACGTAGCCGAACGCCGCCGACATCGACCCGCTCGAACCCGTCGCGTCGATCACCACGTCCGGGAGGTGGCCGTCGGTCGCGGCGCGGAGGTCGTCCATCACCGAGTCGCCGAGCTTGATCGTGTGCTCGATCCCCATCACCCGTCGGCAGAAGTCGAGCCGTCCCTCGTTCACGTCCATGACGATCGTCTTCGCGCCGGAGAGCTTGACGAACTCCAGGGTCGCCAGCCCGATCGGCCCCGCGCCGATGACCAGGCACGACTCTCCCGCGACCGGGGCCCCCCGATTCACCGCGTGGCAGCCGATGGCCAGGGTCTCGACCAGCGCGAGCTGATCGAAGGCCAGCTTCGTCGAGGGGTGGAGCTTGCGGGCGGGCAGGGTGAAGAGGGGCCGCATCCCGCCGTCGCGGTGGACTCCGAGGACTTCGAGCTTCTCGCAGCAGTTGGGGTGCCCCCGGCGACTGGCGTAGCTCTCCGGGTCGTTGATGTAGGGCTCGACCGAGCAGCGGTCGCCGGGCTTGACGTTCGCGACCCCGTCGCCGACCTCGACCACCTCGACGCCCAGTTCGTGGCCGGGAATCCGGGGATAGGAGAAGAAGGGCATCTTGCCGAGGTAGCCGCTCAGGTCGGTCCCGCAGATCCCGATCCGGTGGACGCGGACGAGGGCCTCGCCGGGCCCGGGGCTGCCGGGCGGCTCGATCTCGATGCTCTTGAAGCTCTTGGGGGCTTCCAGGAGCAGGGCTTTCATCGGGATCCTTTCGCGCAGGGTCAGACCCCGGGCTCGGAGGGCGGGTCGTTGTTCTCGGGTCGACCTTCGGTGTAATGCCAGTCGTGGATCGGCTCGAGGATGGCGAGGACCTCGGCCAACAAGCCCTGATCGATCGGCAAATCGGCCCACTCGGCCCACTTGCGGACGTTCTCCGGGTTGGCCGACCCGACGACGCAGGTCGACATCTCCTCGTTGGCCAGCGAGTATTGCAGGGCGAGCTGGGCAATGTCGACGCCTCGGGCCGCGCAGTGGTCGGCGGCGGCCTTCGCGACTTCGCGGACGCGGGGCGTGGCCTTGTGCCAGGGCGGGAGCGGGGCATTGGTGAGCAGCCGGGCCGAGAAGGGGGCGGCGTTCATGATCCCGACTCCCTTGGCCTTCAGGTCGGGGACGAGGTCCAGGAGCATCGTGTTCTGGAGCGTGTAATGGTTGTACGAGAGGACGACGTCGAGGTCGGCCCGCTCTAAAACGTAACGGAACATTGCCATCGGGTAGCCGCTCACGCCGACGAACCGGACTTTCCCCGCCTCCTGGATCTTGCGGAGGGCGGGCAAGGTCTCCTCGACGACCTGGGCCATCTCGACGAACTCGACGTCGTGGCAGAGCATGACGTCGAGGTAGTCGACGCCCATCCGCTGGAGGCTGACGTCGACGCTCTCGACCACCCGCCGGGCGGAGAAATCGAAGTGGGCCCGGTCATACCTCCCGAGCTTGCTCCCGAGGACGTAGCTCTCGCGAGGGACCCCGCGTAAGGCCACGCCGAGGAGGCACTCGCTCATCCCTCGGCCGTAGAAGGGCGAGGTGTCGATGAAGTTCATCCCGAGGTCGAGCGCGACCCGGACCGAGCGGAGGGCCTCGCCCAAGTCGACGTTGCGGAACTCCTGGCCAAGCGACGAGGCGCCGAAGCTCAGCCAGGGCAATTCCAGGCCGGTCTGGCCCAGCGGTCGGGTCTTCAACGGAGGCGGGCTCCCCGCGTATGGCGATGTCTCACGAGGCCACATCCTACCGGGCCGGACGTTTCGAAGCAAAGCACTGGACCGGCGAGACGTCAAGATCGCCAGGAGTACGCATCGGGTCAATCCCCAGTGCGACTCGACTCCGATCCGGGTCGCCTCCCTGGCCGTCCTGGCCGCCCTGGGACCGTGTTACCTCCGGGCCAGGCGGGGCCGGCCATCGGCCCGAGCGGTGCCTACCAGTAGCGCTCGGCGGAATCCGTCCCCTTGTTGTTGAGGGCCCAGGGGTCGCCGTGGTTGTGGTAGCCGTTTTGCTCCCAGAAGCCCGGCCGGTCGGCTTCGAGGAACTCGACCGCGCGGACCCACTTGGCGCTCTTCCAGGCATAAAGTCGGGGGACGACGAGTCGGAGCGGGCCGCCATGTTCGGCGGAGAGCGGCCGGCCGTCGTGAGCCCAGGCGAAAAGACAATCGTCGCCCAGGAATTCGTCGAGCGGGAGGTTCGTCGTGTATCCCTGCTCGGCGTGGATCAGGACGAACCGGGCCGAGGGCCTGGGGCGGACGAGCTTCATCACCTCGGCGACGGAGACCCCTCGCCAGGTGTTGTCGAGCCGGGTCCAGTGCGTCACGCAATGCATGTCGGCGTAGACGTCGACCGGGTTGAGGGCGCGGAACTCGTCCCAGGTCCAGGAGGCCGGCTCCTCGACCGCCCCGAAGAACTTGAGGTCCCAGGTCGCCAGGTCGACCTGGGGAGTCGGCCCGGCATGGAGGACCGGCCAGCGGTTCGTCTTCGCCTGCCCCTTGGGGACGCGCTCGGCGCGGAGGGTGTCGGGGCTGACGACCCGTGGCGTGCCGTCGGCCGCGACTTCGACCGGCGGTAACGGTGCCTTGATGAGGCTGGAGACCGCCCTCGCGGCAATCCTGGCGAGCGAGCCCCACCCAGCCGAGGGCCCCTCGGGCGGAGATGTCGACGGATCGGGACGGTCGGACTCGCTCATCGCTTCGCGGCTCCAGTCGGCGGGCGGACGACCCTCGGATCAACTCGCCTTCGGCAGCGGCTGAGCGGCCGACCGCGTCGGGGCGGGGGGCTCCGGTTGCGGGAGGGGCGGCGGGCTCGAAGCGGGATCGGCGGACGGGGGGAGCGACTGGAGTAGGGGGCCGGCTTCGTTCGCTTCGGGCCCGTTCTGATGCTTCAAGGCGGCGGAGACGGCCTGCCAGCGGGCGAGGGCCGACTCGACCTTGCGGAGCCTGGCCCGGAGCGCCTCGGCCTCGCGGCCCAGCACATTGACGGCGTCGTCGGCCTCCTTGCGCGAGCGGTCGAGGAAGGCGTCGACATCGACGATGGAGTCGGCGGGGGCCCGATCGGCCACCTTCGTCTCCTCCTGGGTGAACTTGCCTCGCCAGGAAGGGGCATCGACCTTCTTGGTCTCCGTCGTCTGAAACGCGAGCCGCGGAGGTGACGATTGCCGCTGCGCGAGCGTGGCCGCCGTGGCCAGCACGACCGAGACGCCCAGGGCCAGGGCTGGGATCGTTCGCGTCCGCATGACTCGCATCCTTTCGCGAGGGGGTCGGGTCGGGCCGAAGGGACCCGCCCCGGGGGGCGACCGCCCAGTCTAACCGGGGCTCGCCGATTGTCCGACCGAAAAATCGCGAGAATCGCGGTCATGGGCGGTCCCGGGGGCGGCGAAATGGTCCTCAACGGTGCCGGGGGGATTGCCTCGCCTCGCGGGCTCCGCTAAGTTCGTTCGGGCCGGCATCGGCCCATCCATCGTCTCAACTCCTTCCCACGAGTCGGCCCGGGTCCCGCCCCACCCTTTCGAGGCGTCGCATGTCGAAGTCGTCGGACCTCCCCAAGTTCAGCGACGTCAGTTATCGGGTGATCGGCCCGCTCGGCACCGGGGCGGGCAGTACCATCCTCCAGATCGCCGACCGGAACCGGGGGGGCCAGCGGTTCGCGCTGAAGGTCGTGAAGTGGCAGGATTCGGACGACGACCGCTACATCGCCCAGGCCCAGCTCGAATTCGAGGCCTCCAAGAAGCTCAATCACCCTTCGATCGCCAAGATCTATGACAGCCGGGTCAAGCGGTCGCTCTTGCTCAAGGTCATCAGCGTCGAATTGCTGATGGAGTTCGTCGACGGCACGACGCTCGACGAGGTCGAGGCGCCGTCGATGGCCCAGCTCGTCTTGATCTTCAATCAGGTGGCCGACGCCCTCGTCCACATGCACCGTCGGGGCGTCTATCACGGCGACCTGAAGCCGGGCAACATCATGGTCGGCAAGGACGGCAAGGTAAAGCTGATCGACTTCGGCACCGCCTGGCTCAAGGGCGAGACGAAGAATCGGATCCAGGGGACGCCCGAATACATCGCGCCGGAGACCATCGTCGAGAAGATCGTCGACGAGCGGACCGACATCTACAACTTCGGCGCCACGATGTACCGGATGTTCACCGGCCGATACGCCAACCCCGACGACCTCCCCAAGACCGGGACGAGCCTCAAGACCCGGGTCGCCCCGCCGATTCAGCTCAACCCGAAACTTCCCGGGACCCTCAACGAGACGATCCTGTCCTGCATCCAGGTCAGCCCCGACCGACGACCGGCCGGGATGTTCGAGGTCCAGCACCAGCTCGTCGCGGTCGCCAAATACCTCGGGCTCGACCAGGTGGAATTGAAGTTCGACGAGGACTGAAGGCCCGACCGCCGCGACCGGCAAGGGAGAAGCGCCGTGAACCCGCCCCATCGACTGGCCCAGGTCGTTGCCTTCGCCGTGTTCGCCCTGGCTTCCTCGTCCCCCGCCTGGCTCGACGACCCGGGAGTCGTCGACCTCGGCGTGCTGGAAGCCTGGAAAGGTTCGAAGGGGTGGGAGGCGGCCCGATCGGTCGGCCTCGACCCCGGCAACCCGAAGGCCCTGGCGGCCGAGCCGGGCGAGGGCGGCTTCTACAACGGGCCGACCGGCCGTGGGCCGAATCTCGTGAGCCAGGAGGAGTTCGGCGACGTGGCCTTGCACGTCGAGTTCGTGGTGCCCAAGGGGTCGAACTCGGGCGTGAAGTTCCAGGGAGTCTACGAGGTCCAGATCTTCGACAGCTTCGGCTCGACCCGGAAGCCGTCCGGGCGGGACAGCGGCGGCATCTACGCCCGGTCCGAGGAGAAGCCGAAATATCATCAGATCGACGACGGCCAGGCCCCGTCGGCCAACGCTTCCCGGCGCCCGGGCGAGTGGCAGGTCCTCGACGCGACGTTCCTCGCTCCCCGGTTCGACGCCTCGGGCAGGAAGGTCGATTGCGCGCGGATCAGCGTCAAGCTCAACGGCCAGCTCGTGCAGGATCGCGTCGAGGTCCACTCGCCGACCGGCTCGGCCTGGCGCGAACCGGAGAAGCCGACCGGGCCGATCCTCCTCCAGGGCGACCACGGCCCCGTCGCCTTCCGCAACCTCCGGGCCCGCCGGTTACCGCCAGGCCCTTGAGGAGCGCCTCCCTTCGAATCCGAAGCCGCCAGGGCGGTTGCGGCTCGGCCGCCCCGATGGTACGATCCGCCCGCATGCATCGGGGCGGCGTCCGGCGTGGCGGAGGGGGACGGTGATGGGTCCGACCGAGGTGCTGGTGCTCGACGCCCAGGGGATCGAGGCGACGCTGGAAGTCCTGGCGGCCCGGCTGGCCGAGGGGACTCGCGACGGCTCGCCCCTGGCCCTCGTCGGGATCCGGACCCGGGGCGTCCCGATCGCCGCCCGGCTGGCCGAGAAGCTCGCCAGGCTGGTCGGCCGTCCCGTCCCGGTCGGGGCCCTGGACATCACGCTGTACCGCGACGACCTCGGCGACGGCAACCGCTGGCCGGTCCTCCTCGGCACGGAGATCCCCTTCGCCGTCGACGGCGCCGAGATCGTCTTGGTCGACGACGTCCTCTACACCGGCCGGACGATCCGGGCCGCGCTCAACTCGATCTGCGACCTTGGCCGCCCGAGTCGGGTCCGCCTGGCGGTCCTGGTCGACCGAGGCCACCGCGAGTTGCCGATCCGGGCCGACGCCGTCGGACTGGCGGTCGAGACGACCCGGATGGAGACGGTGAGGGTCCGCGTCCGGCCGGGCGACCCGGTCGACGAGGTCGTCCGTTGCTCGATCGGGACCGATTCCGGCCAGGCCGAGGCCAGCCGATGACCGACCCGAGCGGCCCGCCCGCCTCACCACCCCAGATCCCCTGGAACCGCAAGCACCTGCTCGGGCTGGAAGACCTGTCGCGCGAGGAGATCGTCAGCATCCTCGACACGGCCGAGTCGTTCTCCGAGGTCTCTCGGCGGAGCCGGAAGAAGGTCCCCGCGCTGCAAGGTCGCGTGGTCTTCAACCTCTTCTTCGAGAACTCGACGCGGACCCGGACCAGCTTCAGCCTCTCGGCCAAGCGACTCTCGGCCGACGTCCAGGACTTCTCCGCCAGCGTCTCCAGCCTCACCAAGGGCGAGACCTTCATCGACACCGCCAAGAACATCGAGGCGATGGGCGCCGACATCCTCGTCGTCCGCCACCCGACCCCGGGTGCGCCCCACCTCCTGGCCAAGCACGTCAAGGCCTCGATCATCAACGCGGGCGACGGCGCTCACGAGCACCCGACCCAGGGCCTGCTCGACCTCCTCACGATCCGCCGGGCCAAGGGGCGCATCGAAGGCCTGACGGTCGGGCTGATCGGCGACGTCGCCCACTCGCGGGTGGCCCGCTCGAACATCTGGGGCCTCCTGAAGCTCGGCGCGAAGGTGATCCTTTGCGGCCCTCCGACTTTGGTCCCCCGAGGGTTCGAGAAGCTCGGATGCGAGGTCGCCCACCACCTCGACGAGATCCTCCCCCGCTGCGACGTCGTCAACGCCCTTCGGATCCAGCTCGAACGCCAGGAGCGCGGGCTTTTCCCGACGCTCGGCGAGTATTCGCATTTTTACGGGATCACTCAGGAACGGCTCGATCGCGCGAAGCCGGACCTCCTCGTCCTGGCCCCCGGCCCGATCAACCGGGGCGTCGAGTTGACACCCGAGGTCGCCGACGGCCCGCAGTCGGCCATCCTCGACCAGGTGACCAATGGCCTGGCCGTCCGCATGGCCGTCCTCTACCTGGTCAGCGGCAAGGGCGAAGTGCCAAGCTCCCAGGTGGCCTGAATCGGGGCTGGCTCAGGGCCGGATCGGGATCGGGATGCGGATCGCCTTCGCCTCGGGGCGGCTCGGCGTGTCGCGCCGGACGTCGACCTCGAAGGGGCGGAGGATGCTGTTTCCCGCGAGGTCTTCGAGGTCGGCGTCGACGACGAGTTGATAGATCCCCGCGGGCCAGAATGCCTCCGGGGTGAAGGTCCAGCTCGCTTCCCCGGGCCCGATCGCCAGCATCCCGGCGACCGCCTCGCCTCGAGGGCCGAACAAGGTCAAGGCGCTCTCGACGAGGGCCCCGTCGAGCGATTCGGGGAACCGGATGCGCAAGGGAGATCGGGACTCGGCGGCGGGCCGGTCGACCGTCCAGGTCTTGGGGTCGGGCTGGCCTTCGTCGGCTTCGACGGCCAGGAACGACTTGCGGAATCCGCCCACCAGGGGAACCCCCTCGGCGTCGAGCCAGCCTTTGTCGACCGCCAGGGTGTAGCGGCGACCGGCCTCGAGGACCGGACCGGACTCCTCGCGAGGCTTCAAACCCCGCTTGATCCGGCCGGGGTCGACCAGGAGCGTCAGCCGGGTCCCGGAGTGATCCCAGAGTTCCTCGGCGATTCGGAGGAAGGGCTGGTCGACCGCCCGGCCATCCTCCTTCAAGAGTTGGATCCGATCGTAGGCCTGACCGCGGCTCATTGGCGCGGAGAAATGGAGGTAGAATTTGAGGAGGTTTTCCGGGAGCCGGTCGCCCGAAGGGGTGACGCGGACGAGCGATGTCGGGGCCGATGGGACCCTCGCGATGGCGAAACGGAGCGCGAGGTCGGGCCCCGAGCCGCCGGGAACGACCGAAGGACGGAAGATCGCCGAATACGTCCGACCCCGATCGAACGGATAGCGAGGGAGGAACCGGATCGCGCCCGCCTCGACCTGGTAAGTCCCGAGCATGGAGGGCCGGTTGGTTCGCCTCGGGCCTTCGACCTCGATCGAGACGGGAAACAGGTCGGTGAGGCGACCGGCCGACCACGAAGGGTCGGCCAGCGCCTTCAGTGTTTCCAGGGGAAGCCCGACGACCTTGACGCCGGTCGTCGTCCCCGAACGGTCGACCTCCGGGACGATCGCCAGGCCCGGTGGCCCGGCGACCGCAACGCCCGCAACCACGAGCCATGCCCAACCCCGGGCGATCACGGGAGCGGCACGGTTTCGAGGTTCATCGAGCCGTTGGGCGCCTGGATCAGGACGAGGGCGTTGTCCTTGTCGAGCAGGTCGAGCTGGAGAACGCCCTTGAGGCCCTCGACCTTCTCGTAAGGCTGGCCTGCGGTGTCGCGGACGGGTTCGCTGATCGAGGCGGCCTCGGCGAGGCCGTCGGTGCTGATCTTCATCACGCCCCGGCTGCTGTTGGCCAGCAGGAGGTAATCCTTTCCGCCCTTCTGATAGACGACCATGTCGAGCGGACTGTTGTGGTTGCCGAGTTCGGCGATGGTGGTCGCCTTGTAATGCTGGCCGGGCTTGAGGGCGGCCAGCGGGAATTTGACCAGCGGCGTGCAGGTGTAGGCGGCCATCAAGAACGGCTCGCCGTTGACCATGT
>JAABUK010005156.1_pt1 | contig 20638 bp, 17 predicted proteins | sample 5559141 | NCBI WGS metagenome assembly JAABUK01 (sample SAMN10711869, study PRJNA513367) | rock metagenome | isolation source: Antarctica rocks | place: Antarctica: Victoria Land, Pudding Butte nord | collected 2016-01-03
TAAACAAACTGCATTAACTGATGTGCGCCCAAAACCTCTGAGGCGTGTAAGCCGCCATCGATCCAAACCACTGCTTTGCCTTCTCGTGCTAGTGCCTGCGCCTGTTCATCCGTAAGACCTTCGGCTAAGGCCAGTTTGCGCGCAATGCCACGATAGTGCTCCAGCCGTTTATGATTTTCCGGCGAGGTAATGATGGACATGTATTGGGGCCGACCTTCTTCCGTTTGTCCGATCGACACTACCTTGATTCGATCGCTTTCCGCAGCCAGTTTTTTCCACCAGGCGGATAGCTGCGTGTAGTTTGCAAGTTGATAATCATCACCGACGTTAAAGCCCAATGCTTCCTGCGGCGTTGTAATCTTCGGAGCACCTACTACAAGGGCAGCGCTGAGGGTGAAGAGGGCAAGTAGTCGTGATTGCATTGGCGGTTGCGCTAGATTAACACGTGTGGCCCAACTCTTCGCAGGCACATCCGGCTTTGCCTATACTTCGTGGAAACCGAACTTCTACCCTGCAAAATTAGCGTCGGCCAAGTTCTTGCCGCACTACGCGTCGCGCCTGAATTGCGTGGAAGTGAACTATACTTTTCGCACGCTGCCTTCAGTCTCCACCCTGACAAAGTGGGTCGCCACTACGCCGGAGGGCTTTCTATTTTGCCCCAAGGCGCACATGCGGATTACTCATATTCTGAAGCTGCGCGAGGCAGCTCAGTTCACGGAGGTGTTTCTGAAGGTGATTGACCCCCTTCGAAGCGCGCGAAGAATTGGACCGATTCTGTTTCAACTGCCGCCCACTCTCAAATGCGATGAGCCTTTACTGAAAGATTATCTAGCGATTCTTCCCCCCGACCTGAAGTACGCGTTCGAGTTTCGCCACGCGTCTTGGCTGAATGACAACGTGTACACCGCGTTGCAAAAGCACAATGCAGCGCTATGTGTGGCCGAATCGGAGAAGCTGGAAACACCGGAAGTGCTAACGGCCAATTTTGTATACTTCCGTTTACGCAAGCCGGATTACACACCTGAAGATATCTTAGGCATTGCTGAAAACGCGAAGCAACTATTAGCTGGGGGGCGTGACCTATATGTCTTCTTCAAGCATGAAGAGACCCCGGACGGCGCATTGAATGCCGAAAGCTTATTGCATTGCGTCAACAACCCAAACGGCTGATCGGGTACTGGCGATTAAGCCGAAGCTTTTCCCCGTCGCTTTTTGACAGGGGCTTCCGTTTCGCGGCCTTCCGAAATAGAAGTCGCGTTTTGGGCCTGTCCGACAGGCTTCTTCTTCTGTTCCAGGCTTCTCTTTAAAGCTTCCATGATGTCGATCACCGGCGCGATATGCGTCGAAGGCGTCTCCACCACACGGTGCCCATCCACCTTGGCCTTGATCATTTCCTGCAGATTGCTGCGGTACTCATCGTGATATTTCTGTGGCTCAAAATCCGCGGCAAGAGAATCGATCAGCATCTTTGCCAGGTTGAGCTGCTTCTCATTCACGGAGCTTGTATCGGTCCGATATTCGTCTTGCTTCTTCACTTCATCGGCGTAGTACATGGTGTGCAGAATCATCCCGGTTGAACCGGGACGCACGATTACGATGTGTTCGCGATTGTGCATCGCAATTTTTGCGACGCCGCAATATTTCGTATCTTTCAGAGCTTCAAATAAGAGCGCATAAGGCTTCTCGCCCCCTTCGTCCGGACCCATGTAGTACGAGCTTTCAAGGAACACCGGATCCACTTGGTCCTGCTTCACAAACTCCAGAATTTCCATCGCCTTCGCGGTTTTGGGAGCTACCTTCTTAATGTCCTCGTCGTCAATGACAACGTAGTGATCCTTTTCGTATTCGTAGCCTTTTACAATCTCGCTCCGGGAAATCGGTTTATCCTCTGCCTGGCAGTAGAGCATCTGTTTCACACGGGAATTATCCGTCTTGTGGAGTTGATTGAAACTGATGGTTTCTCCACGCGCGGCTGTAAATAGCCTGATGGGAAATGAAACCAGCCCGAACGTCAGATGACCTTTCCAGATACTCGCCATGCAATCTCCCTAAAGCTCTTCACGAGCCGCCATCCTACACGTATATCATCTAAGCAGAAACAATTCCATTGTTTTATGTCACTTGAAGAATACGTCCGGAAGCGCCGTTTCTCAGAAACGCCGGAGCCGAATGCTCCCCAGAAGCCGGCCAAGACCGCTTTACAGCGTTTTTTCATTCAACGGCATAATGCTTCGCACCTGCATTACGATTTTCGGCTGGAGATTGACGGCACTCTAAAATCCTGGGCTGTTCCCAAGGGCCCCACGCAGGACCCCGCACCCAAACGTTTCGCCGCAATGGTGGAAGATCATCCCCTGGATTATGGCGATTTTGAGGGCAACATTCCCGCTGGAAACTACGGTGCCGGCAGCGTGATGCTTTGGGACAAAGGCACTTTTGAATTATTGGGCGACACACCGCCGCTGGACCAGATTGCGCGCGGTGATCTGAAGTTTCATTTGGCTGGCGAAAAACTAAAGGGCGAGTTCGCGCTAGTTCACATGAAAGGCAAGGGGAAGGGAAATAATTGGCTCCTGCTGAAGAAGAAGGATAGTGAGGCCCGGCCTGGCTGGGACGTGGAGGAGTTTGCAAGAAGCGTCAAAACCGGGCGTACTCAGGAAGAGATTGCCCAGAACCTGTCCGCCGATGCCGCGCCGCCCCGGACCGAAAGCTGGACCAAAATCGCTGGCGTGAAGAAGGCATCCATGCCGGGTCTGCTGAAGCCTATGGGAGCGGTGCTTGGCACGGCACCGACCGGCAGCAGTTGGACTTTGGAAGTGAAATGGGACGGCATTCGCGCTCTTTGCTACTTGAAAAATGGGGCCTTGGAAATTTTTACACGAAACGGAAATCGCTGTGTGCGGCAATACCCGGAGCTCACCACTCTGCCCCACAATGTTCGTTGCCAGGAAGCTATTCTCGATGGTGAAATAACGATCATCGATCCACAAGGGGTCTCCCGGTTTGCCTTGATTCAGCCGCGCATCATGAATACGGATGCTGCTGCTGTCGCACAATTGGCGAAGCGGCAGCCAGTCACGCTGTTTCTCTTTGACATCCTCTATCTGGATGGCTATGACCTTCGGGGTGCGGAGCTTGCGGATCGTAAAGAAATTCTGCGGTTGATCGTGGAAACATCGCCGTTGGTACGGTACTCAGAAAGCTTTCCGAATGATGAGGGGCAGTTTCTTGAAATAGCCCGGGAGAAAGGGCTGGAAGGCTTAATTGCAAAATGCCTGACTTCCACTTACCAACATCGTAGGAGTGCGGAATGGGTAAAGCTCAAACTCGTTACCCAGCAGGAGTTTGTCATTGTTGGTTACACGGAAGGTGAGCGGGATTATTTCGGTGCGTTGGTTCTCGCGTACTACGAAGGCAAGAAGTTGCTTCACGCTGGAAACGTGGGTACCGGTTTCGATCGCAAGAAGATGTTGGCCATCCATGAGCGCATGGTTCCGTTAGTTACGCCAAAATCGCCGCTTTCAGGAAAGGCTAAAGTTCCCGTTCGCGGTACAACGTGGATTCGTCCGGAGCTTGTTGCCCAGATTAGATTCTCCAATTGGACACCGGATCAACATTTACGCGCGCCCGTTTTTCTAGGACTCCGGGAAGATGTAAATCCGGAAGATTGCGTCCGGGAGTTTTCAGAGGCAGGTGAGTCTGTCAGCCCCCCAGTTGTTCCACTCACAAAGGCCAAGCCACGAAAATCGAAGCCCGCGGCCCCGCTTCTAACCGGTAGCACTGAAGAAGTGCGGCTGACGGTGGATGGCAACGCGCTTAAATTCACGCACCTGAATAAGATCTGGTTTCCCCAGGACGGTTATACCAAGCGGGACCTGCTGAACTTCTACAACGACGTGAGCCCTCTTATCCTGCCGCATTTAAAAGACCGCCCCCTCTCGCTTAAGCGTTATCCGAATGGGATAAATGAGGAGTACTTCTTCCAAAAGAATTCTCCGGCGTCCTATCCGAATTGGCTTCGTTTTGAAGAAATCGATAGCGAGCACCGCGATCCGAAGAAGCCCAAGGTGCCGATTCGGTATGTGCTGGCAGAAGGTACCGCTGCCCTTCTTTACCTGGTAAACCAGGGCTGTATCGATCAGAACCCTTGGCAATCGCGCGTGGGCTCTCTTGAAAATCCGGACTTTATTCTGATCGATTTGGATCCGCAGAATTGCGAATTTAGCATGATTGTGGATGCGGCTTTGCTAGTTCGTCGCACGCTGGATAAGCTGGAGCTGGAAGGGTATCCGAAAACCACAGGTGGGCGCGGGATGCACATTTACATTCCTGTTGTTCCCGAGTACACATACGAGATTACCCGGACGTTCGCTGAAGCGATTTCTCGCTTGTGCGTTGCTGAGTGTCCCGAGTTGTTCACAACGCCAAGATCGGTAGAGAAGCGGCAGAAAAACAAGGTGTATTTCGATTACTTGCAGAACGGCGAGGGAAAGACGATCGCGGCGCCTTACGTGGTGCGGGCGCATCCTGGCGCAACCGTTGCAACCCCGCTGATGTGGCGGGAAATCAAAGCTGGCCTTAGCCCGGCGCAATTCCATATCAGAAACGCAATCACCCGCTTTCACAAAGTGGGAGATTTATTCGAAGGTGTATTGCACAAAAAACAGGAATTGTTACCCGCGTTTCAGCGTCTGGAGGCACTTACAAGGAAGTGAGCTGGATTACCTTCAAGGTAGTTCAATCAACCACTGTGCATGCTTGCTGGGCGGTATGTGAACCTGAACTGGAGTTGTGCGGTTATGCTTCCATGTCTCGATAACCGCAGCGTTTTTCCTCCATTCCAGGTCTTCATATTTTCCTATTCGGTAGTTAGCATGAATTCCCACCACGAACAACGCGCTCAGTGCCATGGCCTGTAGAAGAGGCGCCCAGCGGCGGCAAAAGTGTTCAATGAGCAGGGCTGCGGCGAGAAACAAAACACAAGCAGGCATGAAGAAATAGCGCGCGCCACCGCCCAAAACAAAATGGTGAAGATCGTGAAATGCGTAAAGCAATTCCTGTCTTGCCAGAAACGCTTCAAAAATCAGAGCGGGGCCAATGGCCATACTCACCCAAAACACTCGGCTGGATTCCGGCTTGAGGCTAAAAGTATGGCGCACCCAGAGTAGTTGTGCCAGTACAATCCCGGCCACCGCGGCCGCCAATGTAAGACCCCCTTTCGCTCCAGCAAACATCGCCCAATCGATTCCTATCACTGTCGTAGCCAGCACCCGGTATACCCAGCTTTCAATGACCGCGGCAAGCGGCAGCCACAACGGAAAAGCCCGGTTCGATGCCTGATGCGAGTGAGTCAGGATCACGCCGATCTGCACCGCTGCACATACAAGATAGACAGTTGCAATGAGGCTTCTGTAGCGGACGTACTTCCAAATGGCAAGTGGTAAAAACAAAATCAAAGCCGGAGCGGTGAGTGCGATAACCGCGACGCTTACCGCCCGCAATGGGCCAACCCGGTTGCTGAGCAGCAAGATCAGACCAACTGGAAACAGAAAAACCTGCAGAGCGGCCACGTTTGCGAACAAATCTTCACCGTGAGAATCGATCAGTGCGAGAGCGCTAACAGCAATCCGCAAATCATCGGACGCCAGGATAAACCGGCATTCAGGCAGGACAAAAAAGGCGGCGCAAAACGCGGCAATCAGCACGCCGGCAACCTGATAAAAGAATGGTTGCCAGAATACAGGCAGCGGCGAGGCGGCCCAAGCGATCAAGCGGGGGAGCAGATGGAAATATCCATTGCTTGGAGTGAGCACGGCGCGCACGCCAGACACCAATTGCTGCGCAAAAAAAACTTTTCCGTCTTCCGCCACGAACTGCGGATGCACCCACCAATCCGGGTTACGCAATGCTATTGCGGCGCATGCGAATAAGAAGAAAAGCCAGAATCGTGTACGCACTTACCTTCGGGCAGGCACATGCCTGTCCAACCAATCCAACCTTTCGAGTTGCGCTTCGTAATAGCCTAGTGTTGTTTCTAAGTTCACGTAGCGAAATCCACGCGCAGCTGCCAGACGTGACAGCGAACCATCGTCTGCCCGAGGCTTCTTATTTTGCAGCACCACGTTGTAGGGCGATCCTGCGAGCACTTCGTAATCCTCCTGATTCGTGCACAGGAAAAATTCATGCGGTCGCGTGGGCTGCTTGATGGAAGTCTGATCGCTGTCGGCTAGTTCATCATTCACGTTATATCCGCCGGAATTGTTGTGCAGCACCACAAGCAATCCACCTTTTGGCGGAATAAGATGCTTTAGTAATTTTTCGCGGTGGCGGTCGAGTATATCCAGAGCTTGCCCTACCTGATCCGGCGTCCAGGACGGGTTCAACGACTTGAGATTGGCTTCGGCTCCCACGCGAGAAAACATTCGGTTCGGATCCACAACTCCACCTGATAAGGGGACATTGCGGGTGGGCGCGGCAGAGACATAAGCGGTGCCCGGATGGAAGTACATCCAGGTGTCCAATACTTCGCGCGCGGTCTTCTCGTCCCCGTGAATCAGCAGATAACGATGCGTGCCGAAAAACCCGTGCCGCCTGACATGAAAGTTAATTCCCGCAATCTCAAGCTCAGGTTTGTGAAAAGGATTGAACCCAAGCCCGATTGCGAGAAAACTCCGCCTTTCCATTCGCCTTTTACCGTAACAGGTACCATCGCGTGTATGCACGTGCGCAGAGGCTCAACTTCGGATTTTGCCGAAATCGAGAGCATCCAGCTGAGTGCTGAGGAAGCAGCTCAATGGGACCCTTCTGGATATGACCTGATGGTTGTGGAAAGCAACGGCTTAATAGTGGGATTTATGGTCTGGCGCATCATAGCTCCAGATGAAGCTGAGATTCTGAATCTAGCCGTTGCTCCCGATTTTCGCCGGCGCGGCGTAGCGTCCATGCTGCTACGGTCACTGCCTGCTTCAACCTGCTTTTTGGAAGTTCGGGAAAGCAATTTCGCGGCAAGAGCTCTTTACCGCAAAGTGGGATTCGTAGAAGCGGGAATTCGGGTGGGTTATTATTCCAGCCCAGTGGAATCCGCAATTGTTCTGCGCTTGCAATCATGATAGTTTCAGGACTGCGGAGACCAGTTCAGCATGGAACAAAACGATTCAGAAGAAATTAAGAAGCACCTGCTGGAAACGAACGACCACTTCCGGCAGATGGCGCACCAGCATCACGAGATCGATGTGAAGGCGCAAAACGAACAGGATGAATTGGAAGAGCATCGTCTGAAAAAACTAAAGCTGCAACTCAAAGATCAGATGGAAGGAATGGTGGCTCAATACAAGTCCCAGACGGCATGATTTTTGGGCCTTAATGAAAATCGTGTGAAGCCGCTTTAATGGTTTGGTAAGGAAGTGGTTCAATACGCTTCGCACGAATGTGAATCACTTTATCTATGTTCTGCACCGGGCCCTCCACTAGCAGCCAGGGTTGCGACACCAACATGGTTCGATCGGCTTCGAACATATCGGACCTTACAACCACGTTGGCAATCCCAGTCTCGTCTTCTAAACTTAAGAACACAATTCCCTTTGCAGTACCAGGCCTCTGACGCACAATTACGCAACCTGCCACGCGTACAGTTGAATTCGGCCTTACATAGGGCAAATCGGCGGCTCGTATCACGCCTAACTTGTCGAGTTCGTCGCGGCGGTGGGCCATTGGATGCTTACCAATATTCACGCTAGTGCCGGTGTAATCGGCATGGAGCCTCTCTTCCACGGTCATCTGCTGAAGTGGAGAATCGATTTCGATTTCGGGCACTTCCGCCAACAAGGCACCCACGGGACGGACCGCCCGGGCGCTTTTCCATAGGGCATCGCGCCTGTGTTTGGCTTTCAGACTATTGAGCGCGCCCGTCTCAGCAAGCTTCGTCATTTCATCTTGCCGCAACCCCGGTAAGCGCCGTGCAAGGTCATCGATATCCACAAACGGCGATTTAGACCGTTCTTCGATAATGGCCGTGCCAGCTTGTGCGCGCAGACCCTTTATGTAGCTCAAGCCTAAACGCAATTCAAGGTTTTCCAGTGTGCATTTCCATTCCGAGCGCGTAATGTCGATCGGAAGCACCCGGAGCCCGTGCCTCTGTGCATCTTTGATCAATACCGCCGGATGATAAAACCCCATGGGTTGATTGTTCAGAAGCGCGCACGTGAACGCGGCCAAGTAATGACACTTCAAATAAGCGCTGGCATAAGCCAGCAGAGCGAAGCTGGCGGCATGCGATTCAGGAAAACCATAGAGCGCGAATGATGTTATCGATTGAACGATTACATCCTGTGTATGGCCGTTGATCCCGTTTTTCTCCATGCCGGCGCGCAGCTTTACTTCGATTAACTTCATTCGCTCCTGGCTGCGCTTAAAACCAAGGGCGCGGCGAAGTTCTTCCGCTTCACCACCGCTAAAGTTGGCCGCTACCATTGCAATACGCAACAATTGTTCCTGGAATAACGGGACGCCCAAGGTTCGTTTTAGCACCGGCTCCAGCAGGGGATGTAAACACTCGACAGGTTCGCGGCCCTGGCGTCTCGCAATATAGGGATGAACCATGTTCCCCACAATCGGGCCAGGGCGGATGATGGCGACCTGTACAACGAGATCATAGAAGCGAACCGGCATTAACCGCGGCAGAGTTGCTTGCTGAGCCCGGCTTTCCACCTGGAACACACCAATGGTGTCCGCCTTCTGGAGGGCTTCATAGGTCTTTGGATCTTCAGGTGGGAGTTGCCCAAGGTCAACTTCCCTTTTGTAATGGTCACGAATCAGCACCAGGCTATCTTCCAGCACCGCTATCATGCCCAAGCCAAGCAGGTCTACCTTGATGAGACCCATATCCGCACAATCTTCTTTGTCCCACTGCACCACCACGCGGCCTGGCATGCTCGAAGGTTCAAGGGGCACCACGGAATCAAGTTTGCCTTGGCATATTACCATGCCCCCGGAATGCTGTCCCAAATGCCGGGGCAAATCCTGCAAACCCACAACTAGCTCCAGGAACTTTTGGATTTTCGGGTGGTTCAGATCCAGACCGGCATCCTGAAATTGTTTATCGGCCGTGTTAGCAGGGTCTTTCCAACCCCAAATGGGAACCAGGCTGGTAACACGGTTAAGTGTTTCCGTTTCGAACCCCATCACCTTGCCGACTTCGCGCGCGGCCGATCTGCCGCGATACGTAATTACATTTGCAGTCATGGCGGCACCACGCTCGCCATAACGTTTGTACACATGCTGAATTACGCGTTCGCGCTGCTCACCAGAGGGCAGATCGAGATCGATGTCCGGCCATTCGCCACGCTCTTCCGACAAAAAGCGCTCGAAGAGCAGTTCCATCTGAATGGGATCGACAGCAGTAATTCCCAGCGAATAGCAAACAGCACTATTGGCAGCCGAACCACGTCCTTGAACCAGAATGCCCTCTTCGCGGCAGAAATTTACAATGTCCCAAACGATAAGGAAATAACCGGCCAGATTGAGTTTTTCAATCACGTCAAGTTCATGCTCAATCTGGGGCCGGGCACGTTTATAACTTGCTTGGTAGCGAAGCCGCGCGCCTTCGCGTGTGCGCTCACGCAAAAAGCCAATATCCGTTTGGCCGGGAGACAGCGGATACTTAGGGAACTCGTATCCCAAGTCCGTCATTTTGAACGCAAGTTGTTCTGAGATAGCTTGCGTATTTAAGATCGCTTCTGGAAGATCATGGAAGAGCTTGATCATCTCCTGAGGAGATTTCAGGTGGCGTTCGGCATTACGGGAGAGGAGCTTGCCGGCGTTTGCAAGAGTGACCTTGTGATGCAAGCAGGTGAAAACATCTAGAATTTGACGCTGCTCCGGCTTGGCATAACAGGGCCCATTTGTCGCAACAAGCGGCAGCATCATACTGCGGGCGAGATCGATGGCGGCTCGATTGCGCTCATCTTCCCCTCGGTGACGATGCCGCTGAAGTTCAACAAAAACATTCGCCCGCCCGAAAATTCCGGTGAGCCTTTCAAGACATGCGCGGCCATCGAGGTTCGGAATGGCTAGACTGAGTGGTCCTTCACCATCACCGGTAAGACAAAGCAGCCCTCCAGCAAACTGCTCAAGCTCGTTGAAGGTAACTACTGCTGGTTTATCTTTCGCAGTGCGCATTTTCGCGCATGTGATTAGCTGGCAAAGGTTGCGATAGCCGGTTTTATCGCGAACCAGCAAAGGGTAACGGGCACCATCTTCACAGAGCACTTCCGCGCCGGTATGAGCGCGAAGGCCCAAGCGTTCCATAGCCAGGTAAAAACGAGGAGATCCATATACCCCGTCGCGATCCAGCAGCGCCATGGCTGGAATTTCAAACTCACTGGCGAGCGCGGCGTATTCTTCAGGAATGGAGGCACCCTGAAGAAAACTAAATGCTGAACGAGAATGAAGCTCAAGATACATTCTCCTTTTGTTCGCCCCTGTTACTGTACTTTAGCAGAGCTTGAGAGGGAAAAGCCTGATACGATAAACTTGAGCAACAGAGTGCGGGAGTAATTCAGTGGTAGAATGCCAGCTTCCCAAGCTGGACGTCGCGGGTTCGAACCCCGTCTCCCGCTCCAAGAATCAACAACTTACGGCCATTCACAAAATCAGCGTTACTGCGATTACTGCGTTAAGCTCCCCACCCTCCAAACTTGAAATTTCTCGCGTAGCCAAAGTTCAGAAAGCCTCAACATTCAAGAGCTTCCCGCGCCGTCACTGAATGACGACTGACTCCAATTTGCGGACCGCCGCCAGCTTCTCTTCGAAACTGGCTACTGCATACTCGTTTTCATTCACGTTTACCGTGTTTCCCATCTGAGCCGACCGGGTATGAGCATTCACCCCGGCTTGCTTTGACAGTGTGGCAAACGTGCGCCGCATGACCTGAAAGGTTGCCCAATCCAGTTCTACGGCCTTCAGCCTTGGTTGCATGTAACGACGCCACACATTATCGCGAGCGATCGGTCGCCCACTTTCCGACGCAAACAGCCAGTCTTCTGGCCCGCCGGTGAGCAGCCGCGAACGCCACAGATCCAGAAGTGCAAGAGTCCCGACCGTCAGTGCAACTTGGCGATAGGACCGCTTAGTTTTTGGCTCGTCTAGGTTGCCCCGGTAGAGCCGTCGCCGCACCCAGACAGAATCCTGATCCATGTCGCCAAACTGAAGCGCCAGAATCTCCCCCGGCCGCATCCCCTCCCAGGTAGCCAAACGCGCAATCACCTGTTCCCGGAGTTCCAGCGCTCCGATCATCATGACTGCTTGTTCCTGCGTCAGGACATGCCGCGCACGTCCTTCCCGGTAGTTTCGCGGCGTGAACAGCGTAGCTGCCGCGTTTCGATCCACCACGCCCTCGCTCATCGCGAGAGCAAAGATTGACCGAAGCCGGAACCGGAGATGATCGACCACGCTCCGCCCGCAGGTAAGGGCCTTGAGGTCCAGAAGCGCCTGCAGTTCCTCCCGCGTGATCTCCTCCATTTGTTTGAGTGCAAGCTCCGCAATGAGATGGACCTGAATCCGGTTAGCCTCCGTCATGCCGGTTGAAGTCTTCCACCTTCGGAAGCAGACCGGCAGATAAACGCCTTCACAGAATCTGGCAAACGTCCAGTTCACGCCGGCCTTGTCCGCACCGGCGTTCACCGGCTGGAGAATTTCCCCCAACTTTGCTTCGGCTTCGACGCGGCTCATCTTCGCGCAAAGCCCAAGCTCTTTCGATTTAGGTTTTCCCTCCTCTCTCCCACTGGGCATACCAGTAGTTTCTTCCGTTCCGTTTGCGCGGCTTTAAGGAGCCGCGTTGAAATCGCTTCCGACGCATTGGTTACTCTCCTGTTTGCGCCGTCAGCGGTGATTCTGAACATGCAGCCATACTAGCGGGTCTTGTTGGATTCCAGCCACTGTTCCAGCCAGTCGCGGCGGATCAGCTTACGCCGCCCCATGGTGAGATGCGTAAGCTTTGGCAGCCCGTGAACCTTTCCGTGGATGGCGTTTTGCACGTGAGTCTTTGAACAGCGGAGGATTTCAGCAACCTCTCTCACGGTCAGGATGTTGGATGTGTTCTCCATGGCCTCTCTGTTCTGTAAGGCGTGAGGAAAGCGGTGTGGGACACCGCTAAAGCGGACTATGGTTCGGCATTCTAGGGGCGCTTAGCGATCAGGCACAAGACGAACGAATCCTGCGCAAGGCTCCCTAAGCACTGCTCCGCTCTGGAAAGCTGCGCAAAAGACTGTTCATTCCCGAAGTTTTCCTCGGCAAGTAAGGGGCGGCTTTCTGGCATTGATTCGGCATTCTGGGGGCGATAACACGGCATTCTAGGGGCGTATCTACCTATAGTTCCTGTATAAGATCCAATAGTAGAAACGACCTTCCTTGTGAAATTGCTAGTCGCCGAAGGCAAACCGCGCCGCCTTGCGGCAGGAGAAAGGCCGTCGTTCTGGCAGACGCTGGCACGTTTGTCGTTCCTGATTTTGGTGGCTCAGCAGCGGCTTTCTCGAGTGGTGCCTCATTCGCCGCATGCATGCTTTGGCCAAAGTGTCGCAAGCCGCTTATCCTATATGCCACTAAGCATCCAATTGGATGTCGGCACGTTTTCGGGTTTTCCATCCCAATCTTCTACTGCGCTCCGAAGTCTCCCCGGGAGTTGCGGCTGACGTCAAACTGGGGAGAACGCTTAAGACTACATTCTTACCGCCGAATAGCGAATAAATTGCACCGGAGGTCCGCAGTTTCAAGGCCGGTTGCGCTCCAGGTGTGGTGGAGATAAAACATTTTCATGCCAAAATGTAGCAAGACTAGAAGCCACACGCGATGAGCTTGCAATCCAAGATCGAGTGGACCGAAGCAACCTGGAATCCCGTCCGGGGCTGCCTGAAAATCAGCCCAGGATGCAAGCACTGTTACGCAGAAACATTCGCCGAGCGATTCCGCAACGTCCCCGGACACCCATACGAACACGGCTTCGACCCTCGGCTCGTGCCGGAGAAACTCATCGAGCCGCTTCGCTGGAGCAACTCCAAGATTGTTTTCGTGAACAGCATGAGCGACCTCTTCCAGGACGCCGTTCCCGATGACTACATAGAATCCGTAGCAGACATTATGCTGGAAGCGAACTGGCACACCTACCAAGTCCTCACCAAGCGCGCTGACCGACTTCAGCAACTTCTTACGACGAAACTCAAAAAGGCTGCGAGTGCAGCCCACATCTGGTGGGGTGTTAGTGTCGAAGACAAGAAGTACGGCATCCCAAGAATTGCTCGCTTGCGAAGCACGCTCGCGACTGTGCGCTTCCTTAGCGTCGAGCCGCTGCTTGAAGACCTTGGCAAGCTTGACCTGACCGGCATTCACTGGGTGATCGTCGGAGGCGAAAGCGGACCAGGCGCAAGACCCATGCACCCAGCCTGGGTAAGCGCAATTAAGCAGCAATGCAATGCACAACGCAGCCTCTTCTTCTTCAAACAATGGGGCGGCGTACAAAAAGCTAAAAACGGCCGACAACTTGATGGCAAGACGTACGACGAAAGGCCAGCACCATCCACACACACACCACCGCCGCGTGCCACCAGAGAACGCCTCGTAGAGCACTTCGCACCAGCCATCAGCAGGTGGAACAACAATCAGTTTGTGCAGCTTGCCCGCCATACTGACGTTGCCTGAAACGAAGATTGCTATGAAACCTCCGGCATATTACAAGGGCAAAGAGCAGACCTACCTCAAACACTTTTTCCTCGAACGCTACCTTGAGGCAGTTGCATTTCACATTGGATACGCCCACCGAGAATTTGTGTTTGTCGACTGCTTCTCAGGACCCTGGCACGCCACAGATGAAGCCCTCGCGGACACCTCAATCCGCATTGCTTTGGACAAGCTCAACTACGTCCGCAACGGCCTCGCCGCCCAGCAGCGCTACGCGAACATTCGAGCCATCTTCGTGGAGAAAGACCCGACAGCATTCCGTATGCTTCAAGCGACACTCGACCAGCACCGCGGGGCGATCAAAACCACTGCGCTGCCCGGCACGTTCGAGGACAACATCTATGCAATCCTCAAAAAAGTCGGTAGGGCATTCGCGTTCTTCTTCATCGACCCGAAAGGCTGGTCGGGCTTTGCTATGGAGCAGATCAACCCAGTGCTTCGGCATCAGCCCGGCGAGGTCATGGTCAACTTCATGTACGACTTCATCAACCGGTTTATTAACTTTCCAGATGCGGGTAATGAACAGTCCCTCGATGGAGTTTTCGGTACCACCACTTGGCGTGACGTGCGCAGCGCTGCCGACCGAGAATCCGCGAGCCTTGAGTGCTACAAAGAGCAACTCCGCACTGTTGGTAGCTACACATACGTCACGTCCACGCGCATCCTGAAACCGCGAAGCGATCGGGCCTACTTCCACCTTGTTTATGCAACCAGAAGCCCCAAAGGAATTATCGAATTTCGACGCGTCGAGAAACAGACCGTCAGCGAACAAGACGCAGTGCGGGCAGTCGCGCAACGGGAGCACCGCGAAACCAAAACGGGGCAAGGAGAATTCGACTTCGCATCGACCGCCGACTTTTCACAGACCACACAGGAGGAACGAGCACGACGGCTTGACGAGGCAAAAAAGCGTCTCGACACGATGCTCCAAGAAGGACCGCTTCTCTACGAACACCTCCAGCCCCGCATGCTGGAACTCCCCCTCGTCTGGAACAGTGACTTAACAGAAATTCTGCTAGCTGCACGCAAGAACGGCACCATCGTAATCGATGGCAATCGTCTCCGAGATCGCACACCGAAGAATGGCTGCACGATCCGCCGAGGACCAAAAGCCTAACGGAGCAGAAATACCTGGCCGCGATCGACACGAACGGGGCGGAAGACCGACAGATCGATGCCATCTTCTGATTCGTCGAGACATATTACGAGACGGCGCAGCGTATGGTCCCGTTGGGCGAACCAATCAAGAATCACTTGCGCCTTGCGCGTCAGCGCGGGCGCGGGGCTGACCCACAAGCGTTCAGATCCGCGGTTGAATACCCCAAACGCATCTACCAAGCACCCCGCCGCTAAGTCCGTAATCGCAACAGCGTCACGCAATAAAAAATTGTCAACATTGGCTTCGGTAGTGGCAAACGTGAGGACTCCCCGAAGGTCTGGCGAATACCGCTCAAGACAATGGTGAATTACATGACCAGCATGGTCATGCTTCGTAGGATTAGGCGCGATCTCATCCTGGTCCGTTACCCACAGAACATCCTGCGAATTGGCTGCCAAGCCCGAAGTGAGTAAAGCTCCGATCGTAGCCACAAGCATGAGGCGATGGAAAGATTTTGCATTCCATTTGCTGACTGCCACAATCAGCTCTGGAAAGAGCACGCGGTCCCCGGGATTGTCAAAGAGGCGCTTGAGCTTTTTGTTAACCATCAGGACGACCAAATTCCCAGGGAACACATTTGCGGCCATTAGGAAAGGAGCCAACGCCCGTTGACGACGCGCATCGTTGAGACCCTTGTATGACATCTCCCCCCTTCCATTGAGCAACTGGTCGCGAACTTCCCCGCGCGCCACCATCCAAGGGCCGGTCTGACCGATTGCGCCAAGCAAGAACGCAAAAGACTCATACTGCGCCTCAGCATGCGCTCCAGCGAAGTCACAAGCAAGTAGGCATTCCTGACTATCACGGACATCCAGCAGGGAGCCAGGCTCACTCCACTCTAGTGCAGCGATCGCATCGCTGATCCGATTCGCCAAGCCAAACCGAGGATCATTCAAGCGTCTCCAAGCCATTTCCCTTACCCAACTATCCCAAACAGAGGGAAACGCCAATGGTTGCTAACCGGAACTCCCCACGATTGGAGAAATCCAATCTGCTATTCCTAAGATCGTAACTGATCCTATTGCAGCAACGTTCGGATTCAAAAACTTGCCTTGTTCTAGAGTCAGCCGTTCAGAGAAAGCCACGGTTTACCCGAATTAGTACCGATAGGTCGGCGAGTATCCCGGAAACAAATCACCGGGCGATTTGGATGAGAGCATACGGTTCTTCGAATGCAACATCGCGGTTTACGCGAACATTGAAGCGGTATCCAACCGGGATTTTGATCGTCGGCTGAACATTTAGGTTGCGGCGCGTCACTTGCGCGCCGAGTTCTGAAGCTTGTTGGCCGAGAGAGCTTCCCGCCACTTGTGCTGCGCTTGGCGTGGTGAGCAGATATCGGTTCTGATTTTGTGAGATCTCGGACGCCGCGGCAAACAGGCTGGTGAGAACTGCGAATCCGATCAGGCGCTTATAGTGGCGATCCACCTTTTCACGAAAGCCCGAAAAGCCGTGGGAATCCTGGCCGATCATGCCGGAGAGATCGAGCGACGATCCGTCTGGATAGATCACGCGATCCCAGATTACTTGAACACCATCCTGGCCGTATCCAACACGCGAGTTATAGACGCCGACCAACCGTGAGCCTTGGGGTATCAGAATGAATCTGCCGGATGCTGTGTCGTAGACATTGGACGTCACAAGGGCCTTCAGTTCGCCTGGTAAATCGGAGTTGAGGGCCTGTTCTAAGATGGCAGGGATCTCCCATCCGGCTTTAATCTCATAAGCTGACAACGGCGGGTTTCTTGTCGCCTTTAGGTAATCGTCAGACTGGCCGGACCGCGATCGTTGAAGGAAAGCTTCCTTCCGGTCCTGAAGGTTCTGGTCGTCGTCGCCTGCTGCATTATTCGCTTGAGACGTGCGGGATAGCAACGCCCGGACTGCCTCGGCATTTGGTTGTGATGCTCCGCTCTGTTGACGAGACAAGGACTGTACAAGTCCGGCGATCTGGGCGGCTTCATCTGCTCCCGCCGAAGTTGCAGAGCCACCCCCGAATCCAGTTCGGGAAGTCGTTGGAGCACTAATAGCCTGCTGTTCCCGCTCATAGGCGCTCACAAGCCGGCGTTCCTCTGGGGTCGGTTCACGAGTCTGCGGCACCTGGGCAACTACGGGCTGAATCGGCGCAGGCGGCTGACGCACGAAAACTTGGGTGCCGGTTTGTGAGCCGTTCGGCTGTAGCAAATTGTTCTGAGAGGGAGTTAGGTCGCCCGGAGCTTGTAGCAAGCCTGACTCACCCGCTCGCTGCTGAACCGCATTCGGGACGTTGCCGGATGGCACGCCTTTCACGATTTCGTCACCCGCCGCCGTGGCCGGAGAAACATTGCGAGGCGCGTTGCCTTCGGCGAGTGTCGCTACTTGTTGCTGTTGGCGTTTGTATCCGCCGTAAGCATAAAGACCACCGACAACCGCGGCAACGGCGAGTAGCGTACCAGCGGCACGTTTACTAACCCGTACCGTGCCAGGCGGGCGCGGGTTCAGGTCCAGACCGCTAGGTGAATCGATTTTGGTTGCTGCCGCGGCAGCCGGTGTTGGTGGGGCGTTATCCTTTCCGTTCACGGTTGATCTCCACTTTCCTAGCTTTCTTTCCTGCGCCCAGGATTAATTCGGCTTTGTCGAAAAGCCGGTCCACGATGTACATGTCATCTTTCACGCGATAGTTGACCATCTCCTGCTTGCCATCGGTCCCAATCACGACCAGTACCGGCGCCTCGCGGTTGCGGGCACCTTGACTGATTTGGATGTAGGTCTTCTTGCCATCGTCGAAGACACGAACGGGCCGGATGTTGTCGTCACCGCCTTTCAGCCGATAGCCAAAGTTCATGGAATCGATTGCATTTGGCGGAAGTTCGGCGAAGCGCGTGGTCTTGGCTTGTTTCTCTTTCTCCGCAAGTTGCTGTTGCCACTTGCGGTCTTTCTCCTCATCATCCGGATAAGCAAACGCGAGCCGAGCCACGTAATCGTCCGGCTTCGAGAGTAGCCGCAGATAGTAGGCGCGGCGATCCGTCGTGACAAGAAGGTTGGTGTCAAGTCCCGGTGCTTGTGGCTTCAGCACAATGACGGATGTAAGCGAAGTGCCACTGCCGTACATGGCCGGAGAAAGATTCCATCGGACAGAATCGCCAATTTGAGGTTCGCCCACCAGCTTTTCACCTGCTTGCAGCTCGATCATACAAACTCGAAGTGGGGCGCACACTAACGTCGGGAGACCAGCGCCATATGAATAGAGGACACGCCCGTCACGGCCTACTGCAGGCTGGTTGTGCTCCGCCATCCACTTCTCACTCATCTGGACCGCCTCTAGAGCTGTCTTGGTGAGTTGCACGTCAGTCTTGGGCTTGTAGCCGGGTGGAACCGTCGATTCGCCCGTTGGCGGCGTGCTTGTGATCGGGATAACTTCCGGATGGGTCATCGCGGCCGGTAGGCCCTCTTGTAAAGTCTCAACCTGAGCTCCGAAATCATAGCGATCCAGGAGAGAGGTACCCTGCTTGGTTTTTGTTTTCTCCGGCGGCAGCCGCTTTGCTTGAATTGGCGTCGGTGGTGTCGATTGCGCACCTAAGGCCGCAACCGTCAGAATAAGCGCGATGAGTAGTTTTGGTGTTTGCATAAAGTTACAGGACCTTCCCCCAACTTGCGTTAGTGACGTAGATACCAAGGGGATTAATTCGCGCCAGGCGCTCGTCTTTCGGAGCGTTGATGGCAATCGTAAGCGAGGCTTTCCAATGGTCCTGAGCTTTGATCGCGCCGTACAAGTCGCGGGTGACCTCAGTCCATTCAACTTCGAAGGTCCGGTCGCTTGTTGGTAAGACGGACCGAACTTCGGCGCTCACTGTTTCAGTAGCAGCGCGCTTCTGAGGTGGATCGGCACGATAGAATTCGCTTACAAAGGCTTGAGCCTGCCCGCCGCTAGCAACATGCGCGTAAACGCGGTTGATGGACTTGCGTTGCGTGATGCCGTCAGTGGTGACCGTCCGGAGGTCCTCAATCCAAGTGAAGACTGTCGCGCGCTTCAGCCGGTCATCCGAGGTGGAAGCCTCCTCCGCCGGACCCGCAGCAACTGTTCGACCCAAAGAATCCATCGCTACGACAAACGGAACGATATGAGACTTTACTGAAAGCCGAATAACACCGCCGATGGAGACCAGAGAGACGAGCGAGCTTAGAAAAGCCATCCACCGCCAGTTTCTTTCGCGGCTGATCAGGCTGCCATAACGTTCATCCCATTCGCGGCGAGCGGCGACGTACGGGTTGAATGAATCTTTCGGACGATCCGGCTGGGCAGCTTGGACTTGCGCGTCTTCCGCAAGTGGCATGGAGTCAAGAGGGTACGCATTAGTCATAGTTGAAGTTCTACTCATGTTGTTCGAGGTTCAGCTTCGGCGGCGTGGAGTGAGCACTAGAATCGGGCGGCACTTGTGAAGCGATTCGCCGATGCATTCCTGTCAAGTTCTGTGCGGGATTGCTGAATGGGGCACGGGGTTGGGACGATCCACCGCCCTGGCCTGCAGATGGTGAAGAGGGCGGCGGCACGGTTCCACCGCCGCTATTGGAACCAACAGACGAGAGCATACTGGAGGCTGGTGAACCGCCACCAGTAGAGCCGGAGGCCGCACCGGCAGCACCAGAAGAAAGGGAGCGGGCTGCTCCGGCGGCACTGCTTAACGCGCCGAGTCCAGCAGACCCGATAGCAGCTGCACCTGCCGCGACAAAAGCGCCAGAGGAAATCAGGTCGCCGCCAGAGAGCGCGGGAGAACCGCCCAAAACGGCCGCGAAGAGTTTCGGGATTTGCCAACACAACATCATGAAAATAATTGAGGCACCCATGATCTCGAGTGCCGACATAGCCGGGCTGACATTGTTTGCAATATTTTGCGCGTCTGTCATCCAACTGGTCGAGAGGTTCATTCCAGTGCCGATCAGCAGGTAAAGCAGCATGATCTTGACGCCGTTCGAGACGCCGAGGCCGATATAGCGCTCGACGTAAGGAGCCGTCCAGCGCGAACCGCCGAACCCGACGAACACGAAGCCAGCCGCAACAATGAGGTAACTCTCCACCATGGCGACTACGAACTGGACTGTAATGGCGATGAAGGCTAATGCGGTGATAATGCCGGTAAAGATCATGGCCAGCGAGGTGCCCAAATTTGTAAAGAAAGCAGCCGTGCTGGAGGTGGCCATCAACGCTCCGGCAATGTCAATGCCTCGAGTGAAAACATCGCTCGGTGCCATAGGGCCTGTTCCCGCCGCGGACTGTCCAATTTGCTCGAAGCTGTCCGTGATCGCCGGAATCCAGTAGCGCCCGTAGATTAGTAATGAATAAAAAGCCCCGATCCACATAATCTTGCGAATCAAGGCCGAGGTCCAGGACTGCATGTCTGACTTCTCAAGCAGCATCAGCGCGGCGCTCCAGGCGAACTCGATGGTCGCGAGCAGGCCGAAGAGTGTATTCGCATAGGGGAAAACGGCAGTGAACCAAGTGGTGCGCTGTCCTCGGTACTGATTCAGGATGGCGCTGGGGGCTTTCACCTGCGCCTCAGCCGCGACTGGAACAATGCAGACTAACGCTGCCGCGAGAAGAGCTAAATAGATTAATTTGCGATGTTTACCGATTTTTGTTCGCATGGCGCACGTATGGCGTTAGATCCGCAGTTCCTGGTGAGTTTGCCGCTACTGCCTACTTCCACCCCGACTGGAAAGTCTCATGATCCTTCGATGGCTTCCGCGCCCATTGAGCGATGTTCCGCGCTGCCCGGC
>JAABUK010005157.1_pt1 | contig 20633 bp, 33 predicted proteins | sample 5559141 | NCBI WGS metagenome assembly JAABUK01 (sample SAMN10711869, study PRJNA513367) | rock metagenome | isolation source: Antarctica rocks | place: Antarctica: Victoria Land, Pudding Butte nord | collected 2016-01-03
AGACATGCTGTACTCGAGCCAATGACTGATCCAGGACATGTTTTGCAGCATTATGATGCAATAGGCAAGCTTGGAGATAGAACAAAGGGGATGTGGACAGAGCGAAGCATACATCTGTTGCAGCTTGCAACTCAGCTGCTTAATTACCCTGGCACCAGTCATGCAGGAGGGTTCACAACATTGCCACCTGGTTTGCCCCAGCGAAGTATGACTTCTGGACGCCATTTGCTGTGGCCTCCCACAGAAGATGTTTCGTTTAGTGCTTGACATAGCCATGTTTGCTGGCTTGCTTGCATACCTGCATGCACTCAAGCATCATGAGCATTCCAAATATGCTGCAAGCTAGTTGTACCATACTGTTACGCTTGCAAGCAGGCGCCCTTACAATGCAAAGTTGTCAAACGATCTACTTTGAGGCCCCAACCTTTACAAATATGGCAATGTTGTGATTGGGCCAACTTCGTTTTATACATTTCAGACTTCCATGAGGAGCCATAGTCACACTTCATATCTGTCCCTGTAGGTACTGGAGCATTTCCAGTGTTGGGCACCTTTTCCATTGGTGACAATCTGACGTCCTTGATGTCCGCACTATCGTTTGTTGATCGGCATGAACACACAACAAATTGTTCCCCCACGTATCTGCACTTGAAGATATTTCTGAGTCTTCAATATAGCGCTGGAAGGTACTCTGAAGATGGCAAAGCTGACGATGCCCATGACCCTGCAGACATGTTGGCTTCTGCGTTCCTTCATTTGTTGAGGCTGTGTTTCCTCAATCCCAAAGTTGGGAGGTTACTCGTTTGTGCAGCTGTCAAGGCTTCAGCAACTGTGTCAAAACGTACAAGAGTGTCAAGAGGCCGCACCTGACTTCACAGCAGACATTGAGCGCCATGACGCATGGTGCTCCAACTTACGACCTGTGTTGAAGAGGTGATTCTTCATGCTAATCTCGCAAAGCCAACAGTGCATTCAACAAAGCAACAACTCATGCTAGAAGCTCATAATGTTGAGTTTGTCTGTTGCGTATGCTCTGCTGCATATGGTGGGAATATGATTGCACAAGAGATCGTGGCATCTGTTGTGCAGATCCATGGAACTCTTCCGGTCTGAAGGCAAAGAGCATGCCTGGGTAGCTGCCCACCAAGCGCTTAGGCTTTTGTTGCCCAGGTCAGAAAGTGCCTCCCAATTTCAAGGCAAAGAGGATGCCTGGGAAATTGAAACTCGCAATGTAGATGCGCTGCGACAGGTAAAATTGCTTGCATGATCATTTTGTCACTGCTTGGCTTTCAACATGCTATGCAACCTTGCAAACCAGATGTTGTGCACAAAATTGCAACACTGTGCTTTGTCTGTAGGCGAAGCCAAACTATTTCCAAGTACCTGCCTCTGCTATGCCTCCCTTGAAGCAAGCTTTTGCTTCTGGCTGGTTTGATGCCATGTTTCCAGCAGGGACCTTTGACTCCAATCAGTACTTTGATCATGAAGTGTTAGCCCAGCTCACCCTGCATTGCATGGAACGTGGCCAGTACACTAGAGCTGCCAAATTTCTGTTGAGTGGTCTGTCAGCTGGAGTCATGACAGTTATCAGCACATTGATGCTTACAAACAGTTTCTGGCGCATGCTACAAGACAGCTTTTCAGCGGCCAAGGTGTGAGCAGCACAGAGGACAAGATCTCGCTAGCTTGTCTTCAAGAGGTGTTTGTGCAGTGGGCGTGGGTCCTCAGGTGCTATGCCAAACACATGTCTCAACCCTGCTGCAGATGATCTGTTCTGTGTTTGCTATTCATTGCTATTTGAGGCAAGGTAAATTATGGAAGATACTTGTAGAGGTAGAGTGAGGTCAGCTGTGATGTCTCTATCCCTCACAAAGTGCAAATGGATGGAAAGCTCTTGTCCTCCATTTGGTCCTCAATACCTGCACACCCTTGGTGGGTACTGTTGTATGCTAGCCTGTTGCTTACAAGCTTATAAATGCTACGCAGGACTGTAGCAGGATGTGTTGACGGCTTTCAGCTGGAGCTGAGCTCTTTTGCACATCAGACCTTTGCTCGGCAACACGGACAGTATGCGTTGCTGTGGAGGGTTCTGGACACGATCCTGTCTAGCTGTCATCTGCCAGTTGTCCCAAACCTTGCAGCTCCCTTCATCTTGGCAATGAATGACTCATTCTCTAATCATCGCCGGTTCAGAGAGCAAATGCTGCAGGGCATGGGCAAAAGTGTACGCGCTGCTTTGGCCATTCTGACATCGAACATTTGTGATGCAGTATCTTTTGCCACACATAGCATGTATGCTTGTCATGCTTGTGTATATCCACAGTCAGTGATGCATGCCCAGTCTACTTTTTGCATGGCATCAGCTTCTTGTAGTAGCCCTTGCAAGCCGAGCACATGTTTTGTACCTTTTCAGAACCTGCATTAACCTACCCTCCCCCCCGCCCTCCCCCAGCACCTCAGTGCAAACAGTGCTTCAGTTCTTCTGGCAATATGTATGCTGAAGATGCTTCTTCTAATGCCATTGCTGATGGTCGCGTTCTCTTCGGTTTCAGGGACAAATCTTGGGTTCAGATGCATGGAAAGCAGCAATGAGGGGGTTCAATTATGACGGAAGCCATCCTGAGGTCATGGCTGCCTGCAAGCTTGCCAGCAGCAACAGCAGCTTATCTGAGAAGAGCACTGTGTTGCTCAAAATCTTGGCCAACAAGACTGGGACACAGTTTGTAGCTGGCTGGGAAGCACATTTTTCTCCACAGATACTGCAAAAACAGAAAGATTCTTTTTGGGACAGTTGCATGCGTCTCATTGCCAAACAGGCCTTACCAGGTATGCTTTGGGTGCATTTGCAGCAACATACACAGACTGCATGCAAGCTGACCCTCGTGTGTTGGCTGGCACCCAGAACTTGTTAAAGCATCACTTTTGCTTCCCTTTTGCAGATCTGCAGCAAGAACTCAAGATGGTTTGTTTGTCAGCGAGCACATGCGCCAAGTTATTGCAAGCAGCTGGTAGGTTGCACAGCAGTCTGCTAGGCAATCTGCAAGACGCTTCCAAAGCTATGGCAGGCAACACCAAACCCACTCTCCTAGATCTGTCTCCTGCTGCCTTGGGCCCTGCTGCCTTGGGCCCGGCTGACACGAAGGCAGCTGCAGAAAGACATGCAAGACTGACTCAGGCTTCCACAAGGGTTGCTGGTGCCGCATGGCTCATCTATGACTATTGCAGACAAGCAGGTTACAACCTGGAACAGTCTGATGCTGATGTTGTCTGGGACATGCAAGCCACTCCAGGTACAATTGTGCGTCGCTGCTACAGTCCTGATTGAGGTACTAGGTTAATGCTTATAGCATGCGTGACATGTCCGATTTTCCCAATGCTTTTACCAATTTTTGTAGTCTTTGGTTCAAACAATTGCTGACGCATTACACACACGCATTTGTGCATAGTTAAGACACTCGCCCCAATTATAGCTGCAAGCAAAATTAAACTTGCAATTTTGAGTAACACAACCTTCCTGCAGTCACCTTGCTTCATGACGACTTTGATTGTACCTCACTGCAGCATTTATACCTTGTGGCTTTACGTGGACAATCATAGGCAGCTCTGGAGGCCACATGCATATCGTATTACACTGCAAGGCTCGGACCCTGCAGGTTGCGAGGAGCCGCTCTTACAGATCTTTACCTCATGGCTAAATCAGAGAGCCATGTCACGACAGGCGCATACCAGCCTACCCAAACGGCCGTCCCTGTCTGCCCTGCAAGATCTACTTGATGATCAGCTATTGCAACAGGCGTGGGAGACGGCTGCCCTTGTGGCTTTACATTACACTGTTGATTGCCCTGAACCCGCTCTACAAGGACTTACCGTGGCATTAGAAGGGGTCAGGAGAAATCACTATTTTGATTCCAGTCAAGAGTTGCCGACAGTGTGTCAAGGGCAGTATGCAGATGGTCGACCATGCACTGCTTCAAACAGCATCGGTTCTGCTTGAGGCATCAGAAGCAGGCCAATGCACCTCCTTTGGTGGAATCAGTCTTGAGCAGACTTTATGAGCAAGTGAGTCAACGGCTTTCTCAATGCTTCTTGATGCTTTTCCAAAAGTATTCAGCATGCAGCTGCTGCTGGCGCTGCTGCTGATGTTGCTTTTGAGGCGTATTGCATCGTTTCCAGTGCCAGTGACAGCTTTGAAGCATACGCATACAGTGTGTTCAGAGGATTGGTGTCAGTTTGTATATGCTTGCTGCAGACCCCATGTTCAGTACTAGTACTTCTACAGAAGTCGGCAACTGAGGGTTCTGCTGCAAAACTATGCAGGGACACATGGACACACTCAGCCAAAAGCTGGCAGTTGCAAAGGCAATTGACTATGCAGAGGTCACAGAAGTGGCCTTTGTGCTTGAGCTGCATGCTCAGGTTGCGTCTACCAGTCCAGCAATTTTGCTGACTGTTGTGGAAAGTGTATGCAGACGGGGTGACATAAAGGTGGCATTCAAGCTGCTGCAGGAGAACATCCAACTAGCAGAACAGAATAGACACGTCTACTCAATTCTGCTGGGCCGTTTGAGGCAACAGTATGGTGAGCCACCAAAATCATGGTTGCAGTTGTGCTCGCTTACTGTTGTGGTGTGCACAACTGCTTATGCTCAAAGGTGTGCGCTCAATGTGATGTCAGATGCAGCAAGCATGGCGCGTACTGACTTTCAGTGAGTCCTTGCCTCGACTATCTATTGTAATGTTGAGCATCTGGCAAAGTACACCCTTGTGCACTGCGATGTCATAGGCTGTTGACTGCCAAAAGCCCTCCATGTCACCCTTTCTCAGCTGATGCAGGTGTCATGGACCTGGTGCGGGGAGCAATGACAGCCTCAGCTGCTGGCAATGCGATCATGTCAGGCTTGGTGAGGGCATGCAGCACTTCCACAGACTCTGATGCAGCATGGGTGCTGTATCAGGATGCAAGCTCCTACGGCTTCATGCTGGATGACAAAGCTCAACAAGTGCTCTGGGACTTACAGTCAGGTAGCAGGCAGCTGCTTGTGTGTTTCCTCCTACTTGTGCTTACTTTACATTGTCCAGGAATAATGCTGCCAACAAGTCCCTCCCTATGTCTAGTCAAAGGTGTATCTTGAAAGGCACTGGCTTTTGCATACTTCCTTGTTCTGCATCATACCGTACTGTACTATAATGACATGGCTAGCCTGTGATGACTTCTTATCTTTAACGTCATGTTGCAAGCTCATGACCATCTCACATGCGCTGAGGTTGCTGACTTGCATGCGCTTCTTGCAGATGAGCGTTTGTTGCAGCTGCATGCACACTTCAAGTCAGGTGGTGGGCCTCTTGTCTCTGCGCCCAGTATGCACACACTGGCAGAGATCGCTGCACTGTACATAGCGCATGCAAACTGGGAGGCAGCCATGGCTATTGCAACAGAGCTTCCAGGCCAAAAGGAAGCAGCAGAGATTGTCAGCGGAGTGGTGCAAGGAGTTGAGAGGTCCAATGGAAGCCTGATGACAGTGACGCTGCCTGGGCTCCACATGCTGCATGAAACACAGCGCCATGCTGACGTTGTGAAGGTGAGGCTCACTGCTTCTGAATGAATCATTATAGTGTCTGCTGAACCTCTGCTTGATCCCAAAAGACAAAACAGTGTTGCTGTGTGATCATATCTTTTTTGTGACTGAAGTAAATATGGGATGCTTTGCAAGGTGATTGTGCACACAACCGGCATTGATGCAGCAAGACTTCTGAGCATACGCTTCTTCAACAGCAGTTCAGCTTACAAGTTGCGCTGTGGTCTGATGCATGCACAAAACATTACATGCATTAGTCAACTGCGTTGATGACAAATCAAGCTGATGCTAAGGCACCCAATTACGCTGCAGGTGTTCTCAGCAGTGCAGGCTCATGACCCAAGTTGCATAGCGCCTGAGCATCTCCACATGGCTTTGCTAGCATGGCTTCAGCTGAAAGACCTCACGGCCGCCACCTCAGCATTGCAAAAGCATGATGCACTGGCACTCAACTGGACTGCACCACAGCAGCAAGCAGTCTTTCAAGATGCTCTGAGATGCTTCAAGACATCTCAGAAAGATGCAGCCTTACCTCTGCTGCACAGCGTGTGCATGGCTGGGGTGAAGGCCAGCCTGCCACTTGCGCCCATGCAAGTTCATGAGTCGGTGATGGCCATGCTTTCTATAGGCAAGACACATGATGCATTTCAGGTTAGCATTGAAAGCTTTGAAACTGAGTGACACAGTGACTGAGATCAATCAAGCCACACATCAGCACTGAAATTGCGGATGGAAGTATTTGTCTAAACCGGTCCAATGACTTATTTTGGGGTTGCAGTGACTGTAGGCATTGATGTGTAATCAGACATGACTGCAAGGAGAGAAGACGCTGTATTGTTTGCAGTCAATGCCATAGTTGCTGCACTTGTGCTTGGGCATCGGCTTCTATGGTTCAAACAAGCTACCTTCACGGTCAGGAGATTGTGCCGTTTGCAACACGGCAACCTGACAGTAGCGTCCGGTTCACGGTTCTCATCTAATTCTCATCTGCAGGCATGTTTACTTGATGCAGGTCTTACAAGCAGTACATTTGCAGCAAGGAGTGCAGCTGCAGTCAAACACCGTAGCAGCTGTGTTGGATCAGAGCCTGAAAAGAGACATCCTGAAGCCTGATGACTTGCGTGGCATGTCGGCTCTGACGCATAATGTCCTCAACTTGTGAAAGCACTGTGCTGGCATGAAGTGGGCACAAGCGCTGGGAGCTACAGCAGCAGCGTCTGTTACTGAGCTGCTGCTCAGGGCTCAGGAATGGCCAAGTGGATTTTGCACATACTTGTGGACACAAATCATGTTGTTTGGTATGCAGGAACCCACCTGAGCAAATGGATCCTGACGTGCCACGCGCAGCACTTGCTTCTCAGGAAACTAGGGTCTGTGACAAATCAAGTTTGTCCCAGACTCAAGATGTTCTTGCTGCCACACGCAGCTGAAGTGGTGTGTGGAGGCCCTCCTTGTTCTGGAACGGCTATGCTGTTTGTGCTGATCGTGATGATTTGGTCTATGCAAGGCAAAGCCCCAGTACTTTAGAATTGCTGACTAGGAGTTCCCCAGTTTCAACAACTGTAAACGTTTCTTGCTCGAGATACCGTAAGAGTCTGTGGCGTCAGCGGGTGATCAAATTCCGCTGCCTCTCGATCTGGTGACGCAAACCATTCACAGCAGCTTCCGAGTGGGGCCGTGACATCCCAATGTGCCTTTGAGTGGGGTTGACCAACTTGTGGCCCTTTGAAGGCGTACGATGCACTGCATGCGCTTGTATTGTGGCGTTGAGACATGGGTGAGTACCTAGCAGTGGGTGAGTCAACTACTACTAACATAGACATGCTTATGTGTCAAGCATGCGTTGAAGCAGCGAAGCATCATGTTGTAAAAACGAACACAAAGACAGATACATGCAGTCTTTGTGTGCGTCCTTGCGCACAAAAGCCACACATGTAATACGGTCTTACATACCTTATTCTGCACGCTGAAAATTTCTAGATTTTTTTGAGGTTTGTAATGTCGATAGGCGGCACCTGCTAGAAAGCAACACTTGGAACCCAGACATCATGCAGTTAACGAGTAGTAGAAGACAACAGGCCTGGGGCCTAGGGATCTAGTGCTCCACAGACAAATTGCAGCTGCAAAACATGGCATTTGCATGTAAGCTGCACCTGCAAAAGGTGGTCTCTAAATATGACAATATCTTGCACTAAACAGACTCTGGAACAAAGCACATGCAGCTTCATTTATGGTTACGGGCCTGCTGAACAAGGAAGCAAACGCCAGCAGTTGATATGGACATCAATATTTTGATGTCCAAATCCTACTTTTGTAGTGTTGATATATGTAATGCCACAGACTGCCCATAAGCTGCCTACGTAGCACAGATGGTCTTAACACTGTCCTGAATATGCAACTAGTTCTGTACATGTTGTCTGCAGACAATGTCAGCTAATTATGCACATTGAATCTTACAGGACTAATCAACAAACCACACTCAACTGCAACACTCAGCTGCAACACTCTTTGATTTAGCTGATCAGGAGGGCTGCGACCCTGCGTCTACGGGATGCACATCGCATCAGATCTGTGCCGCACTCAGTTGATGACCTTTCCACTCTTATCGGTTGGCTGGTTCATCATGACCTTGTACAGCCCAAACATAAAAGTACCTCCAACTGTCAGCAGTAGACCATATTGCTGCAAACAACATAAGCGGTGTCAGCTTTCAGTGCACAGCAGCCTGCAGGACATGTTGTACTCCAAAGCTGTTTCCAAAAAAACCTCACGTGAGAGTGCTTCCACATGTAGGGAGTGGAGGGTGCCTCCCAAAAATTCTTGACTGGGTCAGGCATGGACTCCAGCTGGGATCCTGCAGGCATAGAAGTGAAATGATAATATGTTGGAGCAGAATCTCATCAGATGTCTGCACGTCTGGGTCACAAACATGGCAAGCGTGTGCAGATTTGCAGATGACGGACAGTTAAAGGGTGCAGATCCTGTGCTACAGCAGCACGCGCTGAGGGCAACGCTGGTCGGACTTCGACACAAATTGGATGTAACATCGGGTTGACATTTGCCCAACACCACTGCCTATTTCGTCGCACAAGCTCTTCATGGCTACTGGCACTGCAGGTGCTGGTTCTAGCATGCATGCAGTGACTCGGCACTAAAAAAGGGACCCTGGCGAGCAGCTTGTGTTCCTACCTTTCGCTGTAGGCACTTTAGCAAACCCACGCATCTGCTGTGTTGCGGGAGTGCTTGCCTGCCTGAGCTGTAGTGCCAACGGCCTCGCAAAGTTGCTCAACGACATTTTGTCAACTGCCACAGTCCGCCCTTCGAGAGTAACGAGATCAGAAGCCAAGCGTTTGCAAGAGGGTACGCGAGGCTCAATCAACCAGAAGCCGAAAGGCAAGAGTAGCAGCAACCAAGATCTGCTTCAAACGACTCAAGTGTCCAAAAGCTATCGAAGGATCCGCTTCGAGTAAGATATATCTAATACATGCACATGGGTTGGCCGCAGCGCAGCTAGCTGCTGGAGCTGCGGTCTGCATGTTACTGCAAATGCGCAACGCGAGAACACAGGCAGTGCAAGCACGCAGGACGACATATGTCTGGCATCGGTTGCAATGTCCAGTGCACCTTTACTGCCTGTTAGCATCTTAAAGGCTTTGCTCAGGTTTGCACGCCAAACGTTGCGTTGCAGGCTGATCACCGTTACTGCATCTATCCGACGGTGGACCCCGACAAATAAACTTGCAGTACCGCATTTGTGAACCTTTGATTGTTTGTAAAGGTTTTGCAGCTATTGCTTTACGCCGGGGCCGACGTCAACACAACCCTTGAAGCATGGCTCTGTACCATGAGGTATGTGCCGCTGGTCTGTCTTGTTGTGCGCACGCCTCAATCAGTGACTAGCTTCTCTTTGCACGGTGCTGATGTTTGTCAACTGCAGAGGCACCCTCCTACAGGGGTCACTCACTGCAGCAGCTCCTACTTCACTCATGTCCCTCGACAAGTAAGGGACAGCACCAAGTCTTTGCCAGACGTGATAGTGGTGCGCTCCAACTTGTTGCAGATCTACAAGGTCAGGTGAGCACCTGAAGCTACCTGTGTGTGTGTTGTTGCTGTTCAAGTCAGGGCAAGGTCTTCTCTCCTATTGCCTGCCGGGCAAGAAGGCCTTCTGTGCATCCACATTAATGATGTGTACAGGGTGCCGTATGACAAAACAGATGCTGCTAGCCTGGCAGGGTCCAAGTTGGAACAGATTGTGGCCTTCCCTCTGGCTGGCTTGGTGGAGAGTATGGCTGTGCTACGAGGCAGGTCATCAAGCCAAAAAGATGCACTGCTGCTCACTTTCAGGTAATTTGCCTTGCATTGCCAATGTCAATTATCCAAGATTACAGTGCATCTGTTGAGAGACTGTTTTGCAGGACGTGCTGTAGTTGCTGAAACTTAGACGGCGTGACATCTGCCAGTATGGTATCTCTTGCACTGATACATGAAACCCACATGCTTTCAACCGTGTGTGTGTGGGAATGACAGGGATGCCAAGCTGTCAGTGCTGGACTGGGATGACAATGCGCACACCATCCACACCAGCTCCTTGCATTATTTTGAGGGGGACCCCTCCCTTAGGATGGGCCGCACTGTCTTCCCAATGGGTCCCAAAGTTGTCACAGACCCACAGGTGGGTGTCACCACGCTTCCCAGCACAACACACAGATTCGTCAGGATCACTGACACAGCTATACTGCTGGTGCCTTTGTCTGCATTCAACATCATGCTGCCCTCAGTGCATTGTGCTATGATCAAGTAGCAGTTGAGCAGACCAGTAGGCATACATGTTTCACAGCCTCCACAGCTCAGCACTTATGACCACAACCACCTCTGTTCCCTTGTGTCATGCTGTCACCGGCTTTGGTCCCTCTCTCTGCACCCGCTCTTGCAGACCCAGCAATGTGCAAGGCACAGGTCTCCTTTATCTATTTGCCTCTGCTCACATACTTGTCCCTGACTTTGCCAATGTCTATTCATGCATTTTTGGTTACTTTCAGCAACTTGTGCGATGTGTTGCAGGGGAGGTGTGCAGCTGTGCTGATGTTTCACACCCAGCTGGCTCTCTTGCCTGCTATGGAAACAGAAGGCCTAGAACTGGACCTCATGATGGATGACCCCTATGGGGAGGGGGTGGAGGGCCCAGGGGGAGCCTCCACTGAGCTGGTGTCAGCAACTGTGGGCAACAGCTATGTTGTCAACCTAGCCAAGATGGGCATCAAAAAGGTGCAAATGCCCGTTACTGGCAGTCCCTACACAATTCACAATGCTGTATCTGTCTCTGCACTTCTGGCAAACAATTCAGTTGAGATTGTCCCAACATAGTCACGTACTACACCCTGGCTGAAACAGCTTCTCTCAGTCAGTGTGCAGTCCAGTGACTGTCAGTCTGCTCAGAAAGGACATCCACAAATCACCATTGCCCAATCAGCAAGCAAGGTGCCTACACACCCAGCCTGGGCTTGGCTTGTTCAGCATTCATGACTTGTAACTGCAGGTCAGGGACATTGTGTTCCTGCACAAGTACAATGAGCCAGTGCTGTTGATCCTGCATGAGGTTGAACCCACCTGGCCTGCCCGCTACCGAGACGCAAAGGACACAATGGCACTGGCAGCCCTCTCAGTCAATGTTGTACACAAACGCCACCCGCGGATCTGGGAGGCTTCAGGGCTGCCCAGTGACACCTTCAGGCTGATTCCTGTACCCACTGGTGGCGCTCTGGCCTTGTCACAAAACATGATCATGTACCATACACAGGTATCTGTCCCTGCTTTGTGTTGACATTGGGTCATTTGTGGTGCATTTGGTGTGCATACCTGCATGGGTTGGTTGCATCTTGTTGCTGCAGAGGTGGGTATGGCTGATGTAGTATCACTCTTGCCCAGTCCTGTCATTCCATTTTCTTATCTGCCCTGAACTGTCCTGCCATGCTTTGCCCTGCCCTGCCCTATCATGCCCTACTTTGAGTTGCTTTGCCCTGATATACCCTGTCCTGCCCTGTGCCCCCCTCCCTTGCTTTGCTCTGCCCCAATCGGCCCAGCCAACCCTGATTGGTTGCAGGGTGCCTCTTCAGGACTGGTGGTCAACTCTCATGCGCTGCTGGGGAAGGTGCCAGAGAAGCTGGAGATTGATGTGGAGGGAGATGTGTTGCCTGCCCAACTGGCTGCGGAGCATGCTGCCAAGTACCCTGACAACGTCCACCCAGTAATCCCTCTCAAAATTTATGTCCTGGGACACAGCATAATTTAGCCTTGTGACAATGGTGCACAGAACGCACATTGTTGCCTGAAGCATCAGCTCTGCAGATCAGGTGTTTGTTTGATGTGGCATGCTGCGTCACACATCTTGTGGCAAATTTACAGTGGCGATGTTTGTTATGCAGGAGTCTGCACCTGCCATGGCCGCTACTTCAGACCACAGCGCTGCACAGCTGATGCTGGACTTGAGTGCTGCCCGCCATGTGTGGCTTTCCAAGAGCTCAGTGGCGCTGCTGCTGAAGAGTGGGCGGCTGGTCTTGGCACACCTCACCATTGAAGCTGGCATGGTGAAGCAAATGAGGGTGAGTCATCTGCCTTTGTAACATGTGCCACAACACATGCCATGCCAAAACAAGCGCAAGGGTGCATCATTGCGTGTCACTAGCTAGATCCATCAAAAGACAGCTTGGCAGCTCTTCTAGCAAGAGAGTCAAAGCCACTCTTGCTCATCTGAAAGGGATTTATGCATGTCTCAGCTATATAGCTTTACAGTCTCAGAGCCTGGCAAGCAACACTGGCACTCACTTTCTCGTGTTAGTCATGACCGATTGACCATGCAATGGTCAGAAAGCTTGGTCTACTGCAAGGGTTTTTGTCAACACCATCAGGCTTTATTGAATCAGTATGCCAGACGCGGCTGGGTTTAGCATCAAGATGAAGTCAAAAGCTTCATCTTGATGAAGTAAAACCTGATTGCATCGCTGAACCTAGCAATGTCCCTCAGGTACACAACAACATGCTGAATGGTTGAGCCAAGGATAAGCAGGCAACACTGTATGACAAGCTTTGATCAAGACACCATGCTTTGTCACAATCACTGACAGACTGAACACAAAGCTGCTGTCTGCAGGTTCTTGTTTGTGTTTGGTTTGAACATCAGCACCAGACATAAACAAGAAGTCTTCGAAGCTGATCTTTGCACCAGACATAAACAAGAGGCTGCAGACAGCAGCTTTGTGTCAGTCTGTCAGTGATTGTGACCAAGCATGGTGTCCTGATCAAAGCTTGTCATACAGTCTTGCCTGCTTAGCCTTGGCCCAACTACTCAGCATGTCGTTGTGTACACTGACAAGCATAGACAGGGATGAGGCTTGCAGCCTGCTGCTCAAGTGAGACGTCAGCCGCCTGCACAAGGAGTGAGTACCTCCACCTGCTGTCATTTGTTCTTTCCCCTGACGCATGTGCGCGACCAGACTTGTCATGCTGTACTATGGCACATTTCTCTGCAGCATGACCAGTCTGTCCGTCATGATCACCCCTTGCAGACTGCACAGCTGGTTGCCTGCCCTTTCACTACATACTCATGCAACAGTTAGTCATGCAACAGTCACTCATGCAATTATTAGTCGTGCAACTGTTAGTCATGCACCCTCACGCACTGGCATGGCATGCCGTGACTGTGGAGGCGTGATGCTCAGCTGCGGGACCTACTTGCTGGCCATGAGAAGTGCTTGCAAGGCCAGTTGGCGGCCCATTGTCCAGTGTGTCAATCCATTGGAAGGCACAGCACGTTCAACCCTCTTAGGGTGCCGGCAGTTGCCACACATCCCAAAACCCTAAGAGGGTTTTTGGGTGCGGTGCAACAGTCAGCACCTTGCTGAGGTGCAACTGTGCCAGACTTGAATGGGTCAAATAAGATTTTGCCTGCATGGCACAGCAGAGTTCTGTCAGTAAAGCTTTTACTGTCGCATACTGTCCACTTTGCATCAATAGCCACCAGAGTGCTTTGATGCGTAACCATGACACTTACATGCAATGGCAGCATTGTAACTGCAACAGATTTTAATGTAGATGCCAAAGCACAATGTCCCAATTGATTGATTCAAGCCGCATGGCCACTTGATATGCCCAAGGTCAGAAGCGATACCTGATTTCCAACCATGAGGTCCTGAAATATGCTTGGCAAGTGTTTTTTGTTGTACAAATATGCGTGCCAAGGTATTTTCAGACCTCATGGTTAGAGGTCAGTTGTTGCTTCTGACTTTGCCCTTGGGTGTTTTTTGATTCAATTTGCATGGCCAACTGAATCAATCAATTGGGACATTGTGCGATGGCATCTACATATTAGAAGCTGTTGCATTTACAATGCTGCCATTGCATGTAAGCTCCAATAAGGATGAGTCAGCAACCATTTCGCTAAGGCCAGTGACCCATCGGGAAGACCAATACGCTAATGGCCAGTACGCTATTGGCCTTGACATCGGGTGAGATTCTGCTGTACACAATTGTACAGGCGAGTTCATACAGGCGCGTGTGAATGGGTGTTCATGGGTTGTGAATGTACAACACGCAGATACCTCCATGCACTAGCCAGTCCAAATGTTGCTGAAGGCAAGGCAGTCAAAGCAAGCAGGATTACACGGTCAAAAGGGCACTGCAAAGCCTGACAGGCAACAAGTGAGCGACAAAGGCACCCTCAGTTGACGCTTGCCGTCGTTATTATGGACAGTGCTGTCTGACAAGCTGGCAGGGATGCTATGCCGTGTCGCTGGAAGCCTCTGCAAGGCAATGACAAAGGGCCAGCACACTGAGCTGTCAGTTGTCTTGACTGGCCTATCATACATGGCATACCCCACTGGTTGCAAGCATGAATTTACTTTTCAGCTAGGCTACAGCCCTGTCCTGTGAGGGGGCATCAGGCTCTTGGGTAAGCTTGGCTGCATAGCTGCACTCCTCTTCACATGCGTGTGTGTATGACTGCATATGCAGATGTATGGCTGAGCTTGACGTGTTGGTGACATGTGTGCAGGTTGAGCCTTCATTGGATTTGGGAGTTGCCTCCTGTGGGTGTCAGCTGGGCGGCAACTTGGTGTTCCTGGGCTCCTGCCTCGCCAACTCCCTACTTGTACATGTCACACATCTCCAGGTATGCTCTTGCCCAACTGCTGTACGGTCATCTGGTCACTACTGATTGAAGCATACATCATGGTGCTTGCCTAAGATGATCGAATGCTCAGTCAAGGCGCACTATCACTGTCTCTGCAAGTGTCTGCAATGTGCCTGATGATTTCTGCCATAGCCATAGACATACTTGAAGGGTAGTGCAGCTACCTTGCAATGTTGCTAGGCAAGTCTGTTTACCTGGTAATGAAGTGATTACATGTGGAGTGTTTCAGGAGTCAAAGAAAAGAGGCAGGGATGGGGATGGCTTTGGGGACACAGCAGTCCCCAGCAAAAGAGCTCGCCTGGAAGCAACAGACGCCTCAGGCCCTGGTAACCATGTATCAACTGGTGACAAGGAAGAAGAGGAAAGCAGGCAAAGCAAACAGGCACTTGTCACAGACAGGCTGTTCTCATTCAAGGTCAATTCCTCTTGCTCTGAAATTGGCATGCTGCCAATTTTGCTTATGCTTGCTGTCACAATGAACTGTTGGTCTGGGTTTTTACATACAACCGGTCAGCCTTCCAACCCAGCAGAGGAAATGAGTTCAGTGACTCAGTGACTCAATGAGTTCAGTGGTCTCACCATGCAGCCAAAACAATGCAGGTTTTGTCCAATAAATCATATGTGACTTCCAAACAGAGTCTGCCGTTGCTATCAGGCTCCCTTGCTTGGTATGCCCTGATGTATGCACAATGCGTTGAGCACGCTTTTGCTTTGTTCTTGATGTTTGCTTGCAAAGACTTGACCCAACAACTAGCTCATCCCTGTTGTTGGGTCGTTGGGTGTTGTTGGGCTGCAACCACACAAGGAAACCAATGCAAATGCATTATGGCAACATGCCCTTGCTTTGTTCTTGTTGTCTGCTCACCAAGACTCAACCCAACAACTAGCTCATCCCTGTTGTTGGGTCAAGTCTTTGCAAGCAGTCATCAAGAACAAAGCAAGGGCATGTTGCCATACTGCATTTGCATTGGTTTCCTTGTGTGATTGCAGCTACTTGGCACGATCACATACGCACGTACAAATATTGGCTCATGCCTTGCTGCCGCATACACTTTACAAGGCAGACCTATATAGACTTCTGTTTTCCTTGCTTGATGTCACAACTAGAAACTACATGGGACTTTTACTTTTGTTGCTTGGTTGCAGGTTGTGGACAAGTTGGTGGGGATAGGTCCCATGCGTGACATGGCCATTGGGGATCCTGTGTCAAGTGCCCCTGGGTCACATGACAGCAGGGGACCCCCCCACCTGGTTGCCTGCTCAGGCCAGGGGAAACATGGGGCCCTCACAGTGCTGAGAAGGAATCTGGTGCCAGAGCTCATTGTACAGGTGCCCCAAGGTACATGTCACAACAGCAAATGCCCAGCTGGCTGCAAAGCTTATGCAGAATGGAAGGAAAGGCTATGCTGTTTAGCACTGATAACTTAGCCTCTTGAGGCTGTCTCCCAGAGTCATCACCATGCAGATGCATGTAAAGTCATTAGATGTGGGCAATGAAACTAAAAGTGACTCTCCTAACACCACTGCCACCATTCTGCCTCTCTCTCGCCCAGGCCCCCTCACCTCACACTCCCTCCCTTTGGGACCCAAACTTGCCATGCTAAGCTGTGATAGCCATGTTGTGTTTATTTATACGAGCTATACAGTATTTGCAAGCCTGATGTGCATTGACTCAGGGGAACAGTTGTCCGGCAATCTGATGTGTCATGAACACCAGATTCAGTTTGGTGTTGCTGCAGAGGTGAAGGGAGTGTGGGCAGTCCATCATGCAGACGCACAGACAGACACGGGCATGCAGCTTGACGTGCAAGGGGGGCCGCACCACAGCTTTATGCTGATGAGTCATCCTTCCTCAGCAGAGACCAAGGTGTTGGAGACAGGAGACGCAATGAACCAGCTCACAGACGCTGGCGCATTTGTGACAGATGCGCCGACCATCTGTGCTGGCAACATATTAAAGCACACACTCATTGTCCAGGCAAGCTTTGCTGACAGTCTGCTGCTGTGCCTCATCAAGTCAAACTGCACACTTGATGTGTCAAGTAAGGGCCTTTACTTGACACATGTAGGGTGTAGTTTGACTTCATAAGACATAGCAGCCCGGGTACAGCACCACACATATTTGACGCCTGTTGAAACCATAGCATGCTGAATAGCTGGTGCCTACAGTTTTCAGGCTTTGTCCACTGATTGAGGAGGCTGTGTCTACTGCAGGTGTACCCAACTGGAGTGAAGGTAGTGGCAGGGCTGGAGGAGGTGCAGGACTTGCCTATTCAGGACATCCTGCCATCCATGGAGTGGAGGCCGCAAGTCGTCATTGCTGCTGCCTGCATTGCCGACCCATACCTGCTGCTGCACTTCTCGGACGGTTCTGCTGTGTTGCTTTCTGGAGATGAAGAAGAAGGTAAGCTGCCCAGTGAGAGATCTTGTCCTGCTGATGTTTTGCCATTTTGTGACTTCCATCAGAAGTTCTGCTCTATGCTTTCACAAGATACTGCGCAGTTTGTCAACTGATCTCAGCTAGCCCCTACCAACATCCAAATCATTGATTGGTTGATTGATTGACTGACTGATGGCGTGGTTGCAACATTGCATGCAGCTGTATGTGCTTCTTTGCTTCCTAGAGGCAATTTACAGCAGACAGGGCTGGACTGTTAGGTGGCCATGCATGCTGGTTGCATCATCTCAATGTTGACCAGCTCATCACAGCAGTCAGGCAGTGCAGCATGCCCTCAGTGAATTTGTGCTGACAGACAGCAACCCCATAGCTCTGCATTGTTCTATGCCATGAGCCAGACTCGTCTTCTGAGACCTGAGCATTGCTGCAGGCTGTCTGATTGGGCAGGATGCAGCCAACCAGGCCCTCCAGGCAGACATCAATGCAGACCCCACCTTGCGCCTCACAGCTGCAACACTGTACAGAGACAACTCTGGATGGTTCCATCAAGTACAATCTGCTCACTCAGCTCACTTGAGTCTGGCTCAGTCTGAGCCTGGGGCACTGGCGGAAGGGCAGGCCCAAACGACCCCTGAGGCAGAGGGTTACGATGGAGTTGTGGAGGTGGAGGATGCTGGGCTGGAGGGGGGTCAGGAGGGGGTCCCCCAGGGGGCTGCTGAAGTGCAGCCTGCAGTGAAGCAGGAGAAGACTGACGATGGCAGTCAGCACATGCAAGAAGAGCAACAGAACCAGGCTGCATCATCTTCTGGTCAAGCACCATCAATAGCTGTCAAGGATGAGCCGCAAGCAGGGAATCTGGAAGAACAAGAAGAAGTTGGACCTTCAGGTGAAACAGATGCACAAACCAGCACTGCCAGTGTAGCAATCTTTGGCAGCGAGATTGCAAAACAAGATCAGGGCAGTCAGCAGCAGCCAACTGCAGACAGAATGAATTCAGAGCCACCTGATGCTTCACATGACTTACCAGGGCTAGCATCCACTGACAATCAGACACTACACGAGGAAGAAGAAGCTGGTCCTGCCAATCAGCAGGTGCCACATACTCAGACGTACATAGTCCTCTGCCGGGAACAGGCCATTGTGCAGATCTTTGCCCTGCCAGAGATGCAGCTAATATTCTCATACAGTAATGTGGTTGAGGGGCCCCTCTTGCTGACCCAGGGGGGGTCTAGCCCAACCCCACTGGGAGGAGAAGCGGCACAGACACACATCACAGAAGCGTGCTTAGAGTCCTTTGGCCCAACTGTTGTGCCAGGTCAGCCATTCATATCATCATTGTTATTTGACAAAGTGTGTTCAATCAGTGAAAGGAGCAATGATTAAGCAGCATAGTGAGTCCAACATGTCAGGCGAAACCAGACACACAGTAGCATATGGTGTCTGCACGAGCAGCATGCAGCACAAGAGATGGTATAGTTAGCAGCCACACAACAGTTCTAAGACAGCCATGATGTGCTCCTACCATAAGGATGTCACGTAAAGGCTAACACCACCACCCTTCATGCTGCTTGCTGTTGATGCAACCACCCTGCCCTTTCATGACCAGAGCAAACAGCTGGACTATCATGATAAGGGCAAAGAGCAGATGTGACTCTGCAGTTGTTTGGCTTGTCTTGCAGGGGTGCCTGCTTGCGACCGGCCTGTGTTACTTCTTCTGCTCTCAGACGGCACTCTGCTCACCTACCAGGCTTTCCAACCCCCCCATCAACCCCTAGCCTTCCGCCGGGTACCCCTAGACTGGACACCCCACACGACACTGACTCAAGGCCCCCCTGGGCCCGTACCCCACCCAAATGCTGTGCAGCCCACTGATCGCATGCAGGTGAGCCTTTTCAGACTTCGCATGGTGTACACCTTTTGTGGTTGGCTGTACAAGGCTCTCAAGCAGCTGGCAAGTATTAGACATTCTGTGTTTGTGGTTCTAGTCTAGCATCCATGCTGGCTATGTCTGGTAGCCAATTTACTTTCCACAGCTGATGTGCTGTCTAAAAGAATTCATGCGCTCTGTTGTGGAGATGCAGCTGCCAGCACCTCCGACAGCCCCTTCTACCTTGGTCTCCCCTGTCAGTAGCTTACACTCTGCTTTCTTAAGCGAGCAAAGACATGACTTGCTTAGGGAACCAGAGTATAAGGTACTGACAGGGGAGACCAAGGGAGAAGGGCTGTTGGAGGTGCTTGGTTCAAACTGGCCCAACTTGATCACAGCGTCGGCATTACCTCTAGAGATCTGGCAAGCGGGCTGTACACGCTTTTGTAGAGCATGTGCAGCCCGCTGTGCGCCTGCAATATAAACATTGCAACCTTGTTCATGCATCTGCACTAGTGTTAGCTGGTTTCAACGTCTCAGGCAGAAGATCCAACCTGTGTGGTTGCAGAGATTTGATAACTTGGGTGAAGGCTCAGCCTGGAGCGGCATCTTCATTCTTGGCGCCAAACCCCTCTGGCTCCTGGCTTCCAGGTAAGCACGCTGTGCATGCTTTGCTTGACACCCTCATACGCTGGACAGACCTTGCGTTTTGTCAGCATATGGACAAAACCTGGCTGATGTCCCACAGCTGCCCATAGCATGCACGCTTTGCAGCACACAGTGTGCACCATTGGACAGCAGTGCTGATGTTAAGTTAGACCGGTGAGCTTGGGGGGGGAGGGTGTACCTGATTGTCTCAGATTCCTGTGCACACCTTGTTGTGTGTGCGTCTGGGTACCCCCTTGCACAGTTGGGTTGCATTGGGCAGTGCTACTGGATGTCTGCGCGCCTGTGATGTGGCTTGATTCAAATGCAGAGGCAAGTTGGTAGCCCATCCCATGGAGGTGGAGGGGGCAGTTGCAGGCTTCAGCCCTTTCCACAATCCCAGTTGCCCTCAGGTGAGCATCTCTCGACAGAAAAGCGTACAGGCAGTTTGTGTCCCTGATATTCTACTCAACTGCGCCATTTCCTGCCTGTGAAGCTCTATGTGTTCATTGCTGTGAAGCACTGAGTGTTCATTGCTTGGAGTCTTGCACATTGTATCTATGGTTCTTCTGATTGTTCCAAGGCTGCGTCATGCATTCTCTGCAGTTCCAGCTGCAGTGCTTGCTGTCTAGTGTTCTGTGTGTAGCAGTTTGTGGCAGCATTGGTGTTTGTTGTATGTGACTTTTCAAGGGCTGTTTGTGTGTTGGTCAACAACGTACGTGCAGCTTGCTGCAAGACACATGACTCATCCCTATGTTCATGCACTCCAAGTGATCGAACTTCCATTTATTAGCTTGTTGGGTTTTTCCTTTTGTGCCTTCCATACTTTCTTCCCTGCCTCAATCCCTCCTCTTTGTCACTCACTCACTCACTCACTCACTCACTCACTCACTCACTCACTCACCCACCCACCCACCCACCCACCCACCCACCCACCCACCCACCCAACCAACCACCCACCCA
>JAABUK010005159.1_pt1 | contig 20614 bp, 21 predicted proteins | sample 5559141 | NCBI WGS metagenome assembly JAABUK01 (sample SAMN10711869, study PRJNA513367) | rock metagenome | isolation source: Antarctica rocks | place: Antarctica: Victoria Land, Pudding Butte nord | collected 2016-01-03
ACCTGGGCGCGGTGCGCCATGGCTTTGAGCAGGAACTCGCGGCTCGCCTTGCGGGGTGCGGGCACGCCGAAGGCCGAGGCCCATTCGGCCGCGAGGTCGTCGCGGCCGAGGGCGTCGAGGCGCGCCAACCACGCCGCGATCGATTGCTGGGGGGTCGCGGGCATCGGGACCTCACGCGCCCATTGCGGCTGCGCCGCTGGTCGCGCCGGCAGCCTCAGCCGAAGCTCGGCCGGTGATGCGGTAGATCGTCGTGCCGTGTGCGTCCTTGGTCCGGGCTAGCTCATGACCTTTCTGGCGCAGGCCGGTGAGGGCCGCCCGCACCGTGTGGATTTGCCATTTCAAAGTCTCGGAGAGGGTCGGGACGCTTGCGCCGGCGTCGTCCGACAGCATCGCGATCAGGGTCGCCTGCTTGGTGATGCGACCCGCCGGCTCGGCCGCAGGCGAACCGCCCTGCCCCGCCGTGATCGCTGCAGACACAAGTGCCACAGGCGCGGGTGCTGCGGGCGCGGGCATGGCCAGGCCGATGGCACGGAATCCCTCGACCGCTATGACGAGCCCAATGCGCGCACCGTCGGCGCCCGACCGCCAGCTCTGCGCCTCGGTCGCGACCGGCACCTCGGTGACGAGCCCGGCCTTGAGCAGCGCCTGCAGCACCTTCTGCAAGGCGCTGCCGCGCGTGCGCAGCGCCGGCGGAGGCGGCAGCAGCAGGCGGTCCTCGCGGGCCGCCGCCTGCCCGAGCAGCAGCAGGGCAGCGTCGGAAAGCCGAGGCGGCGCCCCCGGCGTCGCAGGCACCGGAGTTGCGAGCACCGACGTCACGGGCACCGAATTCGTAGGCGCCTCGGTCTTCAGCGTCGGGGCTTTCGGCGCCGCAGTTTCGGCGCGAGCGGTGGTCTCGCCGAGAGATGCGGTCTCGCCGCGAAACGCGGCCTTGGCACGAGCGGTCGTCATGGGTCTGGTCCTGTGCACGAGACGCCCGGGGATCGGGCGCCAGCACCGGGCAGAGCCCGGCGTCGGCCAGGCGGTTCGGGCGGTCTGCGGAGGAGGCTCGCGTCGCCTCCGCCTCGTCAGGACAAGGACAGCAATGCTTCCTATGCGACCGAAGTCCAGCGGCTTCGGCACGGCGTCGAGAACTATCTCGAGGGTCGGCTTACCGGCCCGCCATCGCCTCGGCGAGGGTCAGCGCCAGCCCGAGATCGCGGTCGCTGAGCCCGCGCGCGAGTTCGCGCAGCTTCGCCTCCTGCTGGACCCGCTCGCGCGACAGGCCGGAGCCGCCCGCGAGATCGTCGATCCCGACACCGGCGAAATCACCACCGCCTGATCCGAACGCTACGGCGACATGTAAAGGGCCCCGATCGGGGCCCTTTCCATGTCGCCGTGCCGGACCCACTGGCCTGGTTTTGCTCCGCTCCGCTGGCCTGGAATCACACCGGCGTTGACAACCGCCGCCAGATGTTCCTTTGCCGTCGGCAGCAGGTGCTGGGCGAAGCTCTTGACCAGGGGATCTTGACCTCCTTGGGCTTCCTGCTCGACGGCCCCATTAACCGCGACGTAGTTTACGTTCCAGCTTAGCCTTGTATGACTTATCTCGTGTTGCCTGGGTCATGATCGCCAAGACTGCACCCCTTTTCCAAAGTCTCGCCTCGCTCTAACCAAACGCAAAAAATCGATGTCCGGATCCCGAGGGGCGAACTGACAATGATCACTGGCCGCCAGATCCGAGAGGCGCGCGAACTGCTGAAAATGCCTCGGTCAAGGCTCGCGGAGCGAGCCAATTTGAGGCTCACAACGCTGTAACGGCCAAAGCGACCGAGAGCGAGCCCGCGATCACGATCGCCAATGCGAAAGCATCCAACGGAAACGCCGGGACGTGATCCGGATAACGAGGCGGCGGCCATGTGGAAAGTCGCCTGCCGTTCGGACATATCGGCTGTGAACCGAATAGGAGATCGCACCGCAGCACGGCACGGGCCTCCGCTCTCCGCACTATGTGCATGAATGATCAGGCAATCGGTCCGGATCTCGTGACGATCAACGTTCAAACCGGGCGACGTCAGTGCAAGGCCGACAAGGGACATGGCGAAATGGCCCTCCTTCGGCCAGATCGCCTACGCAATTGGAGTCATTCTGGATTCATCCACGCCTGCACCAAATCAGCGCCAGACCCGTTGCGCGACCCCGGCCGCATCCACACTCGCGCCATATTCTCAACTACCTCCTTTCCGAAAGCGAGCGGGTCTTCCACATCTTGGGCGAGGGCAAGGTCAAGCCGGCCAGCCTCAACCTCGCCGCCGTCCGACAGTACGCTGGTCTATCCGCAATGCCCGTCGAGGCCTGCCCCATGCGGCTTGTCGGGTATGACCTGCTGTACGTGCAGCGGCGGTTCCGCGAGGTGCCACAAGCCGGTGCGCCTCATTCGCGCAATCACGGCACGCGTACGGAAACCTCGAGGCCGCCCTGGTAGGGCATGAGGATCGATCGAAAGCCATTCGCCGGATTGCGAACAAAATCCGTGTACTCGCTGTATTCGTGTGCGAACAGGCCCACGTTATCGCAGACCACCATGGCGCCGGGGCGAAGATGCGCGACGAGAAGTCGAAGGACTGGCAGAACGATGGGGATCCATGTATCCATCAACACGAAATCGAGTGGGCCGCCTACGTCTTTCAGGGTGTCCAGTGCGTCACCCTCGCGCACCTCGATGAACTCCGCCAATCCTGCTTCGACGAAGTTCTTTTTCGCCGCCGCGACTTTCGACGACTCGTTCTCCGTGGCGACGACCACTCCTTCGGTGCCATTTGCTCGTGCATTGTCTCGCACGGCCGCGGCCAAGTAGATTGTGGACACGCCGAAAGATGTTCCTACCTCCACGACGCGCCTGGACTGTAGCGCGCGACACTGCAGATAGATGAAATCGCACTTGTCCGGATCGAGCGCCACAACTTTGTCTCGGTAGAATTCGGTATCAACCTGTAGGTATTTACTGCCATCGTTTCGATGCGCGCGGAGTTGGGACCCGACATGCTCCTTCATAGAGCTGGATTGACGTTCGTCCTGCTCACGCAGGCGGCTTAAGACCGCCTCGGCACGCACGTCCGCCAGCAGAGATCCCATAGCGTTTCTTCCCTGCCGTCCTTGACGGCGCTAACTGCGTCTTTGCTGCCGCCAGCATAGCGAATTTATGCAGTGCGTGGCAAACCGCATTGTAATTGTCCACTCCTGCTTGGGACGTAGCGATCACACAGTTACGGTCTGCAGGAGGTCGGTCCGATCAACCTTCAGATCACGAGGAATCCGACCGTAACGACGGCCATCACGACCGTCGCCAGCCATCCCACAACCCTCATGGACGAAGGCAACGTGAGTCGCCCCATGATGCGGGGATGGCGGCGATCAGCATGATCACCGCCATCAGGGGGGCGGCGAGTGAGCCATTGACGACAGCGCTCCAGTAGAGCGCCTTGATCGGATCGAGCGAGCTGAAATTCAGAGCCACGCCGCCCAAGGTGGCCGCCGCAATGGTCCCATAGAAAGCTTTCGCCTGATGGGGACGGCTGTCCAGGTTCCCGGTCCACTGAAAAACCTCGCAGACCGCGTAGGCTGCGGAACCGGCCAGCACGGGCACGGCAAGCAGGCCGGTGCCGACAATTCCTGCGGCGAACAGGGCGAACGTGAACTCCCCAGCAATCGGTCGGAGCGCCTCGGCCGCTTGCGAAGACGTTTGAATGTCGGTAACGCCGCTGGCGTTCAACGTCGCCGCCGTCGCCAGGATGATAAACCAGGCGATAAGGTTCGAGATCCCCATTCCGAAGACCGTGTCGGTGCGAATACGCGCGAGTTCCGGTGCGGCGCCGCGGGGCGTGAGACCCAGCGGCCGAACGTGCCGCCGGCGACCCTCTTCCACCTCTTGCGAACTCTGCCAGAAAAAAAGGTAGGGGCTGATGGTCGTGCCGAGAATCGCCACCATCGCCATGGCGTGCGGGGCATCGAGGACGATGCGGGGCACCAGCGTGCTGTAGAGGGCTTCACCCCATGGGACGTGAGCCGTAAAAACAACGGCGACGTAAGCGAACAGGGAAAGCGTGAGCCATTTCAACACGGCCGCGTAGCGCGCGTAGTTCAAGAAGGTTTCGAGGAGGATACACGCTAGGCCGAACAGGACGATGTAGAGGCGCTGCGAGCCGCCGGCGAGCAACTGGGCCGCGGCCCCCATGGCGCCGAGGTCGGCCCCGAGATTGATGACGTTCGCGACGAGCAGCAGGACGACGACGAGCCGCAGAAGCCAGGCCGGATAGTGACGTCGAAGGTTGTGGGCAATGCCGACGCCCGTTACGGCGCCGATGCGCGCGCAGACAGCCTGGAACACGGCCATCAGCGGGAAGCTGAACAACATGGTCCAGGCGAGCCCGTACCCGAACTGCGCCCCGACCTGGCTGTAGGTGGCTATCCCGCTCGGGTCGTCGTCGGCCGCGCCTGTTACCAATCCTGGTCCAAGGCTGCGCAACACGCTGGTGGCCTGCACTGGCGGAGCAGCCGCCGTCCGTGCGGATGTGGCGTGCGATCCGGGACGGGGATCGCTCCCCGTCCCGGGCTGCATCAGTAGTCCATGCCGCCCATGCCGCCGCCGCCGCCCGGCATCGCCGGCGAGTCCTTCTTCGGCGCTTCGGCCACCATGGCTTCCGTCGTGATGAGCAGGCCAGCGACCGAGGCCGCATCCTGCAGAGCCACGCGGACCACCTTGGCCGGATCGACAATGCCGGCGCTCAGCATGTCGACGTATTTTTCGGTCTGGGCATCGAAGCCGTAGGTCGCCGAGGAATTCTCGGACACCTTGCCGACCACGATCGAGCCTTCGACGCCGGAGTTTTCGGCGATCTGACGGATCGGCGCTTCCAGAGCCCGGAGCACGATGCTGATGCCCGCCTGCACGTCGGTGTTATCGTTCGTGAGCTTGCCGACCGCGGCTTTGGCGCGCAGCAGCGCGATGCCACCGCCCGGCACGATGCCTTCTTCGACAGCCGCGCGTGTCGCGTTCAGCGCGTCGTCGACGCGATCCTTCTTTTCCTTGACCTCGACTTCCGTCGAGCCGCCGACGCGGATCACCGCGACGCCGCCCGCGAGCTTGGCCAGGCGCTCCTGGAGCTTTTCCTTGTCGTAGTCCGAGGTGGTCTCCTCGACCTGCGCCTTGATCTGGGCGATGCGAGCGTTGATGTCGTCCTTCTTGCCGGCGCCGTCGACGATCGTGGTGTTCTCCTTCTCGATGCGGACCCGCTTGGCACGGCCGAGCATCTCAAGCTTGACGTTTTCGAGCTTGATGCCGAGATCTTCCGAGATCGTCTGACCAGCCGTGAGGACGGCGATGTCTTCGAGCATGGCCTTGCGGCGGTCGCCGAAACCCGGCGCCTTGACGGCCGCGACCTTCAGGCCGCCGCGCAGCTTGTTGACCACCAGCGTGGCCAGAGCCTCGCCGTCGATGTCCTCGGCGATGATGAGGAGCGGCTTGCCGCTCTGCACGACGGCTTCGAGGATCGGCAGCATGGCCTGCAAGGACGACAGCTTCTTCTCGTGGATGAGCACATAAGGCTCCTCCAGTTCGGCGATCATCTTCTCCGCGTTGGTGACGAAATACGGAGACAGATAGCCGCGGTCGAACTGCATGCCCTCGACGACATCGAGTTCGGTATCGGCGGTCTTGGCCTCTTCGACCGTGATCACGCCCTCGTTGCCGACCTTCTGCATCGCCTCGGCGATCATCTTGCCGATCGAGGCGTCGCCGTTCGATGCGATCGTGCCGATTTGGCCGATCTCTTCGGACGAACCGACCTTCTTGGCGCGACCTTCGATGTCCTTCACGGTCGCGGTCACGGCGATGTCGATGCCGCGCTTGAGATCCATCGGGTTCATGCCGGCGGCGACCAGCTTGATCCCCTCCTTCATGATGGAGGCGGCCAGGACCGTGGCCGTGGTGGTGCCATCGCCCGCGAGGTCGTTGGTCTTCGAGGCCACTTCGCGCACCATCTGGGCGCCCATGTTCTCGAACTTATCGGAAAGTTCGATTTCCTTGGCGACCGTCACGCCGTCCTTGGTGATGCGCGGTGCCCCGTACGACTTGTCGAGCACGACGTTGCGGCCCTTGGGGCCGAGCGTGACCTTCACGGCGTTGTTGAGAATGTCGATGCCGCGCAACATCCTGTCGCGGGCATCCGATGAGAATCTTACGTCTTTGGCGGCCATGGTGGTGACTCCTTGAGAATTGTGGATCCGGACGGGGTTCCGTCAGGCTGCCTTCTTCATGGCGGCGGCGCCCTCGATGACACCCATCACGTCCGACTCCTTCATGATCAGCAGCTCCTGGCCGTCGATCTTAACCTCGGTTCCGGACCATTTGCCGAACAGGATGCGGTCGCCGGCCTTGAGGTCGAGGGGCATGAGCTTGCCGCTCTCGTCGCGAACGCCGGGGCCGACCGCGACGATCTCGCCCTCCTGCGGCTTCTCCTTGGCGTTGTCGGGGATGATGATCCCGCCCTTGGTCTTCTCCTCCCCTTCGATGCGCTTGACGACCACGCGGTCGTGTAGAGGGCGAAAGTTCATGATCGACTCCTTCTGATGCAGCACATGGTCGAGGGCTGCGCCTCGCCATTGACGGTTGGCACTCATCCAATGTGAGTGCTAAGCTCCCGAGATACCAGAAACAAAGCAGGCGTAACGGAAATAAAAGCAAATGCGGCGCAAACTGATCCTGCGGAGAGTTTGGCGGATCACTGCATAGCAACCGAGATAAGAAAAACTGGGTATGGTCGGGAGCTGTGCGCGTTTTCGAGTCCGTGGTCTCGTTCGGCCGCGAAGGTGGTGGTCAACGGTTGTCTTTTCGTCACTTGCGCACCGTCCAGATGGAGAAATCCACAGCATTCCCACTCGAACTCCGATTGTCAGCCCGCGCTTGGGTGCCGCGCCTATCTCAGGAGGTCTCCTCAACGTTCGCGAAATGCGCGCCCACACGTACTGACTCGATCTGCGGCTTTTTCGGGCGCGCCCACGGCTCAGAGTCGACCGTCAGAATACAGCAGCGTGCCGTCGGGCTCTCGGATTGCTGCGGCGTTCATGCTGGCTCGCTCGATCTTCCCCCGCCCCATGATGTGGAACACCTCTTGGCCGTCTGCGAGGAGGTAGTCGGTGATGATGCGCCGATGACACCGCCACCAGACCGCTTCGGCGCACATGATGGCACAGCCATGAGCGCGGCCAAGATCCTGCAGCTCCGCGATCCCGTTCCGGAAGTCCGGAGTGGCCGCGTAGTCGGCGTAGTTCCGGAAGCTGGCGTTCTGCCAGAAGGTGTTCCTCGACGGAACCTGGCCTTTCCGTCGCCCGCGCAAACCGCCGAGCCTGCTGACATGACGATAGCCGATCTGGCAGGCGGCCAGGGAGTCCGGAAGCGTATCGGCATTGAATTGCGGGTTGGTGCGCGAACGGGGGATGGACCGGACATCCACGACGAAGTCAGCCTTTGCCTCCTGGAGTAGGTCAACGAACTCTGCCACCGATCGGGTGGAGTGGCCGATCGTGTAAAAGATCGAGCATCCATCCGTGCTATGCAACGGCTTCTCCCTTCCCGCAACCTGGGCACATCGGTTTGAAGCCCTGGAAGCCCAGCCTCCATAAATAAGCCCGCGCGGGCCTCCCGTCTGCCTTGCCGCTCAAGGTAACGATCCGGGTTGCGGTATCGGACGGATGAGATCAAACCCCTCCGCAGAAAAGCCTGCGTCCGCCGGACCTCGGCCGATCTCAGAACCTTCTCCGGGTCGCATGGTCCCTACCCTCCTCCTTTTCCCACCTGGACAGCACTCTTTGAAGCTGCGGCAAGTCACTGGGGATTGGAGGCTCGGCAAGACATCGAGTTGTTTCCTTCGAAGGGTATTTGAATCAGCTCGAGCGTACGTCGTCATGCGTTGTTTTTGACGATATGGCAGGTGTGGTGGTATTGGCCGAAGGCCCGCCGTTTCCACCTCCGGCGAACTCCGCAGCCGCGTGGACGATCTCGGGCACTGAGAGATGCACGTAGGCCAGTAAATCGTCTGGTGTCCTGCCGCTCTTCGGAATCCTGCGAACGAAGAGCGACCGCACGCGGGGCGGCCCGCCTGCGGTGGCGGCGGCCTCGGACAACTCGCTCCCGATGCCCCCGGCGTAATTGTCCTCGACGGTCAGGATCACGGCGCCAGACTGCCGGGCAAGCGCCAGCACCGCTTCCGTGTCCATCGGCAATGCGTAGGCGTCGACGACCGTCGCCGCGATGCCTTTCTCTTCGAGGATCGGCGCTGCGGCGAGACATGTGTGGACGAGATAACCGTCCGCGACCAGCAGAACCCTTCGCTCGCCCGTGCCGGCCTTCCTCACTACCTTGTGCCCGCCGAACGGGAAACTCTCCGTCTCCTCATAGAGGAGCGGCAGGTCGGCGCGAACCGCCCGCAGGTAACAGGCGCTCGGGTAGGCAGCCATCTCGACCACCATGTTGTAGGTGCTGACCGCGTCGCTCGGCGTCAGGACGGTCATCGCCGGATTGTTCCGGTGATCTTTAGCGTGGGCGATCGCACGCATGAACGCCACATCGGCGAGTGCCATTTGGCTTGGACCATCGGCCGCGAGCGTCACCCCGACATGGGTGCCGACGAGCTTGATATTGGCCCCGCCAATCACCGCCATTTCGATCTGATCGAACGCGCGCTCCATGAACCTGCCGAAAGTGCTGACGAACGGGATCTTGCCGGCCGCCGCCAGTCCCACCGCGGCAGAGACCATATTCTGCTCGGCGATCCGCCCCTCAAAGTAACGGTGCGGGTGCGCGTTGGCGAAAAATTCGGCGTAGGTCGAATTCTTAACATCGCCGTCGAGCGCCACGATACGCGGGTCGGCATCCCCCAGCGCCTTCAGCGCCATTCCGTAAGCACGTCGCGGCGACAGCTCCTTCTTTTCGTTGACCGCTTCGGTCAGTTTGGGGTCGGCGTGGACCACCTCGGCGAAGCTTGCGGGCTTGCCGGCCGGCCTGGTCGGGGCCGCTGGTAGCGGTTCGGGAATCCGAAGTGCTTGCGTCATCTCCTGTGGGTCGACATCCTTAACGCCCAGCTCTGCCGCGCGCTTGTCAAGTTCCGCCAGCACCGCCTCGAGTTGGTCCTGCGGAACCGCAACACCATGATGGCCCATGCCCTGGATTTGCGGTACGCCCCAGCCTTTCACGGTGCGTGCGATGAGACAGAGTGGCTTGTCGGAGCCATCGCCCCGTTGCCGGAGCGCCTGCTCGATTGCCGCGGGATTATTTCCGTCGATCACGACCGTCCGCCAGCCAAAGGCTTCCGCTTTTTGCTGAAGATGCTGCCAATCCTCGGGTTTCGCCACGAAATCGCTCTGCCCGAGCGTATTGCAGTTGAAAATTGCAACTACGTTGATCAGACGCATATCCGCGATGAAGTCCATCGCTTCCCAGATCTGGCCTTCCCGGGCTTCCCCATCGCCAATGATGCAGTAGATCGTCTTGTCCACATCATCGACACGGGCCGCGCAGGCGAGGCCCGCCGCGACCGACAGGCCCTGTCCAAGGGAGCCCGTCGCGGAGTCAAAGAACGGAAAGCCGAGCGCGGGATTCGGGTGTCCGTCGATCAGGCTGTCGATGTCGCGCAGCGTCATCAGGTCGCCTATGTCCATCGCCTTCGCGCGGCCATGGGGGTAGAAGGTGACACCGAGATCCGCGCATGCAGCGTAGACAATCGGCACCGCATGACCTTCCGAAAGTACGAGCCGGTCGGCGCCTCCGTACTCGGGTCGCTTCGGATCCCAGCGCATGACGCGATACATCAGCACGGCCGTAAGATGGGCCAGCGAGAGGGCTGTTGTCGGGTGCCCGCTCTTTGCCGCCGTCGTGGCTCGCACCGCGAGACGGCCCAGCTCGATAGCCTTGGCCTGCAGGATCTTGTTGATGTCGCCCATGTCGGACTCCGGATTTGTCGGTAATCGACCTGCCGAGATAGCCGCCGGTTACGGGAATGTTGACGAAGGAGCCTGGTCTATGTTGCAGGTCGGCTCACGACAGGCCCTCAGATCGGCATGCGGTAGCCGTAGAACTCGTGATCCTCGTTGTATCCACCCTGACCGGCGCCAAGGTCGGCGAAGTCACGCACAAACTCGATAGCCGCGATCCACTTGACCATTTTGAACCCGAGCTCGTTCTCGCAACGTAGCCGGAGCGGCGCACCGTGAAGCACGCTGACCGGCACACCGTTCATCTCATAGGCAAGGATTGTCAGCCTGTGACTCATGTTGTGCATCTTATGCACGTCATAATAGCGGCCGGCGTCGCCACCGTCCGCGAAGGAGTAGAACACCGCGTAGCGGGCGTCGGCCTTCGGCTTCACGAGATCGAGGATGTGACGCATCGGAACGCCGCCCCATTTGGCGACACCCGACCACCCCTGGATGCAGAAATGCTCGGTGATCTGCTCCTGCTTCGGCATCGCTCGGAGGTCCGCGAGGGAGAACTCTTGGGGCGCCTCCACCAGGCCATCCACACGCAACCTGTAATGAGCGAATTGCTCCGCCACGAGAGCGTCGAACTCGGCGGAGTTCGGCATGGTACCGTTCGGCCAGAAATGCGGCGAGATGTCCTGCTCGGTATACTCGGCACTGGGGCTCCACCACTCGGCCAAGCCCTTGATCCCTCCCACCATGAACTCTCCGGTTTTCTGGACCACACGGGCGTGCCGGATCGTGAAGGGCGAGGCCCGCCACCAGGCGAGCGCCACGACCGCCATGGCGACGACGAAGGGCAAGAAACCAACCCAGGACTTGTTCTGCACGCCGGCGAACATGTGGTTGGTGTTCTGCCGCAGGCCGGTGATGAACACCATGATGCCGTGCGCCAGAATGAAGAAGACGAACCAGGAGAACGAGATGAAATGGATCGTCCGGGCCAACTGCCGGTTCACGATTTTGCCGAGCCAGCCCGATGCGTTGGCGATCGCCGGGCTCTGCATGAGCCCGGTGGCGATCGACAGCGGCGCGGCAACGAACACCGTGATGAAATAGGTGATTTGCTGAAGCCCGTTATAGCGTGTCCAGGTGTCCTCCACCGGGAAGTTCAACGACGCGTATTGGATCGCCGTCGAGAGCGCGTTCGGGTACACGTCCCAGGTCAGCGGCACCAAGCGGCGCCATTGGTCGGTCGAAAAGAGCAGCGCGTAGAACGCGATTCCATTGATCAGCCACAACAGGTTGATGGAGAAATGCCACCAGCGCGCGAGCCCGATCGAGTGGCGTATTCCCGGGATACCGAGCCATTTCGGAATCGTCACCGAGTCGTCCTTGGCGGTCCAGACGCGATCCATGAGAACCGGATGCTGGAAACGGAACCACTCCGTGCCGGGCGTGCAGTCGCGCTTCAAATAAAGACGCGGATGGTCGGCCAGGATCTGGATGCCGGCCCGGATGATGAACATCATGAACAGCATGTTCAAGAAATGCTGCAGGCGCAGCCACCACGGGAAGCCGGTATCGACCGACGGCGCAGCCTGGGCGATGCCGGGATAGCGTTTGATGAACGCCTGGATGCTCGGGAGTTCCCGCAGGCTCTGCGCCAGTGCGATCAGGAGGATCAGCGCCACAGCCCCGATCACGAGGAACCAAAGCGAGTTGACCCAATGCCGCCCTATCCGGATCTGCGGGACGATGCCTTTCCGGGGCGGGAGCCAATGGCTAAGAAGAATTCGGTCATCCGCCGCAGTCAGCGTTGATGCAAGCGGATCGTGCGACGGCGACTTGATCCTGACCGAGTCCGGCTTCGGCATCCCCTTCCTCCTGTGTGCCCTGGCCGTGCCCGATAGGTGTCCACACGCGTCGGAACATCTCGTTCGAGATTAGGTCCAGCTCGCCGGCGCGGTCACGCCTGATTTTCGGACTTGACCTGCGGAGAGGCGGCACCGTGGTTCCCGAACGCCGCCACGATCGTTGGGAAGAACTGACCTTTTCCCCACTCCTGGATCATATGCTGCACGCCATGCACGAGATCGGTGCCGGCGGTCTCGAAGAAGGCGCCGACCTGCCCGGCCTCCAAGGCTGGCGCATCGGTCCGATAGACCCCGTGTGCGGGCTCGACGCCCACGCCGGTGTCATAGACGAGCTTCCCGCCAAGATATGCCGTGTAGGCCAGTGCGCCGACGCCGGCGGCTCCCGCGCCGAGGTAGACGGCATTCGGCTCCCGATGTCTTGCACGCCAGATCGCCATATAACTTGCGGCGACGGTGATGACGAAGTTCAGGTTGCGATGCGTCATCAGCATGTCACGCGATTCGCCCTCGACGTTGACCTCCTCACCGGCGATCAGCCCGGTGACTGCGGACGCGAGGGCGCCTATTGCCGCGATGCAGATGGCTCTCTGCCCGAACGAAAGGAGCGACTTGTTGCCGGTCACACGTCCGAGGAAGTCGGCGCCGACCGCCAGCGGCAGCAACGCGATCGGCAGGTGGACGAGGGCGGGATGCATCTGTTGCAGGCGTATGGCCATAACGTCGACTCCTGGATAGATCCTATGGATAGCTGGGCTTGCTTCGCCCCCGATAGAGTTGGCAGCCGGCAGTGGAAAGCCACAGGTTTTCAGCTGATCTGCCTGCCGAGCACGAGATCCCGCAATACGAGCGCGTCGTTGTGCTCCTCGTCGTGGGCGGAATACACCAAGGTCACGAGCCCCTGCCTGGCCAGGCCGCGTAACGTTTCGAGTTGGTCGGGGTGCTGATGCACCTCGTCGGCGTAGCGGTGGCGGAATTCCGCCCAGCGCGCGGGATCGTGTCCGAACCACTTGCGCAACTCGGTGCTGGGGGCGAGCTCCTTCAGCCAATGATCCAGCGCCGCGTCGGCCTTCTTGACGCCGCGCGGCCACAGCCTGTCGACGAGGACGCGCGTCCCATCCGCCTTGTCATGCGGCTCATAGGCGCGTTTCAGCTTCACTTTATCAGCCGCTATCCCGCTGCTCATCGGTTCCCGCCTGTATCGGCCGCCATGAGGCTCTCAAACTCGACTTCCGCGCGAAGCCCGTCGAGGTTGCGGTTGACGATCCCCATGGCCAACCTTCGCCCGTCTCGTGAATAAGAGATCGTGCAGTCGCGCGCCTCGAGCGAGCCGGCGATGTCGGCCTTGTCCCATTTCTCAGCGTGGCCCACGTAGCCGAGGCCGAAATCGTACTGGATGGTCCAGAAGAACGGCGCGCAGTCGAAGCGCTCGCGCCGGCCGAGGATGTTGTGGGCCGCGGTCTGACCTTGGCGCCCCGCCACGACCCAGTGCTCGACCCGGATGGCCTCACCGGTGAGCCGATCCGGCCAGCGTGCGATATCGCCCGCCGCGTAGACGTTTGGCGCACTCGTCTGGAGGTAGGCGTCTACGGTGACGCCCCGATCGGTGGCGAGCCCTGCCTGCTCGGCCAGCGCCAGCGCCGGCTTGACGCCGATGCCGACAACGACGAGGTCGGCCTCGAGCCTGTTGCCGTTCTTCAAGGTGACGCTTCGATCGTCGATCGAGGTCGCGGTGGTCTCGAGATGAAACGTCACGCCGTGGTCCTCATGCAGCTTGCGGAAGAAGTTTCCCACTTCGGCGCCGAGTATTCGCACCATGGGAATTTTGTCCGGAGCGACGACATCCACCTCGATGCCGCGCGTGCGCAACGAGGCCGCGACCTCAAGGCCGATGAAGCTCGCGCCGATGACGACGGCGCGCCGCGACGTCTTCGCCTTGACGACGATGGCGCGGCTGTCCGCCACCGTACGCAGATAGTGCACGTGCGGAAGATCGGCGCCCGAGATATCGAGGCGCACCGGCTCGGCACCGGGCGCCAGGAGCAGCGCGTCGTAGCCATGCCCGCTGCCGTCGGCCAGCCGCACTTCGCGCGCCTTCGTGTCGATCGCGGTGACGCGCACGTTCAACTTCAAGTCGATCTTATGCTTCTGGTAGAACTCCGATGATCGCAGCGGATTGGCTGACTCTTCTGACTTGCCCGAGAGAAATCCCTTGGACAGCTTGGGCCGGTCATAGGGGACTGACGTATCGGCACTCAACATCGTGAGGCGGCCGGCATAGCCTTCGCGGCGCAGCATTTCCGCTGCGGCGTTGCCCGCGCCGCCACCGCCGACGATCACCACGGCGGCGGGCATGCCGGCCGTCGCCGGGAGAGGTTCGGGTGCGAGATCTTCGAGCTTTTCGCGAACATAAACGGCGCCGACCGGCTGATCGACGGGCATGAATTGCCGCGCCGCGTCGCGAACCTCTTCGACCCGCCAACGCAAGATCGGGGCCGGTCAATTTCGCAGGTTCTGCGCCCATGGAAACGTTCTCTACGATTTGAGAATGAACGCCATCGCGCAACGGCACAACGTCGGGAGGGCCGTCTGCGACAATTCAGGAATACGCACGCACACTCGATCGTTCCATAAGCACAGCGAAAGCTCGACGCGGCCGACCAGACCGGGTTTGGATCAACACGGTCGAGGAGATCCTGCGAGAGCCCTACGAAGGCATGTCGTCGCGTTTGATCCAATCGCTGGACTAGAATCAGCGCGAGGAGCCCCACCGCACCGGTACGAGGGTCAGTCCACGACGAACTCAATATAGGCAGTCAACCTGGGATAGACCCGTTTATCGAACGCGTAACGTGGCGAGCATATGATCGGCTCGCGCGAAGATGTGCGAATGAGCTGTCCACCGCGGCGTGGTGAGAATGGTCCGACCCTCGACCAAGTAGCGGCTTGGAGGTAGGCGAAGGTTGGTGTCAGTTCGCAGGCACGGGCATAGAAGGAGTACAACTCGACAGCGATCTGCCCATATTGGACCAACTACGGCGGGGCAACGCAATTTGTTGATTGGGATAAAGCGATCGGGTGCTGGTATGACAATGATTGAGTTCGAAGAGGGCGCCATTCAGGTCGATGTGACGATCGTCGCAAAGGGCTTCGGGATCGAGCCATCGCTCGTTCAGGAGCGGATGCGCGAAGGAAAGATCACCAGTCTCTGTGAGCGAGGGATCGATGAGGATGAAGGTCGATACCGCCTGACGTTCTTTTTCGGGAACCGGCGTTTCCGCCTGATCGTCGACGAGGCGGGAAACGTCGTCCGGCACTCGTCGCTCGACTTTGACGACCGTCCACTTCCGGCATCGGCGCGCAAGCCCGGAGCCTGACGGCGGCCGCACGACCAAGAGAACAGCATGATCATCGAATCCTCAAACCAGGTGCCTCGCGCCACCCTGCTCAAGCGGTTCCCCGTGCCGAAAAACTTCCACGTTTCGCCTGAATCGCGCATCGAGCGCGGCAAGACCTGGCCAGCCCTCGCACGGGCCAAACGCGTGAAAACGTTCGAAATCTACCGCTATGACCCGGATTCCGGTCGGAATCCGAGTCTCGACACGTTCGACGTGGACCTCGACGATTGCGGACCGATGGTTCTCGACGCGCTCTTCTGGATCAAGAACAAGGTCGATTCGACCCTCACGTTCCGTCGTTCGTGCCGCGAAGGCATCTGCGGTTCCTGCGCCATGAACATGGACGGCGCAAACTGGCTTGCCTGCACGCGGTTCATTTCCGACATGGGCACGCCGGCGCGGATCTACCCCCTCAACAATTTGAGAATCATCAAGGACCTGGTGCCTGATCTTACGCACCTTTTCGCGCAGTACAGCTCGATCGAACCGTGGATCCAGACAACGACGCCCGAGCCCGACAAGGAACGGCTTCAGTCTCCCCAAGAACGAAGCAAGGTCGACGGCTATTACGAATGCATCCTGTGCTTCTGCTGCACGGGAGGATGCCCGAGTCATTGGTGGAACGGCGACCGTTTCCTGGGACCCGCCGTGCTGCTCCAAGCCTGGCGTTGGCTGGCCGACAGCCGGGACGAGGCGGCGGGTGAGCGGCTCGATGATCTCGAAGACCCGTTCCGCCTTTACCGGTGCCACACCATCCTCAATTGCACCCGGACATGCCCGAAGGGGTTGAATCCCGGCAAGGCCATTGCCGAGATCAAGAGAATGGTGATCGAGCGCCGAGGCTGACCGCCCCAAGAAATGGAACCGATGATGCCCGATCCCACGACAGAGCGAACGCGACCGCTCTCTCCCAACATCCAGATCTACCGGCCGCAACTCACGTCGGTCCTGTCCATCGCCAATCGGATCACCGGAATCGCGTTGAGCGTCTGTGCGGTTGTGCTGGTGGTGTGGCTGATGGCGGCCGCCGCGGGACCACAGCCCTACGCCGCGGTTCAAAGCGCCCTCGCGTCCTGGATCGGTCGGGTCGCGCTGTTCGGGTGCACGTTCGCGTTTTTCCTGCATCTTTGCGGCGGCATCCGGCATCTCGTCTGGGACACGGTCCACGGTTTCGAACTCCGCGCGATCTACATCTCGGGGTGGACCGTGGTGGCGGCGAGCGTCGTGCTCACCCTGGCGGCCTGGATCGTCAGCTTCTTTCTGGAACGGTAGGGCCGATGGACAGGAAACGCATGCGCTCGCCGCTCGGCCGCGCTATTGGGCTCGGCTCGGCGAAAGAGGGCGTCGGGCACTGGTGGAGGGAGCGCGTGACAGCGATTGCTCTCGTGCCGCTGTCGATCTGGTTCGTCGCCTCGATGATCGCGCATATCGGCAGCGACTACGCCACCGTCGTCGCCTGGCTAAGGACGCCGCTCGCAACGATCTCCATGATTCTCCTATTGATTGCGTCTTTCTATCACTCGGCGCTCGGCCTGCAGGTGGTGATCGAGGACTACGTCCACTCCGGGGCCAAGTTTGCAGCGGTTGTGATGGTGCGCCTCGGCTCCTTCGCACTGGCCGTCGCCGGGGTTATAACGACCATGCGTGTCGCCTTTGGCGGCTGACGAGCCGGTCGGCCGTACAGGTATGTGCATATCGTCGCTACAAGCGGCGACAGCTATCGTATGAAACACTCCGCTGGGCGCCGGTGCATCTCCGCCGCGGCGGAGCCAACCAAGCCGGCGTGGACGACTTACGCCCTGGTCACCAAAATCAACCACCGACGTGCGAAGAGGAGCCCGATCGGCGCTTCGGACCGCCCCGTCGGCCCAGCCGCTGTTGAGATCATCGAGTTCATGACGGCCGCAGACGAGAAAGACTGTCCGCCCGGGTGTTCGGACCGGTGGCAGACGCGAAGTGATGAGATGGTTTTCGATCGGGCTCGCTAAGCCTCCTGTAAAGGTGCATGGTGCACCCGTCGTCGGGTCTCACCAGGCATCCGACGGCTGAGAGCTGTGACGCGCTCCCGCCTGAACGGGGCCTGCTATGCCCAAACTTCACGAGCAAACCAGAGAGATAGCCGAGCTAGAGATAAGCCCCTTTCACCTCGCTGCCTTCATCGAGCGCATGCAATCCATAAGCGAGGCCGAGGCAAGGCTGGTCCGCTTGCTCGAAGAAGATATCAACGTCAGTGAGCGGCTGATCGGCTTTCTGATCGGCGTAAGGCCGCGAGGTTTCTGCGATCGATGCATAGCCTATGCGCTCACGTTGTCGCTGGAGGTTGTCAAAAATCACGCTGAGGAGCTGGCGAACCGGCTTCGTTTCTACCGAGCCGTAGGGCGCTGTTCGTCCTGCCGCAGCACTAGGCGAATCGTGACGCGAGCGGCCCAGTTTGTCGACTCCCGAGCCTCCAGCACGCCCACGATATCACCGATTTCCTACAAGCGATCCGTCACGCCCGCAGTCATCACGGGAGATTCGCAGGATCCCATGCGAACCCAAGGCCACCCCCGAGCGGATCAACTCGCCTCGGAGCGTGCTTGAAATCTGCATTATTTCGACGGACGAAGAAGCCGTGATTGCTTGACATGTGCTGGACGCGATCGGGACGTAAGACACGTCCTGCAGCGACATCGCTCTTGGTTACCCTGTCAACAAGGTGGAAAAGGAAACACCCTGGCTGCCGGCAACCGCGCTGAGGATCGTGACCAGGGCAATGCCGAGCAGGACCCAATGAATCCGATTCAGCGTCGTGAACGCCGACTCCGGGTCTGTTTGGACCTTTGCGTGGAACGTCCGATGAAGCACCAGGGGTTCGGCAACGAAAAGGATCAATGTGAAAAGCAGCCAGACGCAGACCATGGCATGCATCCACCAGAAATCGACCGATCGGAAGCGATCCCAAGCGCCGAGCTTGGCCACCATGTAAAAGCCAGTCAGGGCGACCACGATCGTGGCTATCCGCGCCTGCTAGGCAAACCGCCCCTCGATGGCTTGAAAGCTCTGCCAGCGGTCTGGCCCGAACCGTCCGCGGCGAATGGCCGGCAGCACGATTGTCGTGACCATGGCGACACCGCCGACCCATACGACGATGGCGAGGACATGCAGAGCACGGGCGATTGCGAGCCCGGTCATCGTGATGTGTCACATCTGCCGCGGCGCTCCACCGATCGATCCATCAATGTGACGCCGTTGGCGGGTTTGGCGCAATGATCTCGCCGCGGCTGGCCGCGATACCAAGCTCCAGGCTGTTGGCGATCCGATCCGCCCGTTCGAGGAAATGTGCCGCCGCCGGCGGCGGGCAAACGTCTCTTGCGACCTCCGCAAAGATCACGAGCCATCGCCCGAATTGTTCGCGCCCGAGTGGCATCGGCACATGTGCGGCCATTGGCGTGCCATGATACCGACCCGTCAACAAGGCAACCGAAGACCAGAAATCGCACATCTTGGCGATGTGGGACTCCCAATCGGCAATGCGTTCCTCAAAGATTGGGCCGAGCACCGGGTCATCGGCGGTGCGCGCGTAGAAAGTGCGCACCAATTCCTCGATCATGACATCGTCGATGCCCGTTCGCGCCGCGATATCGTCGGTGATGCGCGCGCGTCGCTCCGTCGCCGTGACGGTGGAATCATTCGATGCGGGATGGGGAGACATGGTGTTGACCTTCGCTAATCCGATTTACGCCGAATCTTAGCACAGCTGGGCTCAGGATTGACGCCTTGCCGCACACGTCCACGCGCTCGACCGCGCGCGGCGGCCCGGGCAAGCTGACGCGCTTGCCCGTCGGGCATCATTCGGCGTCGGCATTGCTCGCAATAGCGCTTGCCGAAATCATCGAGAAGGGCTGGGTCACCCCTGACCGGGTAGGTCGCCTGGCATTTTCAGAAGGAGGCCGCCGAGGCCGACATCCGCCGGCTCTTCGGGGTGGTGGGCCTGGACAATCAGATCACGATCAGGCCGCAGGTCAGCGTCTCGAACGTGAGTGACGACATCACGCATGCCCTGCATCGCTCGTGGTTCTTCGACCCGGACACGATAGACGTCAGGGCGGACGGCGGGACGGTCCGGCTCACGGGCACGGTTCACTCGCTACATGACAAAGATATCGCGGCCAAGACTGCGTGGGCCGCCCCGGGCGTGATCCTCGTCCAGAACGACATCCGCGTCGTTTGAAGTGAAGTCTGTCGGCAGTTCAGGGCGGGCTGTCAACGCCGGTCTGATTCCAGGCCAGCGGGGCGGAGTAAAACCAGGCCAGTGGATCGGGCAAGCCGACATGGAAAGGGCCCCGATCGGGGCCCTTTCCATGTCGGCTTGAAGTTTTGGATCAGGCGGCGGTGATCTCGCCGGTGTCGGGATCGACGGTTGTGGGGGTGGCCTGGTTTTGCTGCGCCCTGGCCGATGTCCGGCGGCGTCCGACGGACTGCTTGAGGCGGTAGCTGTCGCCGTTCATGGTCAGGATGCTAACGTGGTGGGTGAGCCTGTCGAGTAAGGCGCCGGTGAGCCGTTCCGATCCCAGGACCGACGTCCAGTCCTCGAAGGGGAGGTTCGAGGTGATGATGGTCGAGGCCCGCTCGTAGCGTTGCGAGAACGTCTCGAAGAGCAGCTCGGCCCCGGTCGCTGAAAGCGGCACATAGCCCAGTTCGTCGACGATCAGCAGCTTCACGGCCTGCAGGTCACGTTGGAGTTTGAGGAGACGCCGCTCGTCTCGTGCCTCCATGAGTTGCGTCACCAGGGACGCTGCGGTCGTGAACGCCACGGTGAACCCCTTCTGGCAGGCCGCCAGTCCGAGAGCCAGAGCGACATGGCTCTTGCCGGTGCCAGAGTTGCCGAGCGCGATGATGTTCTCGCGGCGCAGGATGAACTCGCAGCGCCCGAGTTCCAGCACCAGCATCTTGTTGAGGCTCGGGATGGCGGTGAAGTCGAACGTATCGAAGCTCTTCACCGCCGGGAACCGCGCGGCCCGGATACGGCGTTCGACGACACGACGTTCCCGGTCGATCAGTTCCAGTTCCACCAGGCGCATCAGGTAGCCGGGGTGGTCGACCCCGCCCTGCGCGCACTCGCGCGCCACCTTGTCGTACTCGCGCAGGATCGTCGGCAGCTTCAGCTGCTTGAGGTGGTGCCCGAGAAGAACCTGGGGCGTGCCGGCCCTGGTGCCGCTCGGCATGGCGCCGTCGACCGAGGTCATCACGCCGCCATCTCCGGCACCAGCACGGCATAGTCGGCGGCCGTCGTCGTCTTGACCGCCAGCTGCGGCAGATGGGGATAGGCGGCGAGGTCGAGGCGCACGGGACGCCGCTCGATCCGCGCCAGCGTGATCTGTTTGACGGCATCGAAGCCGATGGCGCCGAGCC
>JAABUK010005160.1_pt1 | contig 20613 bp, 34 predicted proteins | sample 5559141 | NCBI WGS metagenome assembly JAABUK01 (sample SAMN10711869, study PRJNA513367) | rock metagenome | isolation source: Antarctica rocks | place: Antarctica: Victoria Land, Pudding Butte nord | collected 2016-01-03
TCCCTCCCTCCCTCCGTCCTTTCATTTGTCCGCTCGTTTGTCTATAATTGTGCATTCATCAATGCATGCCTGCGTACCTAACTCATGAGCTAGAAAACCTTTGAAATAAAACTATCATCATGCATGCACTCATGCATTTAACTTGCAACTTGCCTTAGGGTAAAGTATGTACAGCCTTCAGTAGCTCCCTGTACAAAGGTCCTCTGTCAGCTATTAGCATACCAACAACAGTAAGGCCAGGTTGCTGTGGGCATGCAGACTCGAGCCCTCAACCTGGCAGCTGTGATTTGACCCACCTTGACTGCATGCTGCACACTCGACTGTGCCTTGCTGGGCTAAGCACTCGCTGCTGTACTGACAATGCTGAGTCCGTTGTCACTGTGTCTGTCACCGTGTCTGTCATTGCTGGTGTCAACGTGAATGTCACGGTCATGCATGACACGCCAGATGGAGTTTTTGATGTGTAGAGTTGCAGGATTAGGGCTGAAGCCTGACTTGCTGCTCATGGTTGAGGTATATAGGTTGGATGAACACATCTGCAACATCATGTAGCTTATGCCTCTCTGCAACAACATACCATATGCGGCTTCAAGCAGGGTCACCACAGCAGCACATCTGCGTTGTCAGAAACAGATGGTGATGTGCACAAAGTGTGGCTGCAGGTCTTCAGGGATGGTGCTGCAAGCCAGGTGGGAGGGTGGATGAGTGAGCTGCAGAGCGAGAGCAGCATCAGCCCTCTGTGGGAGGTCATGTTCCAGCTCATGTGCCATCCAGTGCCTCAGGTCAGAATCCCTTGCTTCGTCACTCCATAGCCTGTATGTTTGGGATGTCACACAGGAAGTAAAGGATGCTTTGTGTTGAATACATAAGGCCAGCACGCTCCTTTTGTACCTTGGGATTGTCAGCCATATGCAGGGATCCTTTGACTTGAAGCCGCAAGTTCCTGACATGGCATTCCCCAACAAGAGGATCTTATATTGATATGCAACTGCTCTTGCATCTGTCACATGACAATCCCCTGGGGGCCACAAATCCTAGATAACTAGATATAGTCCCAAACTCCAAAAACTGAATCACAAACATGATGAATGAAGCAGCCTGCATCCTGGCCCAGCTGCATCACACCACACTTGCATTGCAGGGCATCAGTGTGGGGCAAATGCACACAGTTGTCTTTATGGCTCTTGTGCATGAGCTTCTGCTTTGAGAGCACAACACAACGGAAGATGAGCACTGTGATAACAGTGCAGTCTCAGTTGCATCGAACCTGAACCTGGTGTAACACTTGGCTACTCATTAGATTGATGCTGTTGTCTTTTTTTCCTCTTGCAGAAGTTGAAGGCAGCGTGCAATGAGGCCATCGGCGTGCTTGTTGCTGCAACTGGTCAGACGTCAGCCATCTGGGAGCGCCTTCAGGCTGCTGTGGTGGTTGCTCCTAGCATGCAGGATGACACCGCTGTGGGCCAGTATGACATCTCCTACCAGCTCGCTGAAATCGAGGTAAGCATATTAGTGAATCCAAACGTGGGCTTGGCCAACAGGCAGGTGTGTGCAGTGCAAGTCAGCTCGGTTCAGTCCCAATATGTGTATCATTTACCAGAAATGTGCATCCTACAAAATCTAGTTTCAAAAGGGTTGGCTGGCTCTGCAGGCTCCTTCTTGAGCAGCATACTGTGTTGCTGTGCATGTTTTGAGACTGCTTGTTGGTGACAAAAGTTTCAAGTCTTGCCAGAAACCTCGTTTTGAACTCCTTGAATGTCAACCCCATGCCTACTCACATGTGTGCATTTCAGGTCTTGCCAACAGACGTTATATGGACTACCTGAGTGTGAATCCCATGCCTACCCACTTGTGTGCATTTCAGGTCTTGCCAACAGACACTGTGTAAACTTCCGGAATGTGAACTCCATGCCCATGCACATGTGTGCATTTCAGGTGTTGCCAACAGACGCTCTGTGAACTACCTGAAAATAAACCCCATGCCTACCCACACATCTGCATTTTGTGAGATCTAGTTTCACAATTTAAACCATAATTGGTGTTTAACGTCTTGCCAACAGACACTGTGTGAGCTACCTGAACATGAACGCCTTGCCTAGCCCCACATGTACATGTGCAGGCCAGGGCCGAAGACTATTCAGAGACCTTGGCTTTTGTGCGGGTGGTGAACGCCTTGTGGAAGGCTTCAGGACCAGGCATTCACGATGGAGGCAGACCCTATGCACACTTCTCCAACTTTGTGCTCAACAGCGTCCTGGTGCTGATTGGCAGGCGTCAATACAAGTGAGCCCTAATACTGTCTTGGACACACTTTGTGCTCAACAGCGTTCTGGTGTTGATTGGCAGGCGTCAATACAAGTGGGTCCTACTACTGTCTTGGACACATGTGTTCACAGTGGAAAGTCCTACTGCCTTGAAGACATGTGTTGATACTGGAACGATGCAGAGATCATCAGCATGGCCCTCACGCAGAGATGCTGCACAAACATGGAGAGGTTGTTCCAAATATAAGTTCTGGATATAGTTGTGCTGTGAATATCGCATCTCATCCTGAAGTGCTCAAGCAAGATGCATGGGGGCTTATCTGCATGACTCACGGCTGCTCAACAACCCCAGTCCCAGCAACAAGCCTCATCTTGCGATGTGATGCCTTACTGCAACAACCTTCTCCAAATTGTGTTGGTTGCTGTTCACTGCTCTAACGATCTTCTTCTTGTGCTTGCTTGACTCAACGCAACAAGCTTATCCTTGAAGTGCACTCATGACTGCGTCAGCCTCAAGATGTGTTGTCATGTCTCTTGTGCATCACTTGCTGCTCAAATGTCCAGTAGCCCTAGTGGCAATGCACACAGCTCCGCTTTGCCTGTTGATAGGGGCTGCTTGCTTCAAGCATACAGCACAACTGAGATTTAGGTGCAACAGTCACCTAGATCTACTTCATGCCTTGTACACATACAGCTGATCACTTGAGCTCTGCGCCTATCCAGCATCACAGCACAGCACTTTGCGCCTATTGTCTTTTGAAGACATGCCTCGAAAGCCACCAACTGAGGAAGTTTCAAGAGGGCACCAACACCAGTCTAGTAATTAGCAAGACAGACTTTGGTGGCGTACTTCTTCGTTGTGGCGGCTGCACACATCTGCATTGCCATGGCAGCTGATGTGTGGACTGTGAAACTAGCTCATCATGAGCTGGAAAGCATTTTTGTTTATTTATGTTTATTATTATGATTCTTGATATGATGGTTATGCTGTGCAGGAATGAGGTACAGAAGTGGGAGTTGTTTGGTGCTTGCCTTGAGCACCTGCGGCTGGTGATCAGCGCCATGCAGCCAGGGATGGTTCAGGCCCAGGTTGGCAGCCAGGCCCCACCGCCCCCAGGGCTGTCTGTCATGATGGACCTGCTGCGTAAGTCTTCTTCTCCTGCAAGCCTCATGCTTTCACTTCTATCATGGACCTGCTGCGTAAGGCTGCTTCTCCTGCAAGCCGGATGCTTTCACTTTCATCGAAAGATTATTTTATAGTGTCTCCAGAATGGCGAAACACAAAAGAATACAAGCAAAAGAATGACCTGGAACAAACCCTCGAGTGCTTGCGTTAGTGGTTGTTGATGTTGCAGTCATGTGAGTATGTGAATGCTACACAAGAGTCTTGTCTCAGTGTATGAATTGTACAAAGTCTGTCATGTGCCTCATGACCAACAGTGTTGTGTGTAACAAATGTTACTAAACTGATGTTACTAAATTGCAGTTGTGTTGCTGACTGCACACCTATGGCTTCCCTTGCCAGTTGCATGCTGCAACAACTTGAATGCTCTGCGCCCCACCATGCGATCATGCTGGCAAACAGCAGTCAATGCACCATTTCTCTTCCACACAAGCAGGCTAAGGACAGAACCAACTTCCAAAAGCTCTGGTAGCGCTTCTGCCAAGTGGTCTTTTCCAACATCTTGATCATCAGTTTCAACCATTATGAATGGGGCTTACAAAAAAAGGAAGAGGTTCTGGTTGCAGTCCCATCCAAAGAACGGTGATTACCAGCTTTCTTGTGTCATACAGGCGGAGGCAATGTGTTGAAGAGCGTGATGCAGCTGGCGGATGAAGGCGTGGAGCATCTACTGGAGGGGCGTAGTAAGCCTGCAGGAGCTGCAAGGGAAGCTACCGTTCTTGGCAGCCTGCGTGTGCTGGTCACCGCCCTGCAAACTGATGTCTGGCTACTTCAAGAGCTGCGGCAGGTTCCAAGCACAGGTGAGCAGCACAAACACCAGGCCATGGTCTGCTGTTGTCATTTGAGGCACTGCAGATATGTTACATGACTACATTTGCCATGTCAGTCTGTTAATCAATGGGTTGTGGTTGGTCCCCAAGACCTGTAAAATTGAGTGGATAAGAGGATGATTGCCTCATTGCCTGCATGTGCCTTGTATATGCCAAGCGTGCTTGATGAGGGAAGCATGAGGGGATAGCTGTTCTGATCGCATCATGCCTCTGTGGCTTCAGCAGGCCGCTAGACACAGGTAAAACATTCCAAGTGTGATTTCAAAGAATAGAACAGCAACGATTATATTCTGGAAGGAAATCCCTTCCTGGAGACGCATGGCCAGCCTTGTTGCCTGAGTGATGCAACACCTGCACTTGTTGTCATATATAATCTTAGTACTTATTGGAGCAAATTCAGCTGTTCAGTGTTTTTGGTTTTGTCTTATTCCAACTGTACACGTAACTTTTGTGTTGGATTTATGTCAGTAATCTATCATGCATGTGTGTCATCATGATCGTCTGTGTTGGCTGGCAGAATCTTGCAGAAGTTTTCTGCTTGTTTATCTTTGTGATGAGCTGTTGCCCTTGTAGGCCACTGGACAGAGCTCCCTTGACACAGTGTTCATTTGTTAACATTCTTTTGACTTTCATTTGTGTGTGTGCTTATGTTTGCAATCTATCGTGCATGTGTGTCATCTTTGTGACAAGGTTGGTTGCGCTTGTAGGCCACTGGACGGAGACCCTTGACGCAGTGTTCATCTCTTAACATTATGCTGACTTATATTTGTGTGTGTGCTTATGTTTGCGATCTATCGTGCATGTGTGTCATCTCTGTGACAAGTTGGTTGCGCTTGTAGGCCACTGGACGGAGACCCTTGATGCAGTGCTGAAGCGTGACTCCCGCCGCATCTCCAAGCTGATCAGCTGTGTGGGGTACACCCCCAACAGCCAAGTCCAGTTGGAAGCAATTCGCCTGACCCACTTCTTCGCTGCCCGCCAGCCCACCCTGGCAGACACCCTTGTGCAGCAAAAGCCCACAGCAGGTGAGAACAAGAACCTTTTCAACTGCTGCAAGTGCCTCTGTCATGGGATTTGTTGAGCTGCAATGACAAGGGATTTATTGAGATGAGCTGATATGACAAGGGATCTGATGAGCTGAATGGTCACCCATATATTGGGTCATATTGGTTGTGACATTAACAGGGCGGATGTGAGTCACTCATGAGTCATGTCAACTTTGGTGCAAGCCTCTTGGCGTGAACTCAATGAGAAGCCAAGTCTCATATCGGGCTGCCCAGGCTTCCTTTGTCAGGCCTCAAGCTGTAGAGCAGGGCAGTCAAATGGCCCAGACGTCCGCTGCGTGTGGCTGTGTGAGATGCTGTGTCAGTCATCCCAATGTTTGATGGGCTCACAAGCCTGGGAGGAGCAGAAACAAAGGGTGCAGCAGAGTTGCTGTCCACATCCCTGCTGTTGTACCATAAAGTTGATGCATCAGGACTCTACCCAAAGAAGAAGCGTGATAAGAGAATGAATATCCATTGCTTGTAGCTGTGTGAGAAAAGCAAGATAAGAAAATGGAGATCAGGCCATGCATGTCTGAGTATAGCCTGCTTGTGTTGTGTAGCTGGTCTTCGCAATCAAAGGTTGTTTCCCATCAATTGCGACCTTAGCACCCAGAAGGTGCCATTGCTCAGGCTTATCAGAAGGTTTCTCTGCAGCTCCTGTTGCACAACGCATTGCGGCAACAGCAAGCAATGAACAATCCCCCTGCATCCCAACACATGACTGCATCCAAACACATGACTGCATACAAACACATTATTGATTGTGTCATTGCCCCTGCAGGCTCATCTGACATGGCAGGCATCCCCCTCTCAGCCACCTGGCCCCGCCTTCGCTTTGCCTTTGCCGGCTGCCTACAGAGTGCCTTCTGCCATTCTGGCTCCGACACCCTGAGCAGAGATGAAGGTGTAAGCTCTGAGGCAGACCCAATCACAGCAATGCAGCCTGATCCTAGGGCAGTCCTGATCCTGCAGCTGCTGCTTGCTGGTCTCCAGGGGCCTGTGCCAAGCTTGACGCACCTACTAATGGGCTTTGATGTCACCAGAGGTCCTGAAGGTGGGTGACGTGAGGTTACCAGAAGTGTCTATAGGTCACTACAGGTCCTGAACGTGAGTTACTTGCTGGTTTGCAAGGGCCTGTGCCCAGCCTAACGCACCTGCTCAGGGGCTTTGATGTCACCAGAGGTCCTGAAGGTGGTGACGTGAGGTTACTAGCGGTTTCTATAGGTTACTACAGGTCCTGAAGGTGAGTTGCTTGGGGTTACCAGAGGTGTCTATAGGTTACTACAGGTCGTGAAGGTGAGTTGCTTGGGGTTTTCAGAGATGTTCCTGATTGATGTCACCAGAGGTCCTGAAGGTGCGTCCCTCGAGATTAGTAGTGGTGTCAACAGGTTACTACACGTCCTAAAGGTGAGTTACTGGAGATTAGTGTTGGTGTCAACAGGTTACTATAGGTCATAAAGTTGAATGACTTGAGGTTTCCAGAGATGTCAACAGGTTACTGCAGGTCCTGAAGGTACTGTTCAGGGGTGACTAGACATCTGTAGAGTTCAATGGATGTCTTGAAGATACCCACAGTGACAGCAACTCTAGTATGCTCATGATCTGCTTGTCTATTGTGCAGTGAGATCTTCTGCAGGCCGGTGCAACTACCAGCAGGAAGATTTCCTGCCTGGCAGTCGTACGACCAGACACAGCATTGACTTCAGCACCATGACTATGACAGCAGCACTCTTCCTGTTTCCATGCACTTGTCCACTTTTTGCTAACAAAAAACTGCTTTGGCCTTGCTGTGGTCTTGGACATGGCTCTCACACCCTCACAGCCTGGGCAGCATTCTTCCTGTTTCCATCCATTTGTCCATTTTTGCTCACAAGCACTGCTTCTGCGTCTGTGCAGGCCTGTATGAGTCCCAGCTGGACCCACAGCAGGACTTCTCCTGCCTGGCTGTGGTCTTGGACATGGCTCTCACACCCTCACAGCCTGGGCAACAGCCCATGCTGTATGAACAATGCCTGGAGGTGGTGTACCGACTGGCAGAGCAGGGCCACAGCCGTGAGGCCATGCTTGGCCTGCTGAGGAAGCCGCCGTACAGCTTGCTCTTGTCACAGATAGGCGTGGTGCTGCAAGTCGATGAGGACCGGCCTCAAGAGGTAAAATAATTAAAAATAAAAATAAATAAAACTTAAATTGGAAATATTTAAAGTAGTAATAATTAAATTGAAAATTAAAATTGAATTAATATAAAAAGTAAAAACACAAAAAAAACGGAAAAACTCAAAAGAGGGTGTGATCATGTCACAGACAGGCATTGTTCTATGAGAAGATGAAAAGCAATTTTAAGAGGGTTGTGTTTTGGTGTGTGAGAATGGTGATATTGTCATGTCGCAGACAAGCATTGATCTGTTGAAATGAGATTTGGCCTCAAGAATCCACTCCTTTAGATCAGAACACGAAACAATATTAATTGTGATGTGTGTTTTTGCTCTGCCTGAACCAATTGTACTGCTTCGGACTACTACCAGCGGAAAGCTGACTGCGGACAGCACAGGTCTTTGGGATTGGACAAGTTCTGAGAAAAAATGACAGTCGCATGGGCACGATACAAAAGCTTTTCACCACTGGAGAGATGTATCAGGTGCAACTGAAAAGAGAGTGCAATAGATGATGACCAACATGTGTCTCATCCATTGAGCGCAGGCACACATCAGAGCAGCCCAGCTGTATCTGAGGGTTTACTTGCAAAAATCAGTCACAAAGGATGACCAACATGTGTCTCATCCATTGAGTGCATGCACAAATCATGGCAGATCAAGGCGTATCTCAATGGAGAAATGTATCATTGTACACGAACAGAAAGTACAAAAATGATGCCAACATGTGTCTCATCCATTGGGCGCAGGCACAAATCAGGGCAGCCCGGCTGTACTGGCGCTTCCTCATTGCAAATATGTCCTAGGTTTGCATCAGTCAGTCACATCATTCACAAGTGATAATCAAGATGTCTCATATGTCTCATGTAACCAGTATGTCTCATCCATTGAGTGCAGGCATCAATCAGGGCAGCTCGGCTGTACCAGAGGGCAAGGCTGCTGCAGCTGGCAGCCCTGGAGCTGCACTGCGCAGACCTGGCCGTGCAAGACGCCTCGTGCAGAGCCCTGCTTCAAGTCTTCTTCTTGACGCTGGACACAGACGATGACTCAGGTCAGTTGCGCCCAGCTTCTTGCCATCTTCTTCTTCTTCCAGCTGAATGCAGAACTCCTGAATGACCTAGTACATTACACATACTATTTCATTAGTCTCAAACTTGATGTCATATGTATCGTGAATATACATGTATTCATGCCTCATAACATATATCTGTTATATATTTTATGTTGTATTTTGTTGCGAATACAATATAACATATGCTACACATATTCACAAACTACTTAGCGCATGTGTGTATGCTCCAGCACTGCACCCAATCATCAACCTGTTACTGCAGATGATCTGCCGGTACATGCCAGCAGCCACATCCTCTACACCTTGCAGTTTTTGGGTACTGCAATGCTCCAGCAGCCGGAGTACGTGAATGAGCTCAGCAGTGGCTGCAGGCAGTCCTTGCGGGTGATCTCCTCATCCTTCTCAAACTCTATTTGTGATGTCTTTTTTGCAAACTTGTGCCGCTTTTTGTGAGATGTTACAGATATTTCTAGCCAGTTTCAAGTACTGCAACAGGTTTCAGTCTCATCCTCTGATGTTGCTGCCAGTATTGAAAATTATGAGTTTGCATGATGCCTAATCCAGTCAAGTCTTTGCAGTGGTATGACGTGAGGGCATTGTGCACCTGTCGCAAGAGCTGTTTGAGCACTCACATGTTGCGTACATCAAGCAAAGTTTGTTTGCACCTGGTGATGCCAATCTTGAGTCAGCAGACTTGACTCATGAGGAGATGAGTAGCTGCTGTGTTGCTGTCACAGTCAAGCCGTGAGGTAGAAATATTGTGCATGCACTCCAGTGCAACCATCAGCCCAATCCTGGACAACTCTTCATGCAGACAAAGCTAGAAGCTGATGTTCTTGCACCTTATATACATGTACATAGTGTTTAACATCAACTTGATATGCAGCTGCATCAACATCAATGTTGCTGCATCTAGCTGCATGGTGGCCGCATGCATTCACAGCTTTTGTGACGTGCCCATGCAGGACATGGGAGTGGATGCAATTCTACAGTGTAACACCCCAGTGGAGCAGGGTGGGGTGCTGACAAGGACCCTTAGGGGTCAGCTCTGTTATGACATGGCAGCTCTCACTCAACAATTGAAGCAGAGGTACGCCACCATAATTATATGTGCTCACATACAGTGTGCACATGTGCATGTGCGTGTGAGTGCCTATACCTTCACATATATATATATATATATACATGAACACGTATGTTATATGAACATATGTGTGTGTAAGCATAAGTATATGTACATGCAATTTGCAAGTCATGAGAGTGTACCTGCAAAATCTGAACACATACTATGGTAACTCTGTTGTATGTTGCAAATGGCAAACGGCTTTGCAACAGGCTCATATCTGTAACCCAACAAGATGCAGACTAATTTGCTTCCTGCATTTTGTGATGGAACAAGTGCATGCCAGTCCTGGAAAGTTCAGAGTCCGGTATGTATTTGGTAGCTGAGTATCCTACTTTGTTCTGTCATGTAATGACTGTAACGCCTGGAAGTCAGCAACATTCACAGTGCTCAGCAGCTCCTTCCTATCCCAAATGTCCATTTCAATTCAGGAACGTTATTCCTGCACTGCAAATCTAGCTTCACAAACGCCTGGAGACAGCAAACGCACATATCTACATTGGGGAGATGTTTCAGCTCCTTTGTATCCTGAAAACGTCTATTTCAATTCAAGAAATGTCATCCCTACACTGGAAATCATCATTCAAAAGGGATCAAACAACCCCCAAGCGTCTGCTGCAGGTATGTGGCAACATCAGCAGACAACCTGAGGTACTCCAGCGAGGCTGCAGAGGGCTCAGACGAGTTGCGAGAAGCTTGCCGAGAAGCCTTGCGCTTTGCTCAGCGCTATAATGCCTGGCTGGAGGAGGCGGCCGCCCTGTTGGCTGTGGTCCAGGCCTGGCAGCAACTGGTTGCTGTTGCTGTCAACAAGCGGTGATGATTCTTGTCTGGCCATCCATTCCTTCGTTCTTTCATGCTTGCATTAACGGATTCGCTCACTCATGCATTCGTGCACACGCTCGCTCCCTTGCTCACTCACTCACTCACTCACTCACTCACTCACTCACTCACTCACTCACTCATTCATTCACTCACGCACTCACGCACTCACGCACTCACTCACTCAGTAGTAACACTAGTTGTAAGTTTAGCATTACGTCCCTGACTGAAGGACAATTTGCTTGTATATGTGTGTCTTCTATGCAACCTTGCCCATGTTACATCTTTTGTTTCCCAAGCTTTGCATATGTCAATCGGTCTGCATGCTTGCTTTTTGTTATGCACAGTATTTTCTGGTACTGCTCTGCTGCAGGACGAGCTGTCAGCTGCTATACAGACTCTGGCTCATTGCATTGTGCCTCATGCAGATTTGACATCCTGCAAGAAGTTGCCACAGCAGCTGATGACAGCGCTGGGCCAGAAGCTGCCCTGCAGATTGTGCACCAGCTGCTGTCAGAGACGCTGTATGTTCTGCATGAGCTGCTGATAGCAGGCGGCCAATCCCTGGTCTTACCTATCACCCAGGTACTCATTCCTGCATTCATGCATTCAACTCATACAGTACCTTCTGTCCACTGTTACTCAACATCAGAGTGACCCTTCATGGTAGACGCACCCTGTTGACTTAGTATGGCTTTGATCGCTTGGTTAGTCTTACAATCATGTTGTGAACACCATCAGCTGTGCTGCTTGTATCCTGAAGCACGCAGCACAACCAAGCCATGCACTTGTACACTACCAAACCTGATGTCTCCCATAGCATCAGCTGTGCTGCTTGTACCGGAGCTTGCAGCACAACCAAGCCATGCACTTGTACACTACCAAACCTGATGTCTCCCATAGCATCAGCTGTGCTGCTTGTACCAGAGCTTGCAGCACAACCAAGCCACGCACAGGTACATAACCAAATCCGATGCCTCACTATAGCTTGGCCAGGGTGTCTCTGCATCTTGACCTCAAATCTGCGTTATTGGCAGCAGTGCTTGTGCCCAGTTAAATGCGATGGCAGTTGTGTTTGCTTGGTTGAATGGGTTTCTGCATCTTGACCTCGAATCTGCATTGTTGGCAGAAGTGAGCGTGCCCAGGAAACTGTGATGGCAGCTGTGACTTGCTTGGCTGCTTGAGAAGCTGAGTTATTTACAGGTGGTGGAAGCATGCATGGCGCGCCTGTAAATTATTATTATCATGAATGTTTGTATTAGTACTATTGTTGTTATTATTGTTGTTGTTGTTATTACTATTATTATCATTATCATCATTGTCATGTGTAGGTGGTGGAGGCATGCATGGCACGCCTACAAGAGCAAGCCTTGCACGCTGGAATTGAAGCCACCACCAGCCTGCAGTTTGGCATGCCAGGTCCGTTATCTCACTGTCCCCCCTTTGGCAAAACACAGGCTGGAAGCCATATGACTTGCGAGCATCCCCTTGCTGCACATGCTTTGCACATGCTGGGGTCTGGTGTCGACTTCTGTGCAGGAGCCGAGAGGCAAACAAAGTGTCTGGTCTCAGTGAAGAAAGACGCGTTCGCTTTTGCCACCAACACTCACTGCATCCTTGCTTTGCCCGTTTTGGGCTTCCTTACTGCTGACATGCGCTGCCTTGCACGCTCATGCACTGTAAACTTGCTTTGCCCTCTGCCTTTTGTACTTCTGACACTGTGCTGCTTTGGACGCATGCACTGCTGCTCCCTGCCAAAAAGGGATTCTAAAGTGCAAAAAGGACTTTGTGAACTGCAAAAAGGACTTGTGAACTGCAAAAAGTTAGTCTAAACTGCAGGCGGGCAGGTCCCATCAGCGACGCTGGACCTATTCAGAAGGCTTCTGGCAGTGCTGGACCGAGGGCAGAACCAGGATGCCCTGCGGCCCCACCTGTACGCGGCCCTGCTGAGCTTCATGCAGTACAGCCATGGACGCCGCCCAGCCCAGGCCTCACCCCACATACTCACAGCTCTGCTCAAAGCAGGTACCATTCGTGTTGTTTATTATTATTATTATTATTTGATATTTGATATTATTTTTTATTTTTTATTGTTATCATGTATTTATTATTTATTATTGTTTAGTCTTGATAGGCCTATTGTACAAGGCATATTGCCAGCGTAGATGTACAAATCCTGCTGAGGCTAAGGCTCCAGCCCTACCCCATGAGGGAGCATCGGCTCTCGTGAAAGCAGGTACGATCCTGACGCTTACAGCTCATGTCAGGCTTAGCTTCACACTACAGCTACTATGACTGCTATCATGACGATGACAGGCTTGAGTCAGTGACCTGTCTGTCTGTCTCAACTTGCTCTGGTTGAAGATTCTAGGATCAAGGCAGCAACCATTACTGTTTAGTCGTGATAGGCCTATTGTACAAGGCATAACCGACGGTTGCCAGCATAGATGTATAAATCCTGCTAAGACTAAGGCCCGACCCCGTGAGGGGGCAACGGCTCTTGAGATCAAGGCAGCAACCCATCCGTCCATCTGTCATCCATTCATGTGTTACTACAGTGCAGGATCTGGGGGTATGAAGGCATGTTTGGTGTTTGTAGGCAAGACAAATGGCAGCAGTGACAGGCTGGTTGCCAACATGGATGATCAGAGCAGGCAGGTGGAGGAGGGCATTGCCTCGGCCCTGTGTCACAGCCTGCCTTTGCTCAATGTGGTCATTCGTGATGCAGCCGCACAGACCACCAGACCAGTACGCTGCTGCTTTTTTTGTCTCTTTCTCTCCTTTCCTTCCTTGTCTCTTTTCTCTTGTTCTCTTCTCTTGTTTCTCGTCTCACGCTTCTAGTTTCTTTCCCTTTTATTTTCCTTGCTGCTGCTGCATGCACCTGATGCACACATGCACAACTGACGCTTTGAAGAAAGCGTGCAGCATGCTTGCATGCTTGACTTTTTCATGCTGACTTCTCATGCTGACTTTTCATGCTGACTTTTTCATGCTATACGCACAGGCCACAATCTTGAGTGGTACGGTATAGCACCTGGCTTCTCACCAAATTGACGCCGAGTGGTGTAGTCTTTTTCTTTTCTTTTCACAGGCCATGTAGTCTCAAGCATTGAATTGACGCCAAAAGGTGTAGATTTATCTTTTCTGTTCACAGGCCATGAAGTCTCAAGCACCAAACTGACGCCAAGAGGTGTACGCTTTTCTTTTCTATTCACAGGCCATGAAATCTCAAGCATTGAACTGACCCCAAAAGTGTGTAGTATTTTCTTTTCTATTCACAGGCCGTGAAATCTCAAGCATCCAATTGACGCCAAAAGGTACAGTCTGTTCTGTTCTGTTCACAGGCCATGAAGTCTCAAGCACTGACGCTGCTACCTTTGCATGCTGAATTGATCATACTGTACATACAGGCCATGAAGTCTCAAGCGCTGACGCTCCTACCTTGCATGCTGACTTATTGATGCTATACGCACAGGCCATGAAGTCTCAAGCGCTGACGCTGCTGGCGAGCTGGGTGGTGGCGGAGCCCAGCCTAGCGGTGGCCAACAAGCTGCATCAGCAGGATCTGCCCAACCGCATCCTGGAGGATCTGGTCAACAGAGCACATGAGTACCTGCCTGGACCTGCTGCAGGAGCTGCTGTTCAGGTGCCTGTGCCCTCTGTACTGCTACTGCCTACTGAGTCTGCCTTCTGGCTGCATGTACGTTGCCTGTCGTCCGCCTTTGGAGGGGGTGTTGCCTGGCCCTGCTACAGGAGCTGCTGTCCAGGTGCCTGTGCCCTCTGCACTGCTACTGCCTACTGAGCCTGCCTTTTGGCTGCGTATCTGTTGCCTATTGCCTGCCTTTGAGGGGGTTTTCTTGCCTTCTGACTGTGTTGGGTCTGCCAAGCGGATATAGACGGAAGCTTCTGCTAGTTTCGTGTGTAGAAAACATGACGTACCTGAGGACTGTCAGTAGTGGTTCCAGTTTCAGGAATGGCTCCAACTTCACCCCCAACTTCTGGGGCAGAGTTGAAGTAGGGGAAGCTGCACAGTCGATGCGCTGTGCTACACGCATGGCAATGACTGTTGCCACTGTTGAGGCTGTTGAACAGGCTGCCGACAAGCATTGCTGCAAACGTTATCATGCTGAGATTGCAACGACATGCTTGCTGATGGCCGCTGCCTGGTGATGGTGTACCCTCCTGATGCACAATCTAAACAGGGTGCACCATCATCAAGCAGCGGCCAGCAGCAAGCATGTTGTTGCAATCTCATCATGAACATGTCTGCAGCAATGCTTGCCGGCAGCCTTTTCAACAGCCTCAACAGAAGTTGTCATGCTTGTAGGACAGTGCATCTACTGTGCAGCTCCACTACTTCAAGTCTGCCATTGCAAGCTCATTACGGTAACATCTGCATGTGTGTTGCACAAGCTCAGCAGCAGCAGCAGCGGTTGCCTTTTGCTGATCATGTGCACTACTGGACTTCAATCAAATAGCCTGGCTGTGTCTTGGCTGTCTGTGGCTGACACTTCCCATCCGCCTTCTGCATGGCTCTTGCCCATTGTTTGCCTTCTGAGAGGGTTTTGCCTGCCTTCTGACTGATTTGGGTCTGCCGATATGCAGTCCATCGCCTGTTTTAGGACTGCAGCTTGCATGGCTGTGTCTTGGCTGTCTTTGGTGGCGCTTCTTTGCAGCCTTGCATCTTGCCCCCATGTGTGTTGACAAGTCTTCGGCACCTGTGTGATCCCTTGGAAAAGTAGCCAATTGCAGCACACGCATACCATGCCAGCATTCAACTCGAGACCACTCATGCACTGACACAGCACCTTTATAAAATTTTGAAAATGACTTTGAGTCGATTTACAGACTTCTATCATTCTGGTGATGCCACTCAAAGTCCTAAAGGTGCACATCATTACTTGATATTGTCTTGTGTCAGAAAGTCAATGGAGTATCTTTTTGCTAGTTCAATGTGTACACCTGCTGAGTTGAGCATTTGTGCTGATGTGTGAGAACCCTGTGTGAGTCCCAGAGAAACTTGGGCCAGGCTGCACATGACTCACTGCACCTGTGTGCCAGAACCACATCATACATTGCGTTTGGAGTCCCTGCCCTGCCTGCCACAAGAAGCAGTGCCAGCCTTGTGCAAGAAAGAACATAACATTTTCAGCGGTCATAACAGGAGCCTCCTAAGGCGGCAGCCCAGAGCAGTTCTGTGGGAAGCCAGGGCCAATCCAATTGACTTTGCACGGGGCACAGCTATCATAATGTCATTCAAGTCTTTGACTTATTGCAGAAACTGCATGGTATCCCTTCTTGTTTGTGTTTTTGCCTTCGTGCTCTGTAACTCTCTCTTTGAGTTCCTTTGACAGTTCTTTGGCATGCACAGGTGATAGAGGCCCAGCTGACGCTTCTGCTGCGTCTGTCCAGTGCTCGCCGGTCTTCAATGGCCGAGGTCACCGATGACGTGCACATCATTGGCAAGCTCATCCACTGCAAGGTGATCATTCCACCACTGATGCCGCAAACAAAGAACCCAAGACGCGGATCCAGCCTTGTTGACTTGGTTTACTGCAGCATGCAGTTGCTGATGCTTTCATGGGTGTTGGCATGTTTCTGGTGGCATATGGCGTTCCACAATGCCATACCCTAAACCCTAGCATATTGTTGCATGCAAAGTCAGCTTCATTGCTGCCTTTCAGGCAATAGGTTTAAAGCCCGAGGAGCCGGTGCTTCGCAGCAGCCACAGGCACAACAAATCAAAAACAATCAAGTTCATGTGTGTGTTATCACCCTAGCATTTCATAAAATGCAAAGTCAGCTGTTGACTGCTGCCTTCCAGGCAATAGTTTTGGAGCGTTCATGTGTTTGATGTCACCCTAGCATTCTGTTGCATGCAAAGGCAACTGTTGATTGCTGCCTTTCAGGCGATAGATCTGGAGCCCGAGGAGCCAGTGCTTCGCAGCAGCCACAGGCACGACCGGCGCCGCCACATCACCCAAGTCCTGCTGCTCATCCTGCAAGTGGTCAACAGCGAGCTGGCAGCCAAGCGCCAGAGCTCCGAAACCAGCCGCCATGCTGTCAGCTTCGTGGGGCAGCACAGCAGGATGATGCAGCGAGTGCTGAGGGAAGCGTCTGTGGGGAGTCTAAATGGGTGGGAACCTGGGGAGAAGGAGGCTGAGCTGGCGGCGCTGGTGCTGTCGTTAGTCACCCGCCTCAGCTTCAGTCAGCTGTCTCAACAACCTGGAGCACCAGCAGGTGGCCCTCGTCTTTCGTTTGCTCTTTTCCTGTCATTGTCTACCTCTTGTCTGGTTTCTCCTAGAACTGCAGCGCATGAGATGTGGGTTTATCACAACACTGATGACAATATCAAAATCACTAAGCAAAAGTAAGATTGACAGCAATGACACTAGTAACGATAATAACACTAATGATAGAAATAACATGAATATTGACAGTAGCAATATCAATAGTAGTGTGGATTTGGTGCATGTGATGAGGTACAGCCCTGATGCGAGACAGCTCATTTTACTCTTGATGTATTCTGCCAAAGTCTGCGCCTCAAGCATGTGGTCAACTGTCTCCACAGCAATCAAGCCATGTGAATCTTGTGTTGCATCAGCCGAAACAGTTCAGAAAGCTTTGTGGGTTGGCCATTCATGTCTGTCGTCAGTGCGTTGCCTCACCCTTGCTTTGCACAGCTCTGGCACAGGCAGCTTGCACAGACTGTACCGGTGTGCTTTGCACCTCCACAGGCAGGAAGTAGAATGTCATGGGGCTATTATAAGCTGATTTGCCCCTTCCTGTCTCACCAGCCCTTCCTGTCTCACCAGCCAAAATGAGTACATCCGGACAGTCATCCATCATCACGTTGACATAAGATGGTTGTCAGACCCCTCAATGAGTCAAGCAAGCAAGCCAATATTCTGCAGGACACATCATCATGAGGCATGTCAGAGCAATCAGTCAATATAACCATTTATCAATCAGTCATGTAAACAAGCAACCCAACAACTGGTCCACCATAGGAGCACATGGCTTCCAAACTCCAAGCCATCAGTCGGCCAGTCAATTGACTGATTAGTTGAGCATGCGAGCCTGTGACCAGTCAGTCAGATGTCTTGTGTTCTGTTGTTCAGATGCTTTGAGGGAAGGAGCTCATCGGCTACTGAAGGCCTTGGGGTGTGTGAATGAGGCAAGCCATAGCCCCCTGGTACAATCCCCCCAACTGAGTGAAGATGACACTGCAGATGCCCCCCCATCTGCTTCCCAGACTTTACCCCTCAAGGTAAACTGCTGACTGCACCTTTTTTTGGCTTCACCCCTCAAGGTGAAGTGCTGACTGCATGTTTATTTGACTTTCCCCCCCAAGGTAAAGTGCTGACTGCCTCTTTTTTTGGCTTTACCCCTCAAGGTGAAGTGCTGACTGCATGTTTATCTGACTTTCCCCCCCAAGGTAAAGTGCTGACTGCCTCTTTTTTTGGCTTTACCCCTCAAGGTGAAGTGCTGACTGCATGTTTATTTGACTTTCCCCCCCAAGGTAAAGTGCTGACTGCCTCTTTTTTTGGCTTTATCCCTCAAGATAAAGTGCTGACTGCGTCCTTTTTGGAGTGAACCCCTCAAGTTAAACTGCTGATGCATCTTTGTTGACTTTACCCGTCAAGGCAAAGTGCTGAATGCATCTGTTTTTGACTTTACCCCTCGACGCAAATTGCTGACTGCATCCTTTTTTGACTTTACCCCTCAAGGTAAACTGCTGACTGCATCCTTTTTGGGAAGAATTGTTCTGAGATGTCTTGGCAGCAGAAGCCACAGCTCAGATGGGGTTGTTTTGCCAATTGTGTGGGGGGCAAGGATAGGCCCTGAAGGCCAGTGTAAAAAAACGATGAGGTTATAGGGAAGCTTTGGCGCACCCTGAGCTGTTGTTCTTAGACAGAGCTGCGCATCAGCACTGCCTTTCTTTTTTCATGCATTGTCCATTTGTGCATGCACAAACTTGTGAACATGTATCCTGATGTATCTAGTGTATGCTTTCAGGCAACCTATTGTGGGCTATCATGTGTTGGGATGAGTTGCATCATCGCTGCCATTGTCCTTGCATCTACCAAAACAGCAATCCCTGGTACAATCCTTGTCTTCTCATTAAATTGACGCCAAAAGGTATAGCCTGTTCTTGTCTTATCTTCCCTTCCCTTCCCTTCCCTTCCCTTCCCTTCCTTACCATAACAGCATGTTGCAATGCTGTGCAGGTGGCCAGGCTGAGATGCGCCCTGGCACGCTACTTGATCTGGGAGGTCAATGCCAGCAGAGATTTCAGGTACCAGATCCGGCCCAGTGAGAGCATGCCCTACCAGCCCTGCCTGCTGCAGCTGAGTGGCATGTTGAAGCAGGCGGCCCGCGACCGGCAGGCTGCCAGTGAAGAGAGACAGATCCTGCTGGAAGCCATTCAGTCTGGTGGTGCCGGCTCAGCTGGTCGCCACCACCTGGCCTTGCAGGTTTGTCATCTGACTGTTGCTACATGCAAAAACAAGACAAGACAAGAAAACAAAAGAACAGATCAGCACAGAACAGACAGAACAGAACGGAAACGAAACGAAACGAAACGAAACGAAAGGCGACGAAACGAATCAAAACAAAACAAAATGAAAAAAAACAAAACGAACTGACATGTACTAAAATGAAATGACTGTTGCCAGCTGCAACGCGTTGGGCATGGACTCATGGCTGAGCTGCAAAGCCTGTCAGTGCCTAGGTCTTGTGAGTTGCAAGCTGTTTTGGGATGTTTGACACAGTCATCAAATGACTTCCCAACACCTGATCAGCTGCAAAATGGCTTGAATTGCAGTTTGCTTGAATTGCAGACTGTCTGTTTGCAGGAATTTGGTGCAGCTGCCAGCAGAAAACCTCAGACACTACCTTCCTTGCTCACCGCTGCTGCTCAGACAGAGAGACAGGTGAGCAGAAGTCTGTGCTATTAAACAATGCTATGAAACTGTGTTTTGCTATGCATAGGCTGCTTGTTGCTACAAGCAATCCATGCCTCACTGCTGTGCTGCAATATACTGTTCCACAGCTGGAAGTAAAGTGCAGCTCAGCGCTCATGTTGGGATGCATTTGGTACAAATGCATGATGTATGAAGTTGCTGGGACAAGTCTTGTCCTGCAAGTACCTAGCTCAATATGAGCTGGAAAGTGTGTTACGAAGCTGCTGAAGGCAGCGATGGTGTCGTGACTTTACTGACGGCGTAATGTGTCATGCTGCAGCTGCAGCAAGCATGCCTGTTAGCAGAGCTGCTGCTGGCAGTCATGTTGCAGCATCTTGCAGAGAGTGATGGTGATCCTTCAGCACTCAGCAGGCTGGGTGATAACAGGGTAAGCTTGCATGTCCCATGTATGCAAGTCTGTGCTTGTCTCCCTCAGTACAGTGCAACAGTTTCCTTGACAAGTTGGATCTCAGATACACTTTCTCAAAATAACACTAAATTTGCAGAGCTTGGTAAAATGCCTGGATCGTAGAGGTATTGTGTCAGTGCAACAGTTTGTGACATCACCTCTCGCACAGCACACTGGGCACAGAAGCAGACTGTTTATCGATCACAATGCAAAGACGTGTTAGCTTAGCCAGCACATCTGTGTGTGATGGCAACATCCATGCAGTGTAGCTTGACTGACCAACATGGTGTGCATGCAGGCGCTGCTATCATTGCAGAGAGCTTTAGATCCTACTTTAGATTACTTGATGCAGAGACAAGGCAATAAAACGTCCAGTACAGAAGCAACTGAACAAATGGCAAGAGAATTGAAAGGCTATCTGTCTTCAGCAATTTCCTCCTGAGATCAATGAATAACGGCATGCGTACCAAACAAGCTACTATTGGGTCACCTGCTGTTGCGTCAGCAGACTGATCTTGGCTTTTTATCAATTGCTCTAGCCGTGCCTAATTGAGAATGGTCAGCTGAGACACTGCAGCAATGAATGAGACCTGTTCCTTGATTGGAAACAAGCGTGTTTGCAGCTGCTACTGTAAGCGAGCAGCAGCAAGCCAAAACATGAGCATGAATCCAATCTACCAAGGAAAACATGAGCATGAAAAGCTGCAAGATGAGCATATAAAGCATGACATGAGCATATAAAGCATGACAT
>JAABUK010005161.1_pt1 | contig 20611 bp, 27 predicted proteins | sample 5559141 | NCBI WGS metagenome assembly JAABUK01 (sample SAMN10711869, study PRJNA513367) | rock metagenome | isolation source: Antarctica rocks | place: Antarctica: Victoria Land, Pudding Butte nord | collected 2016-01-03
CCCAGATCCAGGGCGCGCCACCGACGCCTACCCTCGCCGGCGTCATAGCCCGGGGAGCGGCGCCGACAGAGCCCGCACCGGCTCCGAACCCGGCTGGTAGGCCGCACCCGAGCCACCAGCAGGTCGGCGTCCTCGTCGAACTCGATCCGCTCGATGACGCTCTTCTCCACGCCCAACAAGGCGCCCCATAGGCTGACATCGCGCACACCGTTCTCCGCTTCACTGGTTCCGGGACCTAGACAGCTCCAGAACCTATGCGGGAACGGCGTGTTGCACATCAGCGGCCCAAGAAACCACCCACGGATGCGTCAGGTGAGCCAGTAAAACGCGTCGATGTCGAAGTGGCTCCTGAACGCGACCCACCGGTCGGCCTCGACCCGCTGCCGGGAGAAGCCGATGACCTGGGCGACGGCCGCCTTGAGGTTGTCGTAGCGGATCTTCCCGGCCGGGACCCCGCCCAGAACGGCGAGGGCGTGCGCGTGCCCTTCGAAGAACGCTTCCTGGCCTCCGGTCGCCGACACACGGTGCACGGCCTTGCCCGAGAAGGACATGCGCAGTGAGAACAGGTGCACGGTCACCAGCTCACCCCGCAGGCGGATCGCGACCTCGCCGAAGTCGACCTCGGCTTCTCGGCCCGGTAGGTGGGTTTGCGGGACGAACCCACCCGGCTCACCCCGACCTTGCTCGACCCGGATCTCAGGTTTCCGCTTCGCGACGTAGGCGCTAACCACCGGGTAGGAGATGTCGGTCATGCCGTGCTCGTCGACGAGCCGGGCGAAGATCCGGGTCGCGGTGTGCCGCTGCTTACGCGGCGCGTCCAGGTCCGCAACGAGGATCTTATCTATCAGCTGCTTGAACGGGTCGAGCTTCGAGCCCCGGCTCGGGTAGGTCGCCCGTTGCGCGGGCCAGGCGGAACCGAGTGCCGCTTTGACGGTGCGCCACCCGACGTGGTGAGTGCGTTGGATCTCGCGCTCCGACAAACCTGCCCGGGCGTCGCGTCGGATCGCGGCGTACAGCTCGACTCGGCCATCTCGTGAGCCTGGCGCCATCCGCACGTCACCTTTGCGGGATGCTGGCCACGGACCAGACCGTGTTGAGGGCGTACGCGCCAACGAGCGGCCGGCCGATGGCGCGGGTTTCCGCGCTGGCCATCCTGCTGGTCCGGGCTGCCTGAACGGTAGAGGCCAGACGAAAGGCGAAGATCGGCGCCCAGACGCCGGACGCGCAGCCGGGCGGGGTGATTGCAGGGTCGTAGCGCTTGGTGTTTTCGGCGATGTCAACTAGCAGGGGGCCCATGTTCGGCACGGTGATGAAGGCCGCGTCGGTGGCCCCGAGGGCTATCGACCGGCACCGGTCGGCGGATGGCGTGTGCGGGCCAGCGTTGCTGTGGGTCATCTGTTCTTCCTCCTTGAAGGCGTGGGTCGGGCGCGACTGTCAGGTGAGGGTGCTGTTTCGGAGAGGGGCTTTCATATGGGGTCGAGGTCATCTCGGCAGCACTATTGAGCACTCGTGCACATCGTTGACGTGTCCCCGAGGCTGGCTCAACGCCGTTTGAACGCGCACAGAGCATCCTTCGTTCAGCTGATGACTACTGTGGGGGTAAGCCACCTGTTCGGGTGCTTCGCCTCTTTCGAAGGCGGCTGGCCGTTGCCAGGACTGCGCTGGTTGCGGCGGCGCCGACGGCCGCGAGGAAGGCGATACGGCCGACGCCGGATAGCGCGTTCAGTGGTGACCACGGCTCTGGCGTGATCTGCTCAGGGGCGCCGCCCGCGAGGCTAGCCAGCAGCAGGAGGGCTCCGATGACGGCGGTCGCTGCGAGGAGGATGAAGACCGACGCGCGGGCGCTCGTTCCGACGATGCCGGCGCGGCCCTTCATGAGCGTGCTCCCGCGTCAGTCGTGCGGCGCAGCACGTGGCGGCGCACCCAGCGCCAGTGCAGGTAGAGGTGCGCGGCGATCAGGGGGACGAGCAGGGTCGAGGACGCGCTGTGCAGACCGACCCAGAGGGTGCGCGGTTGCACGTCGAGACCGACCGAGGGTAGGAACTCGACGCTGATGGCGAAGCCGGAGTAGATCGCGGTGACCATCGTGACGAACAGCAGCACGTCCAGGGTCCGGTTGGTACGCGGACGCCCTCGGGGTCGGCTGCCCCGGCGGAGCATGCTGGTGATCCAGGGCCACGAGGTGATCACGTGGCCCATGAAGACCGGGATGAACGGTAGGGCGAGCCACTCGTGAACCGCGAGCCCGGTCGCCGTAGGCGCCGACAGCACGAGGAACACGACGAAGACTGTGACGTCACTGATGATGCGGGCCCGCCTGCTCGGTCGCCAGCCGCGCGCCCGTTGGCCCGAGGTCGCGGTAGCGGTCGAGGTGGATGTCATGGCGATGCTCCCGTTCGAGTGGATTGGCTTTCAGGCTAAGCAAGCACCGGCTGGCACCGCGTCCACCGCAGGGACCCACTTCGGGGCTCCGGGGTCCTCCGATCGGAGGACGTCGACGGGCCCTGAACGAAGTGGTTGCGGTCAGGTTCTGTTCCATGGTTCGTCGCTGCCCGCGAGCCCGTGCTGGTGGGCGAAGATCACGGCCTGGATGCGGTCGCGCAGTGAGAGCTTGGCCAGAATCCGGGTGACGTGGGTCTTGACCGTGGTTTCGGAAACGACCAGACGAGAGGCGATCTCGGCGTTCGACAACCCGACGGCCAGGGCCTCGAAGACGTCGTGCTCGCGGGAGGTGAGCGGCTGGAGCACGTCGACGGGGACCTGGTGCGGCTCCGCCGATGGCAGCGACAGCTGGTCGCCGATGACGTCGAGCAGCCGGCGGGTGGTGCTGGGGGCCAGCACGGCGTCACCGGAGGCCACCGACCGGATGCCGGCGAGCAGGTCCTCGGGGGGGGCTGTTCTTGAGCAGGAACCCGCTGGCACCGGCCCGGATCGCCTCGAAGGCGTACTCGTCGAGGTCGAACGTGGTCAGCACCAGCACACGCGGGGTGGCGCCCGCCTCGGTGAGGCGGCGGGTAGCGGCCAGGCCGTCGAGCGCCGGCATCCGCACGTCCATCAACACCACGTCGGGGGTGTAGCGCTGCGCCAGCCGAACCGCCTCGGCCCCGTCGAGGGCCTGCCCGACGACCTCCATGTCGGCCTGGGCGTCGATGATCATGGCGAAACCGCGCAGCAGCAGCGGCTGGTCGTCGGCCAGGAGCACCCGGATCGTCATCGCACCGCCTGAGCACGGGCATTCGGCGCGGCGTCGGATGCCGTCCTGGTACCCGACAGCGGCAGGTTGGCGCTCACCTGCCACCCCTTCTTCTCGAGCGGGCCAGCGGTCACGGCTCCTCCGAAGACCAAGGCCCGCTCTCGCATCCCGACCAGGCCGAACCCCCGACTGGGGCCGCGCGCACTCCCTGAGCCCGGCCGGTTAGCGGCAGACGTGCGGAGGTGCCCGTCGTCAGTTACCGAGACCTCGAGGCGATCAGTGCGTCGTGTGAGGTCGACGACGACCTTCTCGACGTTGCGACCGTGCTTGAGCACGTTGGTCAGGCTTTCTTGGACGATCCGGTACGCGGCCAGCTGGATCGACGGGGCGAGCGTGGTGAGCTCGCCCGTGGTCTGCAGCTCGACGTCGAGACCGGCAGATCGCACCTGCGCGGTGAGCTCGGCCAGCTGCTCGACCCTCGGCGTGGGGGTGAGGTCGCGGATGCTGCTCGTGCCGTGGCCCCGGTTGGCGCTGCCGGTGTCGAAGGTGTCGTCCTCGCGGCGCAGGACCCGAAGCAAACTTTGCATCTCGCCGAGGGCTTGGCGCCCGACCTCGGAGGCCTGCTCGACGGTGTCACGCGCCGGCCCGGGGGCACCCACCGCGACGGCGGCGTCGTTGAGCGTGATCATGACCGACAGGCTGTGCGCGATCACGTCGTGCATCTCCCGGGCGATGCGGGCGCGTTCGGCCGCGACCGCCATCTCCGCCTGGTGGTCGCGCTCACGTTCGGCGGTCTCGGCCCGTTCGCGCAGCGACATGATCCAGGCCCGACGGGTACGAACATAGATCCCGGCCCCCCAGGCGGCGGTCACGGTGCCGGTCAGCATGATCGGCGCGAACACCTCGCCGTGGGGTTGCCAGCGGGTCACGGCCATGACGACGCCGAGCTGCGCGACGAGCACCGACACCCCGAGGGCCCACCGGGCCCGGCGGTTCTCTCGGTCGGCGGCCCGAGCCCCCAGGGTGTAGAGCATCACGAGCACCGCGATGTCGCCCATGAGCGGCGGACCCCAGAGCCACTGCGCCAGGGCGACCAGCCCGAGGAGGGCGGCCGCGACCTCGGGCAGGGCTCGCCGTAGCACCAGCGGCGTCACGAGCGCGAGGTCCCACCCGAGGGCCTGGGTGCCGTGTTGGTCCGGGCCGAGCGTGTCCATCAGCGCCACCGCGCCGAACAGGCCCGCCGCAACGGTGACGTCGACCAGGGTGCGCGGTACCCGCGTGACTCTCACGAGCCCAGTGGTCGGTGCAGACATCATCTGGCCTCAGGCGTCGCGGCGGCGTAGCAGGACCGCTGCCACCGCCACGGCTCCGACGATCCAGGCCACCAGCACCAGCGCACCCGCGGTGGGTGAGAGCGCGTCCGGCGGTTGGAAGCTCGAGACCAGGCTGGAGCCGGCCTCGGTGGGCAGGTACTTCGAGACGGTCTTGCCGAACGAGCCGAGCAGTGTCCCGGTGATCCCGGGGAGGACCAGGATGAGCCCGAGGTAGGTCACCAAGGCGCCCGGGGTGCTGCGCACGATCCACCCGATCGCCATCCCCAGGGCGGTCAACGCGCCGAGGTAGAGGGCAATGCCCACCACGGCGCGCAACGCGCCGGGGTCGCTCAGCGAGGATCCGGGTCGATACTGGCCCAGCAGGGCCTGGGAGGCCCAGAAGGCGGCGAACACCGTTACGAGCATGGTGACCACGACGATCGAGGTGATGACCAGCTGTTTGGCCCACAGCACCGGTAGCCGCCGGGGCACCGACTGCAAGGTGGTGCGGATGGTGCCGCTGGAGAACTCCGCCGTGACCAGCAGCACGCCGAGAGCGCCCAGAAGGAGCTCGCCGATGTGGAAGCCCTGCAGCGTCGCCGAGGCCGCGACGTCCTCGGCGTCGACCCCTGGGCTCGGGCTGCGGGTGAGGTAGGCGATCACGAGCGACATCCCGACCAGGCCGACGACGGTGGCGCCCAGCAGCATCCAGCTCGTCTTGAGCGAGCGGAACTTCACCCATTCCGAGCGCATGGCACCGGTCAGTGACACCGGCCGGTTCGAGACCGTGGATTCCCGCTGGCTTGGTGGGCGTTGCGGATGGGCGACAGGCGCGTGGTCGGGGTGGGTCGTGGTGCTCATGCTGCGTCTCCTTGCTCGTCAGACTGCTGGTGGGAATGCTGTGCGCCACCGCGGCCAGCCGAGGCGGGTCGGTTGGCGCGGTACTCCACCTCGTCCTGGGTCAACGCCAGGTAGGCGTCCTCGAGGGAGGCGCTCTGCATGGTCAGCTCGTGCAGGATCACCCCTTCCCGGGCCGCGGCGACGCCGATCTGATCGCTGCTGCGGCCCTCGACCTCCAGCACGGTGTCGTCGAGGCGGCGCACGGTGACGTGTTCACCGGCGATGACGGCGGCCAGCCGGGCCGCCTGTGGGGTGCGGACCCGCACCCGGTTGCTCGCCGACTCGGCGATCAGCGCCGCCATCGGCTGGTCGCGCAGGATGCGGCCGTGGCCGATCACGATCACATGCTGGGCCACCAGGGACATCTCGCTCATCAGGTGAGAGGAGAGAAACACGGTGCGGCCCTCGGCGGCCAGCTCACTCAGGAGCCCCCGGATCCACCGGATGCCGTCGAGATCCAGCCCGTTGACCGGCTCGTCGAGGATCACGGTGGACGGGTCACCCAGTAGCGCCGAGGCCAGGCCGAGGCGCTGCCCCATGCCCAGGGAGAACGAACCGGCCCGCTGCCGAGCCGAATTCGCTAGTCCCACCCGTTCGAGCACCTCGTCGACCCTGGCCGACCCGATGCCGGCCGTGGCGGCCATCGCCAGCAGGTGCGAGCGAGCCGACCGACCGGGGTGGGTCGAGCGGGCCTCGAGCAGCGCGCCCACCTCCTGCAACGGCCGCTCGTGCTCGGCGAACGGCTTGCCGTTGACCTTCACGGTGCCGCGCGTGGGGCGGTCGAGCCCCACGATCATTCGCATTGTCGTGGACTTCCCGGCCCCGTTCGGGCCGAGGAACCCGGTGACCTGCCCCGGTTTCACCGTGAACGTGAGGTCGTCGACCGCCACCTTCTCGCCGTACGTCTTGCGCACACCCTGTGCCTCGATCATGTCGATCCCTTCTTGGTCATTTGCGTGTGCTTCGACGGTAGGTAACCCCCGCCTGCGCCGCGTCCTCCGCGGGAACCCACTTCGAGGCGCTGCTGTCCTCCGGGCGGATGACCTTGTCTGGCGCGGGGTCGGTCACCTTGGCCTGCCTCGCAGTCGTCGGACAACAACGGTGTGAACGTCACCCTCAACTCGTCTTGTTTCAGACTATCTTGTGTCATACGATTAGTCCATGACTCCGCTACCCGCCCCTGCCCCGTGGACCGCCCCTCTTCCCGAGGCCACTCCCCCTCCGGAGATGGCGATCTACCAGCTGCCGACCGGCACGTACGAGACCCGAGCGGCGTTCGCCGTCCGCGGTGGGTCGCTGCGCGACAAGCGTCATTTCGCGGCCACGGCGATCCTGGTGGAGCACCCCGAGGGCGACCTGCTCATCGACGCCGGCTTCGGCTCCGACGTCGCGGCCCACGTGGCGACGCTCCCGCGATTCGTCCGCGCCCCCTTCGAGGCGACCGAGACCGTGAGCGAGCAGCTCGACGCCAGCGGCTACGACCGCAGCCGTCTGCTCGGGGTGCTGGTGACCCACTCGCACTGGGACCACGTGAGCGGTCTCGGCGACCTGAAGGTGCCCATCTGGATCAACTCGGGTGAACGGGAGTACGCCGCCGAAGACCCCGACGGCAAGGTCTTTCTCGCCGTGTCGAAGGGTCACGAGATCCACGAGTACGCGTTCGACGGCCCGCCCTACCTCGGCTTCCCGGCCAGCCACGACGTGTACGGCGACGGCTCCGTCGTGATCGCCCTCGCGGGAGGTCACACCACCGGTTCCGTGGCCGTCTTCGTCACCGTGCCCCCCGGCCAGCGCTACGCCTTCATCGGCGACCTGACCTGGCAGCTCGACGGCATCCGCCGACGGGTCGAACGCCCCTGGCTGCTGCGCAAGCTCGCCGACAGCGACCCCGAGCAGGTGCGACAGGGCCTGAGCCGGGCCATCGCCCTCACCGACCTGATGCAGGTCATCCCGGCCCACGACCGCCATGCTTACCAGGGGATCCCCCGCCTTCCCGTCCACCACTCGATGAAGCAAGGAATCTGAGATGACCGTGACCAGCCAGAAGTCGAGCACGCGACTCCGACCGGATGCCGCTGCGCGCCCCGCCTCGAGTGCGGGACCGTCGGTCGACTCCGAGATCACCTGGCTGCTGCACCGCGCGGCTCAACGCATGCACGCCGCCACCGGAGAGCAGGCGCAGAAGCACGGCATCGGGATGCGTGACTACATCGTGCTGAGCGCCCTGCACCTCACGCCCAACCTCACCCAGGTCGAGCTCGCCAAGACCCTCGGGCTCGACAAGACCACGCTCATGACCCAGCTCGACCGACTCGAGGGCGCAGGCCTCGTCGTGCGCCGCAGCGACCCGCACGACCGTCGCGCCCGCATCCCCGAGATCACGAAGGCCGGAAACGTACTGCGCGGCAAGGTCGCCCGCGCCTGCGAACGCGTCGAGGCGGCCGTACTCGACGGCGTCAGCCCGGCACAGGTGACGCTGCTCCGGCAGCTGTTGTTCGCCATCATCGGCGACGCCGAAGACCGCGGATCGTGCCTGTGATGCGCGCCCACCCGCAGCCGCAGGGCCGGCACGGCCAGTCGCGGGGCGGCATCCATGACTGACCGGTTCGCCGCTGGGCGAGCGACCTACGCCCGCAACTTCGGAGTCGACGAGGCCGAGGCGGAGCGGATCCTCACCGAGCGCGTCGGCCCAGACTTCACCCGGGAGGTCTTCGAAGCCGCCGGGGGTCTGGGCTGGCAGGGCACAGCGCTGACCGACCGTGACCGCAGCATCGCCGTCGTCGCCGCCCTCGTGGGCCAGAACGTGACCGACGCGCGGCTGGTCAACTACCTCACGCTGGCCCGCCGGAACGGCGTCGACGAGCACGGCCTCACCGAGCTCATGGTGCTACTCACCGCCTACGTCGGGCAGCCCTACACGTCGTTGGCGATGGAGACGGTCCGCCGTTCGGCCGACGAACCCGAGCCACCCACCTAGCCCTACCTCGCCCTCGATCCAGCAGCACCGGGGATCAGCCGACGTCATCCTCTCGCAGGACGCGACCGGTTCGAAGTGGGTTCGCGCGGACGACGCGGTGGGGGCACGTCACTGCCTAGCGTGAAAGGCACCCCCCCCACAAACCAGGAGAGCAACCATGGCATCCATCTCGATCACCGGCCCCCTCGACGGTGAGCCGGTCGACCTCGGCACCACGAAGATGCGCATCCTTCACGACGGCAGCACCACCGGCGGGCGCCTCGGCATCGCGGTGGCCACCCTCGCACCGCACACCGAAGGACCGCCCCAGCACCTGCACCGGCGCCACGACGAGGGGTTCTACGTCATCTCGGGTACGGCCCGCTTCACCAGCGGCGACGCCACCCATGACGCCCCGGCCGGATCGCTGGTGGTGGTCCCGCCAGAGGTTCCGCACACGTTCGCGAACCCCGGCGACGAGCCCATGGTGCTGCTCTCGACCTTCACGCCCTCCCTCTACGTCCAGTACTTCCGAGACATGGCCGAGATGATCGCCACGGGGCGCCCGGTGACCCCGGAGTCGGCGGGCGAGATCATGGCGCGCTACTCCACCGAGCCGGTCGCCGGCCACCACGACGCCGGCTGAGTACCAACCTTCCGGAAAGGGGCACACCGTGATCGACATCCTCACCTCCATCGCACAAACGATCCTGTCGCTGAACGGGTGGCCGGTCTACGTCGTGGTGGCCCTGCTGGCGTTCGGTGAGTCCGCGATCTTCCTCGGCGCGGTCCTGCCCGGGGAGACCGCGATGGTCGTAGCCGGAGTGCTCGCCGCCCGCGGCAACATCTCCCTCCCGGCCATCATCGCCCTCTGCGCCACTGCCGCCGTGCTCGGAGACCAGGTCGGCTACTTCATCGGCCGCCGCTTCGGCCCAGGCCTACGGGGAAGCCGCCTCGGTCGGCGGGTCGGCGAACGACGCTGGACCCAAGCCCAGGATGCCGTGACCCGCCACGGCGCGTGGGCGGTGGCGGGCGGGCGCTGGGTGGCCGTACTACGCGCCCTCGTACCCACCATGGCCGGCGCCGCCGCCATGCCCTACCGCCGGTTCCTGCCCGCCAACGCGGTCGGCGGCTCGGCTTGGGCGGCCGGCGCGATCCTGGTCGGGTATTTCGCCGGCGGATCAGTCTCCTCGGCGCAAGACCTGCTCACCCGCATGTCTCTCATCGGCCTCGGCCTGGTCACGATCGTCGTCGCGGTGATGGTGCTCAAGCGGATGCGTCGCGGTGGCTCCAGTCGCAGCAAGAAGACAGAGAGTCGAGGCTGCCGGACTGCCACCACCGACACCCCGACGCCCGACGCGGCGCCGGCCGCGAACGAGCCGCCCACCACCGACCACGAAGAGTCGACCCGGGCCATGTGCACCCGGGTGACGACATGACCGGCACCACGCCATCCGACGACCAGCAGTCCTCCGCGCCAACCCCTCCCACACGCCCCCGAGTAGATTCGATGCCCCCCCGACCGGGCCGCACCTACCTCGGCTACCCCTGCTCGTGACGGGGGCACTGCTAAGCGTCGTGGGCTTCGTGGTCGGGTTCACAGTGACCGGACCCATCCCTCGACGCGAGCCGCTAGCCCCGTGCATAGGGGGGAACTACAGCCGCTGTCTCACCCGATCCTGACGCACAGGGGATCCCCGACCCCAAGGGACTCAGCGCAGTGACGCCGAAGTGACGCCGCCATTCGTGAACACCCCCACCCACCCGGCCGTGGGTGACGTCAGGATTGACAAGCAGGTGCCGTCAGAGTTCATGCCCAAAGCCAGAACCGCGTCGCTCATATCGCGGCCGGCGAACGAGACCGCGCCGCCCAGGTCGAAGACGACGAGCGGCAACGCTGGTGGGAGCTGCTGAACTGGCTTTACGACCACCGCGAACATATGGACCAGGCGACCGCCCAGGGAGTCATGGACACCCTCGAGTCGTTCGTGAAGACGAAGCAGCAGGCAGCGATCCTGCTTGCCGTCAACAAGTTGGTGAGAGACTCTTGAGAGAGGGAAGGGGGGTGAGGGCGAGTGACTGACTCACCAGGCCTAGGCAAGTGGCGGGCTGAGCCCCTGGCTGAGGGGCGCTGGATCGTCACGGACGGCAAGGACGCGATCATCGCGGAGTCAGTCAGCGGATCATCTGTGTTCGACGCGGAAGATAAAGCGTCCGGGTTCGTCACGGAGTCAGTGACTGAGTCCTTTGGGATCTTCGGCGAGTCAGTGACCGACTCCGTTGCAGATGACTGGCCGCGCTCAGATGAGGGCCGCAGCTGGCACGACAAGGGCGGGAGCCCCTCGGTCACCTACCTGCACAAGCCTTTGGGCGGTGCAAAGTGGTCCGCCGGCCCGAGCTTCTTAGTAGACGCTGAGGGCCGCGTCGTTTTCTCGCCGGTCCTCTGCTGACCGGGGTTGAGATTGCGGCGGAGCTACGTCGCGAGCTCGACAACTTGTCGGATGCGCCTGAGACGCCTGAGACGGCGCGGACGCGGGAAGCGCTACGCAAGGCGCTAGGCGAAGTGGAATTCGATCCCGATGAGCCGCCGCCGGCGCAGCGACCAGGACACGCAGGGCTTGCTGCGGAGGGGCTGACGGTTGCGGCCGAGGCCATCAGGACACGACTTAGCCGAGAAGACGGAGCTCGACGAGCGGAACAACGAGATGGTCGCCCGGTTGAAGGCCAAGATGGAGATGCTCCCTAGCGGGTTCTGACACCACTAGCCGCCGCCCCGGGCACATGGGGGTCGGGTTACGATAGGGGATCGTGCCGAGGTCGCCGTCATGGCCGGGGCGGCCCGCCGGGCCGCATCGCGGTGAGCTGTTCGGTCCCGTACGACGCCTCGAGCTGCTTTATCGTGGCGGGGTCTGGGTGGCCGTGGCTGTCGCCCAGCAGAGCGCCGAGCTCGGCGAAGTAGTTCTCGTGCCCGCCGGCGACCGAGGACTGGAGTAACAGCGTGACCGGGCGGTCGGTGCGGTTGGCGAAGGCGTGCGGCACGCCCCGCGGGACGTACAGGAACGAGCCGGGAAGGCCGTGCAGGAACTTCTGTCCGGAGGGGGATGTCCAGGCGTGCCAGTCCGGGAGGGAGCGGTCGGCGGGCTCGAAGCACAGGACGTCGAGCTCCCCGGCGATGACGTAGAACATCTCCTCTCCGTTGCCGTGGACGTGCGCCCCGACGTCGAAGCCGAGGGCGACAGTCATCTCGAACGTCGACGCGTAGGAGGGGTGGTCGTGCGCGACCAGCAGTCGAGCGTGCACCGCCCCGCCGGCGATCAGTCGTCCGCCCTCGGGCGGGAGCATGACCGGACTGCCGGTGCTGGACATGGGGGCGTCCTTTCGTCTGGGAGACGCAGCGAAGTAGCTGCGGTCATCGGGCGGGCTCGACGCGGCCGTCGCGGGTGACCCTGTCGTGCGCGCTGTCCGCGGGTACGCCGTCCACTCGATCGGCGAGCCAGTCGGCGATCTCGGTGCGGAAGTACGGGCCCACAACGGCGGCCGGCGACCCGCCGAGGGAATGCGTGGCGCCCTCGTACAGCAGGGAGGAGGCCGGTGCCGGGCTCCGGTCGGCCATCTCGTATACCCAGGCCTTGTCGCACAGCTCGTCAGCCTCGCCGCGAACACCTTCCACGGCGCGGACATCCCGGCGATGGGGCCGCGCAGGTCGTACCCGGTGACCAGGCGGTCGAAGGCGTCCTCGTCGCGCTCGAGCCCGGCCATCCACATGTGCCGCGCCTTGTAGCTTGGCGCCTGCTGCTCGAAGATCGCGTGGCCGCCGGGCTCGAAGCACTGCAGCGCCACCGCGCACCCCTTGAACTCCGGATGGGTCGCGGCCACCAGCGACATGAAGTACGACCCGAAGCTGATGCCGGTGCCCACGATCCGATCGGCGTCGAGTTCCGGTCGCCCGCTGATCCACGCCAGAATCGCCGTGCCGGCCTCGACCCAGCTCTCCGGGGAGGTGAACAGGCCACGTACGGCGGCCTCCGATTGACCGGGCCCGTCGATCGCGAGCACCGCCAAGCCGTTCTGAAGGTACTCGTCGCCGACCCGGTTTAACAGCGACTCCTTCCCGCCGTCCATGCCGTCGCTGGCCACGACCACCGGCACCGGTGTCCCGTCGAAGCCGTACGGCAGGTGCAGGTACGCCGGCAGGGCGCCGCCCGCGAACGGCACGTCGACGGCCTCGACCCGGTGGTCCGCCACCGCGGCCCACCGCAGGAAAGCCGCCCTGGTCCGTCCGTGCAGCTCGACCAGTTCCTGGGTGGTCTCCCAGACCGGGTAGCAGCTCAGCAGCCACAGCTGCGCCGCCGCGAACCAGTGCACCCCGGCGGTCGTCGGGTGGCCGCGGTCCTGCAGGCGCTGGGCGAGCCGCTCGTGCCGGGTGGCGTGGGCCGACGCGACGGGTGTCAGGTCCGCGAGCTTGCTGACCGATGCCTTCAGCATGGCGATGTCGGCGCCGCACGTCTCGTCCCGTACCGGGCCGAGCGAGTAGTGCAGCCGGTTCTGGTCGAACTCGATGCCCAGCGAGGCGATGCTGCTGTCGAACAGCCAGCGTTGCTCGTGCCAACGACGCGGGCCGCTCCTGGTCGGTGCGGACATGGACGTTCCTCCATAGGATGACTTCTTGTCGTGCACCGTCACCGTGACTTACATCCGGTCCGCGACACCAACGACCGTTCTGCATACTGGGCATCATCGTCATCGATGACAGGAGGCCGGTGGAGCTTCGGGACCTCAAATATTTCCTTGCCGTGGCGGAGGAGCGGAGCTTCACCCGCGGAGCGCAGCGGGCCGGGATCGTCCAGTCGGCCGCGTCCGCGGCCGTCCACCGGCTGGAACGCGAGCTCGGCCAGCGCCTGTTGGACCGGGGCACACGAGGCGTCGAACTCACCGACGCCGGCCGCCTGGTCCTGGACCGGGCGCGGACCATGCTCGGCGACGCGCGCGCCGTGCGGGACGACCTCGACGCACTCGCCGGGGGGTTGCGCGGCAGCGTGACCCTCGGGACGGTCCTGTCCACTGGGGAGCTCGACCTGCCGGCGATCCTGACCGGCTTCCACCACCTACACCCCGGCGTCTCGGTGCGTCTCCGGCTCTCCGCAGGCCCGGAGAACCAGCACCTGCACCGGCTGCTGGACGGGGAGTTCGACCTGTCGCTCGTCCCGCAGCCCGACCAGCCACCCGCCGGCGTCACGATCACCTCGGTGGCGCAGATGCGCCTCGTCCTCGTCTGCCGCCGGGAGGACGCGCTCGCCCGGGCCCGGGACGTGCGCTACCGCGACATTGCTCCCCGCGACTACATCGACTTCCCCTCCCCGTGGGGCAACCGGGCGCTGGTTGACGGACTGTTCCAATCCGACGGCATCACCCGGCACGTGGCCTTCGAAGTCGTCGACGTCGAGAGCGCGATCGCGCTGATCCGTGGCGGCCTCGGGATCGGCTTCCTGCCTGACCACGTCACCGACAGCCAGCCCGACCTTGTCGCCGTCGATCTGTGCCAACCACCGCCGCGGCGACGGCTCGGCCTCGCCGCCCCCGCGGACCGCCCCCTCAGCGCAGCGACCACAGCCCTGCGGCGTGCCATCATCCAGGCGGCCGCCACCCGCTGACCGGGACCGCGCAGGTGCCCCGTCAGGTGGCCAGGACAGGCAGATTGAGGTAGGACGCCTGCGATCCACCCGTGTGGATGATGAGTCGTCCGTCAAGCCGCCCGTCGTAGAAGTCGTTGCCGGGGAAGATCCCGCCCAGCGGATTCTTGGCGCTGATCACGAGCCGGAGCTGCTCGCCGGGGTGGAACACCAGGCCGATGGGGAACAAGTCGATCTCGAGGTCCACGATCTCTCCGGACTGCAGTTTCTCCACGCGGTCGAAGGTGTGCTCCGGCACTGCGTCGGTGGACATGGTCTCGTCCAGGTGCCGCATAGAGACGCGCAGGCGACCGGGCGAGCCCTTGTACCGCAGCACGGATCCGCTGCGCTCTGTCACGTCCTGGATCATCGCGCCCTGGTTGGGCGTGTTGAACTGCTGCAGGGGCGTGCCGTTGGCCGTCAGCTTCTGCACGAGGACGAAAAGATCCGCGTCGTCCGCGTCCCCCGTCTCCACCCACAGATGCGCCTTGGGATAGCCGACTAGCGTCGTCGCCTCGTCGAAGCGCACCACGAACGACACCTGCCCGGGGAGCGTCGCGGCGTCGTACGACGCCGTCGCCGCGCCGGGGGCCGCGTCGGGGCTCAGCGACCGCCTGCTCCCGTCGAGGTAGTACTTCGTGTCGGCGACGCCGTCGGGCGGGAACTGGGGCGCCGGAAGGCCGGTGCGGTCGCCGCCCTCGAGGTCGAGCAGGGCGTACCGGACCCGCGGGGTCCTTTCCCAGCTGTTGTCCTCGCCCTTCAGGTAGTGGTCGAAGAACCGGCGCAGGTCCTCGACGTTCGCCTCGTCGTAGTAGTCGGGCCATTCCAGGCTGGCGTGGATGCGCAGCCACTTCTCGTCGGACGCAATCGCCCGCCAGGCGCGGAACGTCCCGGCCGTGTGCAGGGTGTGGGAATAGCTCGCGACGACGTAGGCAGGCACAGTGATCCGGTCCAACCGCGGGATCTTGTCCGACCACAGGGAATTCATCAGCGGGTAGCGCTCCGCCTCCGCGAGCACGTCCTCGCGACGGTTTCTGCCCGCAAACTTGTGCTGCAGCATGTCGGCGAAGCCGAGGTCCGGCATCCCGCCGCGCAGAACGAGATCGCGGTAGACGTCGCTGACACCCTCCCACGGGTTGATTGCCGCCAGGTGCGGAGGTCGCTCGGCTGCGGTGAACCACTGCGAAACCGCCAGATAGGAGGTCCCGCTCATCGCAACCTTGCCCGTGCACCAGTCCTGCCCGGCCAGCCACTCGATCAGGTCGTGGCAATCCTGGCCCTCCTGGCGGTCCCACACGACGCTGTCGCCGTCCGATTCGCCGACGCCGCGGGCATCGGGGTTGCAGATCGCGTAGCCGTGCGCGCACCAGTACGCAGGGTCGGGACCCTCGAACTTCTCCAAACCCGACACGACGCCGTTGTCCAGGCCGACCAGGTCGAAGATGCCAGTGACGCTGGGCGCGGTGCCCTCACTCTTACCGTACGGGCTCCACGCGATGATCACCGGGACCTTTTCAGTGCCGACCGGGCGGAAGACGTCGACATAGATCGTCACGCCGTCTCGGAGTCGCACCGGGACGTCCTTGTCCAACACGAGGTCTGTCGTAATGGACCGGAACCTCGGATCAATCCGGTAGCCGGCCGGCAGCGTTCGCGTGCCCGGCTCGAACGGGCTCAGCACTCCGCGCGCCGGGCCAGCTTCGTAGGGGTAGGACGGGACGAACACCCTGTCGTCGTCGCTCATGTCTATCTCGCACCTCGTGTCTGGGGCGGGGAGTCAGTGGCTTGTGCCGCACCCTCACCATGACTCACCCCGGTCCACGACACCAACGATGATCGTGCATATTCGCCATCACCCATATCGATGGCCGGGCTGGTGGAGCGACGGCTCGCGGCCCCCGCGTGCGGTACGGAACGTCATCACGGTCGACGGGGCGACGACGCGGCAGGCGTGCGGCGGCGCGGGTAGTGGGTGACCGCGGCCTTGACCTGTCGCAGGACCGGGGGCGGTCTCGACCTGTTCCACGCCGGGAAGGGCGGCTACCGCCGTCGTGAGGTATCTGTAGAGGGCCGTCAGGTCAGGTCGCAGGTCAACACTGGCGAAGATGTCGGCGGGGCCGGTGGTCGCCGCAGCGAACGCCACCTCGTCGTGCCCGGCGAGGGTGTGCCCGACCGTGTCCAGGTCGTCGACGCGGAGCCAGAGCAGGGTGCGCACCGGGAGTTCCATCAGGGCAAGGTCGACATCGACGTCGAGGTGCAGTACGCCGCCGGCACGCAGGGCGTGCAGCCGACGTCGCCGAATAGCGCCGGGCCGCTGATCGAAAGACGCATCTCGCCCTCACAGCAAGCGGAACGGCCATCGACGACTCGCGAACTCCGCCGAGGCCGACCAGATCAATAGCCGTCCCGTCACCGGTCGGGGATCGTGTCGCGGCACTGCCGCGACCTGGGGCCGGGGCGCAGGTGAGGATCTCTAGACGCTACGAGCTGAACGGCAGCACCGCCGCCCGTCTTTGCGGCGCATGGGAGCGCTACGCACCCTGCCAGCCGCATCCTCGGCTACATGCCGTCCAGCAGCTGGCACTCGTCGACCCAGCGTGCGAGCAGGCTGAGGGTGGCGAGCTGTTCGGTGGCCTCTTGCTCGCTCAGGTCGCTGAGTACGTGGGTGGCGGGGTTGCGGATGGTCAGTTGGACGCCTGGTGCGAACAGCCGTAAGCCGTCGTTCATCGACTTGACGTTTCGGTCGCTCGGTTCTCCCGGCCATCGCAGCCGGGGCTTGTCCGGTGCGGGTGGGTCAGCGGAGAAGGTCTGACGCCATCAGGGCCTCGGCGGCCGAAGCCACAGCCTCGCGGTAGTGACCGTCGCGCCACAGCCGCTTGGCGGCGTTCCAGACGAGCGGGTGCATCGTGGCAACGCCCACCGTCGGCGGAGCTTCGGCCTCGGCCTTCGCGATGAGGCCGTCCAACCGTCCGATCGCCATGTCGCATGCGTCGAAGATGTCCTGTGGTTCGAGCACGGGTTTTGGGCGCGTGATGGTGTGCCAGGCGGCGACGGGATCCACGGTCCCAAATCCAGAGACGTTGATGAGCACGCCGGTCAGGCCGGTGACGGCTCCGGCTCGTCCCGCTGCTTGCGATACCTCGGACGCCGCACGTTCGATCTCGGCGGGGTCCGCGTTGTCCTTGGCGAACACCGCTGGGGCGATGCCCCGCGCCAGGTTCTCGTTGAAGACATGCAGGCTCATGAACCGGTCGAAGGCCTCGCGGAACTGCTGCGTAGCCGCGGCGAGCTTGCGGAGGTGGTCCGGGTTGCGGGCGGCTTCCATCTCTGCATCCTCGCAGCGGTCCGGCAGTTCGGCGGGTGACGTATCGGGCCGATAGCCGATCCTTGACAGACACAGCGGGAGGCGTCGGAGTCGGGCTTCGCCGGACGACGTAATGGAGTGGGTGCAATGCCGCGGATCATGCCGGCTGGGTGTGGTGAGAGGAGCCGATTGGAATGGGTGAACGGCGGCCGGACGTCATCGTGCTCGGGGCTGGCGTCATTGGACTGACCACGGTGCCTGGCCGAACAGGGGTTGCAGGTGCAGATCCGCACTCGCGCCGGCGGGCTTCGCCGCCGGCTTCTGGGCCACCCTGCCACTGGTGGACATGCCCGCCTACCTCAACTACCTCGTGCGACGGCTGGCCGGCGCCGGCGGACAGATCGAGCTGGCCGAGGTGGAGTCGCTGAGCGAGCTGGCCGAGCAAGCGCCGCTGCTAGCCAACTGTGCCGGGCTCGGTGCCCGCGAGCTCGTCCCGGACCCGTCGGTGCGTCCGGTGCGCGGACAGCAGGTCATCGTCGACAACCCGGGACTCGAGGAGTTCTTCATCGAAGCCCCGTTCGGGCCGGCGTGGACGGCGTACTGGCCTCACCCCGACCATGTCGTGCTCGGCGGCACCCTGAACGAGGACGACGAAAACTTGGAACCGACTCCGGCCCTGGCCGAGGAGATCCTGCGCCGCTGCATTGAGGTCGAACCGCGGCTGCGGCAGGCGCAGGTGCGCGGGCACCAGGTGGGACTACGCCCGGGGCGGCCGAGCGTGCGGCTTCAGGCCGAGCAGGTCGGCGACGCCCGGTGCGTCCACAACTACGGCCACGGCGGCAGCGGGGTCACCCTGTCCTGGGGCTGCGCCCGCGAGGCAGCCGCACTGCTCACCGGCCAGGGATTGGGATGAGCGGCGGTACCCGAGCCTGTCGTACTCAAGCCGACCCGGGTCGCCAGCGGAGTGGGGCGCGGTGACCAGCTCGGGTTTCGTTGTGAGCGCCTGCGGCGGGCGGCGGTTCCAGACGCCGGAGGCTCGCTGCTCGCTTCCGCCGCCGACACCGGCGGCGCGTTCAGTCTTCTGCTCAGCCAGGCCCAACCGGTGATCACGTCCCCCGGCACGTGCACGACACGGTCGACAAGTCCTTCGATATCCTCGACGGCCAGTACCCCATCCATTTCGGTGAGCAGGAATGGTCTGCTGCGGTAGCCGACTTCGTCTTCCTAACCCACGGCGTCCCGCACAACTACGACGTTGTCCACGGTCCCGCGCCCAAGCTCAATATCGCCGTCCCCGGCGGGATCGAGGACTTCTTGGACGACCTCATCAATGGCGTCGACCCGGCAACGATCACCCACCGCTACGGGGTGAGATTTCTCGACTGAGGCCGATCCCTCCGGTGCCGCGCGACCATCTCGGCACTGACAGACAAGCCCCAGCGCGTCTCGGTTGAGGATCCAGAAGCGGACGCGGACCTTGCCCTCAGGCAGTGGGTGCCTTCGCCATAGAGCAGTGAGAGTGCGCCGTTGTGGGCGGAAGGACGCGCTCGCTCATCGGCAGATCCGGTGGGCGCCGAGGCGCCGACAGGCGGCGGTATGACGCATCAATGGGCGCGACACGAGCGACTCCCAAGCAGAGTCGGACGTTGGAGAGGGGCCGCGACGAGGGCCTGGTCGCACCCATGCCCAGATGACAGTGCGTTGGGACACCACGTCGCGCTGGCCCTCGACCGCGTGACCTCATCGTGGGGATCGGCTCGCGCTGCCAATGGCAGGCCTACCTGGAGGAGGCACGCGTTGGAAGGTCCCCGCCACTCACAATCCGTAACCCTAGGATCCGGAGCGTCAGGCTGCTGATGCGGCAAGGTGAGGCAATGACCGTTTCCCTACCTCAGTATCACGAACTCCTCTGGCCCGCGGTCGTTGCTCTTCGCGAGCTCGGGGGTTCCGCATCCATTGAGGAACTGAACGAGCAGGTCGTCAACAACGGTGACTACACCGAAGACCAGCAGGCCGTCCTACATAAGGACGGCCCCAGCACGGAGATTGAGTACCGAATTGCCTGGGCGCGGACTTACCTCAAGGGAATGGGGCTGGCAAACAACAGCACCCGCGGCGTTTGGAGCCTGACGGACCAGGGGCGCCAGGTCACGGCCGATCGAATGATGCCCCTGCGCGCTACGTACATTGCTGCCACCCGAGAAGCTCGGCGCAAGGGGGGCTCCCTCTCCAACGACGAAACTCTCGATTCCGGCGACTGGCAGGAGGAGTTGATCGCGAGGATATTGAGGATGGACCCTCGGTCTTTTGAAAGGCTGGCGGTTCGCCTCTTGCGGGAAGCAGGCTTCATCAACGTCAACACCACACCCGCCTCCAACGACGAGGGCATTGACGCCGTCGGGGTGTATCGGGTGTCGCTGATCTCTTTCCAGGTCTACGTGCAGTGCAAGCGCTACCGAAACAGCGTGGGGCCGGACAAGGTGCGTGACTTCCGCGGCGCGATAGCGGGCCGCGGTGACAAGGGTCTGCTCATCACGACCGCCAACTTCACCAAGTCGGCCAAGGACGAGGCGACCCGCGACGGAGCTACTCCTGTCGACCTTGTGGACGGCGAGCGGCTGTGCGACCTGCTCAAGCAGTATGGCCTCGGGGTCTCGGTAAAGGAACGCATCGAGGAGGACGTCACCGTGCACCCCGAGTTCTTTGACGACATCTGAGGGCGACACCCGACAGGTCGACGGCTCAGGGATGCTCGGAATCTTCTGGATCAAAACTAGCCGGTCCGCTCATCGGCTAGATCCGGTAAGCACCGCTGCGCCGACATGCGGCGGATAGACGCGGGTGACGTCCCGTCACCATCGGTACAGTCCTAGGCGATGATGGTCATCGAGCTGAGTCACTATCTGGAACTCCCCGAGGAGACGCCGGGGCCGGCACGCCGATTGGCGGCGGACCCGTACGGCATCGTCCGGGCCGCAACAGCCGGGGACGCTGGCACCGCCTGGACCAGCGCGCTGCCGTGTCGTCGGCGCCCTGCCCACCGCCCCTGCAATGGGCGATTGGTGGTGCTTCGGCCCGGCCCGCCTGCCCCGATCCACTGGGAGTGCAGTGTCTGTGGCGATGAGGGGCTCATCAATGGCTGGGAAGATTGGCTCTCCTGACACATCCGTGGGTGGATTCTGATCACCTGACGGGCGACACGCCGCTCCCGCGTAGGTTCTGAGCTGTCTAAAGGTCCAGAACCAGTGAAGCGGAGAGCGGCGTGCGCGATGTCAG
>JAABUK010005162.1_pt1 | contig 20611 bp, 18 predicted proteins | sample 5559141 | NCBI WGS metagenome assembly JAABUK01 (sample SAMN10711869, study PRJNA513367) | rock metagenome | isolation source: Antarctica rocks | place: Antarctica: Victoria Land, Pudding Butte nord | collected 2016-01-03
GACCCCGACGAGATCCGCGCCTACCTCACCTTCGTGTTCGTCGGCGCCGGCTACGCCGGCCTCGAGGGCATCGCCGAGCTGCAGGACTACGTGGCCGACATGCTCGACCAGTACCCCCGCTGTGCGCTGGCGGGAACGCGCTGGCTGCTCGTCGAGGCAGCCGACCGGGTGATGCCCGAGATCCCAGCCAGGCTCGCCCTCTTCGCGCAGCGCGAGCTGCGGGGGCGAGGCATGGAGATCTTCACCAACACCCGCCTCGAGGAGGTCGCAGAGCGCAGCGCACGGCTCTCGACGGGCGAGGTGGTGCCGACCCGGTTCGTCTGTTGGACCGCCGGGGTCAAGCCGCCGGCGCTGGTCAAGCGCCTCGGCCTGCCGCTGACCGAGCACGGGCGGATCCGGGCCGATGAGACCACGCGGGTGTCGGGCTACGAGAACGTCTGGGCGATAGGCGACGCCGCCGCCGTTCCCGACCCGGCCCGCAAGGGCCAACCCTCCCCGCCGACCGCCCAGCACGTCATCCGACAGGGTCGGGTGGTGGCCGACAACATCGCCGCCACGATGTCCGGCGGCCGACTGCGCAAGTTCCGCTACCGCACGCTCGGGGTGTTCGTGGACATGGGCCAGCACAAGGCGGTGGCCACCATGCTCGGGGTGCAGATGCGGGGCTTTCCGGCGTGGTTCGCGGCCCGCACCTACCACCTGGCGGCTATGCCGGGGTCGGGACGCCGGCTGCGGCTGATGGCGGACTGGACGGTGGGCCTGCTGTTTGGGCGTGCGTCGGCCCAGCTGGGCAACCTGGGGCACCCGACGTCGCTCAGCGAGTACTTCGAGGATCGCGCAGAGGAGGGCGAGGCGACCTCCGGCGCCGGCGCTGCCGAGGAGGCTTCGGCGTGAACCGCGCGCCGCTGACCGCGGAGGGCGTGACCTTCCGCTCGGGCCGCCCCGCCGATCTGCGGCCCACCTTCGAGCTTTCGCGGCTTGCGTTGCACAGCTTGGCCCACTCACTCGACGTGGTCGCGACCGACCCACCCGGTGCCGATCATCTCGAGCGCGACTGGCTCCGCCGCCGGCCACTGATCGAGTTCGTGTCCGCCCAGGACGGCACCTTCGTGCTCGCAGAGCAGAAGGGCAGGCTCGTCGGGTTCGTGCGCACCGTCCGCTTCGGCGAGATGGAGGAGATCGCCGATCTGCACGTCCTGCCGAGCGCGGGGCGCCAGGGGATCGGCCCGGCGCTGCTTCAGGAGGTCTGGCCCGGAGACCCCACACCCGAGCTGGGGCGCGTGGCCGTCGCACCAGGGGTATCGAGGGTGCTCAACGCGATGACGGACTTCGGCGTGATGCCCGCGGCGGGGCACTGGCACATGCGGGCGCCGTCCTCGCGGTACCTGGAGCGCCGCTCGCTGGTCACCGACGCGGCCGAGCCCGCCGTGGTGGTGCTCGAGCCGGCCCGTGCAGTACGCGAGTGGCAGCGGCTCGAGCCGCCCGCCATCGGCCACCGCCGGCCTGAGCTGCACGAGTTCTTCGCGCGTACCCGTACGTGCCTTGCGTCGGTCGACGAGCGGACGGGGCAGGCCAACGCGCTGTGCTGGGTCGGCCGCGACGACGAGATCGGGCCGGCCGTCGCGGCCAGCTCCCAGGATCTCGTGCCAGTCGTGCTCCAGGCGCTCGACCGGGTGGCCAAGATCCAGGAGCCCGAGACGCTAGATGTCTACTGCGCCACCCACAGCTGGTGGCTGCTGCGGCGGTTGCGCAGCCTCGGCTTCGAGGTGTTCTGGCCGATCTGGGTGATGAGCTCGATCCCGCTTCCGGGGCTCGATCGCTACCTCCCGACGCGCCCGGCGCACCTGCTGTAGCCCTCTACAATCAAGGGTCAGATGGGTGAACAACTCGCAACCGTCGGTCGCAAGGGTGTCGCTGTAGCGGTCTCGGTGGCTGCCGCGTTCATCCTCTTCAAGCTCGTGATCGGCGCAGTCGCGGCCTTCGCCTGGATCGGCATCGTGATCGTGGCGATCGCCGCCGTGATCTGGGCCGTACGGGTCCTCTGAAGGGGCTCGGCGACTAGCTCGTGGAGCTCATCGTCATCGCCTTCTTCTTCGGTCTGTCGGCGGGCACGATCGGCAAGATCAAGGGCTCTTCGCTTTTTCTCTGGTTCCTGATCGGTTTCTGCCTGCCGTTCTTTGGCACCCTGGCGGCGCTGCTCTACCGCAACGACCGCGACGAGCGCCTCAGGGCGTGTCCCGAGTGCAATCAGGTGGTCAAGCTCCACGACCAGGTTTGCATGCGCTGCGGAACCGACCTCGAGTTCCCCGAGCCTGAGCCCGTGCAGCCGCAAGGAACGCTGTTCGAGAGCTGACCCAAGCCGGCCGGGCAACCGCTTCGTGGTCCGAAAAACCGCTGGTACGATGGATGGTCTGGCCGTACCGCGGCCTCGTACCAGTTCTCGAACCCCCGAAAGGAGCAGTATGCGAGCAGTCGACGCCATCATGGAATGCCTCAAGCGCGAGGGCGTCGAGCACGTATTCGGGCTGCCCGGGGGAGCGAACCTCCCGACGTATGACGCCCTGGTCGACGCGGGGTTGCGCCATATCCAGTGCCGTCACGAGCAGGGCGCCGGTCACGCCGCCGAGGGCTACGCCAAGGCCACCGGCAAGGTCGGCGTGGCGCTGGCCACGTCGGGGCCGGGTGCGACCAATCTGGTCACCCCGATCGCCGACGCGATGATGGACAGCGTACCGACCGTGTTCATCACCGGTCAGGTGCGAACCGATCTGCTCGGCACCGACGGGTTCCAAGAGGCCGACATCTCCGGCATCACGATGCCGATCGTCAAGCACTCGATCATGATCCAGGACGCCGCGCAGATCCCTGCGGCCATCCATGAGGCGTTTCACATCGCGCGCACCGGCAGGCCCGGCCCCGTGTTGGTCGACGTGCCCCAGGACCTGTCGCGTGCGGAGATCCCGTACGAGCCGGTCGCTTCGGTGGACCTGCCCGGTTACCAGCCGACGGTCGAGGGCAACACAAAGCAGATCCGACTGGCCGCCAAGGCGCTGGCAAATGCACGCCGGCCCGTGATGTACGTGGGCGGCGGCGTGATCAACGCCGACGCCTCGGGCGAGCTTGTCGAGCTGTGCACCTCGGAGCGGTTCCCGGTCACCTGCACTTTGATGGGGCTTGGAGCGTTTCCGGCCCCGCACGACCAATGGCTCGGCATGCTCGGCATGCACGGAACCCGCGCGGCCAATTACGCGATGGACGAGGCGGACCTCATCTGTTGCATCGGCGCGCGCTTTGACGACCGGATCACCGGAAAGATCTCGGAGTTCGCTCCGCGGGCCAAGTTCATCCACATCGACGTCGACCCGGCGGAGATCTCCAAGAACGTGCCGGCGCACATCCCGATCGTGGGCGATGCGAAGAACATCGTTCCCGCATTGAACGCCGAGTACCGAGCGCTCGACACCGATCCCTCCCGGCTCGACGGCTGGTGGCAGCGGATCGAGGGCTGGCGGGAGAAGTACCCGCTGGGCTATGAGGCAAGCGACGGAGACGAGATCAAGCCCCAGCGCATGGTCGAGGCGCTGTACGAGGCCACCGGCGGGCAGGCGATCATCACCTCCGACGTCGGCCAGCACCAGATGTGGACCGCGCAGTACTTCCACTTCGATGCCCCGCGCAACTGGATCAACTCCGGCGGCCTGGGCACGATGGGATTCGGCCTGCCAAGCGCCATGGGCGCCAAGGTGGCACGGCCCGACGACCAGGTGATCTGCATCGCCGGCGACGGCTCGATCATCATGAACATCCAGGAGATGGCCACCTGCGTGACCGAGAACATTGCGGTCAAGGTCTTCATCATGAACAACGGCTATCTGGGCATGGTTCGCCAGTGGCAGGAGCTGTTCTGGGACCACCGCTACTCGTCGGTGAAGATGGGCGACAGCCCCGACTGGGTCAAGCTGGCCGAGGCGTTCGGCGCCAAGGGCATGCTGATCGAGACCAATGACGAGCTGCTGCCCGGGATCAACGCGTGCCTCGAGCACGACGGGCCGGTGGTATGTGACATTCGCGTCACGGCAGAGGAGAACTGTTACCCGATGATCCCGGCCGGCTCCGCGGCGCGGGACATGGTGGGCTGATTCATGGGAGAGCCGGGAACCAAGGAAATCCTGAACCTCGAGGACCTGCAGGCGGCGGGCGCCCAGCGCACCGGACGCCGACACGTCCTGTCATTGCTGGTGGAGAACAAGCCGGGTGTGCTCGCGCGCATCTCCGGACTTTTCGCCCGCCGCGGGTACAACATCGACTCGCTGGCGGTCGGTCCGACCGATGACACCGCGATCTCGAGGATCACGCTGACCGTCGATGGCGCCAGCCATTCGATCGACCAGGTCACCAAGCAGCTGCACAAGCTGATCAACGTGATCAAGATCCGTGACCTCGAGCCCGCCGAGGCGGTCTCGCGCGAGCTCGCGCTGTTCAAGATCTCCGCCGATGGCGACAGCCGCGGCCAGATCATGGAGTACGCGGAGATCTTCCGTGGCCGGATCGTGGACGTCTCCAAGCGCTCGGTGACGGTCGAGGTCTCGGGCGCCGATGACAAGATCGAGGCGTTCGAGCGCATGTGCCGCCCGTTCGGGCTGATCGAGATGGTGCGCACGGGTGAGATCGCGGTGTCGCGCGGGCGCGGAGCGACGTAGGGCGATCGCCCACCAGGCACTCACCCGTGGCCCGCTGGCGCTCGACGAGCGCGCAGCCTCGCGGCTCGAGAGCCGGATTCGCGAGGCGGCGGCCCTTGCGCGGCGGCTCGGGTTCCGGGCGTTTGCATCGGTCACGGTTCCGACCTCGGCGGACATCGATCCGTCCGCCACCGTGATCGCCGCCAGGCGCGGGCACGAGCGCTTCTTCTGCATGGAGCAGCCCGGCCGCGACGGCTTTGCCGTATGCGGGGTCGGCGCTGCGACGACCGTCACTCGCTCGGGCCTGGATCGGTTCAAGGGTGTGGCCGCAGACAATCGGCGCGCCGGCAGGCGGATGTTCGAGGACGGGGCGGCCACCGACCCGGGCCGGCCGCCCGGAGCGGGGCCCGTGTTCCTCGGAGGGTTCGCCTTCGCTCCGAACGGCGGCGCAACGCCCGAGTGGTCGGGCTTCGATCCGGCGTCGATGGTGCTGCCCGAGGTCTCGATCGCTCGCAAGGGCGCGGAGGCACGACTCACGGTGTCCGTGGCGGTGGATCCGGGTGCGGACGCCGCCGAGGACGCCCTAGCCCGGGTGGCTTCCCGCCTCGAGGGCGTCGAGCCGGCCTCGATGCCGCTGCTCGATCCGAGCCCGGTCTCGCGGGCGAGGGTGAGCGGGGCGGCGGCACCCTCCCATTACGAGGACGCCGTTCGCCGCGCCGTCGAGCGGATCGCCGGTGGGGAGGTGGAGAAGGTCGTGCTGGCGCGCGAGGTGCGCGTCCAGACTGGTCAGGCAATCGATCCGGCGCCGATCCTCGATGCGCTGCGTGCGGGCTTTCCCGATTGCTACTGCTACTGCGTCGGCGGGCCGAGCGGCACGTTCGTCGGTGCAAGCCCGGAGCTGCTCGTACGCCGCGAGGGAGCCAGGGCGCAGACCGTTGCGCTGGCGGGCACCACCCGTCGCAGCGCCGATCCCGCGGTCGACGATCATCTCGGTGAGCAGCTGCGCCAGAGTCCCAAGAACCGCGGCGAGCACCGGATCGTGGCCCGGCGCATCGAGCGCACCCTCGATCCGGTGAGCGTGTGGGTTGCCGCGGCGGACGAGCCCGTGCTGATCAAGGTGCTCAATGTGCAGCACCTGGCCACCCCCATCCGCGCCCAGCTCGCAGACCCCGTGCCGGCGGTCGAGCTGGCCGGCATGCTGCACCCCACACCCGCCGTCGGCGGTGAGCCGCGGGCGGCGGCCGAGGCGATGATCCCGACTCTCGAGGGACTCGACCGCGGCTGGTACGCGGGCGTTGTGGGGTGGACCGACCTGTCAGAGGACGGCGAGTTCTGCGTGGCCCTGCGCTGCGCGCTGCTGCGCGGGGACGTTGCCCACCTCTACGCCGGCTGTGGCATCGTCGCCGACTCGGTGCCGGCTGACGAGCTGGCAGAGACCGAGGTCAAGCTCCAGGCGCTGCTGCCGCTGTTGAGCTAGCCGTCGCCTACGAGCGGTGCGCCAACTTGGGACGTGTCTCCCCCGGGGTAAAGACACGTGCGGCGGCGGCCGATAGGGAGCCCTATGCATGCTTGCATCGCCCGACGGATCGGCGTCGGCCTGGCGGTCGCCTCGCTGGGGATGGTGGTTGTCGCCCCCGCCCAGAGCAGTCCGCTGCCGCGCGTCGATCAGGTCGGCCTCGACCTTCCGCAGACCCCTGCCGATGGCATCGTCGACGATGTGCAGGGGAGGCTCGCCCCGCTGCTCGAGGGTGACCGGGCGCCGTCCGCGCCAACGCCAGCGGCTCCCGCCGCACCTGGGCCCGCGGCGCCCGGCAAGGACCGCTCCGCAGCCGATCGAAGCGGTGTGCTCGGTCCCCCCGTCCGTCGCTCGCGGCCCGCGTCGCCGCGACGAGCACGAGGAGGTCGGCCGGCGCCGACGCGCTCCCGTCGTGTCCCCTCAAGCCGCTTGCGCAGTGGGGTGGCCCTGGCGGCAGCACCGCGCGCGAGCCGCATCCGCCGGCGTTCTGCAGGCGGGCGGCGAGAGCCCCTCGTCGAGGTGACCACTTCGCGCCGCACGGCGCTGCCCAAGCCGCTTCGAAAGATCGTGGGGTCGCTCCCCAGATCTGTGAAGGGCGTGCTGGCACTCATGTCCGTGATCCTCGCGCTGCTCCTGGCTCTGGTGCTCCGGAGCCGGCGCCAGCTGGCCGATGCCCTGGCCAGGGCCTATGGGGACGCGCTCACGGGCCTCCCGAACCGTGCGGCGGTCGACGAGACGTTGCGGCGAATGGCCGGCCACGCCTCACGCAACGGAACCCAAATGGCCGCGGTTCTGTTCGACATCGACCACTTCAAGGCGATCAACGACGGCCACGGCCACGCCAAGGGTGACGAGGTCCTGACTGCGGTCGGGGCCGCGGCACGCGCCGGCGTCCGCTCGGCGGACTTCGTCGGGCGTTACGGCGGCGAGGAGTTTCTGCTGCTCATGCCCGACACCGGCCAGAAGGGCGCGCTGAAAGTGGCGAAGAAGGTACAGCGCGCACTCCAGGACATCGATGTGGTCGGTATCGACAACACGGTGACGGCGAGCTTCGGAGTAGCCGCCGGCCGCGGCGATCAGGACGAGCTGCGCAACCTGGTGGAGGTCGCGGACGAGGCGCTCTACCGCGCCAAGGAAGCGGGCGCGACCGCATCGAGATGGCCCATCCGGCCCGCCGCGTCCTCACCCCTGCCTGACTGAGCGGGGCGGCTACTCGCCCCTTGCCACCATGCCGGAGAGCGCTCGAGAGACCCGGCCGTACAACTCGCCGTGCAGACGCACGCTGTCGGCGCGGTCGGTCCGAAGCTCGACGAGCCCGGGCGTGCGGGCGGCGTCTGTCACCTCCGCGGTCGTCGCAGCCAGGCGGTGCTCGATTCCCGCGAGCGCGGCGACCTGTCTCAGGTCGATGCCCGTCGGGGTGGCCACGTGGCGTTCATACGCCGCGGGGTCGGCGTAGGTGGGAAGGGGGAGGAAGTCAAAGATGCCGCCACCGCCATTGTTCACGCAGACGATCGTCAGCCGGGCACCGGCACGGGTGGCGGCAAGCAGGCCGCCGACGTCGTGCAGCAGCGCGACCTCGCCGATCAGCAGCCACGTGGGCGCACCGCTCGCAAGCGCCGCGCCGGCGGCCGAGGCCACGACGCCGTCGATCCCGTTGGCGCCGCGGTTCGAGAGAAAGCGGATCTCGGTGGCGGTCGACGGAAAGAACGCCTCGAGCTCGCGCACGGGCATCGACGAGCTCGTCCACACCAGCGCGCCCTCGGGCAGCACGTCGGCCATGCCGGCGTAGGCCTTGGGCTCGAACGGCTCGGGAGCCTGCGCCAGCGCTCCGGGCACCAGGGCGTCGGCCTCTCGCCATGCCCGGAGCCAGGCAGGGCTCACCGGGTCTGGACGCATCTCGAGTGCTGAGGCAAGCGCCTCGCAGGCGGGCGCGGGCGAGACCTGAATCATCGTGGTGGCCTGGCGTGTGGGCTCGTGCCACGCGCCATCGGGATCGATCACGACCTGGTCGCTGCCGGCCATCCACGTGCGCAGCGGCTTGGACGTCGGCGTGTCGCCGATCCGCACGATCAGGTCGGGTCGTTGGCGTGCGGCGAAGGCCTCGTCGCGCAGAAGCACGTCGTAGTGCGCCACGACGTGGCTGAGGTCGTGAGCGCCGCAGCGCAGCCCCGACGCCGGCTCGGCCAGCAGCGGCCAGCCGGCCTGCTCGGCGAGCGCGGCCACCGGCTCGGCCACCTCGTCCGTCGTGGGCCCGCACACGATCACCCCCCGCGGGGTCTCGGCGATCCGCGCGGCCAGCTGCTGGATGTCGTCGCCGTGGGGTGCTCTGGAGTGGTCGAGCACGCCCGTCCACGGCGTGCCGTCGCGTCGCCCCTGCCAGTCGGACGGATCCAGCCGCTGCACGACCGGCGCGAGCGGCTCGCGCAGCGGAAGGTTCAAGTGCACCGGCCCCGGGCGGCCGGTGGCCGCGGTCGACCATGCGCGGCAGGCCAGCGCGCGCACGTGGTCGGCCCACGCGCGGGCTTCCGAGTCGGCCGGCGCGTTGCCGACCTCGACGAACCACTTGGCCGCGCTGCCGTACAGGTCGATCTGGTCGATGGCCTGGCCCGCACCCACGTCGCGCAGCTCCGGGGGCCGGTCGGCTGTGAGCACGATGAGCGGCACTCGTGCCTGCCATGCCTCGTGCACCGCGGGCGCGAGGTTCGCGGCGGCGGTCCCGGACGTGCAGGTGACCGCGACGGGGCGGCCCGATGTCTTGGCAATGCCCAGGGCCATGAAGCCCGCGGCGCGCTCGTCGATCACCGAAACGGCTTCGAGCCGCGGGTCCGCCGCCAGCGTGAGCACCACCGGTGCGTTGCGTGACCCGGGGGAGGTGACCGCGTGGGTCATCCCGCACCGGGCCAGCTCGTCGACCATCGCCTGGATCGGCGCGTAGGTGCTGTTGATGGGGATCATGTGAACATGGTCGGCATGCCGACCGAGACGACCGTGGTGCTCATACCCGGGTTCATGCAGCCCGCCGATGCCTGGCAGGCCGTGGCCGACCGGCTCCCGCAACGCTACCCGAGCGTCATGCTCGGCCACCGCGAGCACACCTATGAGGGCCGGCTCGGTGAGATCGCCGGGGTGGGTCGGGGAGCCGTGCTGTGCGGCTACTCGCTCGGGGGCAGGCTGGCGCTGCATGCCGCTCTGCGCGACCCGGCCGCCTACGCCTCGCTGGTGACCGTCGGCGTGTCGGCCGGCATCGAGGCGCCGGCCGCGCGGGCGGCCCGAGCCGAGGCTGACGCGAAGCTCGCGTCCTGGATGGAGACCCAGCCGATCGACGTGATCGTCGACATCTGGGAGCGCCAGCCGCTGTTTGCGGACCAGTCCGACGCACTGGTCGAGGCCCAGCGCCCGGGCCGCCTGGCCCAGGACCCGCGCGACCTGGCCCTCATCCTGCGCACCGCGGGCCAGGGTGCGCTGGAGCCTCAGTGGGAGCGCCTGCACACGTTGTCGCTACCGGTGCTTGCCCTGGCGGGGATGCTGGACAAGCGCTACGCCCAGAGCGCACGCCGGATGGCCGGCGCGGTGCCCGACGGCCGGGCCGCGGTGATCGAGCACGCCGGACATGCGGTACACCTGCAGCGTCCCGACGAGGTCGCGACGCTGCTAGTTGATTTCCTCGATAAGCACCTCGGCGAGCGCGCCGTCTGAGACCTCGACTCCGAGCCCCGGTCCCTGCGGCACCGCCATCAGCCCGTTGGCGGGAGCCGGAAGGCTGCTGCCGAGCTGGGCGTCGAAGAGGTCGAGCGTGGCGAGCCCGCACGCCAGGGGCAGACTCTGGCCCGCAGCCAGCTGAAGTGCGGCCGCGATGCCCCACGGGCCGTCCAGGGTGCTCGACAGCCAGGCGGACAGCCCGTGTTCGCGTGCCGTGCGCAAGCAGTCGCGCGCCGGGCCGAATCCCCCTGCGCCGGCGAGCTTGACGTTCACCGCGTCGCATGCGCCGAGCGCGGCGGCCCGCTGGACATCGGCCACGCCGCCGATCGACTCGTCGGCGGCAACCGGCACCGTTACCCGCGCCCGCACCGCCGCGAGCTCCTCGAGCGTCGGGCAGGGCTGCTCGACCAGCTCGATGTCGTGCTCGGAGAGGGCCTCGATGCTGGCGACCGCCTCCTCCACGGCCCACGCGCCGTTGGCGTCGATCCGCAGCGCCGGCCACGGTCCGATCGCCTTGCGCACCGCCCCGACCAGCAACATGTCATCGGGCAGCCCAACCTTGACCTTGAAGCAGGAGTAGCCCGCCTTCAGGGCCGCGACCGCCGCGGCCGCAACCTCCGCGGGCGGACCCGCGGGCAGGGTCTTGTTCACCGGGATCGCGTCGGCGCCGGGCTCGGCGAGCGGACGACCCAGCCGGCGCCACTGCAGGTCCAGCTCGGCAAGCTCCCACGCCGCACGGGCCTGGGGTGGCGCCCCGCGCTGCGGCGGCCCTCCGCGCAGTGCGTCGATCACCTGGTCCACGCTCACGCCGTCGTAGGGCTCGAGCGGCGCCGCCTCGCCGAACCCTTGGACGCCGTCGTCGTCGGTCAGCCGGATCACCGCAAGCTCGCGTTGCGCCAGCACGCCGTTGGCGGTCACGAACGGCTCCTTGAGCGGGATCGCCAAGCGGAGCAGCGAGCGATGGTTCACGACAGCAGCACGCCCGCCGCCAACAGCGCCGAGAACACCGCCAGCAGCCGCCCGGTGGCGGCCAGCGCCTGATTGAGCGCCGGCCCATCGGTATGTATGGCCACGGTGGCGCGCAGGGGCACCGCCAGCGGGATGCTGAGCAGCACCAGCAGCGTCCACCAGCTCAGCCCACCGGCGGCAGGGATGGCCACACAGACGAGGTAGGAGAGCGCGAGCATCGCGTCGAACAGCCTGCGCGCGGGCTCGCGGCCGAGCTTGACGGCGAGGGTGCGCTTGCCGGCGCGGCGGTCGGTGTCGATGTCGCGGACGTTGTTCACCACCAGGATCGCCGCGGCCAACAACCCGACGGGCACCGAGAGCGCGAACGCCTCCCACGGCAGCTTCTCGGTCTGGGCGTAGAAGGAGAAGACCACGGCCACGACCCCGAAGAAGACGAACACGAACACCTCGCCGAGGCCGGAGTAGCCGTATGGCCGCGGGCCGCCCGTGTAGAGCACGCCTGCAACGATCGACAGCGCGCCGATCACGAGCATGATCGGGCCGGCAAGCACCGTAAGCACCACGCCCGCCACACACGCGACCCCGAAGGCGACGTAGGTGCCCGCGAGCACCCGCTTCGGAGGCATGAGGCCTCCGGCGGTCACCCTGACCGGGCCAAGCCGGTCCTCGGTGTCGGCGCCGCGCCGGGCGTCTGAGTAGTCGTTGGACAGGTTCGTGCCTATCTGGAGGAACACGCTGCCAACGAGGGCGGCGAGAAAGGCGACGCCCCCGAAGTCGTCGACGGAGATCGCGAGGGCGGTGCCAACGAGCACGGGCGCGACCGCCGCGGGCAGCGTCCGCGGCCGGGCGGCCACCACCCATAGCCGGACGGGGTTCACGGACGCTTGGGAAAGGAGCCGAAGTCCGGAGCGCGCTTCTCCTTGTAGGCCTCGCGCCCCTCCTTGGCCTCGTCGCTGGCGTAGAAGAGGAGGTTGGCGTCGTGCGCGAGCTGCTGGATGCCCGAGAAGCCGTCTTCGGAGGCGTGGAAGCTCGCCTTCAGCAACCGCAGGGAGAACGGTGAGAGCTCGAGCATGCGCCGACACCACGCGACCGTCTCCGACTCGAGGTCCTCGAGCGCCACGACCGTGTTCACGAGACCCATCGCGCGAGCTTCCTCGGCGTCGTACTGGCGACACAGGAACCAGATCTCCTTCGCCTTCTTGGGGCCGACCAGGCTCGAGAGCAGGCTGGCCCCGAAGCCGCCGTCGAAGCTGCCGACTCGCGGTCCGGTCTGGCCGAAACGGGCGTTGTCGGCGGCGATGGTCAGGTCGCACACCACGTGGAGCACGTGTCCACCGCCGATCGCGTATCCGGCCACCATGGCCACCACGGGCTTTGGCAGGCGCCGGATCTGTACGTGCAGGTCGGTCACGTGGAAACGTCCGACCTCGTCGCCCTCGCGCATGTAGCCGGTGTCGCCGCGCACGTTCTGGTCGCCGCCGGAGCAGAAGGCCAGCGGCCCCTCGCCGGTGACGATGATCACGCCGACCGCCATATCGTCACGCGCCCGCTCAAGGGCGCCGGACACCTCGACGAGCGTCTGGGGCCGAAAGGCGTTGCGCACCTCGGGGCGGTCGATCGTGATCTTGGCGATGCCGTCCGCGGTCTCATAGCGGATGTCTGTGTAGGCGCCGGAAGCCACCCAGTTCGCCGCGGGGGCGATGGTGCGGCGTTGCTGTTGCGCTGTCCAGTCGGCTGTGTTCATCGCGGCCGTACGATAGATGCCCTGGACGACTGGCTTGGCTTGGCGGCTCGCGCCCGACCCGACCATCCTGCGCTCGAAACGGCTGCCGGGACGTTGACCTACGCCCGCCTCGACGCTCGTGCCGATCAGATGGCCGGCCGTCTGGCAGCACTCGAGGTGAGGGCCGGCGGCCGTGTAGCCACCACGCTCGCTCCAGGGGAGGACTTCGTCGTGCTGCTGCACGGCTGCATCCGGCTGGGGGCGGCGCTCGTGCCCTTGAACACCCGGCTCGCGCCGCCCGAGCTGCAGGCGCAGCGTCAGGGCTGCGGGGCCGAGGTGGTCGTCGAGGAGCCGCTGCGGGGCCCCGTCGTCGCGTTCGAACCGCGAGGCGCCATGGCGGAGTCAGAGCCGGTGCTCGTGGTCCACACCTCGGGCACCAGCGGGGTGCCACGCGCGGTGGAGCTCACGGCCGGAAACCTCGCGGCCAGCGCCGCGGCGTCGGCCCAGGTGCTCGGCGTGGATCCCGGCGACCGCTGGCTGTGCGTCCTGCCGCTCTTTCACGTCGGCGGGCTCTCCATCCTCACGCGGTCGGTGATCGGGGCCACTACTGCTCTCGTAAGCGACCGGTTCGAGCCCTATGCCACCAGGGCGGCCCTCGAGGAGGAGGGCATCACGCTGGCATCGCTGGTGCCGACTCAGCTGCGGCGTCTGCGCGACGCTGGACTGCGCGAGGCGCCCGGACTACGCGCGATCCTGCTCGGTGGCGGGCCGATCCCGTCCGATCTCCTGGAGTGGGCGCGCGCGGCGCAACTCGCCGTGTCGCCCACTTACGGGATGACCGAGACCTGTTCGCAGATGGCCACCGTGCCGCCGGCCGAGGCGCTCGCGGGCATCCGCGCGGCACGGCCGCTTCCCGGCGTCGATCTGCGAATCGCCCCCGATGGCGAGATCCTCGTGCGGGGGCCGATCGTCGCCCCCGGCGCGGTGGCCGACGACGGCTGGCTGCACACCGGCGATCTCGGCGAGCTCGACGTCCAGGGGAGAGTGAGCCTGACCGGCCGAGCCAAGGACCTGATCGTGACGGGCGGCGAGAACGTGATGCCCGGCGAGATCGAGGAAGCCCTGCTGGCCCATCCGGCGGTGGCCGACGCCGGCGTCGCGGGCATTTCCGATCCCGAATGGGGCGAGCGGGTGGTCGCCTTCGTGGTGCTTAGTGCGCCAGCGACCGCGGACGAGCTGATTGCGCACTGCCGGACCCTGGTGGCGGGCTTCAAGGTGCCCAAGCAGATCCACCCGCTCACGGAGCTGCCGCGAAATGCGGCGGGCAAGCTGCTTCGTACTAGTCTGCGCCCACAGTGATCTACGACAACGATGCAGACCTCAGCAAGCTCGACGGCAAGACCGTCGCAATCCTCGGATACGGCTCCCAGGGCCACGCGCACGCGCGGAACCTGAAGGACTCCGGCGTCGACGTCGTCGTAGGCCTGCGCGAGGACTCCTCGTCGGTGGAAAAGGCCGAGGCCGACGGCCTCGAGGTGCTCTCGATCGCCGACGCCGCCAGCCGCGGCGACGTCGTGATGATCCTCCTGCCCGACGAGAAGCAGGGCCAGCTCTGGCGCGACGAGATCAGCGACGGGATCGCCCCGGGCAACCTGCTGATGTTCGCCCACGGCTTCGCGATCACCTACGGCGAGATCGAGCCCGGCCCCGGAGTGGACGTCGGAATGGCGGCCCCCAAGGGGCCCGGCCACCTCGTCCGGCGCCAGTACGAGGCCAAGGAAGGAATTCCGGGCCTCGTGGCCATCCACGCCGACGAGTCGGGCACGGCCCGCGACCTGATCCTCGCCTACGCCAAGGGCATCGGCTGTACCCGTGCCGGCGTGATCGAGACCACCTTCAAGGACGAGACCGAGACCGACCTCTTCGGCGAGCAGGCCGTGCTTTGCGGCGGCGTCTCCGAGCTGGTCCAGGCGGGTTTCGAGACGCTCGTCGACGCCGGCTATGACCCCCAGATGGCGTACTTCGAGTGTCTTCACGAGGTCAAGCTGATCGTCGATCTGATGTACGAGAAGGGCCTGGCGGGCATGCGCTACTCGATCTCGAACACCGCCGAGTACGGCGACTACACGCGCGGCAAGCGCGTGATCACCGACGACACCCGCGAAGCGATGAAGAAGATCCTCGGAGAGATCAAGTCGGGCGAGTTCGCCCGCGAGTGGATCGCCGAGAACAACGCCGGCCAAGAGAACTTCCTGCGCATGCGCGAGGAGCAGGCCGGCACCCAGATCGAGCGCGAGGGCAAGGAGCTGCGCAGCAAGATGGACTGGATCGACTCGGAGTTCTGAGGATGGCGGAGGGGGGCTTCCTGCCACCTGAGGCGGCCGGACGCGAGCCGGATCTCGCAGAGCCGGCGGGGGTGGCGGGGGCGCAGCGGCCGCTGACGGGCGGATTCGCCCCGCCGTCTGAGGCCACGCCGTCGACGCCGCAACCGACGCCCGGATGGCAACCGACGCAGCAGCAGGGTTGGGCGCCCGCGCCGGCGGGTCCGGACAACGGCGCGGCGGTCCTGGGCTTCTCCCTTGCGCTGTCGAGTGTCGGTCTGTTGATCGTCTCCGCCGGACTGTCGAGCGTGGTGTCGCTGGCGCTCGGCATCGTCGGAATGCTGCAGGGCTCCAAGGGCAAGCGGCTCGTGCGCGACGGCCATACCCAGAAGAACAAGGACCTCGCCCAGGCCGGGTTCGTGATTGGCATCGTCGCTACGGTGCTCGCCGCGTTGGCGACGCTCTTCTGGATCGGCATCGCGATCGCGGTGGCGGTCGACGAGGGTACTCGGCGCGACTTCCAGCAACAGCTCGACGACCGCCGCGGCCAGCCCGCGGCGCTGACGGCGGTCGCCGTCTTAGGGATCAGATTGACCGGCCTCGTCCTGTCGTGACGCTGCGCATCGCGGCGGTGTCTGCGATCGCGGCTGCGGCCGGCGCGGTGGTGCCGTCGCAGTCCGCCCAGGCCCGCCCGACCGCGCCCATGGTGATGCTGGTGTTCGACGAGATGCCGCTGGTGTCGTCACTGAATGACCAGGCCGGATCGACTGCGTGCGCTACCCCAATCTCGCGGCCCTGGCGGGACCGCCACCGCACAGCCGTCTACGAAATCGGCACGATGCCGGTTTGGTCTAAGGTGTCGACTCCTCGCGACTGGCGTCTTTTTCAGGTGGAGCACACCACCGGGGAGCGAGGGAGGCAGGATCGCGCCGCGCGCCTGGGCAGCCCGTCCGTACTTTCCCGACGAGGAGCGCTAGCCCATGACGTCAACCACCCAGCTGGAGATCCCGCAGGACCTGAAGCCCGCCGACGGCCGTTTCGGCTGTGGTCCATCGAAGGTCCGCCCAGAGCTTCTGCAGAGCCTCGCCACCGACGGGGCCGCCCTGATGGGCACCTCGCACCGCCAGAAGCCCGTGAAGAGTCTCGTGGGCCGGGTGCGCCAGGGGCTCTCGGACCTGTTCGACCTGCCCGACGGCTACGAGATCGTGCTCGGCAACGGCGGCACGACCGCCTTCTGGGACGCGCTGGCCTTCGGGATGGTGCGCGATCGCGCCCTGCACCTGACCTTCGGCGAGTTCTCCTCGAAGTTCGCAAAGGTCACCGGCGCGGCACCGTTCCTCGCCGATCCGGTGATCGTCGACGCCGATCCCGGCGCGGCACCGACTCCGACGTCCGATCCGTGCTGTGACGTGGTCGGCTGGGCCCACAACGAGACCTCCACCGGTGTCATGGTGCCGGTCCAGCGCCCCGACGGCGACGCCCTGGTGCTGATCGACGCCACCTCGGGCGCCGGCGGCCTGCCGCTCAGGTCCGCCGACGCCGACGTCTACTACTTCGCGCCCCAGAAGTGCTTCGCAGCCGACGGGGGGCTGTGGCTCGCCGCCATGAGCCCTGCAGCGCTCGAGCGGGTCGACGAGCTGGCCGCCAGCGGTCGCTGGATTCCCGACTTCCTCTCGATCGCCACCGCGGTCGAGAACTCACGCAAGGACCAGACATACAACACGCCCGCGGTGGCCACGCTGTGGTTGCTGGCCGAGCAGATCGACTGGATGAACGCCGGCGGCGGGCTGCACGACTTCTGCGTGGCCCGCACGACCGAGTCGTCCGAGCACCTGTATGGCTGGGCCGACCGGTCGGAGTTCGCGACCCCCTTCGTGCGCGACGCCGCATCGCGCTCCCTGGTGGTCGGCACGGTCGACTTCGACGATGCGGTCGATGCCGCGGCGGTCGCGGCAACCCTGCGCGCCAACGGCATCGTCGACACCGAGCCCTACCGCAAGCTGGGACGCAATCAGCTGCGCGTCGGCATGTTTCCGGCCATCGAGCCCGCCGACGTGCAGGCGCTCACGGCCTGCATCGACTACATCGTGGAGGCACAGTCATGACCAAGGTCCTCGTGAAGGAGAAGATCGGCGACAGCGGCTTGCAGCTGCTGCGCGACGCGGGCTTCGAGGTGGAGCTCGGGGCCGACTGGGAGGACGGCGAGCTGGAGAGCCGGATCGGCGAGTTCGACGGCATGCTGATCCGTTCGGCCACCAAGCTCACGGCCGAGCTCATCGACAAGGCGGACAAGCTGAAGGCGGTCGGCCGCGCCGGGGTCGGGGTCGACAATGTCGATGTCGACGCCGCCACCCGCCGGGGCATCGTCGTGGCAAACGCGCCCCAGTCCAACGTGGTCACTGCCGCCGAGCACACGATGGCGCTGCTCACCGCGCTGGCGCGCAACGTGCCACAGGCCCACGCGTCGCTGGTCGCTGGTCGCTGGGACCGCTCCAAGTACTCAGGCGTCGAGCTCTACGACAAGACGCTCGGCATCATGGGCTTCGGCCGTATCGGCCAACTCGTGGCTGAACGCGCCCGGGCCTTCGGCATGCGCGTCCTGGCCTTCGATGCCTACGTGGCCGAGGAGCGTTTCTCAGACCTCGGCGTCGAGCGCGCAGATTCCTCCGATCAGGTGTACGCCGAAGCCGACTTCATCACGGTCCATCTGCCCAAGACGCCCGAGACCGAGAACTGGCTCGACGCCGCCGCTTTCGCGAAGATGAAGGACGGCGTGCGGATCCTGAACGTGGCCCGCGGGCCGCTGGTGGTCGACGAGGACCTCCAGGCCGCGCTCGACTCCGGCAAGGTCGCCGGGGCCGCGCTTGACGTGTTCCGGTCAGAGCCGATCACCGACCACCCGCTGTTTCAGTACCCCCAGGTGATCGTCACGCCGCATCTCGGCGCCTCCACGGCCGAGGCCACCGACCGTGCCGGCTACCAAGCCGCCGAGCAGGTCGTCGCAGCACTCACGGGCGGGGTCGTGACCACCGCGGTCAACGTGCCCGCCGTCGGTGGGGAGGACCTCGAGGCGCTCCGGCCCTACCTGCCGCTGGCGGGCGATCTGGGACGCATAGGCACGGCGCTCGCCGAAGGCACCTCGATCGACGCGATCGAGGTCGAGTATCTCGGCCGGATCGCCGATCGCGACACGCGCCTGCTCACAGTCCAGGTAATCAAGGGCGCGCTGGCAGGCCGCACCGAGGAGCCCGTCAACGACGTCAACGCGCCGTCGCTGGCAGAGGAGCGTGGCATCGACGTGCGCGAGACGCGCAGTGCGACGGTCCGCGATTTCAACGACCTCGTCCGCGTGACCGTACGCAGCGGCGACTCGGAGACGCGCGTGGTCGGCACGGTGTTCGGTCGCCGTGCGCGGCCGCACCTGCTGGAGGCGTGGGGGGCACGTTTCAACGTTCAGCTCGAGGAGAGCCTCGCCATCTTCCGCTACCGCGACAAGCCGGGGCGGATCGGCCGCGTGGGCACCCTGCTCGGTCAGGCGGGCGTAAACATCAACTCCGCGGCGGTGGGCCACCACGGCGAAGCCGAGGAGCCCGAGGAAGCGGTCATGATCGTTACAACCGACGCCCCGGTGTCTCGTGACGTGGTCGACGAGATCGCTTCCGAGGACGGCTTCACGGCTGGGCGGACGATCACTCTGTGATACCTCGGCCGGATTGGGCATCGTGCCCAATCCGGAAACGGCCGGTCGGCCGTGTTAGCCTCAACCACACATGTCGTTCACGCTCTCCCTGCGACTTCTCCTTCTCCCCCCTCGGGGGGAATAACGCGTGGCGGCCGCCTAGCCGCACAGCCCAGGAGAACGCAGGACCGAGCTAGAAGAGGAAGCGAACGACATGTCATCACCCGAGAGCACACGGAGCGACGCCGACCGCGTACGGATCTTCGATACGACGCTGCGCGACGGCGAGCAGTCACCCGGCATCTCGCTGAACAAGGCCGAGAAGCTCGAGATCGCCCACCAGCTCTCCCGCTTGGGCGTCGACGTGATCGAGGCGGGGTTCCCGATCGCCTCGCCCGGTGACTTCGAGGCCGTCGAGGCCATCGCCCGCGAGGTCCACGGGCCGGTCATCTGCGGCCTGGCACGGGCCAGCGCGGGCGACATCGACGCCGTTTGGAACGCCGTCAAGGACTCCGACCGGCCGCGCATCCACACGTTCATCTCCACCAGCGACATCCACATCGAGCACCAGATGCAGAACACGCGCGCCGACGTGCTCGGCCAGGCGCGCGCCTCGGTCGCCCACGCCAAGGGCTACTGCGACGACGTCGAGTTCTCCCCGATGGACGCCTCGCGCAGCGACCTCGAGTTCACGGCCGAGGTGCTCCAGATCGCGCTCGACGAGGGCGCGACCACCATCAACGTGCCAGACACCGTCGGCTACTCGCTGCCCCAGGAGTACGCCGCCATGTGGGCCGAGCTCTACCGGATGGTCCCCGGCCTGGCGCGGGTGGTCACCTCGACCCACTGCCACGACGACCTTGGCGTGGCGGTGGCCAACTCGCTGGCGGGTGTCCAGGCCGGCTGCCGTCAGGTCGAGTGCGCGATCAACGGCATCGGGGAGCGTGCGGGCAACGCGTCGCTCGAGGAGATCGTGATGCTGTTCAAGGTCCGCGAGGCCGCTCACGGCTACTGGACCGGGATCGAGACCACCGAGATCGCGCGCACCAGTCGGCTGATCACGCGCATGACCGGTTACCAGGTGCAGCCCAACAAGGCGATCGTCGGGCGCAACGCGTTTGCCCACGAGTCGGGCATTCACCAGGACGGCGTGCTCAAGGAGCGCACCACGTTCGAAATCATGGACGCCTCGACGATCGGCCTGGACAGCAACTCGATCGTTCTCGGCAAGCATTCGGGCCGCCACGCGCTGCGCAAGGCGCTCGAGGAGCTGGGCTTCGAGGTCGACGGTGCCGCGCTGAACACCGCGTTCAAGCGATTCAAGGAGGTGGCCGACCGCAAGAAGAACGTGACCGCGCTCGACCTCGAAGCGCTGGTCTCCGACGAGATGCGCCAGGTGGAGGAGGCCTTCGCGCTGGTCGGCTTCGACATCGAGGCCGGTTCGGCCAGGACCCCATTTGCCAAGGTCACCGTGACGTTGCCCGGCGGCCAGGAGAGGGAGGGCAGCTTCACCGGCGACGGCCCCGTCGAGGCGTTCTTCAGCGCGCTGAACGTCGCGTGTCAGAGCGAAGGACGGCTCAAGGAGTATCACGTGAGCGCGGTGACCGCGGGCCGCGACGCGCTCGCCGAGGTCACGGTCGTGCTGGAGCTCGAGGGCGTCTCCGCGACCGGGCAGGCTGTGTCCCCGGACACCATGGAGGCTTCTGGCCGCGCCTACCTGCGGGCGCTCAGCAACGCCGTCGCGCTCCGTGACGCGGGGGAGAAGACAGACCACCGCCAGCCGGCCGAGAACACCGTACCCACGGCCTGATGGCGCGGCGCGACATGGACCCGGCCCAGCTCGGGCCGGGTCCCTTCTACTACTTCCTGAATTCCGTGGTGGTGCCAAGGCCGATCGCCTGGGTGTCGTCGCGGTCGGAGGAGGGCGTGGACAACCTCGCGCCGCACTCGTTCTTCACCGTGTCGTCGGTGGACCCGCCCGTGGTGCAGTTCACCTCGGTCGGGCGCAAGGACTCCCAGCAAAAC
>JAABUK010005163.1_pt1 | contig 20610 bp, 14 predicted proteins | sample 5559141 | NCBI WGS metagenome assembly JAABUK01 (sample SAMN10711869, study PRJNA513367) | rock metagenome | isolation source: Antarctica rocks | place: Antarctica: Victoria Land, Pudding Butte nord | collected 2016-01-03
GAAGGCGAAGGAGAAGGAGATGGAGAAGGAGAAGGAGAAGGAGAAGGAGAAGGAGAAGGAGAAGGAGAAGGAGAAGTTCATCTGGATTCCCACTTGTTTCCCTTTGGGGTTTTCTGTCGTCTGGAAAGCAGACCTGGCACTGGTGGGCTGAAAGGGGGTTAGCATTGTGAGAAATCCAAGTATCCAGGATTTGCTTGGATGTTGAGGACCCAGCTTTCTTCGTTGTTCCTGGAACGTGTTGAATTGTGTTGCTGCGAGGGCACGAATCAGGCTGGACGCTTTGCAATGTGTGTGGCGAGAGGGCGCCCACAAGTTTCTCATCTTAGATGCTAGAAAGTTCAGCACTGTTCAGATCCTAAGACAGGATCTATTCAATCCGGAGTTTCTCTCAACCCGCTCTGCTGTTCAGGAATCAGATATCCAGCTTTCCCTGAACATCTTCAGATCATGCCCAGAAGGCCGCCATCATGCGCTTGCTCCCATCGCATTGCTTTCTTTGAGTCCTGATGCTGAACACGCATCCACGCATCCACGTCTGCACTTCACTTCGTCTTTGTTTCCACGCCAGATTCCAAACTCTACTGGATGTCTCAGAGGCCACCCATCACTCTGTGAACCTTTTCTAGATTCTGAAGTCTGAGATGTCTAAAGCATGCATCTGGTGATTTCTGTTTGTTCTCTTTGTTCTTCAAAGAATCCGGCACCTGATGTATCAGCCAATTCACATGCGTCGGGAGGCCGCCGTCATGGCTTCGAATTGGTCAAGTACAGGATTTTTGCCAGATGCCAAAGCGTGTAATCGGAACTTTCGACTCCTTGTGTTTTCAGGAGCCCAGATTCTGGATTCCAGATTCTAGCTTCCAGAAGCCAGATGGATGCTCCGAGGGCGCCAGCATCAGGCAGCATGCGAGGAGATCCAACTGATTTGACTGATTCGGACCTTGGAGTTCGTTTCGGGGTTTGAGAATATATCCATGTATCGTTTGCTAGATGTCTGTCAGCCGGTTGAGGCCCTCCTGTCCTCAATGTAGGATCTCTAGAGGTAGCGTTTTGAACAAGAGGCTCCTGAGATTTGCTGGTTGCAAAATTGTATCGCAAGGATGATGGACAGGGTGCGGATGATTGGGTACGCCACTGTGGTTGGCCTGTGGCTAAGCGGATTGACTGACACTTTCTCTGGATACTACCCCAGAGATTTCCGCTTTCCCGATGAGTGGCGCGCACCTGCCCAAACTTGGTTTCGGGGCTTCCCAGTTCGTGGTTCCCAACGCTGTCGGTCCAGCTCGGACGAAGATATGAGTACTCGGAGTGGAGAGTCTCCAAGTGGACTTATAGCCAAAGCTTCTTCTCCACGGACGGAGGCGGCAGGGGGATACTTGGACCAAGAACCCCTCCTTTGGGTGAACACAGTGTCAGCGTGTAGCAAAGCTGCTGCTTCAATCAAGGATACAAATACCCCTTTTCAAAGTAATTGCCATACATATCCACAACACCAGTCCTCCCCTTTGGGGCCGCGTTCCTCACGATCTTGATCTCGCCCTTCCAGTGGCCCTCGATGAAAGGCAAATCTTTCTCATCTGTAGACGCCGCCCCATTGCCATTCACACCATTTTGTGGGTTGCTAGGGTTATTCCTAATCCTCCATTTGAGGAGCACATCTTCGTATTCTTTCTTCTTTTCTCTGCGGAACTTTGCAAGTTCAGCGACGAGATCAACCATGGATTCTTCTTTGGGCTGTGGTGGCGGCGGAGGAGGGAGAGGAGGCATTGGAGAGGAGGTTGGAACGGTTCCGGGCATCTCACTTGGTAACGGTGTTGCGGCTCTTGGTGTTGAAGTGAGGCTCTCCTCTCTCCTGTTCGATGCAGCACTGCTTGACCTTCGGTTCCTGCCCAGAGGCAGATTCCTGGGACTTTGTAACAAAGTTGGACTTTTCAGCATGGTCGGATGGAACCTGCTTGGCGATCTCAAGGGTAACGAATCCAGTGTACTGACGCTATCATGTGGACTATTGTTGTTCCCGTGACTATCGTTGGGATCACATATACATTTCTCGCCAAGGTTCGCGGTTGGAAAGTACTTCTCTGGCTCGTTTTGGTAAATCCCACATTCGTTCTCCTCCTCACCCTCTTCGCTAAAGAAGCTGAAGTCGTTCTCAGCAGCCGACCATAATGCCTCCGAATCTCTATCACCAGTGCTGGACCTGTGCATGCTGAATTTAGCACGACTGTGGTCCCAAGCTTTGCCCGCTGGTACATTGGACGGACTGGGAGTGCCCATCTCGAGGGCGATAGTCCTCAACGCAAACAAAGAACGAGCGTGTTGGAGTTCTGCGGTATGGCGACTATGACCAGGTGGAAGCGAATAATTTGTTTGAGCTCGCAGCAGAGCAAGATATGCTTCATCCGCACATGCGCTGATGAAACGCAGAAGAGCTGTAATTATTGGCGATGATCCTGGAACTTGTGTGGGGACACCTGTGAGAATGAGGGTACGAAGATTAGGGAGATGAGATGGATGAAGGTAGGTGTAATTTTGATATGGATATCGGTGCGAGTGGTCCATCCGAAGAATGTCGGTAGCATTGGGTGCAAATGCTGTGGTCAATGGACGTTTCCGCAGAAATTCTTCAATGCGAGCGAGACGAAAAGCTGATGGCGAGGGTGGAGTACCGCCGCTGCGTCGGACGGTACTGGACGAGGTATTCAAAGTTTCGTGCCGAGCATCGGTGGTATCTATACGTGCGATATTCGAGGTGACCGCTGCAGGTGGATTCTTCGATAACAGAACAGAACCGGAAGCATTAAGAGTTATTTCCTCGTCCTCTGGCTGTTCTGCTGTGTTACCAGTTGTGACAATCTCAGGGGCAAATACTCCATCGCCCCTTTTCGGCCGAATTTTCTCAGTACCACTGGACAGACCATTCTGATCCGGAGCCGTATTGACGGGCGGCGACAATGCGAAATGGATGCAGTCTCCCGGGAGCTCAGACTTGGAGATGGCAGGTTCAGCAGAAAGCTCAAATATAGCATCATTTTCCGAGGGAAGCTCGACAGCGTAGCGAGCAGGCGCAGGTACCTCAACAACAGCCGTTTCCTCTGATGCCAGTTCAGCTGCGGATACCATAGGTGAGAGGGCTTCTCTCGTGTGCATTGCTTCAGTCACGACCGCATGGCTGACGCGAAGATATGTCAAATTGTGAGTGGCATAGGTTCCAAGCACTGGCACCAGCTTCTCGGTGCCTGGGAAGCGGACTTCATCGTTATAGCCTGTAGGTGATGACAGAGATTTAGTTCGTGAAATTGTCTTGACGGGGTCAACGGATCCGCCATCTAGAATATGCAATCTTGTAGTTTTGAGTAGGCTTGAAAGCCCTTCAACACTGAGTTTATTGTCGGCAATGTAAAGGTGGGTCAGTCCCCTGTGGGGTATGTCTTCCAACGCAAGCCTTCCAGTGAGCGGATGCGTGAGTTGCTTGAGTAATTGTCGGTCCAATTCTTCGCTTCGCAAAGAGTCCAGGCTCAAGAAATCTGGACCTGGGGCCATGCCAACTGGCCAGTCTTCGATTTGTCGCGTGTTCATGTTGCCGCCGGTCGGAAGCCTGTCTGGGGGTAGAAAGCAGGCTTGCATCAACGATCGCACCGCCATGTCTGTCAGGTTGTTCTCGCGCACATCAAGCAGTCTCACGCGAATCCCAATAGCATTAGCCAAGACTTCAGCTTCGCCATCACGCATGCCTACGCCTCTCAGCTTTAGAACTTGAAGATCCCATAGATTAGCTAACGCAGATAATACTGAAGCATCTCTAGCTGGGCTGGTGTAGGATAGGTCTAGATAAACTAGGTGCGGAAAGTGAAACAGTGCTTCCCTCAGTCCCACGGATGTAGTGTTGGGCTCTCTCTCTGCTAGAAGAAGCTTCAAATCGTACCGAGGTCGTTCATCATCGCTCTCAACAGACGGTCGTCGTGCGCTGGATGCATGGCGCAAAGCGATGAGAGAGTGGTGATCGAAGAAAGGCAGTCTCGAGACAATGAGGGATTGTAGATTCGGAAGGTTCTCAAGGACATCACGAAGCCAGAAAGGATTTGGTCCACCATAGATCTCTGATAACGCTGGCGGAAGGTGGAGCGTATGAGTGAGTTGGCGAACGGTCGGTCGAGCCCTTCTCAGTGTTCTCTTGAACCTAGTCAGTGCCACTGGGACATGTCAACCTCTGAAGTCGACTCTAGCTTTGGGGGAAATACACACCATAAACGGCATCGTTCTGTTTTCCGAAATGAGAAGCTGGGTCTCCCCAGAGGAAGGGTGCGAATATTGTATGCCATTTCCTGCAGACAAGAGAAGCGGAGCAAAGATCCCTCGACGGTATCCATGGCGCAATGATGTTCCATGCGTCGCGATTCACCGCAGATTCGTACGATGGTGGGACATCCTCCATCTGAACATTATGGGGCCATGATCGGTTGCAGGATGAATGCTTTCGAAAAGACGGCCGTTCGCAGAGCTGGACGGCACATCTGTGAGCACGGGAAGTGACTCCCGGGACTGATTGACCTGTCACCTGCTGGCGCCCGAGAGAAGCCTGGCGAGGCTCAGCAGAATACGGGTATCCGTGGTCAATGAGAGGGTCCCCCCTGCAGGGGGCCCCACCCTTGCAGGGGGTATACCCCTGCAAGGCCACTTGCCGCAGGCGAGTGGTGGTCAGCGTAATGAACTTATCAGCGTAATGAGCGTTTTTCTACGCGTTTAAACGCGTCATATATTTATTCATATATCTCCATCATAATATGTCTGATTCGAATGAGGCTCTGGATATCCTTACCTGGAGAGTTGCTGAAGACATTTTTCGCGTTTGAGAAGGGGGAGAGCGGGCGAATATTATAGTAATCGCACGCGAATATAGAGTTGATTAAAATAGAGTTACTTGATAACTTAAGAGCGTAAGATCTTAAATAAGTTGAAAGTCTGTAAATTATAAGCTATTAGAGATGTAGAAGACAGCTCTAATATAGTATATTCATTCTTTAGATGAAATAGACTAATCTTTACATCTTAATCAGCTCAGTATTACTGTAAACTTTATTCTTAAAGAGAATTATTAAGAAGAAGATTTACCGCTTATTATAGATCTATATTAAACTTAACACTTTCTTAAATAATATTCTAAGCTTTATAAGATGAAATAGAAGTTATTAAAGCTTAAGCGTAAGCTTACTTATAATTTAGCTATGATTTTAAGTTAATTTAAGTATTTTTAAAAGTTTTATATAAAATATAGAGTTTAGAATGAGAATATCTGAAATTTTAATAAAACAGAATTTTAAATTAGAATAGATAAAAGTTAATGAATAGTAATCTTTTTAATATTTAAAAGATTCTATCTTATCTTTAATAATAATCAGAAGCTTATAACTTCTGTAGAAGTTATTAATATTAGAGGAATAACTATTTAATTAATGCTTATTTTATTTAGTAAATTATATTAAGAATGTTTTTATTTTAATCTTAAAGATAATATTCTTATAAGTATCTTAAAATTAAAATATTTAAATAATGAGCTGGTGTATAAATATATTCAGTATTTCAATTATTAAAATCAAAAATATTAGAAAAGCGCGCATTAAATTCTACTCTATAATAAATATAAAAGTCATTTTACGCGCGAAATTCTTGAATTTTATGAGTAACAGAATATTTATATTTTCGCTCTATCTTCTTATATAAGTTATATTCTTTAACTACTTAATATTATATTATTTCAGTTATTTAAGCATTTTCACGTTAAAGTTATTAATCAGACTACTTATATAAGATACTTAAATTTTAGTAAGCTCAAATTTCTTACTATAATTTTAAGTATTTAAAATAAGATATTTAAAAAGAACTCTATTCTATTCTTATTTTAAGCTTATAAATTAATTTTATATAATTTATAAATTATATTAATAAAAGTATAAGAATATCAGACTTCTTCTTTATTAAATTAATTATCTACTCCCTCAGAATTCTCTTATTCCGCTCCGATAATTTTATATATAATTTAAACTCTTTAAAAATAAGCTAATTTACTTAAATAAACAATTTAAAATTATACAGAATCTCTTTAAATAAAATTTATTAAAGATGCTTTAATATAGACTAAAAATAGAGTATAACTCAAGCTATAATTAATAGAATTAATAGTCGCGGAAAATAAATATCAAAAATATTATATATAATCTCAAAATCAGCTATAAAAAGAGAGGACACTCTATTCTTAATTAGCAAGAGAAATAATCTAATAATATTAAGAAGAGGGAGGTACTCAGCTTAAACGGGCATTATAAAGAGAGAGATAATTACGTCTAGAGCTTAAGATAGAGTAGATATGATGCTTAAATTTATCTAGATAATTCGCAGGAGATTCGCGAGAGAATATCAGTTAAAGATAATACAGAATTCACTTAATTAAGCCATCTATAATATATTTTGCAATAAATATACAAAAAAACGCTCATTACACTGATAAGTTCATTACGCTGACCACCACTCGCCTGCGGTGAGTGGCCTTGCAGGGGGGACCCTCTCGTTGACCACGGATAGTCCTTGTGGTGTTACCAGGGGACCGAGGTACTTTGACAGCCATGGTGAGACACGGAGCAGTTTCTCCCCCCGCATTTCCTCCTGTGGGGAGAATGGGCTGTGTCTCACCATTGTTGTCAACGGGACTGAGCGTGCCTCGGGCCGTCAAGGCGCAGTGATTGCGGATGAGGTTCCGGGAGGTCTTGGCATGGTTGGTCGGTTCAACCTCTGTTCCACTGCCCTGAGCCCTGAGCCCTGACTCTCCTTTCCGGCGGCTCTGATCCGTTTCCATGCTCTGCCGGTTCTGTCGCAGACTCCTTCTCCTTCTCCTTCTCCTTCTCCTTCAGTCGCGCGCCGAGACCGCTGTCGTACCCCGCAAAGTCTGTTCTGCAGGGCTGCGATGTACCTGAATGCTGCTCCTGAAGGCTGATGTTTCACCAGGAACGGCTCCGGATGTAACAGACTTCGTTCGCGACCAAACCATCGAGGCCGTTTTTGTTTGAAGCGCGCTAGCTCCTCTGCATCTCAAACCGTGAATGCTCCATCGTATTGGCTCGGCGAGAACAGATCCCAGGTATAAATCTTCTGGCAATGGCCAGATCTGGCATTACACCCATGTATTTCCTGAACCATTACAACTAGTTCGATTTCTTCTCTGCGGTGCAAACAGTCACCATCTCCACCCAGTGGACTCCAAAGCATAATATCCACCGTTTTCTTAGCCATGCCTACAACCACTGCGGACATCTCAGGTCATACAGCCGGCCGAAAAAACACACCGGAGTCCTCGAAAGGGCACGCATTCTCTAGAATGCCGAGCAACAACCCAGCACCTGTTCGGAAAAGAAACCAACAAACCGCTCACACCACCACATCCGCCTTCCTGGAACGAGGCAGAAAAGAAGGGGCCTCGTCTCCCGACAAGTGCCGAGACTGTCGCCTACTTAAGGCAAAAGGCAAGGACTGCGTACCCTGCAGCAAGAAAGAATCCGACAAGGAAGACTCAGACGAACGCGCCTGGGTCCAACGCTACGTTCAGATCCAGCTGGGCATCGTGCGTGAGCTCGAGAAGAAGACTGGGAAGAGTCATGAAGATGTTAAGAAGCAGCTGGAGAGGGGAAGCGCGCAAGATATCATGGAGGCACAGGTCAAGATTCAGCAGGAGATTCAGAGGATGAACAGGGGATAAGAGGAGATCGTCGCGTAGGATTGGGAGGTAACGCGTGAGGAGATTTGCATAGTTTTGGACAACGGACTCTCGGTAGGAGAAGGGTCCTGGTTAGAAACGCGCAGCACAGATTAGGCAGAGGCATCATAAAAGTCAAATGTTTCCATTTTTTATTATTCATTTTCGATTGTCAATTATTCAAGGAGTGCTGCTTTTATGCTATGTTGTCTCGTTCTCGCCTTTCCCACGAGGTGGAATTCCCACCAATGGATTTCCAGGTTGTGTTTAAGGCTGACCGATCCAGGTTCATCGTACCATTTTGAATGAGATAATCAGTTCCAATATCTGGGTTGGGGAATGGATGTCGGGTTGTGAATTGATGTCTTTGCACTCATGTAACATTCGTGCCAGCTTTCTTGCCACTGTGAGGCAGGATAGACAATGTTAGTCTCAGATGGATCATGTAAATGGAATGAGTAGACCAGGAATCCTCTGATGCCTGGCCTGCAAAGGAAGTACTCACCCACATGGTTCTAGCAGAGTCGCCATGTAATGGGATTCCCACTCAGAAGTCAGACAGTCGTTGTCCGGAGGCCCACCAGAAGCAGGCAGATTAGCGTCTGTTTGGACGTTGCCAAAGATCTTTTACAACTCGGGGATATATTTCGATAAGACGCTGACAAAGTGGGTCCTGGACTTGGCATAAGTTCCTGGCGGCGGCAGTTTTTGTCCCTTTTGCGGTGAAACGATAAGGATCGATCGTTTTGAATATGAGTCTGATGACAAGGTTGTCAAGTCTGTTTAGCTGCAGATATTTCTAGTAAGGGCCCTCATTCCGCTATGCCTAATTGGGAGGTGCCACTTCCCTTCTCCACAGCGGTGCAGGGTAATTTGGAGTCACATCGGTGATGGTGAAGTTGTCCCAAAAACGGCCGTCGGTGACATCTTGGTAGTCGGCAGAGGATGTAGGGACGGTAGGCGGATAAAAGGAACGCAGGAAAACACGATTGACGCCAGCTAATGCAAATGCGTATGGGCAGCCAGGTGGGTGATATGGAGGAGGTCTTGGGGCTGCAGCAAGAAGAGGAGAGAAAAGGAAAGAAGGTGAGAAATAAGAGGAGCCCAATAGGTTGCAGCGTTGTTGCGCGCATCTTGACTAAGTGAAGATCAAGATAGGGAAAGAATGGAAACTTAGAACAACTAAACAGCTGAAGACTACAGTCTACAGTCCACAGGAGAGACCAACCTTTATATCAACAAGATGTCCCATGGTCACATCGTGTCTGTGGTTTGAAACCTTTGATAGAAACAATCAGGGTCCGTTGCCATATAATATGGGGACAGCCAATCACTGTTCAGCTTTGCCGACTTTTTCAGGGTCAAGCTCGTGGTCGGGTACCGTGGCTAGATGTGACCTGCATGGAGGTTGAGACAACGTGGAGCAAAGCGAAGCATTGATGTATAGTCCGTAATCATGCCCGAAGCAGCAAGCGACTCAATAGTCCCAGGAGCTTGGAAAGGCTTGAGTCGACCGTGTGCAGGAAGAACCTCATTTCCTCCCGATTTCCCTGGACTTGGGAGGCTGGCAGCGGTTCCGCTCTTGGCAGTCCAGCGCTCCTCGAGATCTCCGAGCTCAGCCAAGACCGAGGCGGCAGGGATGAGAGGACAAAAGTCGTGGCCGCCTTCGACGAAGGAATCGGACCATTACTTGCATTAAGACCGTTTTTGCACTACCTCCACTTCGTATAGGGTGGGGACAAAGAGCGAAGATGAAGGTTGGAAGATTCCCACGAGCAACTTGCTGTGAATTCTCGTCAATAAAATCCTTTCCTATTCATTGGATGCGGAGATCTTTCACAGAATCACGGCAAGGACCTAGGCGTAAGCCGCTTCTGGGAACTTTTGTATCAAATCGGCTCCTGTTCTTTCCCCCACTGTTTTCACGTCAGGTCCAGTTCGAGAAGCTTTGCCTCGCCCTCGCATACTTTGACATCCAGTAGACGGACTTCTGCGCTTAATGTCGAGTACCAGGCTCCATTGTTGAAAACGGGAGCATGTGCGGCTGGGGTCTACCTTTGAGATCCGAGAGCTTAAAGTTCCAATCCCGGATTTTCTTTTCGCCAGCAGAGATCATATTGCTAAGTCGCCTATTTGGAGGAGTCTTGTAAGCAATATCACTTGCGGGTCTTGCTCCCCTGGATCCTCCGCCGCCCGGCTCCTGCTTCGTTGCTAGATCAGGGAGGACTTTCTTTCCTTTTGCTTTCGTGACGCCTACCCGCTCGCTCAATTGGCCACTCTCTGCTCCACCACAGGCAGGCAGGGTGAAGATTGATTTGAGGAGCTCGACGTCTGGATTCTCCCAAGGCCGGTTCAATTGCGCCACGTACTGCTGATGCTACTCGCATAGGCGGTAGCAGTGGAAGTCCTCTGGGCGCGGGATGCTGAATTGCTGAGGGCCCCGATTGCGTTGATGACCTCGGTTGTGCTGCCCAACTCGGTTGTGATGATGGCCTTGCTTGGGCTGATGGCCCCAGTTGTGTTAAAGGCCCTGGTTGTGATGATGCCCTCGGCTGTGTACTTGAGATTTATTGATGCTGCCGGGCGATTCGCGGTACGTTCAGAAGGGGCGAGGGAGAGCCTGTTTCTGCGCTCTCCGGAGGATATCATCACAAATTTGATCGCTGTACTAGATGAGAGTTGTGGCCAACGTGGTAGAAAACGACGGAGGTTGTTAGGAGATGAGATTAAGAAGGCTGAATAACGTCAAGGTGAAGTTCTGAGTGGCTAACACGCAGACAGATAGAAGCTTGAAGATGATAAGCGCGAGGGAGGACAATGAATGTTGCTGGTGTCAAGAGATCGCCCCGGCCAACCTATCGTACTTAAAGGTGAGTAAATGGGACGTCCAAAGCAGCAATCGCTCATCAAGAAAAAGACACAATATGAATACTCGTCTCTGACTTCCGTCAATGAAGTCAGCCAGGCTCGCACTTCGATTTCGTCAGGGTCTCAAGTCTGCATTTCTGATCCACAAATCCGTAGATCACTAGTTAGTAGGATTGTGAAAGAGACGGGGAACAGTTGAGACAATTCGAGTCACATTTTCCTGCTGTTCCAGCGGTTCGTAAGCAGAAGTGGTGGCCGTTTCTTGCGGCCAATTTGCGTCAGATCTGGCCACGACTTGTGCAACCGCGCCTCGAAGAGGCTCCCTCAGCATCACAACACCAACCGTGATGTGGACGTATTCGATGGGGGCACGCTCCTCGATCGCCAGCTCAGACAGAGCCTGAGTAGCAACTTTGTGCTCGGATGGGGGAGTATGTACTTGATCCTGCACTCCTGAGCCAGATTCCCCCAACTCGAACGAAGCAGTATCGCACTGCTTCATCAAGTCAAGCGACTTCTCGAGGCGCTGCCATTGCGCCTCCTCCTGTCGCAGTACAATCTTTCAGCTCCTCTTTATTCTCGCTCTGGCAGTCCACTCTGGTTGCTGGCTTAATGCTGCTCTGCTGAAGTTGGCTACTCCTCCGCCCGTAGGCGCCGGTAGATCACTTCAGCCGCGGATCTCAAGCGATAAATTGAAAGACTTGGCCCGCGCTGTCTAGGCCAACTGCGCGACTTCTGATCTCTCCCCGCCCCACAACATCTTCCCTACCTTTCCTGACTCCGATCCTTGGTCTGTCTGCTCTGCTCATAGACTGACTTTGCTGTCTTTTTATGAGCCCAAAATGTCTTGGTTTCCCGGAGCTGGCGGCCAAGGAGCGCAGAATCACCAGGGCTATCCCCCCCCACAGCCTCCAAACTACGCTGCACCAGGAGGATATGGCCAGCCTCAGCCTCAGTATCCGTGAGTGGCTCAATTTGTTCTGATGGTTCCACTTCGATGCTGAGATACAATAGGCCACAGGGGTATGGCAATTTCGCACCACCCCAGCAATCCCACTCTCCGCAGCCTGGTGGGTATGGATATCAAGGAGGATACAATGTCCGTGTCACACGCGTCGTCTTAGTTGATTCAAGCTCATTGTCCTCTAGCAAGGTCTTCCCCCTCCCGCTTCGCAGCAGCAGTATGGAGGCGGCTATGGTGGCTACCCACCACAGAACCAACCACCTCCACTTCAACAACAACAGAGCTACGGGCGCCCACCACCAAACATGCCGCCACCTCCAAGCACAGCACCACAACAATTCGGCCATGGAGCCCCCAACAGCTACGCCTTCCAATACAGTAACTGTACCGGGCGACGAAAAGCCCTTCTGATTGGGATCAACTACTTTGGCCAACGTGGCCAACTCCGCGGCTGCATCAACGACGTCAAAAACATGTCTACCTACCTCAACGAGCGCTTCGGCTACGCCCGAGAAGACATGGTGATCCTGACCGACGACCAACACAACCCCATGTCCCAACCAACCAAAGCCAACATCCTCCGCGCCATGCACTGGCTCGTCAAAGAAGCCCGCCCCAACGACTCCCTCTTCTTCCACTATTCAGGCCACGGCGGGCAAACCCCGGACCTTGACGGCGACGAAGATGACGGTTATGACGAGGTCATCTATCCTGTCGATTTCCGCACCAACGGCCATATCGTTGACGACGAAATGCACCTGATCATGGTCAAAAGCCTCCCGCCAGGATGCCGCCTAACCGCCATCTTCGACTCGTGCCACTCCGGCTCCGCCCTCGACCTCCCGTATATCTACTCCACCCAAGGCGTGCTCAAAGAACCCAACCTCGCCAAAGAAGCCGGTGCCGGCCTTCTCTCCATTGTCTCCTCCTACGCGCGAGGCGACATTGGCGGCATCGCCAGCACAGCCATGGGCTTCTTCAAAAAGGCCACCACTGGCGACTCTACCTACGAGCGCGCTAAGCAAACCAAGACTTCTCCCGCAGACGTGATCATGTGGAGCGGCAGCAAAGATACGCAAACGAGTCAGGATGCTAATATTGCAGGCCAGGCGACAGGCGCCATGAGCTGGGCATTTATCACGGCGCTCAAGAAGAATCCGCATCAGAGTTATGTGCAGTTATTGAACAGTATTCGGGAAGAGTTGGCGAGTAAATACACGCAGAAACCGCAGTTGAGTTGTAGTCATCCGTTGGGTAAGCCCTCTTGTCCTTCTTTCTATCATCGGAATGACATCTACGCGCAGAGATAAAGGTGAAAAGTTGGGGGCTAAAAGATGCTGACGAATCCGGTGACAGATACGAATATCCTCTATGTGATGTGAGGTGGTCCACTTGCATGGTCGCAGAGGCTGGATGACAACGTGCCGCATCATAGGACTTCGGAAGCTGAGGAGGTTGTTTCGCCGGGCTCGGAAGTTCTCAACGATTCATGTTTTTCTCATCTTCTTGCCTTCCGAATCGATGGGTTTATCCATCTACATTGAGGGGTGGATAAAGGGACTCCTTTGGACCGGATGGACACCCCTCACAAATATTGCATCCTCTCTGTCTTGTCAAGGACTGCAAAAGCGCGGGCAGACGGATGTAGATGTGGTAATGGTGGTGGATAGTCAGTCTTCGGATCAGAGGCGTAAGTATAGTTATTGGTAAAATTAGCATTCAATAAAAAGAATTGCATTTTCAAGTTCCTTGGTAGTCATTGAGAGAGAGAGAGGCCTGCCTTCCCAACATCCCATCCCTTCCCATCTCACCCCTTGAGATGCCTTCCTATACATACATCTATCCCTGTCGATCAATCCATTACCTCCCGCGCAACCCCTTTCCCCTTCCCCCCCCCCACAAAACTCAGCGCCCTCTGACGTGGCTCGAAAAGTCGAAACGTGGATCATGCATAATTAGCGTTGACATATAGGTGTAGAAGACGCTTTTGACAAATGCGCACTCAAGAAGCAATAATGGTATTGTTGTCTCCCTTTGGTATCATTCCGAGCTCTTTGATTCAAGCCGCTTTCTCTCGAAGTAACTACCTACTCCGGTCTCCAACCTGATGCATCTCACAACCTACTTGTTGCCTTTCTAGCTCTGTCCGCTTACTGCCTACCTCCTCGGCATACCCCTGCCCCTTCCCCTCAAGGCCCTCTGCGCCGCGCCGGGCGGCAACCCCCGTTGAGGAGCCTGCGGCTGCTGACTCTCCTCGTTGCGGATCGTCTCGTCCACACTGAGGATCAGGCACGCGGCCTCGACCGCCGCTTGAATGGCATTCACCTTGACCAAGCTGGGCTCCCAAACAAACGCATCCATATTATTACGTACGCCTTCGTGGTCGAAGTCGACGCCAGCCCAGACGTTGCCCTTTCGATGCTCGACGCGAAGGCGATTGAGGATGTCGGTTGCGTCGAAGCCTGCGTTGTCGCAGAGTTGGCGGGGGATGATCTCTAAGGCTTTCGCGAAGGATTTGACGATGGCCTGTTGTTTGTGGGGGACGTTCTTGTCTGCGAATTGGTGGAGGTAGGAGGAGATTTCCATTTCAGTGGCGCCGCCGCCGGCGACGATGGAGTTGTTGCGGAGGGCGCGCTTGACGATCATGATTGCGTCGTGGAGGGAGCGTTCGACTTCGGCGATGAATTGTTCGGCGCCGCCGCGGAGGATCAGGGTGCAGGTTTTTGCTTCGGGACAGTCGGAGAAGAGGTTGAAGCGGTCGGAGCCGATTTGGCGTTCTTCGAAGAGGCCGCAGCTGCCCAGGTGGGCGGGGTGGATGTCGGAGCAGGTGGATTGGGTGGAGGCCCCGGTGGCTTGGCAGACTCGTTCGAGGTCGTCGGCTGTGACACGACCGGCGCAGAAGATGTCGCGGTCCGCAAAGTATTGGGTGGCTAGGTCGCCGATGGGGAGTTTGGAAAGGATGATTTTGGCGCCGGTTTTGTGGAGGGCTTCCATTTTGTTGTAGATGATTTGCCACTCCGCGTCAACAATGGCTTGGTACTCGGAGACTTCTTCAACGCGGACTTCGGCATTGTCTTTCTCGGCTTTGAGTTCAAGTTCGACGTTTAGGCAGACGATTTTGGGGTTCTTGAAGGTCTTTGGTTGTTGTTCGAAACCGGCGTAGGAGAAGGTCTTTTTGAAGGCGACGCCATTGACAAACTGGGAGTCCTGAAGAGCACCTCCGGTGATTTTCTTGATGCCAATCAGCTTTTCATTGAGATCGTCTTGGTCGAGGGAGAGAACGGCGTCCACGACCACTGTAAAAGTTTTAGCTAGAGTGAAAGCAAATCGGGCGATGGTTAAGGCCTACTTTTGGTGAAGAAATCGGCGTTCCGATGTATCAGCTTACTGCTCATAGCAGTAGCAGCAAGCTTCCTCAAAGTGTCCTCTTTGTTCCCTTCTGTTGTGCTGACTGATATCTCCTTGATCTTGTTCACAGCAATTGCTGAAGCTCTTCTTAGACCCTTGATAATCGTCTGTGTACTGACGCCCTGTTCGACATGGTCCTTCACTTCTTTCAATATCTCTCCAGCCAGAACAACCACTGATGTAGTTCCGTCTCCGACTTCCGCATCTTGCGAACGGGCAATATCTGTCAATATTCGCGCCGCTGGATGGACGATATCTAATAGCTAAGAACCCGTCAACATACAGCCTAGATCGAGATGGAGACATGCGCTACCTTCATCACTGTCGCGCCATCGTTGGTGATCGTTTGCCTGCCATTTGCGTCTACCATCAACAGATCTCCACCATACGGTCCAAGGGTACTCTTGATGGTTGATTGCACAGCAAGGCAAGCATTGATGTTGGATATCACCTGTCCTTTACCTTGCGACTGATCCGTACCTGTACACAGTCAGATTGAAGAAGTAACAAGTGAGCTGTAAGTCCTACCCTCCTTAAGCACAATGATGGTCGGCGTCTGCCCGCCGAAGGCTGCCATGTTTGTGGGATGTCACCCTTTCAAAAGAGGTCCGAGAAGGTTGCTATTTGCAAAGAGCTCGGGGAAGGTGACAGAACGACGGTCGAACAGACAAAGAAGACTCAGGTGGTCGGTTAAAGTATGGTCGCTGGGCGCAAGTTGCGCTGTTCAAAACTTCCACAACTTTTCTCGAAAAGTGGTAGCTGGACAAGGGGCCAATCGGAGAGGTATATTTTCCGAGAAGCTCAGAGGCCAGAATCAAGTTCGCAGAACCGACTTCTACCGGCTCAATAAAAATAGCAAGCTCAAATACCCTTCGACAACATGATCGGGGCAAGTCAACCTACGTCTGAGATTCACCGGGTGCGCTCGAGATACAAACAGTTCTAAGGATTTCTACGGCGGACTAAAGGAGTAGAGCACAAGCATGGCACTACCACGACTCTCCCAGTTCTTCTTTCGGATCGACAGGTACGTGCCAAAGAAGGCAGAAAGCATAACCGTTGGAATCACTCCGTCTAATGCTTTGCGCCACGGAGCCAAGCCATGAAAAAACCGACCTCGGGTATATCGAAGAGTAACAACATGTTGCCTCTGACAAAACCACCGTACACCAATCCGGCTGACCGATTTATTGGTCAAAATGCGTATTCCCCTCCGTATCAACATACCCAACTTGAAGTAGATGTTGCGGTATCTGCTCCTCATGGTCGAGATGTGTGCTGTCCACCAGATCCATCGAAGCAGCAGCAGCTTGCGCCATCAGATGATCATCGTTCTCGTCAACATGATACTCTCCTGAATGGGTATGGTGGTGGTGCATCTGCGGCTGGTCGTTGAAATGAGCCATTCCCGTTGCCTCATAGGCGTCTTCCGAATGATGATACTGGGAATTCATCTGAGATTGCAGCTGTTGCATGATTTGCGGATCGATAGCCATTTCATGGTAATCCTCCATACCAGGTACAGGTCCATGTATATTTTGCTGATCGTGTGGTGGAAAAGGATCTTGCTTGTGCTCAAAAGTATGTTCGGCAAGGATTTGGGGGTCTTGATTCATGAAGCGATGCTCTGTTGCCATCGTATTGCGCTGCTGCGGTGTGGGTTGTGCAGCGGATGGCAGTGACGGCGTAGGTGGGATCGATACTTTGGGCTGCTCAGAATGGTTGATCGAGCCATCTGGACGGACTAATTGAGTCTTGCCCGCCTCCTTACATTCAGTGCAATTCTTGATGACCATGCTGACAGTTTCTTTGATCCGTACCCAATGATATTTTGTTGCAATCATCGCTGTGGTCTTATTGATGCCTCCGTGAGCTTGGGTATGAGCTTGTCGCGCGATTTCATATTGATTTTGTGGGTCCGAGATCACCTCCTTGCCCTTCAACATAAGCCTCTCAGGCTCTCCATTCTCTCCTCCGACGAGTTTGTAGTGGGTTGCGGCACTCCTGAGTCGACTCTTCTCAGCTCTGTCAGCCCCGGTAGGATAATTGTTGTGCTTAAGGTAATACCGAATTTTGTCAAATCGTTCCTCTGAGACAAAATCTTCTCCGCCTGGGCCAAGATCACGTCCATAAATGATTGCGTCCACCAAATCAGTGGACGATCGTAGATTACCACAAGCTGGGACTCGACCAATCCTCTTGAACCCTAGGGAATCCCAAATCCGTGTCGAAGCGCTATTAGTCTCGTACACAAGATTGAAGACGGAGTACGTGTAGCCCTGAAAACGAGTGAGAAACGCTTCGGGAACCACACGAGTGGAGGCATCACTTACTAGTTGTGGTGCCCAATCAAGATAACACTCGCCCATCGATTTGCCCACCCCTTTGTTTCTCGCTGCTGGGGTCACCAAGAACCCGCCGTTGCAGACATGACTGCTACGGCCTGGATAATTGGGCTTGACATAAAAGCTCCCCAGGCAGATCTTACTCCAATCGCTGCTCTCATCCTCCATCGCTTGGACGGACTCAATACCTCCAATATCACCTAACAACATGACGGCTGCAAAATTTCCAAACCAGTATGGTCCAAAGGTGTCGTAATGCAGGGAATCGATCATGGGATAAGTGTCACCACCTTCAATCTCCTTATTCAACTGGTCGCAAAGATATGAAAGAAGTCGACCAGGTACTTGGCCTGGGGAAAAGAAAGGAACAAGAGTGGCAACAGTCACTCGATCTCGAAGCGTGACTGGCCTGGGGAAAATTGACGATGGAATTTGAGGATTGTTTGCTGTAGGGTACGGACCAGCACCAGATGCACGATATATGACTGGCGCTGTTGGGTCATCAAGCATCGCAGGCATATTGGATTGTGTTTCCTTGAGAGCTCACTAGAATCGTGATGATAGCACTTCAGTGACTGTCGCGAACAGCGAGTGCAACGCTCGTGGAAGTTTCGGCTCAATCAACCTGGTGTGACTACCATCCGAATAGAGGCTGGAGCCAAGAACAGTCTTGGCCGATTGCCATGTAGCTAAATTGTGTGAGTATATCTGAGAACAGACGACGAGGAAGCGATTGTCGTGGCCACAGAAGCAAAGTGGGAAGTCGGCTGTCGGAACATCTTGGTTCCGATTCTCCGAGGTGGCTGTTCCCTCTGCCCTGCTGCATTTGGATGCGTCCTGTACGACAGCGACGCATATACATGCCTGCTCCTGGTCATAGGGCGCTCGGTTCGACCGCAAAGAACCTTCCGGAGGTGCAATCGCGCACAACTGGTTACTGTGCTCTGATTGAGGACTTCACATTGAAGCGCTCAATCAAATCGGCCACGTCATTACAATTCTGGCGACAAGTCCGAAGTTGTGGAGATATATGACAGGTATCTTGAGGGTCACCATTTCTGGGGAGCTGACACGACTGGTCTCGAGAATGAGGCGCTAGCCCTATCCAGCTTCTTCTGCCGTTCTCTGGCGGCAATACCGGTACGGTCAGTGACTGGAGTGGCATTCGCTATCTGGTCGAAATCATCGTAATCTCCCTTGTCTGATCCGGACTCCGCACCAGAATCTTGGACAGGCGGCGCATTTTTGAGGACTGCATCGAGACCAGCTTTTGAAGGTTCGTCTGTAGAGGGGTTTGAGAAAGGTCTGGATGCCAGAACCTTTCGTCGCAGTTCTGCCATTTCCTCCTCGTCATCCTCCTCTTCTGGTAGGTCTAGTGATACGCCGTTGTTAATAACGCTCCCTTCTCCCTCGCCTTCTTCCTCTTCGCCACCGTCATTTCCTTCTTGATCACTCTCGTCCGAATCCAGAATGTCTCTTCTGTTCACGTTACCACCTGCCCAGGCATCTCCTTCCCCGTTGTTGTCCTTTTCTGCACGACTCTCAGAATATTCTCGCTCAATCTTTTCAAGCCATATCTCTTCCGCTTTCTTAATCTCTTCTTCCGTTTGACACGCAGCATACCGTTTCAAGAGCTGGGAATTTATTTCCAGAAATGGTTGTCCATAGGAGAAGTGTTGTAGGACCTCGGTAGCCCAATCCGCATGCCCACATATACAAAAGCAAGCGGCCAAAGCTTCCACACAGTTCAGTCGCCAAGGTCTGCCGTAGTTTACTGGGTTGGCAGCGACAAGATATGGTAAAAGCCGCTCACACTTCCCTCCTATCCTCGACCATGGCACTTCTTTGATTCGCACCCACGAGCATTCCACGACCGCCGCACCATATTGTTCGAGAAGGCCCCGGTCAGCTGCGGAGAGGATTTGTTTGGCATTTGGTCTGTGGACACGTGTGTCAGCAGATGGAGTGAGAAGGTGCAGACCTCCCTACGAAATCACGACTCCAGGGAACTTTTGCCCAATAGGTAATTCTCCCATCAAGCCAAAATGTTTCAACCTTTTGCCAGAACATCTTTTTGGATCACAGTGTTCCAGATCCCAACATACTGCTCTGAAAGGAGGCTTAGTATAGCCAGTTGAGTCTTCATCGTCGCGAGGGACTGCACGGTGGCGCGGGCCAGTCGAGAACTTCCTTCCCTTTGCCAGATTATCTTTTTTATGTCTCACCATTATGACCATTTGTGTCAGGCGAGGTAGTGAATGAACAAAACTGTCCGTGTATGGATGGGTTAGTGGCCGCTGCAGTGACAGTAGTGTTCTTTGATCCGAGTGTTTGAGTAGAGAGGTTGACGATGCACGGTAATATTTGGAGCGCTCCTCGTCCAGTCTCCGACATTCTCCCCGCAGGCCGCCGATTTGTTTCAGTCAAGACCGCTGGCATCGGCCGAGAGCGAGTTTACAGAAGCATCGATATCTTTCTCTTTGGCTTCAAGATCATCTGATGCCCAGTTTGCGATAGCATTGCCGTTAGGCTACTTCGTTCAACCACAGCGCACTCCACGCAACACCGCCGCCATACGTCCCTTCATTATGGAAGCAGCCTCAGCTAGATATGCTGGTGGCTATGCTTCAAGAGACCGCTTTGGTGCTTTCGGGGAACCCGCCAACAGTACGCTTCAGCGCTACATCTGTTCGTTCACGGCCGAAGACTAGGGAATGTACGCTGCTAAACGAGACAATAGATAATGCCTGCGATCCCCAAAACATGGAACCCAACCTAGCTTTGAATCTTGAGGTCTCAGATCTCATAAACTCTAAGAAGGGCAATGCGTGCGTTTCACAGTCCTCCTGGCCTGTAAGATATTGAACTGACGGCTGGAGTCAGCCCTCGTGAAGCCGCCGTAACCATTGTTCAATCAATCAATTCGAGAAATCCAAACGTATCACTTCTCGCCTTAGCGGTATGTGTCGCCAATGGAAATCTCAGGATGTTTTTTGACTGGATAAAGCTGCTCGATATTTGCGTCAAGAATTGCGGTTACCCATTTCATCTTCAGATCAGCACAAAAGAATTTCTCAACGAGCTTGTTCGCCGATTTCCAGAAAGGCCGCCGATACGTCCTTCGAAAGTGCAGTCTAGGATCTTGGAGTCTATTGAAGAATGGCGCCAGACGATATGTCAGACATCGAGGTACAAGGAGGACCTTGGCTTCATAAGAGATATGCACAGACTGCTACTATACAAAGGCTACATGTTTCCCGAAGTGCGGAGAGAAGATGCCA
>JAABUK010005164.1_pt1 | contig 20599 bp, 17 predicted proteins | sample 5559141 | NCBI WGS metagenome assembly JAABUK01 (sample SAMN10711869, study PRJNA513367) | rock metagenome | isolation source: Antarctica rocks | place: Antarctica: Victoria Land, Pudding Butte nord | collected 2016-01-03
CAGACCGCTGCTCGAAGCGATAGGGCACGAGATCATGCAACGAGCACAAGCAGGGGATGAGACAATCCTGCTCAAAGTCAAATCGCATATAGGCATACACGGCAATGAGATGGCTGATAAGCTTGCAGATGAATGCTGCATGAACATGCACTTTGACTATGACCTGTCTAATGACTACACACAACCATTCAAAGACAAATTCTGGTTTCAACATACCATTCAAATCCAGACAGCAGAAGGGCCAGCAGAAACCAAAGCATGCATAAGAGACTTGGATGACTCACTGAGAAAAGCTCTGCATGACAAGCACAAACTTGGCCAGTCAAAGCAAGACTCACTGTACTTTCAACTATGGGACAAGTTGCAACCATTCAGGTCAAGCCACACAGTGATGCGCTGTGGACCATGCCATCAATCCCAGAATCACACAAGAGAAACATCTTCAAATACAGGACAGGTCAAATCTGGAATAAGAACATAGCCTTCAAGAGGCGTATGCCATACATGACCGGGCAGCCAATAGCCAGGGACACACGCTGCCCACTCTGCAGAGGTGATGACTCCCAGGGCCACATCTTCGGGAGCCGCATGCTCCCAGACAGGTGTCTACAAGCAAGGGGCTTGGACCCTGCGGTGGAGAGGGGTTTCTCGCAGGGGGGAGCAGCAGACACACGGAGCAAGATGAGGCCAGACATGATGACAGTGGAAATGACAACAGCAGAACAACAGCAGTACCTGCGCCATACTCTGGATCCAGACTGACACCCCTGACACCAGTGATGCCTAATGGAAATCCAAGGAGCATAAAGATTGTGGAAGGAGGATATTGCTCTGATACAAGATATGAGGAAAAGCTGCAAGAAAAGGGAGCACAGCATAAAGCATTGGAGGAAGCTCTCAAGGAATATGGTTACAATGTTACCACTCTGCCCATTATCATAGGACAATCTGGGTCACAGTATCACACTACATCTGACGCTCTAGCAAAGATTGGTGTAGAGCATGGACCTGCAAGCAAAGTTATGTCCAAGTTACATGAACATTCTGTTTTGACATTTCACAAGATTTTGACATCTAGGAGTACTAGAAAGGGAGAAGACACACAAACGCAGACAGAACAGGCCAGATCCACCTTAGGTTGAGGATTTTTCCTTTCCCTTAGGGCTATGGCCTACGGTCATAGCTCCGGGCTGCCGCCTTAGGAGGCTCCCGTTATGATCACTGAAAAGCGTAGACTTTTCTTTTCTTTTCTTTTCTTCAATCTTCAGCCTGTACACATCCAAATCCAAATTCCAAATCCCGGCCAGGCTGTCTTTTTCAAATTTGCATAGGCCTCCAACTTGGCACATACCTACCCTGATAAATTACATCCCAGGTTGCACGGGTGTGTGATTGGACGTGATACACAAAGACAATCTACACCTCCGCTTACCTGCACCTTTGGGAGGCAAAGCAGATTGCTATATACCTCAGCTGAACTCTAAAGCTATTCCCTGAAACTTGATCACATAATCCCCAGTAATGAGCTGACTCATGATACCAAGGTAGTTGGGGATGCAAGGAGATGCTGCAATGTACAGCAATGCAAGTGTTTGAATGCAAATCTAGAGAGAGATTTTTGTTGTTGACAGTGAGTGTCGCCCGTGCCCGCAATTGGTTCACGCATGCGGATGCTGGTGAGCACATGGTGTTTTACTTCCAGATTTTATCCAGATGCTGACAGTGGTAATTTTTTTGGTTGACTGTCCACTTGTTCACCTCAATTATTTAGTTGCATATACAAAAGGTTTGCACAGCACCATAACGTTTGTAACACTGCAGTATAAACATTCACAATCACATAATTTGGAAGTCCTTGGGCCGCATGTGGGGACACAATTTCCTTTCGTAATGCTCACAAGCAGGACAATCCCACCACCACAGAAGTACCAAATGCAACTGATTACCACCTTAGAAAGGCTCAGAACAAAGTTGAGGCTGCCCAAACGCTATGCTGCAGCTGTTGATTGTCACAAAGAAACAAACAGAAGACTCTCCCAGGTTGCAGCCTGCGTCTCTGGCGCTGCAATGCACGTGTACACGTCCTGGGCCTACCAGTACCAGGGCATGCTTTCTCCCTTGCTCTCTTGTTGTTTGTACTTTCATGCATTGCATAACAGTGTAAGTGACAGTGGAAACAATTCCGCTATTGGCATGCTATTGGCACCATGCAGTGACTGTTCCAACAACTGTCTATTGGCACTGTTTAACAACTGTCCGCCAAAGATCTGGCTGTTGTAGAGTTGGAGTTGGAGTTTCTTGCATGACAACCTTGCAATTGACAAACTTGCAATTCACAATCCTGCAGTTGCACTACATAGATATACAGACCGATCATGGTGTTTGCTGTTCTGATATGTTCACACCTGATGCTCACAACATATTGTGTACACAAGAAAGACAGCTGGGACAAATTTGAAATTGGCAAATGGGTGCTGTGTGTTGGCATCTTGTATGCTACTGACCAGTAACGAACTCAAGTGTACTGTTGAGCATTTGGGTAGCTTTGGACTGCCAAATTTTGATATCGTGGACATAGACTCCATCACAGTCATGATTTGCTCCAGGCTGAACCAAAAAGAGCAAGGAATCCCCAGGAAATATTGCTAAGACTTTTTCAAATGTTTCTCTATGTGGAGGGGACACGTCTACTGCCGGAAACACATTGGAAAACAAAATTGATGAAGAATTGCTTTGTGTGAGAATGAACTGCAATGACAGGCCATCGCCACAGGTTGGCCACACCTCAAAGGTAATCTCTACCAAAGCTGCTTCATCCCATAGGTTGCTTACGTATCTGACGCCTACAGCAGCTGTGGTTGCTTGACAGCAGCCATGATTTGGCAGCGAACATGGATGCAAGGTGGTCTGACTGATGAATGCTTGCGATGAATCATTGCAAGCCCACTTGCCATCTTCTGTTATAGCAGTGTCACTTGTCTGCCAAGTCAGTCCCTTTTCTCCACCTGCCAGCACACAGAAATTGCTTAACATGTAGACTAAATCGTTGCAGCACTAATTAACCTCATGACATTTGAGTGCAGATGCATCCAAATGCTTAGCTGAGCCAGCATTGCTTACCATGTTCATCAACTGCAATATACTGCCAGCCATGTTGCCCTTGAAACTTGTCAAAACTACTCCTGAATGACGCTGCAGGACGTGGGACTGGAGCCAAATGTTGACTGATAAGCACTTGTTCTGAAACGCCCATCTGGTTTGACGCAAAGTCCCCTTCAAGCTTGCGAAATGCTGGAATGCGGTCAGCTAGGCACCCAGTATCTGCTCGAGAAAAATTGTTCAGTGTAAATACAGGCTCTGGAAATGAAGTGGTGACAAGGCCTGCCATTCGCAAGTGGTGAATCAGAACCCAAGTCTGAAAAACATTGAAATCCCCAGCCTCTGCCAGGAAATTTGTGCAAAACAGTTTGGTCAGAATTAGCAGAGGAGAACTTTCTACACACAGAGGCTCAGAGCCATGGTAGATCATCCAAGTTGGGCTGGTTGGGTATGATACAAGATCATTTGGCAACATGGCCCCAAATACCAAAGCCCCTAACATACGGCTTTTGCTCAGCCGGGGCAACTGAGAGGCAACATATTCAATGATGCCCATGTCAGAAGCAGGGGGCATGCTGTATTCAGGAGGTACAAGCAAAAGCACAGAGTCATCAGCAAGATGCCCACACACATCTTGTTTCAAAGTTTTGGATGAACAATCAGCAGCCAATCTGACAACCTCAACTGATTGAGCATCAGCCCTGACAGTTGTCACTCTTTTCAGCTGTCTGTGACGTTCAGACAGGTCCTGATTCACATGAAACAGATGCCATAAATTTGCACTATTCTTTATTGCAGGATGCAGAACAGATGTTTGCAAGGTGCCCTGGCGCAGAATCAACTCCAGCCTATCAAACAATGCCAACGCTGAGACAGTTTCTACAATAACATCAGCATGGACATCAGCATCAAATAGCTCAGCCACTCCACCAACATTAAATGTTACAAAAGGGATTTCTTCTATGCAGGCTTCGGCCAAAGCAAAAGGCAAGTTTTCAACCAAGCTCGTGAAAGCCACCATGACACCCTCAGCCCTTAAAATGGCTAAGGCAGCAGCTCTTGGAAGACCACCATAGATCGTCACAGGCATAGGCCAACCAGCTGTCCGGGTATTCAGATACTTCACTGAAGGTATCATGTCAACTTGGGCTTCACCACCGATGAAGATGATCTTAAGGCGTGGTAGCGTGCTTATGTCGAGCATCTCCATCGCTTCACAAAACAGCTTCAAGCCCTTGCGCTCTTCCAACCTTCCAAAAAAAGCTAGCTGCCACACTGGCTTCAATTGCCGAATCTCAGCGGAGGTAGCAGCCTGTGGCACGATGTTGGGAATGACACTCGCAGCGGGAGGGAGGCGCCAGCCTCGCTGACGAAGATGTGCTAACATATACGCCGAAGGGCTTTTGACGTCGTCTGCTAAATGCAAGGTCAGGCGCTCGTGATCATCGATCCTGAGGGTGAAGAGGTCTGTGGGACGCTGACGGGTTCCCTGAGATGACCAGTAGTGGCCACCGTGAGGTTCCACAACCAGCCGCAGGTTAGGCTTCTGGCGCATGCTGACGAATGCTGCGAGTTGCTGCATGCCTCCCCCCCATTCATGGGTGTGAATAACGTCTCAACTCGACTATGCTTGTGGTGGACAGGCCGATGCGAAGCGTGTGCGATACCTACCGTTTTTCGGCTATGCCTAAGGTCTTAGTGACCCCATACAACCCTAATTCTCTAGGCCGAGCACACTTGAGTCAGGTTGAATTAAATCCTGTTAGAGGACTACAAGAAAGAACTGGTTTGATTTACTCCAAGGCCACGTGTCACGAAACCGCTAACGCAGGGAAAGCCATGCGCTGGTACATAACCGAAAAAGTCTTGAAAAATGCAACTCTAGAGGGTTTGCATGTTTCTGGTATAGATGTATCATGCACAAATGCTGAGTATGGGGGAAAGTATGACACATTTGAACGCATGTTTGAGAGCATGAGCACAAGCCGCTTTTGCTTGGCCTTGCCGGGTGATTCTGCTTCGACTCGAAGGCTTAGTGAAATTATGCTTGCAGCTTGTATACCTGTATTTGTGGGGCCCCCATATCACTCCATGCCATTCCATCATTCTATTGACTGGGTGGCTGCGGCTGTTTTCTTCAACATTTCTGATTACAAAGGTTGGCTTGGCACAGAGTTTCAATGGAGTTTGTCCACAACACAAAATGTTATGACTCCTAATGATGCTCAATGGTGGAGCCCAGATGCGGACATCAGTTCAAGCTTAATCAACATTGTTGAAGCAGCAGAGGTAAGCAGGGTTTTGATAGTCTCAGTCCATGCCTTGCTAAGAGTCCAATTATATATCATATTAAAGAAATTGCTCAAACACTGTATATTCTGGTGGACACAAAACGTGAACTGTTTGACAAGTTGATATGCCAGCCTGCAATAGGTGTTGAATGCATTGCCTGCAGTTCCTGACAGAGGCTAGCTTCTGACTGTCAAAAGCAGAGCACTGCAAGACCATCTTAAGACTGTGACTGCCAGAGCCTTATCAATGAGGGCACGAACACAAACCACAAAATGACCATAGTTGGGTATGGCATCTCTTGGCACACATTGATGTTGATCTGTTGCTATGCAGATGGTAGCGCATTTGAGGCACATGCCTCAGAGCGTTGTGGAAGCTAAGCTAAGGTACATTGACAAAATAAGGTCCAGGTTCATGTTTGCAACCACCTTGACAACACCTCCAAATGCTGTCAACACCATTTTGTCAGAAGTCTGCTCTCTTAACAAGTTTACAGACCAGCCTTTACAGCTAGGAACACACTAAGCTGTGTGTCATCGCATGTGATCACTAAAGGCGTAATGGAAAGCACAGATGCGTGCTTACGTTACGTTACAGAGGTCTGAGTATGATGTATGACTGCTACTTCAAGGCAAACATCATTGATCATACTGACTCGTCTTATGTAACTCTACATATGTTCCAGCAAGATCGATCAATATTGCTCCTGACGTAGTTACTTGATCCTTTGTCAACATATGGCTTTGAAACGGCCTTGCAATTCACCTGCCATTGCATATCATGACTCATCATGTTGCCCCACAAAGTCACGGCTCCCGCTCCCCACATCTGCAGTTGAATCCGGCCTGCACAGGCAGCACATGCTCATGCTAGCTGTGCTAGACAAAATGGCTGCAGCAAGTCATACATATGTCAGTGCCTGGACGCAAGTTTGTGAGCATTTGCACATATCAACTGCTTCAACTGCTCTGAATTAACTTGGAAAGTGGAAACAGATGCGCCTCAACAGCTGGTTCGTTTATGTACCTGGTATTTGCCTGTCTTGATGGCTCTTAATCCACCCCTTGGTTTTACGGTGGTCCACGAACGCGTCCGTGGGCATGTGTGTCATCTGATGTAGCCAATCACTACTGAATATTGACCCACATCGATGCCGCTTGGAAGACCCTTCTCGTGGATCCAGCCTGTCGTCTTCCATATACATCAAGATCAGAATGATACAGAGCACTGCTCACAGAGCAGTCAGCCAATGCACACGGTCTTGCAGCGCATCATATCTCCTCAGCCTGTGGGTGCTGGCGCCTGCACACCAGCGCTTACTGCCGTAAGCTTGCATGGGATCACTATGGGATCAATCCCATTACATAATTAGGAAGCCCAGCCAAGCTGTTCCTATGTTGTTTAAGAACAGGTGCCACCATAAAGGAAACATGGCAGTATTCCTTTAGTTTTGGGATTCATTTGAGAAGCTCATAAGAGCCTTCTCAAATATAGGAACTTCCAGCCCAAGATTTGAGAAGATCGCTAAAGCTGTGAGAACATGAAGGGAACATTATGAGATGTTCCTATGCAGTTAAGAACAATATAGCACTCATGGCTTCTGGCAGTGAAAGGCTCATCCGCATCAGAAAGAAAAAGCTGTGAAATATGACAAATATGCATGCCATGCGCCTTCAGTACACCCCTTTATGACACCCTTCAGTACACCCCTTTATGACACTAAAGCTTGTTACCAAATTTGGGTTAGCGTCTAATTGTCTGTGAGAGCAGCCATGACTATACCACAAAGCAGGTAAAGTAATATCTAGTCATTGCGGATGAGAGCTTTTGTAATAAACAAGTTGCTTACTTTCTCCTTCAAACTTTGAATCAGCATTAACAGTTGCCAATCAGTTATCAAGCCCGAGTACTCACTAGTGGTTTAGACACCACAAGAGCTTTGCAATTTCAATCTCGCAAGTCATAGCAAGAAGTCAAGACCAATTTTAACTGGCTAAAATAGGCCTTGACTTCTTGCTGTCTGACCAACATCTGCAAATTCCCTCACTAACAACCCAACGGCCCTGGAGGAGATGAGGACAGGGACCATTGGTCCTCATTTCCTCCAGGCAGAGTAGCAACAAGCAGATCTGTCAAAGAACAGTCTCCAAGCTTTACATCGTCATGGTGCTGGAATGTACAGCTTGCAATTACGTCCATTGGTTGAGTCATACAGTAAGACCAACATGTATGCACAACTTCACATTGGCGTGTAATTCAGATGTTGCATCGTGGATCCCAATCTTGCACGCATGGTTGGACATGCATGTTGCGTGACCAACTCTGAGAGCCAAAGCTTTCGACTTCGTTTTAGTGCTGCAGCCTTTGCTCAGCACAACAGCTTCTGGCGCAGCTTGCAGTCTGCGTCTAGATTAGTCTAAGTCAAAGTCAAAGTCGAAGGGAGAGCCAATCGCTGGCGTTACATCTCGATCTGGTCGGTGAACTGCATAGCTGTGCCAGTCTAAGTCACAAGACGGCAAACCAAGATTAATGGTCTTTGTGTTAACGATATTGCTGATAGCGTACAGTGTACACGTGACGCTGCTAAAAAAGTCTTGTAGATGACTTGTTTTCATCGGACGTCAACCAACAGAAGCTGTCAGTTCTCACGTCTGCTGGGTCCCAAACAGCTGCCTGTGTTTTCAGACCTGTTTTGCAGCATGCTGTGCACAGAGCTGTACGGCCCTAGTGTTGTCGTCGTCGTCCCGCAGCCATGAGCGGTAAAGTCGCTGTCGGTGGTGGCAAGCCCGCACGCAGAAATGTGCAGACTGCTTGGCCTGTTGCATCTGATCGCACGCGTGCACGGATCCTGGCAATATCGATGCCTCCGCTGTGAATCAAACCACTCGATAATGTCGTCATGCAGTTTATCCGTCATTTTAGCGAAGGGGTACGATGACGTCACAGCTCCTTACGAGTTCAATTACGGTATTTGGGCATGCGGATGCATGCTGCGGTTGATAAAACGCTTCTGCCAAACGTGCAGACCAGGCCTCGCGTGACAAAGTTGCGCATAACACTCGGACGCTTCAGCAACTTGCATCTCACGACTGACAACTTTTTGCTGACCTCACCCTCGAAGCTGCGAATCCCAAAGCCTAGCGGTGTGCAACCATCACCACAGACAGCAACCTTGTATGTAGTCTCAGCGAGCACTTCTCAGCTTGTCAGCAACAAGGCTTACGAGCCTTCACTCACACGCTGAGCAAACCTGCTTCATGCAGGCTCACGGGCTAGCTCAAGGTGTCTGCACATGTGGCTAGTTCGCCCCGTAGCAAGTGAGTCGGTGCATACGAGCGCCGATCTAAGCTTTCCATCTTTTTAGTTTAGTTTCGGTGTTGTCTAAGCCATAGTTCGATGCAAGTGTACAATTTGCTGTACAGGTCCGAGGTGCCAACTTCGCCTCAAAATACGAGTGTTGACTCTTCTGCTGCTGCTGTCATCAGTAGCACAATCTCGCAACGTCCGGCAAGACAAAGCGCACATCTGCATCGTGACTTGCGACTTCTGGGGCTTACCAGCCGCAGGCGGCACCGCGACGGCGTATCATCTGCTGGCGGCCAGTTTAGCTGACGCAGGTCCAAGAGTCTGGCCGGTGACTTTTTTAGGTGCCACCCATCAGACATCTCTTTGTCAAGACATACAGCAGAACTTTTCTTCTGGCTCGATTAACTTCGAGTGTCTGAAGCCCGAGCATTTTCTTCCGGAAGTTGTCAATAATTTTCCATATGAAGCATTGGGAATTGCTGTTGTTCGGTGGCTTCAACGTTCTGGACAAAAATGTGTTGTAGGCTGGTACTCCAATTTTTGGCTGCCGTTCTTGCGCTGTCAGGATAGGCACTGGGCGTGTCCAGGTCACTCCTAGGTCTGAGCTGAGCACGACGTGCGCAGATTTCCATACAGAGTCCTGGTCGTGATCTTCGCAATGACTGAAGCCTATAAGGTCGTTGGAGCTGGCGGCGGGTATAGACGTTTCGGACAGACGAAATACTGACATGGTCCAAAGATTGCGCATATCAAAGGTGTCTGTTGTTCTAAAGCCTGTGACCTGGTTGCTCGGTAGCATATTGGCAAACGTTGTGCCCGCCGTCATGTTGCTGTCGCTTTGCATGCGAGAGGGAGTCACTTTGCCCTCGATCGGCAGGGTAGTTGTGCCCTCATATCGCAAGTTGGGAACCAGAAACTTGATAAAGCCGGACCCGTGTGAAATAACACTGAACCGGCCGTCCGGAATGTCGTTAGTCACAGCAATCCTGGATAATTTCATGACAGCGCCCTATTGAGGTGTCGCAAATCGAGTGCTGATCAAGTTGCTCCCACAGATGATAATGCTGGGGGTTAAAGGGGGGGGGGAAGGCGGAGACGATAATCAGCCAAGAAAAGAAAAGAAAAGTTTGCGAGCCTCTTAAGGCGGCAGCCCGGAGCATTGGGCCAGCCAACAAACCTGATCGTGCTTGTTACATGTTGACCTTCGATGTCTACAGAGGACTATAGACAAACATATCTACACGGAAAGTCTGATCCTTGTCTGCAAGCAGAAAGGTGCAGATTTTAAGTCTGAGATTGATATGCCTCTGTCCCTTTGCAGGTCTGGGTCAGTCTTGAGATGCAGATCCATGTATTGCTGGGTCTGTGCAACCGTTGTATTTTAGGAACATAACCAAACCACCTGCAGAGCTGAACCTAATAATTATAATTGGGGACGGCAAGGCTTGATGAGTTTTTGCAAAATCGGCTGCCGCCACACCTACAGCAGTAGTCTGCATCCAAACAGGTGCATTGCTATACATTGCAGCATTGCCTTGCATCCCCAACTGCCTTGGTAGCTCATCACTGGTGATTACGTGATTGAGTTTGAAAGGAATAGCTTTAGAGTTCAGCTGTCAGCGAGGGATACAGCAATCTGCTGTGCCTTGGCGCAGTTGGAGGCGCAGGTAAGCGGAGGCAAGCGGAGGTGTGAATTGTCTTTGTCTAAGTCAAAGTCAAATAGCAACCACTCTGGCAATTTTTTGGGCACTTGCAAGTGATTGCAGGGGCTTGCTGGTCGCACAAGCTTTGCTTCAATTGACAGCAAAGCTTGCTCAACAAGCAAACTCCTTGTCTTTTGTGAAAATGCTCTGGCTAACTTTGCTTCACAAACTGGATAATACAACAGAAAGCTGGCCTGATTTCACAGACAAGACTGCCCTCTTGAGACCTGCTTGCTTATGGGTTTTGCTTGCTGCACAGCAGCAAAATTTCCCTCCTGCTGACAACAGATTCCTAAGTCAACGCAAAGTCAGGGTCAAAGCTCTGCAGCTAGCGCTGCGGACGTTCTCTGCCGCATTGGTACCACCCACATACGCGTTCGATGGTGTACTAGGCCTAGCTGGCCGTACCGCCAGTCAGATTGAGCTGTCGTCGCACACGAACTGTTCTGCTAAGCAAGGACTGCTTTTGGACACGACCACTGTATGCTTTAGAGTTTGCATAGGCGGGCTGATCACGTGCCAAGGTACCACGCATGGGGGCATGATAACACAGCGTATTACTGCTCATGTTCTACGCCAAATTGTCTCCAGGAGTATCACGAGCAAGCACCGAGTTCTGACGGAGTGCAGGCCCTTATGTCGTTTGCACAAGCAGCACGAAGACGCCTTCAATCGGTGCCAGATACGATTGTACAATCTTTCTGCCACGAACACAAGCTGCCTAATGCTCTTCATTTGCCTGCTGCTTGCGTCATGCAGCATGTGCTCTGCACGACCGCATCATTTTGTTGACGAGTGCGGAGAAAAGACAATAGCGATTCTCGAGATTGCCAACAGCTACCCAAGCGGAGACATCCCGCTGTGTGATGTGACGCAGAACATTCGAGTACGTCACAAAATTCTTTCTCTTGTATTCTGCCCTCATTTGCTTGGCGTACCTGAATTCTTTTTGCAGGTTGCACCAGTCGATGGCATTGTGTACCGCTCACCAGGAGATAGCAACCCAATCGCGCACGCTACTCACGGAACGCATGCTGCTCCTTGGTATCTAGCCCAGGCCATACGTGCAAGCGGCCACTATACGGCCGACATCGAGGCGGCAGATCTCGTTTTTGTTGATGACTATTGCCTGTACCTCCAGTGGCTAGCTCATGTGCACACTTTCGGGGGGCAAAAACCTAGCACTTTTGGTAGCGCCCTCTACATTGCATACAGCAATATGGTGGCCAGCCCAAGATGGCAGTCGAAAAACGGAGCCGATTTTGTGTTTTATGATTCACATCCTGGTTTTCGGTCGGGCTGGGCTGCTGACAACATCATGCATTTGATTTGTGATACATTTGGGGGGGCTTGGAGATATGGCAGTTGTCTGGGACAATGTCAGACGGAGATGGGTTGCTTTCTTCCAAGAAGTCGGGATGATTGGTCTTGGCATAGCCGTCTCAACAGATCCCAGAGGAGCTAGTCTTACTTGGAGTAAATTTGATCCACGGAATAATCTGTACAGCTCAGGTCTGATGGGTTTGGGGTACGGCCATCCAGACTTGGCTTCCATTCCTGGCTCCAATCCAACATTGCTGTATGACATGCTGGAGAAAAGATGGGTAATTGTGTATCATGCATGGCAGGGAAGCCTGGCTTGGGGTACATCCAAAGATCTTGATCAGTGGTCAACTCCACACTTCCTTGATGAGCTCACCTCTTCTGGCTCCTGTGTGTACAATTATCCCTCTCTCGTTGGGAACATTTCAGACACTATGACCAATCAACATACAAACATACTTTCTTATGGAAAATTTCCACATGGTTTAACAGAGGCAAACTTCTTGGTCACACGCACCATTGAGTTCAGGACATTTCAGCCACCCATTCTGGGGGCTCCTGAACTCCATATGTAGCTGCCTATACTGCCTATAGGCACTCACCAGCAGGTACAATCAATTTGGTTACAGCACATGTGAAGGTGGGAAGCAGACAAATTAGCCTTCTTTGTATTGTAGTCTGAAGCCCATGAGCTTCAACAAATTTGTGGCCGCTTTCCACAGAGTTACATCACTGAGTGGCAAGGCAAATTGTCTCAGTAACTGCATTACCTTGTGAGTCAGCCGGTTCAAACTCATAATACGCCTTGCAAACTTTGCTTTTCTCGGCGCATGAGCAATGCCACCAGCACCACCTGTGACAGCTTGAATGTCGAATACATGTGGTAGCTTCTTGAAGCAAGCTGCTGCTGTCCTTGCTTTGTGCAGACTATACGCAAGGCAAACTAGGACAAGACGGTCCGCACACTCTGCATGCATTGGTGTTTCCCAATGCGCTCAACATCTTGCTGGATTCACATATGTAGCCAGTCAACTATCTCACACAGATGTGTGCCTCTGCTGCCAGTACCATAAGCACCTGGAGCTGAAATGTGTGACCAGCATATCATGTCTAGACAGTCTGCATTTCAACTTGTGACATCAACTTGCTTCTGACAGCTGTCATGCCTGTCAGTCCATTTGTTCCTGTTTTCTTCTGCAACACTTACCTTATGCTTTGCACTAATGCAATATTGCGCAGTGGGCACCACAAGCCTTTGTAAACTCGGGTGCAAGATACCAAAGCCAGGTCGAATCCGTGGCACTCCCAGCGGAGCAAAGCAAGGATGTGCTTGCGTATAATGCTGGACTGTGCTATCCAGATGACGATCGGTAACTCTACTGGTAGGTTGCTGCAGTAACTTTTTGCAGCGCCGCCCAGTCACGTGTCATGTCATGGCGTGTCGTGGCGTGTGCGAGCACGTGGCTAAGTTTCAGTTGCTGAAGAAAATTTGACGAGTCACCCGAAAATTAGATGTCATTTGGTGAGGTACAACAGCAGTCAAAAGTCTGAATCCAGACGTGTCCATTACTGTACATTGCAGCATTTCCATGCATCCCCAACTGCCATGGTATCATGAGTCACCCCATCACTGGGGATCACATGATCAAGTTTGTAAGGAATAGCTTTAGAGATCAGCTGTCAGCGAGGGGTATAGCAACTTGCTTTGCTTCGGCGCAGGTAAGCAAAGGTAAGCGGAGGTGTGGATTGTCTTTGTCTAAGTCAAAGTCAAAAAGTCAAATAGCAACCACTCTGGCAATTTTTTGGACACTTGCAAGTGATTGCAGGGGCTTGCTGGTTGCACAAGCTTTGCTTCAAGTGACAGCAAAGCTTGCTCAACAAGCAAACTCCTTGTCTTTCGTGAAAATGCTCTGGCTAACAGCACACTGCTTTGCTCCACAAATTGGATGCTACAAAAGAAAGCTGGCCTGTTTTCAAACACAGCACTGCCCTCTTGAGACCTGCTTGCTTATGGCTTTCGCTTGCTGACAACAGATTACCTAGGTCAACGCACAGTCAGGGTCAAAGCTCTGCAGCTAGCGCTGCGGACATTCTCTGCCGCATTGGTACCACCCACACACGCCTTCGATGGTGTGCTAGGCCTAGCTGACCGTACCGCCAATATGATTGAGCTGTCGTCGCACACGAGTTGTTCTGCCAAGCAAGGACTGGTTCTGGATACAAACGTTTGACTGCTGCTGTATATTCCCCACCTGAAGTAGGTTTCAGGCTACACCAGACGGAACTCAAACACGTAACAGCCGAAGTAGCAGCCTGGTTTCCATCAACCTGTCAGTGATGGCTTTCCGGGTAACCGTGCTTCTCTGTATATCGTTGCACGCCGTTCAACCCCAAGTCAGTCCATCCGGGCTTGCTAGGGGCCACGCAGACATCCAGGTGACCTTGACTAAGCCACTGCTTGATATGCTGCACGGGTTGCTTGGCCGGAGTCAAGGTCAAGGGTCTCGCTCGAGCTCTCCTGACTACGCATTCAACGGCGAACGTATTGAGAGCGATTACATCATGTCCACCCTCAAGGTCGTGAAGTACAAGTATGGCAAGTTTGGTCAGAAGACAAACAAATCCTGGAAGGTGCTGGAACTTGATGCTTCCAAAATCGCTTCTATGACTGCCAGCATCATCACAGTGTGAGTGTATTAGATGCAGCTTCTGACACATTGACATTTATGCACCTGGATGCCATTGCAACTTGTCTGTGATTCCAAAATACCTCTGTGGTGTCTGGTTGGTGCTCCATGCAACTGCAAGGCCTGGGGAGTGTGCAGTATTCAATTGAGCTTTCTTCACAGAACACTTATGCATGGCGCAGCAGCAGCCTGACAAGTAAGTACGAACTTCTGCAAGCACATACTTCTTTGTTGCAGTTGCAACTGTGGCATTCTAGGATGGCTTGCCATTCCGACAAAGACAGTGTCACTAAGTTACTTTTGAAATGTTGAGTAGGGACACAATCAAGCACTGAAGGCACAACTCTTAGGCTGACAAGACACATGCAGTTTTAGCAGTTGTGCACATACCATGCATACCAGCATTAGTGAGCTCTGCATCCAGGGTGTATCAATCGTTTCTAGCTATGGAACAGGAATGCCATGTTTTGGCTACGTCAGCATCATATTAGCCAGCACTACGTTAGTCTTGATGGGCAACTGGCATGTTTTATAGCTTCCAATTTTTTTCTTGCAGAGTTATCGAAGTACATGTTCAGTGATGTTTTGCCAAGTTGAGTTGATTAAGTTCTTGAAGTTCGAGCTTTTGGACTCATGCCTTGCAGGGGCAATTTTCATCGAAGTTGCTGTGATTGTGAGTATCATCAGGTTGTGCGCCCCAGTGCACAACAGCTTGATGCACAGCAGTGCATGTAAATATCCGTCGATGTATCGGGTGCAAGCTGGCAGGAATTCAAAATGGCGTTGCCCAATGACCTGTTGACAATCCTGCCCAGTGCCTAGCTAGCAACGGGCTAAAACATTACAGTTGGAATGCGAGCACGCCTTCATTCGCATCAATAACAGCATGCTGTCGGCTAGTTCAATGATAAAACGATACTTTGGTATAGCTGTCCTTGCTGCGTCCTCGAAGGGCAACTTTTGAATACCACCATCGATGTTGGGGTGACACCATCACTGTGCAGCATGTGAGGTCCTGGTCACACCCGCAGAGTTGGCACACTCACCCTGTGGGCGTGACCCTGGGCAATACGCTGACCACCGCATGGCTTTGGGCCTTCATTGGTACTTCGCACCTTTTGGCAAAAATTAAACAGCTTGTACATTCAGCCTGGTGCGTCTCAGCCATGCAGCACTCTGCCTGTAGACAACCTGGCAGACACAATCACCTGACCAGCCCGAAATAGTTTCAGCAGCATAGCATCAAGGCAAAAACGAGTCATAAATATTCCAGGCACAAGTGCTTTGGCCATTGTTATTTTCTGCTCCTCCCCCTGACATTGCCTCACCTCAAACCACTTTTTTGTGACTGTGTCTTGGCTGCACTCTGTCACTGAAAAGGAGCAATCTGGGTCTCATTTCGCTTGTTGGCTCAAGTCAAAAGAGGCTTGTATGGCGTACGAGGGGCCAATGAGGCTTTGACTTGCCAGATGCAGCACTGTCTGCGTCACCACATTCTGACTATAGACACATGTGAGTGGTCTAGGTTGTATTGCAGAGCTGTGCACAATGCACCTGCTGCTGATGTAAGGCCAACAGCAGATACAGGAGCTCAAGCAACAGATCCACAACATCTGTGGTCAGTGTTAAGTTGATCTGTAAATTGATTGAAATCCTTGCCAGCGCCCTGCCTTGCAGACCAGGAAGCTCTGGTCCTGGTTTGAACGAATCAGATCAAGGAGCGCACTAGTGTTCACATTATTGGCCAGAGTTTGCAGCTTCCTATTGCTCATGAGTGGTGCTTGTCTTAGCATTATGGGCCTATGTGCTGCTGCTAGCAAGTCTCGTCCTCCTGCCTGCCTGGTGATTGTTGCAATCTTGAAGGTATCATGATCATATTCACCAGCTTGTGATTGACTATCAGACATGAGCATGTGATATTTTTGCTGATGGTCAGATTAATTGCTTTTGGACAATGACACTGTAACATGACAGGTGGACATTTGAATGTACATGTGTCAGTGGAAACCTCAAAGGCGTTAGGCAATAATCATGCCACTTAAGCACAGTGCTGAAGTAGTGAGGTGGTGAAGAGATAGTTCGCAAGATCAAATGTTGCATCTGAACTGCTATTACAGCCTGGACCACCATGGTAGCTAATGCAGATATTAGACTTGTCTGGACTACCCAAATGTAGGCCCATATTGACACAAAAGCCTGTCCTTGCACGTGTTAGAATGAGACACAGATGCAACATCTGTCAAGTAGTTGTTACATTGCCCTTTTCCAGGTTTCAAATATGCAGATGTTTTCATGGCTTTATTTCTGGTTTCTGGTTATTTCAGGTTTCTGGTTCCTAGAATTCTTGCAAGATGCTGCTGCATGGCATGTGCATTCTACGTGTGCACTGGTGTGCATCAAGCAGTGTTTATTGTGCAGGTCTCAAGTTACAGGATTCTAAAGATATGGTCTCATGAAATGCTAGCACTTGCATGCACAGTCTCTCATGTCAGGTCAGCATGTTATTGACAGAACTAATCTCACCTGTAGCTACAGAACCGGCATTAAGCATGTATGGGCTTGCTCACATACTGGATGCAGTATGTGGCACCTGCTGCATACAAAAACAATCTGGTAGCTTTTGTAAGAGCAGCAAGCAATTCCCTGTTTTCAACGCAAATGCCATGCGCTGATCATCACCACGCCTTGATTGGCCCATTGTAGCATGTTTTGCATGCGTAATCAACAGCAGTGATTCACGTTACAGCATCATCAAAACTCATCGATCTGTTCTGCAGCCTGCACAAAGTGTACAAAGGAGAAATGTGTAGGCACTGTGCGAGGCTGGTAGAGCAATAATCAAAGTATCTTGCCTGTCAAGCAGGGTAAGCACAGCAGCTCAGCCAACCAAGCCTAGCACAACAGCTAGCAGCTTGACTGAACATCTGTGGCACTATTTCCAAGCTTTGCTTCCCTCCATCAGTGACCCATGAAATGTTGCATTGCTCTGACTTCATGATGCAACAGTTCATTGACTATACTGTCATTGACACAGACCGACTAGTTTCTTTCAAATGCCGAAGCTGTCTGCCTTGTCCAATGCTGCATCTGCAATGAATGCACAAACAGCTCTGCAGGTGTTGCACATGCACATCCATTTGATGTAGTAGTGCTGCAGATGGTCCATCGGCAGACCCCAGCTGTACAACCAAATGGCAGGTTTGGACACCTTGCTGGCTTGTGGTTGCAGTATCTACTATATTGTAGTCTCATTTGGGGGGTTCTGGCTCTAGTTAGCGACTGCAGCAAGCCTGAAGCAATGAGTGAGCCGCCAATGATCACATCATGACTGGCAGTGACTACACAGCTTAGCCGGCTGACATGATGACTTTGTCAATGTGCCAGCAGCTGATGTAACGTGACACCACCATGCAAATATACCTGGCCACAATTGATGGTCATGTGCTGAGTGTGACAGAAGCATCTGCCCCTGAGTCCCTGGATGTGCCTCAGGGCAGGTAGAAACAAGATGGGGGGGGGGGGCGGGTGGGCAAGAAGGTCTCCCATGACAAAGAATCCCCTTTACCAGGTGAGCTTGACCATTGCACAATTTTGGACTCTGTGCGTCTCCTGCACCGACAGGGTTGCAGTAGCTTGGAGGTGACATATGCTTGGTCATCACCACCAAGGTCTGGTGCAGCAGCTATAAATGACTCCAACATGCGCTGTAGTCAGCAAGCATGTGTATCATCATCACACATGTCGTGCACACTCCAGCTGACCTCACTTGTCTTGTGCAAGGCAGCAATGCACATGTGCGTCAGGAGGCCTGTAGTAAACTCCAGTTCTGTGCTAAATCAGCTTGCAAGTCAACTAGATGGGTTATGATCATGCAATGCATTGCCATATGCAATGCTGTTCATGGCAGGCGCAGACTTGTCTATTACAGCTCCTCAGTTGCTAAAGATTTCTGTTCTGCAATGTAAAAATGGAGGAAGTGTTCAGTACTCATCCTGAATGGCTCTTCTGAAACCAAAAGATTGCAGTACAGCTGACAGCCAACAATCTGTTTAACGTTGGTGCTTCCTGTTTGGCAGGTGCATTGTGATTGAAGAAAGGCCAAAAAGTATAACTGCGGCGTGTGACACAGATGGTCTTACGGTACTGTGATGACGGTGTTACTGAAGAAACTGAGTCATCTCAGAATTAGGTGTCATTTGGTCACGTATCCTGCCCCTGGGGGTAGCAGCTGAAGAGACTAATGCCCGACGAGAACCAGTGGCAACTTTATTTCCAAGGCCGCCTGTCGATAGGAGGCGATGGCTTTCCGTACAACGTAAGGTGTACAAGTAACGCCTCGCTCAGACCCTATCGCTACTCAGCGTTTGCGATACATGTCATAGGGTCTCCTTTTTTTGGTTAATTTTGGCACCACTACTTCATGGCAGGTCGAACCACGCGCGTCTTCAAGGTTTGTCGCTGACAACGCTGCCCAGACAGGGAGGAAGCATGATTTCACGTTTGAGTCACCAGAGCTGGAAGAATAACACTTTACCGGCGCCTTCTCATGAGGCTTGGCACCACAGCTGGCTTGAGCAAAATCCCAGCTGGACTCGAGTGTTGTGAACGGATGAGCAAAATCGTGCTCTACACTGGGGCCCATGAGTCCTGATCAGGACATTTGCATTGCTGGAGATGGCAAAGTACATTGCCATCACAACCCATTGAGTCAGCATGGTATTGCCTCTTACGTTGACCAAGTTTGAAAGCAAAAGCTTTAGACAAATTTGAGGGTAGCCTTTGCTCAGCGAGAAAGCTGCTGGCGCAGTCAGCAGTCAGCGTCTGCGTCAAGGGGCAAGTGGAAGCCAAACTCTGGCATTTTTTTTGAGCAGGTAAGTAGACTGCTTTGTTGTGCCTATGCAAGTTACAGCACTGAAAACAAAGGCTTGCTGACTGAACAGGCTCTCCTTCTCTCAAAGGAAAGCTTGTTCAGGCAGCAAGCTTTTGGACCTTCTTGTGCAAACGCTCTTGTTCTATGCCTGCTGCTTCACTGACAAAAGTGGATACTACAAGTCAAAGCTGGCTAGTTTTACCGAAGACCCAGGGTATCTCAGGCTATCGTTGTGTATGTCTTTCGCGTGCCGCACAGCTGCAAAGTTGGGGCCGTGCTGTCAGCCTTGTTTCACTGTCACAGGCCTGTTGCTTGCAACCGACGCCACTCATGCGCTACAAGCGCTTTCTGCGCCATTGAAGCCGTACACAGAAAGGTGTGATGGTTGACTTGCTGTGTTCGCAAGGACCGCCGCATAAACACAGACTTGCGCTTCGCATAAGCGTCGAAGCTGGTACCTGTTGCTGGTCCGACCGTTACTTATGGTCCCGACTGTATGGCTCAAGTAGGGTTTTGCATCACCGCGACTGACAAGTATGACAGCGGATCGCTGTGGCGCGGCTAAAGGTGACTGTGCGCTGTAGTGTCCCTACGTGCCGGTTAAAGTTAGATGCCCGCGTCGAGTAGACAGCAGCTGCCGCGTTGACATATCGCGAGAATCCGTCCTGACGCGCAAGACAACATATCACCCCTCCAGTATTTGCGCAGCGCGCTTGCGCCACTACTCATCGCACGCTTGTCTGACTGTGCAGATCCTGTATCCTCGCAAAGTTTCGAATGTTGCAATGTTGGTCTGACTGCCAGGACTGCTGCACATGAACCGCTAGGTGCAAAAGGTAAAACAATCATGTTTCTGTTCCTAGAGCCCAGGAAATAGAATTCTATTATCATTAGGGTTTACAGTGTCTTCACTGGTTGAGTCCTGAGTTTTCTCAAATTCTTCCAAAGCCCCAACGTCAATGGTAGTGTTAAGCCCTATAGGGAATTCCAGACGCGTTTACGACATCTCGAAACTTGCAGGAACAACAAAGTAAAGCTAATTGAACCTGACCCAAACTGCATAGCGCAATGGGACATTATGAATGAATCTAGTCACAATGTAAACGACTCTGGCGTGCACCATTATTATATCGAAAGCCGGCAACTTGCAGCTGCGTGTAGAGTCTAGGGCTCGGGCATAAGATCAGAACAGTCATCGGCAACTGTGACTGACTTGGCGAGGTTGCGGGGCTGGTCAACATTGTGACCGCGCAAGAGGGCAAGATGATAGCTCAGAAGCTGTAAAGCTATGATGTTGATGATGGGTTGGACACAGGCCT
>JAABUK010005165.1_pt1 | contig 20597 bp, 28 predicted proteins | sample 5559141 | NCBI WGS metagenome assembly JAABUK01 (sample SAMN10711869, study PRJNA513367) | rock metagenome | isolation source: Antarctica rocks | place: Antarctica: Victoria Land, Pudding Butte nord | collected 2016-01-03
TAAGGGGATTAAGGGGTATTTGAGCTTTTATGCGAATGCGCCGTGGGAATGCTATGTGGATGGGGAGAAGGTGGAGCCGCAGGAGGGGGATTTTTATGGGGGGTGGGTTACGAGTGAGTTGGAAGGGAGGATGAAAGGGGGGGCGGGGACGTGGGGGTGGTGATGGAGGGGGAGGTGGCAAATATTTGGGGGGTTCTATGAGGGATGTGTTAGGATGGCGAGTGCTCATCTTGAGGTGGTTTCATTTTGGGCTGGCTTAAGGTGCATTCAATTGATCGGGCGTGCATACCGTCGATGAGGTAAGAGAATGATGGTATGTACAGGGTGTCCTCTATTCCTCTACGCAGCACAAAGAAACCACCTGCGAGCAGAATCCTCAAACTCCCCAGTCTCCAAATATCGTTCGACTTCTTTCCGCTGAGTAGAATATCAGTATATCGAGCCTTCGAATACGATCTTGGGTTACTGACCGGTACCCGCAATGAACAGTGGCCGTCCTTTTGAGTAAACTTCCCCTTCCTGACGCAATTCAAACAGAACCCGTCTTTGCGCATATAAACTGCTGACATGCGCACCAAAGTTTCTTTCATATCAATACAACCACATGTCTCGGCACCACCGTCCGGGACCCAATTGCGATACTCAAGCATCCTATGTGCGACATTGTCTATGCTAGAGGTGGAGAAACGTCTGCTAGGGAAAAGACCGAGTCGATACAATTCCTGCCAGTGGTGACCGATCTTAATTGCTCTATTGCATTTGGCCGGTTCCAGGCGACGTGTTTGACAGTTGTTGTCACCCTTCTCTTCAAAATAATACGCTAGGTGGCTCTCGAGTGCTTTCGGCACCAATGATAGGATGAATTTGCGTCGGTCATTCAACGATTCTGTTGGGTTTACTCAGTCAGTATTATTTGCAGCCAGGGCATGAATCTCTTCACGTACCGAGTAGTGTTTCCGGGAGAATATTTAACCCTGTGTCGTTCTGATTTTGTAGGGCAAGACAAGTCTCAAAGTCTTTAGCCGTGCTATATAGCACAATATTTCTGGAACTAACGCGGAAAGCATGGTAGTTTCCATACGCGTAGGAAATATACAGCATTTTCAAGTATTTGTCTTCTCCATCAGGTGAACCTTTCCATTTCTGTAACCACCACCGGCTCCATGGGGTTATCGCAGGGGCGATGTCGTACTTATCACAAAGTATCGCAAGCTCCTCGAACAATGAAAAAGAGACATCATGATCCACACTTCTTGAAAGGTGAATGGCGTTACATAACCAAGTGACAGCTTCCGGGTTATCCTCTGGAAGAGGGAGCTGTAGAGGCACTTTGGATGACCGCTCCACACCTTCTAGGAAACGAGGAATCTGCAGCATCTTATTGAAAACGGGAGACGCCAAGCTAAGCACCTTCGATGACACTAGAAGAGACTTGAGTTCATTTGGCGGACCGATCAGCAGCAGGACATCTCCTTCAGGATCTGCGTCTTTAAGTGCAACGAAGGTCGCAGGTGTGAGGGTGTCAGCCATTCTTGGGATAAGCTGATGGAGCTGATAGGTTCTTGAATTGTGGAAATATGGTCATGAAGATGTTATTCAACGACGGAGCAGCAGACTTGCTGATAACTAGGAACGGCTGTGCAGATGCTAGAAGGTAGATATGGTCCTTTTATAAGGTCACTCTGTTTGAAGCGGACTCCCTAGCGAGTAAGGAAAACCCAAGCCAACACCACTTATTCCAGCATATGTGTTGAAGCCCAAGTGTCTGGAAAAGGCGAATCCATTATTACCACCATCTCCAGACTCAAGTAGCGTAACTCCCTCGTCTTTAGAATCAAAGTCCTGGCCGTATTAACTCTTTGTAAACTCTCTATTCTTATAAGACTCTCTATCCTTCATGTCTATCAAGTGAATATTTCCCACATGCGTGTATAGCAAAACCCGCAGGCCCATCAAAGTCTGCATTACTGGCTGGAGTAAGTAAACACGGTGCATGGACACGTCACAGTCGCATCTGCCCCATCGAGCCTTGTGAATAGTGTGAAATTCAAGAACAGGAAAAAGCAATCCCAAAATTTAGGTATAAAAGTTGGTTTGAGCGTGATGGACGTAGTTTCTGAAGTAGTAAGTGCTAAGCAGGACGGGAAGGTACACCTTGCCCAAATCGGAAAGAAACGCAGCTCGATACGAGTGAGCAACTCCTTACTTCTCTACAAAATGACAAGTCGAAGTACACAATGTCATTCCTGTGAAGAAGAAAAAGTGAAGAACGATGGTAACCCATTGTATTAGGAAAGCTGTCGATTACAAGTAGTTGCTATATAGTAGGGTGGTATCTCTTGGATCCTTCAAGTATATCATACAATAGATTCCCACGAATCGAAGACATAAACCCCATGCCTATCCTAATGCAAGTGGTTTTTCCCATCCCATCGTATATCCAAGTATTCTTTAGACTCCACATATGCACCCCTAATGCCGCTTATACAGAAAATATTGTACGAATATATATTACATGTCAAGTCACCTCCCACTGCTTCTTGATGTCGGCGAGACCCACTCTGTACTCTTAGCTGTTCTTGGCGATCCAAAAGCCGTAGGTGTGCCTGCGTCCTTGATCCCCTCAACGCCCGGACTAACGAGTATTTTCCATTTTGCTGTCTGTCGGAGCTCGTCCTCACCAATCTCACGATTTCTGAGCTCATGGGCTAGCTCGCTGGCTTTGTGGTCGCCACGGCGTTTGGCGAGGAGAGATGCAGGATTGCCGAGAGGCGCAGGAGTCCTGGGGAGACTCTTATCTCGCGATGGGTCCAGCTCGACTTGCACTCTGGGACGTCGAGGACGGGTCGGACTTCCTAGGGAGGGCTGATGCTGTGTAAGAGATACAACCGAGCCAGGTATTTTGGGATATCTGACTTGCCCGGGAGGAGAACGCTCTGACACAGGAGAGAGTACATGACGGTGTTCGGGCATCTCATCATCTTCACCTGCGTCTTCGAAGCTAGTGTCAGAGTCCATCGAGAAATGCGTTGGTGGTCTTCGGCGGTTACTCTTTCTTCTTGGAAGAGACCTTGAAGACCGAGCAGTTGAGCTTGGCAACAGATCAGATGATGCCAAGCCTTGGCTACGGGGGGAACTGGTCGACATTCCAATTCCAATGCCTGGTTCAGATCGATTCAATATTGAGTGCGACTTCGGTGCGCTTAGCGACTGCCGTGCAGGTAATGGCTTGCGGATTATTTCTACCGATCGAGACCATGGCCCGTGGTTCAATGCATTTGGGTATGGAAGCCGAGATGGAGAGACTTGCCCTTGTTGCCTTGCGTACGTAGAAGGGGAAGGAACGCTGCGAGGGTCTACGAAGGGATCTGAAGGCGACAATTGTTCATCAAAACGCCCATGTTGGAGATGGACTTGACTCGTGTCCGAAGAATTGCGGCCTCGAGGAGAGGGTCTTGCCAAAGGTATTATGGCTCTTTGGCCAGCACCAGCGTTTCCAGCAATCGGGCTAACCGGACTCATCTGGGCCTTGATGCGGAGGGGTGATGGGTATAAAGAATATGACGGTTTATCAGGTAGTAACTGAGAATTTGTCCTGCGGCTTCTGGTACTCGTATGGGGGCTGTCTTGTGATGCTTCAGACCTCGTTACAGGATCAGCAGCTACTCCTAGCTCCTCCGATTCCACATTTCTTGGCCAGAGAGTCCACCTGCTCCCGTCGTTTGCGGTAGGAGCAGCAAATGTTTGCGGCGCAGGATTCACGGGCAAATTTCTTGACCTATCACCATTTCCCGGACTGCTGGCCATGATAGCAGAAGCACGTGGTGAGCCCTGCTGGCTCTCAATGATCTTGTCTCCACCAAATGAAGAACCACTGTTGCGTCTCTTTGAATTTCGTCGGCGGCGGCGGCAAAATATAAAGAATAGGAGACCGAAAGAGATTGCTGCGGCACCTGCACCTGCGACCGTGACGCCTGCAATTTGAGGTTTTGTGAGAACAGGGCTTGACGCTGGAGCAGCAGAAGATGACGCAGGGGATGTAGATAAATATGTGGATGATGCAGGCGACTTTGTAGTAGCTGAGGTCGATGTGAAGGTTGTAGGTTGTGGTATTGAGGGCGAGACACTAACAGAGGAAATTGAAGAAGAAGAAGACGACGGCGAAGTAACAGCAGTTGTACCAGTTGTAGTGGCTATTGCAGAGTTTGTGCTGGTGGAAGAAAATGTCGAAGAATGGCTACCAGTGTTGGATACTGTGGACGATGCCGGGCTTGTGTTGTTCAGTGAACTTGATAGGTTATGCGAAAGGCCTGAGGCAGTCGCAACAGATGTTTGTGTTCCTGTAAGAGTCGAATGTGTCATGGGCTTGGAGTTTGGTACTCTTTGGCATACCTCATACACAGAGATGGCCTTAGCATCGAAAACTTCGAAGGCACAGGCCGAAGCGAGGCAAACCAAGGCCTCTTCACCGAGTGTCAGGCCCGATTCACTGTTATTGGTACATAAGCAGTAGACGTCTTGCTGATGGTCGCAGGTAGGAAAGTTCTGGGCGATGGACGACTCGAAGCAGCTCTGAGCGCAGGGTGGAACAATGCCGTCGAGATAAGGTGATAAAGAAACCGTAGAAAGTGGGCCAGCCCATATTGGAAGAGGGAACAGGAAGTATGGGATTAGGAAAAGAACTATCGACATGCTGTGAAAGAACTGCATTCATCGTTAGCATTCGCGTCTCTATACTATCAACACAAGGATCGTCGTGGACATTGCTGGATTGATGTAAAAAACCGAATAGTATGAGCCTCAGAGTATGCAGGAGGTGTAAAGCTGAGCGCAGGAACACATGGCTGTGCCTCCTGTGCAGAACGCGGAGTCTTACTGACCTGAAATAACTTTAAAGCCCCACCCCGACATGAAGAGACCTGGTGATGGTACAGTAAGGAAAGAGACAAAGGAAACTTCTATCCGAGCAAAAGATTATGACATGAGGAAATGCAGAGTATACTGAGATGAAACATCTCTGGATGAGTAGGCCGCCATGGTCCTTTTGTTCCTCTGAACGAGGAGGTTAGCTAAACAGTGCTACGATATATTGATGACATGGGCATGAGGCTAAGTAGCCATTCATAGAACGCAGATGTAGACGCCTGCTTAGATAGAGGTATCTTTATCCAACGGATTCGCGTTGACATGTCTATTTCGTTGTGCTGATATGTAGTCGTGGTTGAAGCGCCCAGTTCCCAGCGGTTAAAGATAGATTCGTGGGAGCTAAGCCCACTAGATTAAGCTATAGTGCCGCCTAACCTGCGTTAGGAAATCATTGCACTGCCCGTCTAAGTCTTTCCAGATGCAAGCCAAGGTCACAAGTCACAACGCGCTCATTTATTTTCAGCATTGTGAGAATCATAGAGAAGAGTTAGTCAGTACGACTGCCAAAATGGCCGAGGGATTGATGCCGTGGATGCTCCGTGTGATGCACCATGTTTTCTTCGCCGCACAGTGTTAAGCCTTGCCAGGACACGCGTAGTAAGACTGCTACTGAGTTTCTTTTTGCTTAGAATTGAAACCACAGACGTATGCAAGTGGTGTTGAGCAGCAGCAGCACGAGCATGGTCGATGTACTCCGTAACCGCCTCCCTTACCGTGCCTTTCTTACCCACTTCCCCGCCTTCTTTTAATGGAACTTTACCTTAGCTTCTACCCCTCAGTTATCGTGGATGACTATAGGTCATTATATCACAAACAGGCAGCTAGAATGTAACTCAAGTCAAGAAAGTTGCATTCCTGTTGCTGATACAAGAGTACCAATATGCACATTAATAGGCTAGTGAAAACCAAGAAACGCTACGCATACCCTTAAGGATGCGGAAACCATTGCTAAACTCCCAGAGATCCTTGCTCCTCTCCTTCCAGAAGCACAGCATTTCAATCGACTATCCACCACAGGCAGCAACCGAATTGTAGCCAGATGACGATTGCAGGGGTTGGACGAGGGGCACTCGACGAAGATGTATGAGGGTGTGATGAACTGCGTAGACCGGTATCATTGCTTAACAGATGAAACCTGATCGCGACTAGTACTTGAGAATTATGTACCTATAATGCCATTGGTGTCAGTCTACGATAGCTGAATGGCAGGAACCTTGACGTTGTCAAAGGCAGTACGCAGGGAGTAAGACTTACAAGGCGTGGATGATACCCGGAATGTAACCCAAAATCGTGAGGAGGATGTTGATCAAGAAATCCGCGTTGCAGCCGCGCTCAAGAAAGACACCGAGAGGCGGAAGGAGGATGGCAAGAATGATCTTGCAGATATCGCTGTTATCACATCTATGTCAGCAAGAGCTCATTCTCTAAATCAAGATGATTATTGTATGCTTAAGCGTCGCGCGCATCGCAATCCTGCCTCTGGAATACATTGGGTGTTCCAAGGTTGGCAATGAGGTACCTCATTAGAATTGAATATTAGGGATTACATACCTCGCAGTGAAAGGCATTGTGCTAGGTGAACGTTGGTAGAACTTGTTGCAATTGTGGGGTGGTTTGCCAGAATATGTTGATGGGGAGTGAGAAAGACGTTTGGGACAAAGTCATGCGTGTTTATATGGCAGGCTTAGCGTGAAATGCACCGCCACAGAACTGCGTCATTCATCGTTTGTATGAAACAAGAAAAGCGACTACCTTACGGAATAGAATCAAAACATTCTTATGACGGCTTTGTCCGCCTACTCGAGCGTATCATTACTGTATCTGTAAAGTCGATCAAGAGTACCTGGACCTATCAAAAGCTCCCAGACACTCTATTTCGAAACTTTGGAGCCTACGGTACTGTAAGGTAGTAATCCATACGAAGGACAAGCCACACCTAATTTTGGATTACCTGCTTCAAATAATTGTGGCGTTGCTCCGCAACTCAGCCGAAAATGCGGAAATGCTTCCGTAGACCTACCATACCTAACGCCTTTCATAATCTTTGTACATCCCATATTCAAGAAGCTTCGGCTTTCTCTTTGCCTTTGTCCGGATCAAGATAGCTCTCGGTTTCCGCTTCTTCGTATTCACTTATGAGATCCATGACAACTGCCTTGGCTTCGTCAAATTCTCCAAGCCCATCTGCGAAAGGCGCCTCCTTCTTGTAGCCATCCAAGTATGCATTCCGCTTCCTCATTGCGCCATATTGTACCACGATACGTTTGAAGAGCGTGGCAACAGAAGTGTGGTTTGCCAGCATTAATGCCGACACTCGATGGGTATTAGCAAGGTACGGCGACTTCTTTGTAAGCGCAACCTGTATTGAGGCAGGACCCCAAGGAATGAATTTTGCCAGGTTGCGTTCGCGGATACGGAGTAATGATTTGTGGACCTATTTATTAATATCAGTTGAGATTAGACGAGAAGAATCTCGCGGGAAGTATCTACTTCAGTGCGATCTGCTTCTCCTTGGATAATGTTAAGTATACTGATATAGCAGCTTGTCTTGCTTGGTGTGGTCGAAACCATACGGTTCTTGGGTTGCAGCAATCTCCGCATGACATCAAGTACCGTAGTCTTTCGTACCGTCTTCGCTTGCTCTATGTTGTCGCTTGTGAAGGGTGTGTATGAGGTCATAAGGAAATGGCATCGAGGGGTAGGGATGAGGGAGGCTACTATTCCAACAAGATCGTTGTGCATATAGCTCGGGTAACGAAGGGTGTTTGTACTGGCGGACATAACGGTAGAGACCTGAAGAGGTTAGCTAGTCCAGGGGGTTGGTGTTCGATAGACGAACGTACCAGCTGATTGGTTTGCTGGAAAGATGGCTCCTGCACGTGGAGTCGATCTGCGGCTATTCTCGAAAGTGCTCCGTTATCCAGCACTACCTGCATCTATCTTAGCATTCTTGACCCTCCTACCATTCCTCGTTGTTTTGCCTACCACAGAGTCCGCGTTTTGCGTTAGCCGCCTCATGGTCAGAAGACTATTGTACGGATTCACCACCACGCCTCCCCCTGATTGAGTATCCGGGAAGACCGAGTAAGTTTGTATAAGCTTTTTCGGGAAACGGTCGTTCATTCGCTCGAGAATATAGCTGCCCAAACCGGAACCAGTACCTCCTGCAATTGAGTGAAGGAGCATGAAACCCTACACAAAGCTTTTAGCCCCAGGCACTTCACTTTCATACCTCAGTCGCAGATGTACCTCCAAAGAGTCGCTTCCATCTGCTTCTCGATCAATCATATCAAAAACTTCCTCCTGCACTGTGTCTCCTGCCGCATATCCTGCAGCCCAGTTGTTTGCAGCACCGCTACCCTGTGAGCCGATGAAGAAGTTCTCAGGATTGTAGATGTTCTTATAAGGTCCATTTTGAATGCTTTGGAGGACCTATACCCCATTTTAGACTTTGATAACCACAACTATATCCGTGACGAGTGAAACGTACTCGTGGCTCTAGATCTAACAATATGGTGCGAGGAATATACCGCGTATCGTCACTCTGTCCGACTTTGTCAGCTGGTTGCCAGAACAAGAGACGCTCGAGATATACCTGATAGAAGAAAACGTCCTTCCTATCCCCACCCTCTGTTGCAAAGTCCTCAAGGTTTCCGTCTTGGTTTATTCCATGCTCTCGACATAGCTGTTGCCAGAACTGGCTTCCAACTACACGCACATCAGCGTAGAATCTTCGAATGCTGGTCGTTGGATTGCAGCGTCATGAATTACTCATGATGGGAATGGCGCAACGTACCGCTGTTGCCGCACTGGCCAGCCTGTATAGTGATTATTTCTCTAATAAATTTGGTCAGTTGAATCCCTAGAACTACACTGATGTTTGCACCATACCTAGGCATCTCTCATGGCTTCGTAAACACGTAAAGTCGCGTCAATCGCGATCTGAAGCCCAAATGAGGAGCTTCTAATGTAGTCAATATTGTGATATCTTAGCGTGCTGGCAAATCGAAGATATCACTTCGCCTCCTCGACCAGTTAAATTCACGGCATTAATTGACTCCCAATTGATATAATAATCATGATTCGGTTGCCGGAGCCTGCACCGGATGTTTACTTCTGCTAGAAAAGAAATGCCCCAGTCTTTCCTATCATCAATCTATGTGTCTGGCAACGTACAAGATATTTAACACCAAAAATGGAAGTTGGGGCAAGATATCAATTCTATTTTATCTGGACAAAGTTCTGGGGTCCTTGAGGAGAACCCTAGAATTATAGTAAGTACTGGGTTTGCAGGATTGCAAGGTATCATTTTATGTCTATTGAAGAAATACATACTGCGGTCGAGCAAACAGAGCCAAAGACGTCTAGGCTTGATATGGTACAAGTAAAGAAAATGCTGGTAGCCACACCCCAAAAAAACATTACATTCCGCTATGCTGAAACACAAATGCAACGCCTTGCATCGCCCAACGTGAACGCTCAGTCAATATCAAGAACAGTTCAGCGTAGAAAGAACCTCAGATCTCAAACTCCTCGCTGAGCCAATGTTTCATTACCACTTTCCCTTCCTCAAACCCTTTCCTAGACGTCCTCACAATGATCGCGGCGTGACTATGCGCCACCTGATGAATGTGAACCGGGTACTTCCGAAATCCAACATCGTCTAGCGCTTCGATCATCGCGAACTGCGCTGGACTTAGAGCTAGAGTTGGAAATTCTGATTTCGATCGAGTAGAAGTGCGCGACAGTGCATCGACAGGCTGCTGCGCTTTTTCCGAAGTAGCGTCGTCTTGCTCATCCTCTGTGAAAATTTCATCGCCACTCTCAGGTAGATACTCCTGACTCTGCCCAGCGTTCATATTCTCAAAAGCACCTTCAACGGCGCTCTGGGCATTTTCGATCATGAGAGGTATACGGTAGCTACCAAGTCCAACACCAGCTTTCCCTTGCTCATGTAGGCGAATGCGCTGTTGGCTGCGGATGGATTGGATGCCAGTATTTATGAGGAAGACCACAGTGCCGACGGGAATAAGGACGGCGAGCATGGCGAACATGGGAACACGGTTGAGGAGAGTCTGACTGGTGCTGTTTAGGCGGGTGTAGACGGAGGGGTTCTCAACGGGTGTTTTGCGGGAGACGGAGCTGGAGGGGTCGAGAATAACGGGCTCGTAGTCCTTCAGGTACGAGATGTTGATGGCTTCCATGTCAACATACGGATCCAGACGGGTGATATAGGTAGTGTAGTAAGGTGCGGATCTATCGTTGATTATGTTGGCGTAAAGTACTCTATTCTTGAACTGGGTGAGGGCCTTGATGAAGATGCTGTTCGGATCTGCTAGGACTGCTAGAAGAGGGCGACCGGTATCGCGAAAGGTGTCAATCGTAAAGAGTTGGCGACCTGATGTAGACAGCATCCTGGCTCCGAAAGCATTCCAGACATGACTGTGGTAGCCGACCAGCGGTGTCCGTACTCCTAGGTGGGGCGATGCAAAGGTGGTGAAATTGACGGGCTGAATACGCTCGAACCAGCCATTGGAGTAAAGTAATCCGACGGCGTATCTGGCGACGAGACCTCCCAAAGAGTACCCTACAATGCTCAGCTTCTCTATGTGTTGTTCGTCGTTCGCCAGCCTCTCAATGGTATCCTCGATCTCTTTAGTCACCCGCTCGCCCCCAACTTCAATACCATCGTAAGTGAAGCTGCCTGAATTGGTTTTAGCGACGAGTATGTGAAGCTTGTCTTCAGGGTACTTGTCGCGGAGAGCAGCGGCAGTGTACGAGAGATGCGCGGGATTACCCCAAAGGCTATCGATTTTAGCTCAGTGTTTGATTGGGGTTGAAGTAAGTGCGTACCCATGTATTAGGACGCAAAGATGGTCAGCTTTACGGTGCTCATCGGACGTAACTCGCTCGGCTTCCATGGAAGTCGAGGTGCTACTGATGTTGTAGAAACCCTGCAGTATCAATTGCTTTGCAGAAGGGCTCGCCATTCGAAGCAGAGAAGGAATCCAGAACTATTTATGGAGACACAGAGTGCGGTGATAACCCAAGGTATTCCTGGTGATGATGACGCATGACAGCGGTGCCTAGCATACCCCTGCCTAACCGACAGGCCGTCAGCCCTAGCCGTGACCTAGGCTGCCAAGAGCTCGAGGCCTATAAAATCAACGTCTACCAACACAACTGGCTGACAGAGCTCAACAGTGTGGCGCCATGGCATCGTGTTGCTATTTTGTGTGTTTTGTTTGGTAGCAGGGCAATGAGACATCAAAGTCATCTTTGCTGAGTGTTTACATCTTGCCACGCGCACTTACACTTTCAAACAGGGGCCGATAGCCTGGTGGTCCTGGTTAGACCTCAGTTCTATCGTAACCCTCTCTTTCTTATTTGAAGAGCTAAGACGGTTCGTTCGACTTGCCTTCGAACCGTACTTCATATCATGTGGGTCTGTGTGTCATCACTTTTTGTTTACTCACCTACTCACTTCACTCAAGCCTTTCGTTAGCGCAATGTTTTCTTCTCTGGGACTCTTTAAACAAGTGGAATGTCCTGAGCAGGCTCGATGTTCGCTTACGAATTGCATTTTCGCCCACCATAGCATACTGAAAAATGTGAAGGCAGAGAGTCTGCAAGAACAGCCAACCTCGCGAAAAGCAAGTGCTAGAGAGGACATCGAATTGGACCGTTCAGATGAACCTCGGAAAAAAAGGCGGATTAGTGGTCCTGACTCTGAGGATGCAATCTCGACAGTAGAACCAAAACTTGATAATGCGAAGATTCTAGCACCAGCAACTGTCAAGTTAGGTGCCACCGCCAACGAAGGTAGCAGTAGGCGCGAACCTTTCACGGGCAGATTGTCTTCAACGGCGTTCAGAGCAATATCCCCTCCACCTTTGCGTAACCCCAAAGAAAGAGCTGCCAACTCTACACCCACTCAATATGAGAGTGTCATGAAGAAAGAGCTTGCCGCCTACGCAAAACCCAACATCAGGGTGTGCCCTGTCGAGCAAGTCGTAGAAGAGTCTTTGAATCCAAGGATGCTACCTAATCCGCCAGCATCGCATGCAATACGGCTAAAGTTAATTACCATGTTACATGAGCATATGGTTCGATTGAACGACGAAGTTAGAAACTCCCAGGATCCTTCCATAACACCTTTGATGCTTTCTAGGCAAGGGTTGATTCAAGAAATTCTCAACGAAGAGGAGAAAATTGCCAAGCAGAATCCGGCGATTTACACCAATATTGTGAAAATGCGAATAGTCGCTTTGAAGAGAATGAAATTAGCTGATTGGCACAAAGAGCGCCTCGACAAAACTGCGAAAGAAGTTTCGGTTCATGTTCAGGTAGACGCTCCAAAGCCGCCAAAGATCATCGAAACTGGTCTTTCTACTAGCGAAGAAATCGCCTTCCTGCCAAGGCTTGTAGCACAGCGAGAGGCTCATCTGGTAAAACATGGGTATGTCTTCACTGCGCCCGGCCAAGACGAGGTTGAACAAGCTCGAAAAGGGGTCGAAGCGGCCCAGGGCTGGGAGCAGTGCGACCGCTGCCAGAGCCGCTTTCAAGTCTTTCCTGGTAGAAGGGAAGAGGATGGGGCCTTGACCAGCGGAGGGATGTGCTCGTATCACCCTGGAAAGTCGCGACGTCAACTGAGTAAAGGAACTAAGGAGACTTTGTACACTTGTTGCAACGAATCCATTGGAACATCGATAGGTTGTACGTCCGCAGATACCCATGTGTTCAAGATCTCCGAGACCAAGAGGCTTGCATTGGTGATGCCTTTCAAGGAGACTCCAGGGAATGACGGAATCGAGGCAAAGAACGCAGTGTGCTTTGACTGTGAAATGGGATACACCACGTTGGGACTTGAGTTGATCCGTCTAACGGCGACCTCTTGGCCTGATGGCAAGGAAGGTTTGGACGTGCTTGTCCGGCCTCTTGGAGAGATCTTAGATCTCAATTCTCAGTTCTCTGGAGTATGGCCGGAGGACTTTGCAAAAGCCGCGCCATACAAAGCAGTCTCCAGAGACGAAGATATAATGCACCCTAGACAAGGCGATACAGATCAACATCACCTCCTACAAGTCGAATCCCCTTCCATAGCCCGCGACCTCCTCTTCAACCTCCTCAAGCCAGAAACACCTCTGATCGGCCAGGCCCTAGAAAACGACCTGAACGCAACCCGCATCATCCACCCCTCCATCATTGATACCTGTCTCCTCTACCCCCATCCCCGCGGCTTACCAATCCGTTTCGGATTAAAATCGCTTATGAAGAAGCACCTGGACCGAGATATCCAGATGGCTGGCTCTCAAGGTCACGACTCCAAGGAAGATGCTCGGGCTGCGGGAGACTTAGTGAGGCTGAAAGTTGCGGAGAGTTGGAAAATGATGAAGAGGGACGGGTGGACGGTGAAGGATGGGGAATTTAACCCGCCGCTGCCGCCTCTTGATGCAAAGGCTGGGAGACTCAAGAGCGCTCAAGTGTGATTCGGTGTGATAGAAGAGGATTGTAGGCTTGGTGTATGGAATGGGCTTATGGTAAGGATAGGTACTGGACGCTTTGGCAGCAGATGGTCTCGTATCGCAACAAGCAGTATCGGAGTCCGATGCTTACTTTGACTTAGCCAGCCAGCAAATCCACGATGAAACCTGGTGATTCTGAACTGATAGACGTATAGGCGTCTTCAATGGGTATTTGGCTTCAGTCTCCTTGTTCAACCTGGTAACTTTGAACTTTTTCGTCGAACTGTCTTACTCCGATCATGTTTCTCCGATTCTTTTACTTCGTTGTCTTCGCTCCCATCCCCTCACTTCAATCTTTTTACGCCAATCGCACAGCTCGATCTACCTCTCTCAACACCCATATCATACGTCTAACACGCTTTCCCTTCTTCCAGGATCCTACAACATTGCTCACTAGCTATGGCTAGGCTCAAAATCCACATCCTGTCTCAGCTGCGAGACCCTATCGGCTCCGGAGCATATCCATGCACAGGTAGATGCAAAAATTCAAACTCCGGAGCCGGAGGTTAATGGCCCGTCTTCGCCGCTTCGAAAATTTCTCTCAATATTAGAGAGTCCCTGCCATACCGTGGCTTTCTCACTGTCATTTGAGGCTACACTAGCGAGAAAGCCTGTCTTGAACCATCCCTACACTCTCTTCCTTTTAATAATTAGAATGATCCGTAAGGTACTCGCTTACGCAATCACCGTCGCTGATGCGTTTTTCGCAAGTTTTTCCAAGTTCTCTTGTGTTTATTGAAATGCATCGACCGACTGCTATCTAATTGTCTAAGCCGCTTGCTCAGCTGTAGTCTCTTTTACCTTTATTTTAGTGGTTCGTTGTGTTAGGTTGGAAGAGTTCAAAACGTAGTGTTTCTCCTTCTTTTCGAACCTTTCCCATCGTGCCACTTGCCTAAACCATCAAAGCCGTTCCTCTTTCCCTTCTTCCTTGCCCCTTTCCAACTCATTGCCTCCCGTTTCCTCCGTCTCCTTCCTAACCTCACGCGCTTCACCTATCCCCAATTCCCTGTCCCTCCCCACAAACAACCCCATCTTTCCCTCCTAATCCTTCGTTTACGCTAAATATCAAATCTTAAGAAACAATTTCCGCTTCTGCTGATTTGGTTGAGGGAAATGCTGACGGGTTTTTCAACTCGAGGGGGTTTTACCTCTAGTTTATTGGTTTCACTTGTGGAATGTTCTGCTTGAGAAGGTTTTGAGCCGTTTAGTCGATGGTAGGATGTTTTGGTTGGTGATACGCACGACTTGTGGGTTTTTCGTGCCGGGAAAGTTCTGGAAAGGGTCAATGGTTCGTCCGGTTGGAAGAATGTCTACTCCTAACTTTTTTTTTGGCTTCCAATTGTGGTATTTCCAACTTAGCGTCCTTCTTACTCCGCCTGTTTTAAAAACTTCGTTCCTGTGATAATGACTTGACAACGGAAGTGTGTCTGTCCCCCCATGAAACCCCCCCATAAACTCCAAGGGTTTTTTTCAGTCGGAAGAATATATCTACTTCTTCTATGAGTACTCCCATGAAAATCTTTCTACATAAACTTTCTTCGAGCGAGCAAATTTTCATTTATGTAGAAGATATATTTGGCTATAGTGTTGGGCTTGGCGGTTTCTAGTTGAAAATACTCGAAGATTTCGTCCGTTGGATGAACGTTTTACTTCTACCTCTAATAACCCACACATGTGCGTCATCCCACTCGGAGAATTCCCTAGACAGTTTTTCCTTCTGATGGCATCCTTCATTGCTAGGTTAGCGGGTGGGAATTTCTTTGTCTATATCGTCGCAGGACGGGTTGAGCGCCGGTATTGCACAGGGAGATTCGGATGAGGACTTTTTGATTGGAAAATGAAGTTCTGGGAAGTGCCCCTTGGCACAGAAAGGGAGTAATGTGCGAGAGAAATACGAGTAAGATAATTCTCCACACGGCCGCCTTTTCCCTCAGCCACAAAACCGACTTCATTCCCCTAATCTTCGCCCCCTCCTTCAAAAACATGAACCATCCCCGCCGCTTTAAAAAGCCAGGCAAGCTCGTGGCCCACGCGACACCCAGCCTCGCATACAGTCTTCGCCGCAAACAGCGGAAACACCACTCCGAACAAAACTCCGCACAACCGTGTTCGCCGCAATCGCGCTTTTCGCAGTCTTCGTCCCATACACATCAACGATGTAGTTCAAAGCCGTTGACTAGTAGTAATTGGCACGACCCTTCCGTCCATCGAGGGTCTCCACGGGCATTCTCTAGGAATTTTAAGGCGGCTCACTTGAGTCTGCAGGACTTTACGGAATTTTAAACCAATGCTGAGCCGCCATCAGAAGATTTCGAATGATACTGCGATCGATCGGTCTCGAGGCGCTCTTCCAGAACTTCATCCCTCTGGAATGATGTGTCAGTTTCAAAGAGTTGGTGCTTATCAACAATAAAAGCCTTACAAAGGAGGACCAAGAATTGCGACGAAGCATCGAGTAACGAGTCCCAGTTGTTCAAAACGACTTCTAGTTGCGCTAAGACACAATCCAGTGGTGATGATTTTAGCTTGGTCTCGCCTTCATAATTCTGACAGACCAAAGCATCGAAGGCAAATTCTGTAGTCTGCAGTCGCCGCGACCTGAAACGAAAGAATTGGAGGTTCCAATCAGCTTTGGTAAAACGGACTTAACTGCTAAGATGTTAGCATATAAAGTGGGTCCCAACATATAGGTATTCAATGTACCTATTGCCCACACAGATGATGGTTTCCGCCGTGTTCGAAGTGATCTTAGGTGAGATTGCAGTCGCAATTGTGACATCTTGGTAGGCGTAGAAGTGGAAATTCTTCTGAAGCACATAATGACCACAAAGCTGATCCTTCAGACATCTCGCGCGCTTACTTGAACCTGCACTCTAATCGTCTGTTACACAGAAATTGCTTGCAAAGCCGTAGGGAAACATAGAGTATCGTGGGAAATCGAAATGCTCAAATAACGGCATGAGTAAATCAGTAGAACAATTTGGGCCGTACTTGAATATACGACAGCCTTGATCGTTGTCTGCTTCTGTGGAAATTTTGAGGTAGATGGCAAGGGCCGTACCATTGGCGAAAGTTTGGGGATCTTCGCCGTCTTGGACGAGTACTCTGGCAAGATTGCCCCCAGCGGAGAAGCTGCTAATACCCTCGTCGCTCCGGAGGTCGGCTGTTGCTCTGGAGGTGGCGCATAAATAGCATGTGGATCTAGGGCCTAAGACGGTGCGACAGTATGGTACGAGTTCGCGGCCAAAGTCAGGACTGCGCCTAGTTTAGAGGATCCGTACAACTGGACTCGTTCAGTTGAATCCGGATACGGCAGCGGTTGCTTCTCGTCTAGCAATGGATACGGCTGGGATATTTCATAAGCTGAGGTCGGAGGTTGTGGAGCCGAGTACGGGTATGATTGCTGTGTTAGAGGACGTGGCTGTTATGGAAGCGATGGAAGAAAATATAACTGCAGAGACGCGGGCACATTGTACCTGTATGGTTGCGGCAACGGCGGTGGAGGAAAAGAGTGGGGTAGCCGTTGCGAGGGTAGCGATGGATATCGGGTTTGGAACAAGGGCAGCGGCTGGTACGATGGCACACTGGCAGCTCGATCCAGGTTAGGAGCAACCGCAGACACTGCCGGCCCGACGTTTTCTTGTGTTTCGTGCTCTGCAGGAGCTGTAGGGTAGCCCACGGTGCGTGGATACTGTAATGCCATGGCGAAGAGGAATTTGAGACCTACATGTACGAAAGCATGGTACGCTTACACAAGTTGCTCGAAGAACAAGATTCACGATATTCGGTGACTGAGGCTCAATCACGCCGCCAATATCGCTGGCATGATTCTAGAGCAGCCCCGCCCGAAAGAGAAACTGCCAAGGTGACCTGGCTCTGCATTTGTACGTAAGGAGCTGCGAGTGTATATATATATGTATATACTATGCAAAATGATGTAGACATAGTATACAGTAAGTAAAAGTCTTCCTGACGTCTGCTAAGTTTCACAAAGCCTTCGTGGGAATCATGTCGTGGGGAGGGGTCGGAGGGTCGGTTGAGTCTGTGTCGCTTGGCGCAAGACAATGCGTATTTCCTTGATCGAGGGCCGGCCATTGAGTCGTTTTCAGCCGTCCCACAGCGACAAATAGTGAGCACCAATAGGTATCTTGAGCGATCAAGGCGAGGCCAAAGGGTGCTGGAGCTTGGTGGTGCGCTCGAGAGGGGATGGCTTGAAGGGGAGTGGAGCTCGGTTGTTACTTTAGGTGTCTTCTTGAGATGCGTAGTATGGTGGATCCTGTAGTCGTGTGATCTGGAGCTTTATAAGGGCGGTGTCCTTGTCGATTCGATTGTGTTCAGTGCACGACAAGCAGCTGTAGTGCCCTCTGATTCCCCTTGGGATTCGAATACTTGACACTAACGATAATGTGAAGTTGGTGGCGTTGAGCGTCTAGGTGATGGCTGTAGCTGAACTCGGGTCTTCTTCTGGCGACCGAGCGTTCACATCTGGAACGGTAAAAGCCAAGAGGTTTCATGGCCGAAGGGACGGTTGGTCAACACGAATCAATTCGTCGCGCCGATTTGGTGTATGCCTTCCCAAAACCACCTCACACCTGTTCGTCCCTCGCGAACTCCCTGGTACTATCACTCAAACTCCCCCTCGACCTTCGCTTACTGATATTCCCTCCAATCTCAATCCTCGGCATCGACCTCCCCCTCGAGGGCCTCGCCGTACCACTAAAAAGCATCTTCACAGCTGCCCACGAAGTAGTCGTATAGATGACAGCATTCCAGAACCCCATGAGTGGAAGCACGACGCTCGAGGCGTACGTGAACGGGACCGAGATCAGCGAGGGGTGAATCAAGGAGTAGACCCGATTGATTGAAGAAGGAACCCAGGTGATGAGCAGCGAAACGAAGAAGAGTAGCGCGACCTTTGTATAGCCCCAAGCCGCAGCATTCGCATCCAGAGCTGCGTTCTTGTTCCGGTTCTGCAATGACGGAGTAGCAGGTCCATCAAACCTGGGGCTCAGTGGAGCAGATGCAATGGTCACGGTGTATTGATCATAGCCATGGCTCGTCGCGGGTCTCCCCTTGGCATCCATTGCAGGCATAATGTCAGAACCGCCTGGGCGCTTGACCGGTGCGAGTTCGCTGGAGATGGAGATCTCGGTGGTCTTGAAGCTTGTAAAGGGGTTTTGGACCTCGACAGGGTATTTCGTAGGACTGCTGAAGGCGCGGAGTTGTTTGCGTTTGGAGAAGATTTCCTTGCCGGCCATGGCGTAGATGATGAAGGAGACGATGATACAGACCCTGAATGTGGATCAGAAGGGTGATAATGGATGAGTGGGGTTGACTTACCATGCTGGTGCATACACCAAGGCTACACGGAGGGCGACCCATTTGATGGATATCCAACACCATAACTAGTGTATGGAATTAGATGTCTGCTGCCAAATGTTGATTTGCTTGAAAAGCTGTAATTACCGTAGCTGGGCCATATATCCTACCCCTCTCCGGAGTGTTGATGAATACATAGACCAACGCTACAAAGAGCGGTCCGCCGTAGCACATTACGTGATATCTCCATTCCAGTGCTTTGAGCTGCTGGGCGTTGTACTTTTTGAACAGTGTCAAGTAGACATTGATTGCCATGGCCAGATTCCATAGAGCATCAGCAGGCAAGAACCTATCAACATCAGCAAATATCTCTTCATCGCTAAGAAAGGAAATCAGCAGTGGCCTACAATTGGATTAAGAAAGCCTGGAACTGGCACAAATGCGAATTCGGCCCGGCTCTGATACCAGACTGCGACATCAACGTTGCAACATTGCAAAGAGTGTTTCCCCACGATGCATAAAATATGATCCTGTTGATCGGTTTGCGGAACGCAGGAGAGTAGACAAAGGTGAACAGAATGAACGACGTCCCGACTAGCGAGAAGGCAGATGCAATGCGCTCTGTCAGCTCCAAGGACTTCAGCTGAGAATCAGTCAACGAGGTCGTCATGACGGAGAGAATGGCAGCTTGGTCGCAGAGAGGTGAGGCCTGTGGGCTGGTTCAAACAGCAGGAGTTGTTGCAATCTAATTGAAAAATCAAGCACCCCTAATGGAACATCTCGTGAGTCGTAAGTGACCGAGATGAATGCAGCACAGAGGCACGAATAAGATCTCAAGTACAGAGTAATCGGGCGATCCGCCACAGCAGTCACCGACGCAAATATCCCCACCCGACCTCCGCACGAGCGACTTTGCGGTTTAGCTGGCGGCATGTTTCGGACGGCTGACACCTTGACTAGATCACTAAAGGCCCGGACAGAACGCCAGAAGCAGACGAGTCCAGGGGAAAGGCGGAATGGCAGACAACGTGGTGGCTTAAAACGGGCAAATCATCGTGTAGCGTGGGTTTCTGTTCCCACTCCGTCAGCCCGTCCAAGACACCGGCAAGCCCAGTGGTCGACCAGGAGTGTGTCCGGTATACCTGGGCATCCCGCTGCTTAGAGCGATAAGGGGGAAACGCTATTGTACGGGGCAATACGGCACGGTGAGGAAGAGGTTATCATCATTGACAACTCAGCGAATTGCGTGATAGTGAAAGACAACCTGCGGTCAAACCCTGACAGGCGTATCCAATAATGACAGGGTGGAACCAATAGAGATCTGCGGCGGTCGCCTTGGTAGGCCAGGGGCATGGCAAGAATGGGATGTCTCTAGGGCTGATATGTATGCAGTATGCAGTATGCAGTATGCGGCATGTACCTTAGGCATGGTGAATCATGTACGGTAAATCCAACTGGTAAATCAATTGGGACCCGACGAGAGGACGGCGAACATGGCAGCAACACAGGTGACAGGGGTGTCAAGATTGCGGGATCAGATCAACGAATAGCGTTGCGAGACAAGCGAGTTTTGGAGGGAAAAGAAAGTCTGGACCAGTTAGGACCTAAGGTTACACTTGGTCCGTGCGGATCTGCCAGACGCGCCAAAAGCACGTGGTGAGGGCTGGACCTGCTTTCAGGGACATGCCGAGTTGTGGACCTGGTCAATAGTACTCCGTAAGGGGATTATTATGATCATTATTGCTTTGTTGGCCAGGATAGCTTCGACCCAAACGGGGAAGCAATGACCATGCTTCACCAGCCTTTGGCTTATACGTCAGCCTAACC
>JAABUK010005167.1_pt1 | contig 20595 bp, 19 predicted proteins | sample 5559141 | NCBI WGS metagenome assembly JAABUK01 (sample SAMN10711869, study PRJNA513367) | rock metagenome | isolation source: Antarctica rocks | place: Antarctica: Victoria Land, Pudding Butte nord | collected 2016-01-03
TGGTTGGTGTGATCTTTTTTGCGAGGTGGGTACGCTGGATCGTGGGTTCTTGGGGGTTGGAGGGTTGTTTTGATACTTGTTATGGAGAAGAGGAGGGACTAAGTAAGATATGGCAAGGGGGTTGGAGTGGGTGCGTTGAGATTGATGGATGTAGTAGTGTTGGGATGCTTAGTGGGATCTTTTTTGCGGGATTTGATGATCATGTAGGGATGTGGGTTTTTAGGGTGTTGGGTTATTTACATGGTTTGTTATGCAGCGTGGCGTCGTGTTTGGTTGTTGGTGGATGTGTGTCTGGTTGTTGAGTAGGTGATCTTACGTTTTGGCTGGGAGGGGGGGATGTCTATTATGTTTCGTCGCTTGATGTTATTGAGTATTTGTGAGAAGCTTTGTGATTGGAGTGGGAATTTTATTGGTCTGAATATGGGATTGTGCTTATTGGCACGTTTGTTCTGTAAGGGATTAGTTGTTTAGCTATGAGAAGTCTTCTTTCTGGCTGGAGTCATATGGAAGGAGGGAATGGAAGTCTATACAGAGTAGAGTGGAGTGATCGAACTTTTTTTATACATTTTTCCTCATTATCCCTCTCCCAAATACCAAGTACGGAACGCGTGAAATGAATTAATTGTGTGGATACTAGATCTGTAGTCGTGTCCCTTGATCTCGCAAACAGGACTTATTACTTATTAGATAATAAGCTTCACGCGTTAGTTATCGTTATCGCTTGACGCCTCAATAAAGCCAGTATCTTTGTTTCTGTCAGATGCTATTGCTTTATCCAAACACATTCATGGACAATAGAAAAAGAGTAGAATAGGTAAAAGCCCCAAGCATTGACCGTTCTGGGAGAAGGTTATCGTCGCTGGTGAGAGAGTTGAAGATGGATTGCAATACAGAGTATACACTAACCCTATAAGTGGTGACTTCCAGCAGTTGCATCTTCGGAAGTGTTTACGCCGTCCATCCGATCCAGTGCGAGCATGGGTAAAACGATGCGTTCCAGATTTTAAGACCAACAAAGATAAGCGGGGGTCGAGAAAAGGGGATTTAGGAGTCATGTCATTTACCATATCAGCTTCACCGGCTAATAAAGGGGCAGTTGATTGCTATTGCTGTTAGTCGATAGGTGAAGGGTGGTTGTCGTTTCGTGATAGTCTACCTTTGTCCTCCGTAACTCCTACGATGCATATGTTTCTTCACCAGTCCGATGGCTATCCGCGCACTTTTTGAGATTATTGTTGTCAATAGCAGCTCTCAGAAGATTCACAAGCTGTGCTAAGTGACCTATGTGATGTTCAAGTATTCGCAGAAACTGGACTCTCGCCGCTTGAACATCCCTGGTGGTGCTTGAGGAGTGCCGCTAGACTTCTGTAAAGCCAATAATCGCTTCCCAGAGCCATGATGTTTGTCTGCAAATCCCATTGGCTTCATGTGTTCTGCAGCTATTATGATTCTGAAACGATCCAGGAATAGTGCCCGTGGCTAACTGACGGACGCCTCAGCAAGAGAGGGATTACTCAACGCTTCTTTAAGGCTTTGTAAAACCCTAGTGTCAGTACAGCTCCTGATGCGGCTTATATCGGCAGGACTGCAGCCCAAACAAGGCGTCTGGGTACCTTTGCCTTACAGGAATGATATAGTAACGACGAAAATTCGAAATCGTCCGTGTGGACTCCGTCCCTCTCAACCGCCACAACGCACTCGGCTCTGGCTACAGCATTCGGATAGCCTCTTCTTGGAATACTGGATGTCTCTGTAAGCAAATCTCTATGCTTTCAGTCTAAGTGGTGACGCACCGAGAATTAAAGAATGCAAAATCCCAAACAGGCACCCCTTCCACGGACAGTCGCTACCTATCCCGGGATCAAACCTTGATCATTAGGACGGGGATGCAGCATCCTCGTACAAGCGCAGAGTTGAGTGTTAGAGTATTGGATGTAACGGAATCACATTGCGAATTTCCCGATATGTTTGTGCTGGGATAGAATGGTCTGCTGGGGGTATTTCATTTTCAGGTGAAATTCACTCGGCCGCGGCGCTGTGATAGATGGAGCTGGCGGCAGGCCTGACGGAGGTTGATTGGAGGACTTGTTCAGAGGGTGTAGAACGTCGTTATGGTAGCGATAGTACACTTTGTAGATACATCTAAGAACCAAGAGTAGGGTCGCTGTTCGGGGCAGGATGTGCCCAGTAAGTATACAGTGGTATGCTTATCACAAGAATTTTCTGAGAGTGTCGTAGCTCATCGCTTCTAGGTATATTGATGTCACTGGGCCGCACTCCGACCGGCAATGCCTTTCTCAGTCATCCAATTACATCTGACGGCCCTATCCTAATACCAAAACACATGAGGGAGATACAAATTCTGTTCAGTTCCATGCTCAATATAGCCTTCTTCTCAAAAGCCCGTGGCTCATCAACCGAGGAGCGTAAGCAAATAGTGCATCCGGTTGTCGGAGTAGATACCGACACACAAAAGTCCTTCGCCACAGGAACGGGAAGTTTTCGTCATTGCAGCGCCAGACGGAGACTTTGCGTCCCGGTGGCTTCGAGAAACATGTTGATAGCGATGAACCTGAGAATTTCATTAGATTGGTTTAAGCGTTGGCGCAAGGGGTTAGCATCAGCTTTGGAAGGGGGCCTCGTTCGACCAGCGGGCAGGTAGGACCGAAGGAGAATGGTAGGTTTCGAAGCTAATTGCGAACTCAAGAGCAGACAATTCGCGAAGCTATTGGAAGGTAGTGAAAGTTTTCCAAGTGCATAGTACTCCCATAGAAGCGAAAGCTGTGGCTTGGAATGTATGTATACAGTAAGGGATATTGAGGGTGTGAACACTTGTTAGATTCTTCATGGACTATGGGTCTGGCTGTGTACAAGCTGTTCAAACCAGTAATACAAGCGACAATGGAAGTCTTGTTCCTTTCAGTTCCAAATCTTCAGCGCAGGTGACCGAGTTGAAGATCGGAGTTGGCTTTCACGCACAACATACTTTAGTGGTTGCACAAAATTGTGAGTGTGCCAAGCCACTCCACGTGCAGAATTAGACGGCATATCAAGATCCAATCCTACCGTTAGCTTTCCAGGTAGTATGCTTGCAAGTTTTACATGCTGTAATGAAATAGGATTGTGTGTGGCTTAATGCACTGTTTCAGCGCTTCCACTAGTGATGATAAAGTGGAATTGGGATACTTGTACCTTGGGTACTGCGTTTGCTTTTTCTAAATATGGAATCGGATAGGAAAGAGGAGAAGCAGCAAGTCCACATCAAGAACCAGCGATTCGCCAGGCGCTAACTGTTGTTTAAACATTGTATGCTTACTTTATGCTAATCCCTGTCTACCACACTTGCAGCCCCTGACGAGATACAGGTCGTGGTATTGTTAGAGGAGAAATGCATGGTGTCTTAACAGAATAGCGTATTCTTTTACTGTCCGGGGGGCCTATGGATTAAGGATCGCGATAAGATCTACCTGAAGACGAATGAAAATGAATTTGTTTGGAATTATTAGACTGTGACATACTGATGAATGGATCAGAGCTTTGCCGTCGAGTTCCCTCGGCGCGACGGAGGATTTTGGGGGTTACTGCTCCGCTGTCCGGAAACCACTCCCTCTTCCCGCCGTTGAGTCGTTGCTGTGATAATGGCACATTAGCACGAAATAGCGCGGGACAAGTGAGATCCCCGCATGAGTGGTTTCCCAAGGTGAAAACCATGGCTCTGAACACCGGTGGCGGGAAATCCCAGGACCATGTCTTGCAATTGACTTTCGCATTGTCCTCGATGATTGTTGGGAGACCGAAGGCGATCCGTTGGCTCGGGAGCAGCGACTGGTGTTGGCAGTCGCTCTCTCTGGAAGAGGTCTCTTGGGTATATAGCGCCCGGAGAAGCAATCTCATCGTGATGTGGGGCGATGACCAACGGTCAGAGGCTGATTGGAAAAGGCCCTGAAGAGCCGAGCTGAGGGGGTCCGGCACGGGAGTCAGGAGAGCGGAAGGGTGGCTGCGGCGAGCGGCGAGTTGTTGATGTGGGAGGTGTGGGACAATGGGTACTGACGATTGGATATCTACTAGTTATACTCCAGACAGTCGGATGATTCCAAGAAAGCGACTACGACAGCAAAATCAAGGATCGATGCTTGATGAGCGACATCGGAAGCGCGACAGTGTTAGTTGATCTAATGGGCCTTAAAGATTGAAGATTTACCTTAACTAGTACTACGCGGTAAAAATTGCCAACGTTCAAGCGGGTTGCGAGGGGAAAAGTGATCAGCAGCAGATCTTCGACCACGCTTCGTTCATCAACCAATCATCTGAGGAGCGCAAGTGAGCATCGACTTTGTAAGATGACGATGACGCTTGGAGAACGTGTTCAGCACATGGCGATTGAACCTTGAAATTTGGCGACATTGCTGATCGTAAGGTAGAACTACGTAGCAGCTGTCTTTGACGCCCAAAGCGTCACAGCGTCGAATCGCAGCTCGTTCGACGTCTCTCTGGACTCTGAGCGAACTTCAAAGCGCACCGCAGTACCATAAGCCACAATTGCTGATTTCTGCCTTTATTGCGAGGTTCGGCTTCTTGCAGCAAGCTGAAGTACATAGGATGCAAGTCCTCCCCATGTACCTCCTGATGTTGCGGCCTCATTGGCTCGACCTGTCCGGATTTGGATGACTGCCAAAGCATAGCCTCAGCGGTCAGCAGTCAGCAGTCAGCATCTATTCCAGATGCCATCATCATCCGCAGTTTCCTCGTTCCCTTCCAAATGTCTCGCAGCAAACCATTGCGGCGTACGGAGACCGATGCTGTCTCATGCAGGTGAGCTGACGTGGATGGAATGACGGACTGCCAATAGTTGGGCGATCACAGTCGTCGTCGCATTATCGTCTATCTAACGAGCTGACTCATTCAGCGAATTGTATGCAGATGGCCGAGATATACGAGAATTGCTGACTAGACGGGAGGCAGGCATGAGACATTTTAGGTATCGGCGCAGAGTGGTCTGCTGCCCTCGCACTGCTTGTGGGAAACGGTCTCAATGAGTTGCACAGATCCTTCTCCCTCTCGCATGCCGAAGGGAGGCACAGGCATGAATGGGAAGCTGCCTACTCCGTTGATCTGTCGCCAAGATACCGGATTCTTAGCATGATCTGGAGGTCGAGCGGAAGCACCTAAGACCTTATACTTTTTGCTGCTCCTGCAGAGAAATACACATCAGATCATGCTGCGATCCGAACCGCAGTGCGGACAGGTGGATGGGAGCAACCTCCTCTCAGCTTACAGATGCAGACTTTGGTGTTTGTTGTGCCCCTCCAACCATGACCTTCTCGGACTAATTGCCGTGCTAGTCTCCACATGGAATAGTTCAATCCACACTGCGGGATGGTACTTTAGGGGGTTGTGCCTTTCGGCACGGCAAGATGCAATGCTTGATGATGCAAGAGGCCTCTCTGGAGTCTCTGATAACTCAGGTTGTGTGGATGCGCCGCAAGGCGTAGCTCTGAGACCGTGTCAAAGACATTGTTGATGCACCCATTTGTTCAGGGTCGTGTTTCTCATTTCCCCGGCATGGGTGCGAGGGCATGTAACGTTTCAGCTTTGGCTGCAGCATGTCGCATTGACAGTAGAATAGCGATTGAGATGAGTACAAAGTGATCGATCAACACGTACCACAATCCTGGGTAATTCTGATCGCCCTGTGTCTCGTCTGGTTGCAACAAGGACATATCTTCGACCTAAACGAGCTATTGAGGATCTTGATGGTTGAGAAATGTCTCGTCAAATCCCGCCGTTACTCATCAAAGCTTGCTAATTGCCACCTAGTTTGAAGTCCATCGCGATGAGTTCGCGTCGGGAGAAGTTCTTCACACAGAGATAATCATCCAATCATATTCCCAGCATCTTCATCGACTTGTAAGTCCGCTAGTCAGGTAGCTCCCTGCCTCCTAATATAGTTCGGCCCCATCGCCCGCATCGCATGAGACTATGGCTCTTTCGATACTAGGGCCACCCGACTGCAGCAGGATGCCTGTTGGTCCTATCAAGGCTTGCGAAAATGGCGGGTGAAGCGTGTCCAGTAGCAAGAGCCGTAGTTTGATGGTGGTCGAAGTACTTCGACGGTGGTTTTAGTTACCAGCCACGCCTGCGGTAGCATATTCTAGTGGTAGTCGCACGGAGTTCCGGGCCTCAGGGCGAAATGGGAAAGTAGTTTGATGCTTACCAGGAAGGTACTTGGTGGGACTAAAGTCGATGGTAGTCCCACATTTGGCCTGGAACCCTTCCCCAAAACGCTCGAACGCCAGTTTAGATACTTTATTTGAAGCATGCTGCAGTCTGCCCAGTGAGATTACTTTAATCTGGCTGACTTGGCAGATCGAAACACCGTTGAGTCAAGACTCAGACTTAGTCCTAGCTGTTCACATCTCCTAGCATCGCACTTTAGTCCTGTCACATTGTCTCCCCTGTCCTTCAGGAGTCTCAATTTCCTTTATGTCTTCGAACGATCACTATCCTCCATCACAGCGTCCGGCCTTTCTCACCCAACGGAGCAGGACTTTCTCCGCAAAGCAAAAGGTTGTCAACCTCGGAGAGCTCGGATTGCTGCCAACCAAAGCCGCTCGCTCAGGCACCCGGAGGAGTAAGCACACCTCTTCACTCTAGTCTGCATCAATTGCCACTCCACTCATTTATGGGGCACTCGTGATTAGACAATGGATCGTGTACGGTTCTCCGCATATCATAATCAACTGACTCGCTCCTCCCGGCCTTCTAGATAATTCGTCGCAAGCCATCACCCGTCCTTCAAACACCACTGCCAGATCATATCAGCAGCAATCACAACCTTCGCGGCCGACTTACAACCGTAATCAGTCTGCCATCTCTACCCACTCACCATCCGGCCGACCTCATCCTCCCTTCTTCGCACCCCCAGAGCCGAAGAAACCAAAGAGTAAATCAACACTGCTAAGTCGCATCGCTGCTCAACAGAAGGATCGAACGCCGAACCCCACTTACAGCAACGGTACAGCAACATCGTTCAATTGGAGGTCGGGTCGTCCGATGGCTGGAATGCTGGAAATCGAGAGGTCACGGACAAGAAGGGAAAGAACCTTCATCGGCAGCGAATGCGCAGTATGTGAAGAGCCGTTGGAACATACATTACGAGGGGAGAGGATACTGCAATTCTCTTGCGGACATGTTTCGCACGAAGCTTGCTTCTACGAATATATCAAGGAGTTTGAATCGCAATATTGCCCCACCTGCAACGCTCCGCTTGGGCTCGACACTAGTAGGGGCGGGAATGTATTGGACTTGGGTATTGTCTCAGCCAAACGACAGGGAGGTAGCAATCACTGACAGCCCTATAGAAAAACTTAGTAGCATTGTCCGCTCCGTCTCATTGAACAACGATGCAAGGGACAACCATCAACGTCAGGCCAGCGACCAACAGCACCAGGGCAGCACCTCTCGAAGCACTCCGATCCCATGGGACTCGCAGACAGGACAGGAAAGACCAAGCAGCCGCGGATCACTTCATCGTCGTGACAGCGCACAAGCGCAAGACTCCCGTGATCCACATCAAAAGCAGAGAGACGCGGAGAGGGAAGCGAGGGAGATTCAGCGTGACAGGATTGAAAGATACGGGAGTCAAAGTCGTCCCCAGCAGTACAACAGAAACAACAGTCACAACAAGAATGAAAGTAGAGAAACTGGTGGGGTCAAATCATCCGGTGAATATGAGGAACCCTCCAGTACTACTGGCAGGAGACACGACTACGATGTTCAGTCTATGGAAACGGCGCTCAGCAGCCCACGAGCGAGCATCACCAAAAATCCAATCCCTGCACCCTCGGTCACTGTTCGTAGCGAGTACCCTACGTTGACCCGATCAAGACAGCAACAGAGTCTTACGTGCTTGGTCACTATTGAGGTTCCAGAGGGGAAATGGAGGCCAGACCCAGCCGATCTTCGTGGCGCTCCGGTTCTACCATCTATGCAGCAAGACAGCAACACATTCAGCACTAGTAACCGTCCAACATCCCCCGTTAAGAGCCCTCAAGCCGAATGGCAAACCGAGACCCCCGAGGTTCTCGAGGAGATCACTGAAGATCTTCGCGTTCGGGTGGACAATTGGCATGGCTTGGATTTTCAACGGTATGCACATGCTATGCCATGCTTGGTACTCTCCATCTAATATGCTACAGATTCGGGAAGCTACGACTCTTCGGTACAGTCCGTGTGGGCAAGGATAGGCTATCATGGCAAGAGCTGGAATGCTTTCTTTTTGCTGAGATGCTCATATGCGTGAAAGAGAAGAAGGGCGCCCCTCCACAATATGCGGACGGCAACTCAAAGCGGAAGCTGACCAGATGCACGCTCAAAGGGTCGATCCTTATCAAGAAACACCTGAAGCACGTGGAGTCAAGCCCAAATGAGCCGGTTCTGACTTTGAGCCTTTCTGTCCAGGATTTGCAGCAATTCCACCTACAATTTCAGACCCAGTCTCAGGTCGAACAATGGAAACGTTCACTTTTGGATCTGAATAGCCCAGTTCCACAGCCTAGACGGAGCTCTGAATACGAGCCAGAAAATTCGGGCACCGATGAAGACGATTATAGGACGATGAGGACTAAGCGAGCCTCATCTGTTGGGTCTTCGTATGGAGGTCCGAAATCGGTCAATACAGCACCCACAGAGTTCACCACTTCCGGGATGGGCCGACCAATGCAAGACGCACGGCTCCCTGCGTCTGTACACGCTCCTCTAGACATCGTCGTCGTTATCCCGGTTTCGTCTTCGATGCAAGGTCTCAAGATTACGCTACTACGCGATGCGCTCAAGTTCCTTGTCCAGAATCTAGGAGAAAGAGATCGGATGGGCCTTGTCACCTTTGGATCAAGTGGCGGTGGGGTCCCGCTTGTGGGGATGACTACAAAGGCTTGGAATGGTTGGACACGAATCCTCAATTCGATCCGGCCTGTGGGGCAAAAGAGCCTTCGGGCAGATGTGGTTGAAGGCGCCAACGTCGCCATGGACCTGCTGATGCAGCGCAAAGCTAACAATCCGATCGGCACCATAATTCTCATCAGTGATTCGTCGACTTCGGATGCGGAGAGTGTGGACTTCGTGGTGTCACGAGCTGAGGCTGCTAAGTAGGTTGCCCCTTTTCTCCTTGATTCGCACGGATACTGCCAGTGCGGGAGTTTTGTCATGTCACACGTGCTAATATGCGCTCAGGGTCGCCATTCATTCCTTTGGGTTAGGATTAACGCACAAACCGGATACCATGATCGAGCTGTCGACGCGCACCAAAGCCTCCTATACCTACGTTAAGGACTGGATGATGCTCCGAGAGTGCGTTGCCGGCTGTTTGGGGGCCATGCAGACAACATCGCACCAGAACGTCAAGTTGAAATTGCGCTTGCCCGAGGGATCGCCCGCCAAATTTGTCAAGATTTCGGGAGCACTACAGATCACGAAGCGCGCCACTGGGAAGGATGCCGAAGCCGCACTAGGCGATTTGAGATTTGGTGATAAGAGAGGTTAGTGACAAGTGGGCTTGGTTCATTGCTGAAACGGGTCATGCTAACGTCTGCAGATATCCTCGTCCAATTGGTGATTGCGCCAGACAACACATCGCAGGAGCACCTACCGCAGGATCCGTGGGAGAGCATTGTTTCCGGGCTGGAAGCGCTTGGTGGACCCTTCGATTCAGATGAACAAAGGACGCTTAGCGTAGAGGAGGTTCCTCTCATCCAGGCAGATCTGACCTATGGCGATATTCTTCGCGATGGTACCTTGACGCATCCCTCTCGGCCGTCTCTACTAGCAATCACAATGCTACCGGTAAATCCGAGGGCATCGTCGCAGCGACCGTCAACACCACCAATTCCGCCTCACCCTAGCATTGTACAGCGCAGGATGGAGTTGCTAACTTCGGACATGCTGACCAGGGCGCTGACACTGGTGTCTCGGGGTCAGCACGACCGCGCTCACCACTTGCTCAAGGAAACTCGGACTATCCTGAAGGGTCTTGGCAAGGGCGGACTACCACCAATACCTAATGGTGTTAAAGCTCCTAGTGCACCCGCAAGCGTACAAGGTGACGGCAGGGCGACACCAGAACGTCAGCCATCGCCAAATTCCGACAGCAGTAATGGCGTGGGCCATGCGTCTAGCATCGATCCGAACACGCTGACTGCGCTGGATACCGAGCTTGAGGCGTCTCTAGAGTGGATCAACCATCCAGCGGTGTTTGGTCGTGACTCGAGGAAAGCCGTCTTGCAGGCTATCGGTGTCATCGCGAGCCAAAGGGGTTACACCTTCCGCACACCGGCGGAGAGTCTCTGGGCAGGGAGAGTCGCGGGGGTGAAGAGACTGACGAAGCACTCGAGGGAGTGGAGGGATGCGGGTGACGAGGCGCTGATGGAAGAGACGTGATTATCCGGGCTGGCTCGGATTCACGACTACAGCTTCAGCGCACGCCCGATCCGCCGAGTCAGCGCCGCCGACATATGGCTGCACTGATTCGAAATCTTTGATGACGATATGAGGCTATTCTGGCGGCACAGTAATGGACGGTCCTTTCAAAAGGTGCGCTTCTGGGGAGGAATAAATCAGGCTACGGGAGGGCATCATTGAAAGCGACACCAGCGATGGACCCACTACGGCCATACAAGATATTTACGTCTTACATCTACAGTTTACATTTCTGCGGGCGGGCTATTCATATTTTGCGGTCCGGAATTTTTGATACCCTGCTGCGGCTTGGTGTGTATGGCGACGCGGGCAGATTAGAGGTGCTGAGGATATCTATGGTATTTGGCTGAGAAGATTATGGGCGGTATGTAGTATGGTATGTAATATGTATGTATGTATGTAAATCTCATCTACTATACTTTGAAGTGGTCTTTCGGCTCATACTCGCTGCTTTTGTGATGGTGAGGAAGTGTGTGGCCATGTTGTTTTTGGTGGGGAGGGTGTTGCGTACTGAGTGTCCTATGATTTTAGAGTGGGTGCGCGGGTTTTGGATCTTGATAACGTTCGCTATCGTGAGATATTCGATATGAGGCTAAAGCTAGCTAGCTAGGTACTATGTCAGACATGAGTTGCACTCTGCGCTATTCTACTGTGGATGATGGCGTGGGTGTGGTATTTTGCGTACTTTTGGGTAGGAGTTGGAATGAATGGTAGTGTAGTAGGTGCGTAGGGAGATGACGTTTGAGATTTGTTATAGGGGAGTGGAGTGTGGAAAAGTGTTTCGTCATGGCGGGATGGCCATCGTGCCATGTCACTGTTGCTCGTATTTTTTGTTAGCCTTTGGCTGCTGCTCGTTACAAGTATCTGATATCTTAGGTCTAGTACTCTTTCACTTGAATATGTGGAATGTTGGGAGGTTTGCGTGGGTAAGGTACACATGTGTCGTCGTTGGGGCAATGGTCCCCATTGAAAAGAAACGCTTTGTTTTGTCAAGGCGCTAGTTGTGAGTTGGCACAGAGATTCAGAATATCCGACGTCGTACGAAGCATGGCAAACCGCCTTCCATGGGTAACGTCAGGCTGTTCTGGCTTTGTCTTTCCTTCAGCCTATCCCCCCATCCTACAGTCTGGTCAGGGGCTTCTTCGAACTCAAACTTCCAGCTTAGACTGGCAATGACGTGTATAGCGAGTAATTCGGCCATTCGCTTGCCGAGACATGATCTAGGGCCCCCATTGAAGACTGGGAACTCGAATGCACTCTTCGTTGTCAGTGCTGAGGAGTCGCCAGGTACGAGCCATCGTTCAGGTTGGAATTCGTCTGCATCATCGCCCCAGATGTTCTTCGAGCGGCCCATAGCCCACGTTGCCCACATGACAACGGCGCCTTTTGGCAGCCAGGTGCCGTCCGGGAAGGTTGTTGGTGCGGTACATTCTTTGAGCTCGACGGGGACTGGAGGGTAGAGTCGGAGGCTTTCGTTGAAGACGGCTGCTACGTATGGAAATGCAGAAGATTGGATGGAGTCAAAGGAGAGTGGGAGATGGAGGTCGGAGGTGGAGATATGTTGCAGATGGTTGATGATCTTTTCCTTGGCGCTTGGGTTTCGCATGAGAAGGTAGAAGGTCCAGGTTAGGGATTGGGCGGTCGTGTCTCTTCCTACAGGAAATGTGAGCATAGGATCAGGGTAAACTAGATGGTGGACACGGCACCTGCAGATAGATAGTTCATAGCGGCATCGGCCACCACTTGGCGGTCTTCGATGTGATCTAATAGAGAATTGATCAGGTTATTCGGCGGCGGGTCAATGCCGGCGGGCTCATTTATTGCAAAGGACTTTTTTGCTTCATGCCTCTTGTGCACCGCTGCAGATACAAGTTCATTGCCGAATTTTTTGACCTCAAACACAGCTTTCCTGAATCGTGCACCGAAGAAGTACTCCTTCAGTTTCCAGAAAGGGTTTTGGAATCGTTCTCCTGTAGCACCGGAAGCAAAGTCGAATGCTTTAGAGAAAGGTAGTGAAGCTGGCATGTCCGTCTACAGGCACCCAACATCAGCCTCGCCTTACCTCTCAATTGCATTTCGAAGCCTCGCAAAGACGAATATGATAAGGACTAGGACTGAGAGACGCACATTGTAAGCCATATTACCCATCAACCGTGTGGTAAGCTCCAATAGAATGCTCTGCAGATCCACCTGAGCCCCTTTCTGAGCAGCTTCTTCCAAAGTTTGCTCCGTGTCTGCTAAGACCGGCGGGAGAATTTCATCTATAAATGTCTTGAGGTCGGCATTGCTGAAGAATCGAAGCCCAGCTTTTCGCTGAATCTTCCATAGATGACCATCGGCATTGATGATACCATTGCCTTGAATATTGTTGGTCAGTATGAGCGTCCTTGATGCACCATAGTCGTCCTACCTCGACCATGTCGACATCTTCACATACCAAACAGGGCCCAGGATCTAGTCCGGAAGAAGTCACCCTTGATGAAGAGGTCATTATTCTTCAGAACATGCTCCACGTTCGCTGGGTCGTTGATGACAATACCCGGAGGCAGAGATGGAACAGAGATCTCGTAGCTATCGAATCCAACTTGCCTCTCACATTGGACAAACCATTCGAGGAGCTTATGTCTGGGCTGTAGAAACCAGAGGCCATTGCCAGCAAATGGTAGTGTCCCTGGAGGTCGCCTATAGTGTAGTTAGTTGCTGCAGCATGATACGATATCAGATGTGCTTGCGGTAATCTTTTCCCGTGGCGTCTGATGGCTGACCGTTGGCCCTGAAGGAACCACAAGATGACAACAACGGCAACGCAGGTGGCAATGATATACATGGCGGAGGTTGCTCCTAGAAAGCCAAGCTCTGCGACTACTACTTATAGAAAAGTACTTACTCTCAGAGTGGCACACTGGTGAAGCCCAGATTGACCACAGCTGACATTACAATCACGATCATTGGACAATGGCCGATGAGACTCGGGTCAAGCGGCCTAACGGGCCCGAGATTCGGCGCCGACGAGCCCCAAAGAAAGATCCGGTCAAGTTCGACCTCACTTGTCCTCCAATCATACCGACGTCGTACCTTGCGCAACTGATGTCATCCCGCCGGATCTGGCCTTGAATGCTCCGTCAAGATAGGGCAGTCATGACACCACAACTTGTTATTCTGCTGGGGATGATTCCCTGCCGCAGCCGCAACTAGCTCCCCAACAGTCTTTACTGAACGTTCCAGCAAGTCACCTTTCACACCCAGGTGTGGATCGCGATTTCGTTATCGAAGTACCTTTGTCGAACTTGGCGCAGTCATGTCTCCTACTGCTGTAAATGGTAGCACCTCACACGATCGTTTCGAGAGTGGCTTGAACCTGTCAATCCTTGGACTTGGTGTGGAGTATCCGCCTTTTGAATTAGGACCAGACGATCTTGACACTTTGGCCAGTCGCTTTTATCCTCAATCAATAGCGTGAGCTCTCAGTGCGACTGCACTTTCATACCTTCAAGCACTGCTGTACATGGTAACAACAAAACCCACCGACATCGCTGACAAGGTTTCGTTCAAGGCTCAAGAAGGTCCTATCTATCAATCGCTACACCGGAATCGAAACTCGTGCCGCGGTAGGCACGGTCGACCATCCACTCGTTAATCAAAAAGCTGCTCCAAGCATAAAAGATCTCAATGATCACTTTCGCGTGGAGGGCGTGCGACTGTCCGTCAATGCCTGCAAGAAGGCAATAGCGGAGTGGGGAGGAAGCGTGGAGGAGATTACACACGTCGTATCGACAACTTGTACCAACTCAGCCAACCCTGGCTTCGATCATTACGTTACTAAACAGCTCGGTCTCAGGAGCGGAGTGGAAAAGATACTGCTACATGGCATAGGATGCTCTGGAGGACTTGCAGCAATACGTGCCGCCGCAAATCTGGCATTAGGATCTTCGTTTCGAAAGAAGCCAGCACGAGTCCTTGTTTTGGCGTGCGAGATATCCAGTCTTATGGTGCGCTCAGAATTGGATTCAATCGACAAGGAACAAAAGACGCGGATTGGAGTCTGCCTCTTCAGCGACTGTGCATCGGCCGCTGTCCTAAGCAACAATGTTGGGGAAGACTATGACGTTGGTCCACCAATCTATGAGCTACTTGGTTGGAAGCATGAGATATTGGCAGATACGGAGGACGATCTGGGATTTGATGTTGACCCATTAGGTAGGAGTATTGGCAGCGCGTGGTATAATTCGCTAACGATCACAGGCTGGAAAGTCGTTCTCACACCTCGAGTGCCAGCAATGGCCTCCGCCGCCGTATCACCCGCCTTTCAAGACTTGATCAGGTCTCTTCCTGAACTACAGCAGGACGGGAAACTGCCAACCGCTGCCGATTTCGACTGGGCGCTACACCCCGGTGGCTCAACCATCATCACCAGCGTCGAACAAGCCATGAACCTCACCCAAGATCATCTACGAGCAAGCTACGAAATCTACGTCAAATATGGCAACAGCTCGAGCGCGACTATAATGGCTGTAATGGACAAACTGCGGACCATGGGTGAGGGAAAAGAGCATGTGGTAGCCTGTGCTTTTGGGCCAGGGATATCAGTGGAGATGATGGTGTTGAGGAGGCCAAGGAGTGTGGTTAATGGACTACTTACTGAGGATTTAGACTGATGATAATGACGAGAAGACTCATACGAGCGGGAGGTTGCCTCTAATCAACTAATGCCGTCTAATACGGCGTCTTTAGACACATCCAGCGAGCGAGCTTACAAGCTCATACAATAGACACATAGATAACGAGCACACGAATACCATTCTGCAACCTAATAGCTTTCTGTACTTGCGGTTGACCCTTCCCAACACACAGCAAGATTACTATGTACAATCCACACCCCATCTCAAAGGAGCTTCTTCCGCTTCCCACCCTCCTCCTTGATCCCAATGAAATACTGCATAGTCCCCATCGGCCACGTATGAACCTCCCTCCCCGTCTCAAACCTCCACCCCTCCACCCCCCTCCCCGTCCTCGCAATCAACGCCCTCACCTCCCCCTCCCTCCTCGTCCTCAAACAGCTCACCACCCCATCAAACACCACCACAAACGGAATCACCGGCACAACATAGGTCCAAAACAACTGTCCCCACTGGCCCCAAAACCAATACCAACTGGCCATCCACAACAAGGGCGCGAGCAGCAGCTCTGTAACCAGATTCCCTACGTCCCGCCCGCAGAGCTCGAAGATGGCAAAGCCGTCGCTTGTCTCGAGGGTGTTTTGCAGGATGCGGATTGCGAGCTCGTCGTCGAAGTGGTGGAAGGCGAGGTTGAAGAGACGGAATATTTTCTTGGGGTTTTCTTTGCGGACTTTATTGTTGTTGGGAGAAGGCGTGTTGGTGAGCGCGAGGAGGTTTTTGGGTGCGTTGGCTGCGTCTACGGATGAGGGGACGTAGAGGATGTTGGAGCTGTGTTTTGCGGCGGTAGACCATGCGGTTAGGTGGGGGTGGATGTCTGTGAGGACGAAATCGACACCGTTCTCATTGTCGTCGCGATGATGAGGGTGGCCATTCTGTCCTAGCTGGTTGTGCAATTGTGTCTGCTCTGCTTGCGTCTGTTTATATGCCTTGTTGACTTCCCGCTCTATGTACGGCGTGGGTCCGCCGGCGCCGGCACAGAAGTCGACAAAGGTGTACTTTTTGAGATTGGAGGGGCCGAGGACTGATTGGAGGGTGTGGGCGACGAGGGAGGCGGGGGACGTGGGTTGGAGGAAGGGGGCTTGGAGTTTCCAGATTTCGGTTAAGCAGGCTTGGACGGAGAGGCGGAGGGAGGGAGGGAACCAGGATTGGTCGTCTATTTCGAAGAGGCGGAGGGGTGGGATGGGGAGGGGGAGGGTCATGGTGTGGGTGTTGATTCAGGAGTGCAGAGGCAGGCTCATGGCATGTTCGAAGCCGTGGTTCACCCTCGCGTGGCAAAGATTAAATGCCCCAAGTCGTTGGACTCTTGGCAACGCTCCGCTGATAGAATTAGACGGTACAAATACAACATAATGCCATTTGACAGGTATCCGCGAAAACTCGCTGTACGCCTCAGCATGAGCATGACTTTGCACCCGTACATCACACAGCGAATGCCTCATATATCATTCGACGGATACGGATATCGCTAGACTGATACTCTATGCAAGGCACCGGATAAAGCACGGCGTCCACAGTCAGCCTGCATGCTCAAAACTCGAAGTCTCTCGAGGCCTTAATTCTATAGCTTTCAAACTCTGGCAACCAATAATCATGATACCTGTACGGCCTCCCACCGCATTGTTGACCGGTCGATTGCCCACCATTCCAATTCGCTCCCCATATCTCCCTTCTCATGCTTCACAAACCCCCCTTTTCCGCTCCCCTCACCCCTCGAGGCCTGCTATACGACTAGCCTCGCAATGGGGTCCCAGAAACCCTCGTGGCCAGCCCCGCTACAGTCGCCCCCAATATAGCCGCTTCCAAAAAGCCCATGGCGTGTACCAGCTATGGCAAACCAATCCCCCTTTCCGATACGGAATCGGAGCTGTCGGATTAGGCGTTGGAACTTTCTACTACGCGAACCTCGAACGTGTGCCCATCTCTGGCCGGCTACGATTCAACTGCGTGCCAGGCACTTTCGAGGAACAACAGGGAAAGCAGGCATTGCAGGCAATTGCACAAGAATATCAGGGAAAGGTGCTGCCATCGTATCATCCGGACTCGATGCTCGTGAATAGGGTACTGAAGAGGCTGATACCGGCCAGTGGAATGGAGGATTTGGATTGGGAGGTCAAGGTAATCGATGACCCGCAGCAGAAGAATGCTTTCGTGTTGCCTGGGTAGGTGGTAGTCTTTGTTCTCTGCAAACCACGAAGAGGAACCAGCAGGTTGGTGCATAAGAAGGCTAGGAGCTGATCCGAAGCAGGGGCAAGGTATTCGTTTTCAGCGGCATACTACCTATTTGCGGTGGGGAAGACGGCCTCGCTGCGGTTCTAGGGCATGAGATATCCCACCAACTTGCACATCATACCGGCGAAAAATTGAGTGGGATGGTCCCCGTTGTGATTCTAGCATATTTGATCTCGTTCACGTTCGATACTTCCGCACAACTATCTCATTTGCTTCTCGACCTTGTTCTCTCGAGACCAAATTCGAGGAAAATGGAGGTACAATTATTCAACATTAAATCTCTCATTGTTGTCTTTTCGCTAATGGATCATTCCCAGTCCGAGGCAGATTTTATTGGTCTACGTATGGCTACCACCTCGTATTGTAAGGAACCTTGACTGACATGGAATAGTGATGATGGCCAAAGCTTGCTATAATCCCAATGCTGCGATCGGATTGTAAGCGGACCAAGCTGTGGGATCATAGACTAGAAAGCTAATCTGTCGCAGGTGGGAACGTATGGCGGTAGAGGAGCAGAATGCCCCACCACAATTCCTATCTACACATCCCGCTGTATGTTTCACCTGTGTTGGCGGCTAAACTAGGGGCTAACATCCGCACCAGAGCAAGAACCGTGTGACAAGGATTCAATCATGGTAAATCGCTGTTGAGCTCCGACCTCATCTCAGAGGCAGTCATTAGCAATCGTCTAACGAAAAATTCCTGTAGGCTTCCTGAAGCACAAGAGAAACGGTCTCAAAGTGATTGTGGCAGCATGATTGGTTTTGGTACGCTATAGCTTCAGCAGGAACGAGCTGGATAGGACAGCTAATGAACACTTACACAGCTGATCAATTCAAGCAAGTATTCAACAAGAGTGCGGAAGAGGATTTCTGGTAGAGATCATCAACCCTTTGTGATATACTGGACGGCTTTGTAGGCATTATAGGGGTGATTCATTGAATGGATGGCATGACTCACGGCATAACGAGGGCGTTCCTCGGTTGAAGTGATATGTACGAAAGGGGCAATTGCTGTTAAGATACGGCTCTTCTTCCCTCACTTTCATGGTACCACATGTACCTTATTGGGCTTAGATGCTACCATCAAGGTCATCGCTCACCTTTTTCACTTCAACCCTTACGGCTAGCAAGAACGACTTGTGCGCCAGAATAACGTCAGATGTGTCCGTCTCATACAGCTCGATGCTGAAGCGACGGAGTTCGATTGCAATGGCCACTGTAGCTCAGCATGAGCTGGACCCAATAATAGATCAGCTTTTATACACCAAAAGTTGTCCTGGTCACCCCTAACTGATACCAAGGCAGGCACGGTCTCACTTTGGAAAGAACACAAGCCAGGGGTCAACAGTCACCGGACCCTTTTTTCTTACATGATCATCATTTCATTAACAGAATTTGGTGGTATCAGTGCTTCTAATTTCTATCACATCCGTGCATCAATTTTGCCTCCGAAGCGTAACGACAGTGGCCGACACATGCCTACACCAGTCAGTGGCGAGGAGCAACCTTCCTGCTTAATCTCATTCGGCGAGCCAAAGGAATTTTCCTTCTTTGAGGAGTGTGTCAAGAAAAGACGCTGACCTGTGACAAGTTACGCAGCTGAGACTTAGGCCTTGGTATCGAAGAGGGTTTGCCGTACCACATCTTACCGCAGGGGGAATAACTTGCCGTCCACGCTCCAAGCACACCATTTAATATGCTCCGTTGCTCGCCGTCTACGGAATGAGAGAGAGTCGAGTTGTGCCAACAACCATACTCGTAGTACTTTGGGGAGCTTGACTCCTGCATGAACAAGGCGAAGGAGAAAGCTGACATGACATCTTCAAAGACGCCGGCCGGATACAGAGACGCTCTTTCCGGCCTCTGATTCTGAACCTCCCCTTCTCCAGCGTAATCGCAGCAAGCAAACCCAAGCTACCACAGTGAACCCAGGATTTGTCTCTCAAGTAACGCCAATACCATACCACCCTTGCAAACACTCAATAGTCTACCTCTTGCCATCCTATCTTTCCGTCTATCTCAGCATTCCTGAATCTGGCCTACTACTACGCACAATGCACACCACCATTAGTCTCACCCTCTTCGCCTTTCTGACCACACTGCACTACCTCACTATCAACGCATCCCCGACGCCTCAGACATTTATTAGTCGTCACTCGAGTGGAAGAGTGGAAGATGGGGGAATCTTGGGTGGGGATGGCTTGTCTCGACTTGACTACGGACCTTCTTTTCTTCACCTTCTAGCCTCAGGAGAGAATCTGGCTGTTGGGCTATGCTCCTTTCGAATTTAGGCTTGCTAGAGTCTTTGTCAAGTTGGTTGACGGGGTGCCTAGATGTACAGGATCACTCCTTTTGTCAATTCTCTTATGGGACTGATGCTTTGCACTACCAGCGCAGATTTGGATTTGTGATAACGCTATATCTTTATGTTTGTTTGTTCCATTTTGTCTATCTACAAAATCATTGGACACATAGAAGCAGCGAAGCGAGTCTGTGGATGCTGGTCTTTGGAAGTGGTACAACATATTCTGGACAGCAAAACAGCAGATGTCGCTCCGATTCGTTCAGCGATTCTCAATTCTTACAGACCTCCAACAAAGCTATGCAATGGCCACCAAGACTCAAGTGTTCAACATAGCCAAGTGACGCATCGAGAGTGAGGTTAGTTAACATGTTAATCTTCCGGTTGGATATACATCGCAAACATTGGTCCTCTTCTTCTACCATCTATTGGTCCTCTTCTTCTACCATCTTTCGGACGGTCAATTTCCTATCCACAATAAACAGCGCGCTTCCAGACAACGGTTCCAGACACCACCTGCAGCATTTGGCAAATATCCGACTGCCGCCTGCGGGGAAAGGCAATACGAGTTCCTCGAGCCTTGCTAAGCGCAATGATCAAAGTGACAATGCGAGTATTACAAGGCCGAATCCTTCGAACAGCCATGTCACGCAAGCAACAATGCTTTCCATATCCATCACCCTATCACTAGCTCTTGCCATCACCTCCACTTCCGCAATCCCCGCTCTACCCCAATCCAGCAATATCACCACCTCTGCACTCCTCAACCTGAGCGACACCAGCCCCTTCCACTGCGTCAAAACAACCTTCTTCTACCCCTTCAAACTTCCCCTCCACGCCTGCATCCGTAAGCCACCCCCCTCCCCCTCCCCTAATCCTAATCACAACAAAACTCGCCACACCAACACCCCAC